>Ga0187876_1000170_pt1 | contig 65867 bp, 64 predicted proteins | sample June2016WEW_17_4_FD_133000 | JGI IMG/M metagenome (GOLD analysis project Ga0187876, IMG submission 133000) | Peatland microbial communities from SPRUCE experiment site at the Marcell Experimental Forest, Minnesota, USA - June2016WEW_17_40 | ecosystem: Environmental > Terrestrial > Soil >... | reverse complement strand
TCAATCTGATATGGTTTCTTCATAGCGACTCTCCTTTTTCTCGCGAAAGAAAATTTGCTCTCAGCCTATCAAAGGCCTTGAGCGGGGAGTCGCTACTTTCTACGATCTACCGGGCATTCCCGGCTTCAACAACACGTTAGCCGAGGCTGTCCGGTTGTTAGGTGTAAAGATGAACGATCCACATTATGTGTGGGTAATCTATTCAGATGGTCCTGGTAACAAAGGACGCGCCGCACCCGGCGTTGCATGCCTGCCCGAAGATGATTTGCTTGGTCTGGTGGGCCAGCACCCCACGCAGAGGAAACGCGCTCGCTGGGTTGGCGGCTTGGGCCACGAGCTGGGCCACGCTTTCGGCCTTCCGCATCCGGTCGATACAGCGCGCGACTATGACGCTCTCATGTGGGCGGGGTTTTATGAGAGTTACCCGGAGAAGGCCTATCTCACCGAATCAGACAGGAGGATCCTGTTGCAAAGTCCTTTCTTCTTCGCCGGTCCTCAAAAAACAAGCCGCTGACCCGGGCAACCAACGCCTTGCCGGCCGGTTGTTTTACGGGTGGCGCCGGCATTATCCTGATGGTCGCCATGACGCGGAACGATTTTCTCAAGCTCTCCGCCGCCGCCGCGCTTTCCATCGCGGCCCCGGCGCAAAACCAGCAGCCCAATCCGGACCTGGGTTTCACCGACACTCCCATGGAGCCGGGCATGCCCTGGCACGTGCACGATCCGGCGCGCCCGCATCCCAAGGTAATCGTCCCCGGCAGCATGCCGGGCGCTCCGCCTTCGGACGCCATCGTTCTGTTCGATGGCAAGGACCTTTCGCATTGGGTGCAGCGCGGCCGGGGCGCCAACGCGGGCAAACTGATCGGCCCCGTGTGGAAGCTCGGGCCCGGCTACTTCGAAGTGGTGGGCAACTCAGGCGACCTCATCACGCGCGAGAAGTTCGGCGATTGCCAGTTGCACGTGGAGTGGGCGTCGCCCTCGCCGCCCCGTGGCAACAGCCAGGCACGCGGCAACAGCGGCGTGCTGCTGATGAGCCGCTACGAAATCCAGGTGCTGGACGCCTGGGAGAACCCGACTTACGCGGATGGCCAAACGGCCGCGATTTACGGCCAGTGGCCGCCGCTGGTCAACCCGGCGCGCAGGCCAGGCGAGTGGAACACCTATGACATCGTCTTCGAAGCGCCGCGCTTTGCGGGCGACCAGCTTGCCAAGCCGGCGTTTGTGACGGTGTTCTACAACGGAGTGGTGGTGCACAACCACAAGGAGATCATGGGCGCCATGGTCTACCGGCACGTGGCTCACTACACGCCGCACGGCGCCGAAGAGCCGCTGATGCTGCAAGATCACCACGATCCGGTGCGCTACCGCAATATCTGGATCCGGAGGCTGGGAGGATACGACCAGGCAGAGTAATGGTGGGGCATGCTTTAGCTTGCCAACGCCCGCTCGCGGGCGGATCTTGTCAAAACCCGGCGGTGGGTCAGTTACCGAGATCGGCGTGACGCGGCCAAGCACCAAGAAGGCCACTTTTCGATAACGCCACTTTTTCCCCAGTACATCTGCGGGGCTCACGGCAGCACCCAGAAATACACCGCAGCACCAAGGTAAATTGGTAGACGACATCCAGTGACCACTGCAAACACAGTTGAACTCAAAGCCCAGGTCGCTTGCTTCTTTTCACAATTAGACGAAGACGCTTTCTTCGAATGGCTCAAGAAGCTGCCTTGCGTCTTGAACGTTGAAGGAAAAGGCGACACGCTGTTCATTCGAGTCCTCAAGTCCAGAGTTGATGAGTACGCATTGCGAGACCTTCTGGCATTGTTTCAGCGGTACAGAATCGATATGAAGCAACTCAGCACCTTCGATAAACGGGGCTTTTCGAACTGGTTTCACAACAAAAACGCGTATTGGTATGAATCCGTGTTCCGTTGCTGAGTGGCCTTGTCGGGCAACTGGATTGACTTGAAAAGGGTTGCAGGCGATAGACGGGGATACCGGAAACTGGCGAGGCCACTTGAGCGGAACGTCGCCAAGTCGGGAGATGACCCACCACCTGGAATCCAATGCCATGCCACTCTCATTCCAAACCCCGGGCCACCTTCGCGCCAAGCCCTCGCGCCGAATTGTGATTGAATAAGGACTGGCAGCCTCCATTGACCCAAAACCCTCCGCGCATCCTCGTGGTCCGGCTCGGCGCGATGGGCGACATCGTCCATGCCTTGCCCGCCGTAGCTTCTCTGAAGCAAGGTTTTCCCGGCGCGCACCTCACCTGGGTGGTTGAGCCGCAGTGGGCCGTGTTGCTCGAGGGCAACCCATTTGTCGATCGCGTGATTCTGTTGCGCCGTCGCGACGCCGCTGGCCTGCTGGCTTCGTGGCGCGAGCTGCGTTCCGCCGGATTCGATTTCGCCGTGGATTTCCAGGGCCTGCTCAAGTCCGCCGTGGTGGCCGCAGCCGCGCGCCCCGAGCGCATTTTCGGCTGGGACCGCGGCCAACTGCGCGAGGCCGCGGCGGGCGTTTTCTACACCAACCGCGCTTCGAGCGCCGCCGCGCATGTGGTGGACCGCAATCTCGACCTCGCCGCTGCCGCCGGCGCCGCCCACGCCGTTCGCGTCTTTCCGCTGCCGGCCGGCCGGCCCGAAGGGCCGTTGCCCGATGGCGCGTTCGTCCTCGCTTCGCCCTTGGCCGGCTGGCGCGCCAAGCAGTGGCCGTTCGAAAACTACCTGGTGCTGGCTCGGCTGCTCATGCGCGAGTGCAGCCTTCCGCTGGTGCTGAACGCCCCGCCGGGAAGCTGCGTAATTGTCGGGAGGTTGGACACGTTGACAGACGAAAGCGTCTGTCCCACTTTGCCGTCGAAGGATTTGCAGGCACGTGGATCAGGCGCTTTCGCCTGCCAGCAGACTCCTTCACAGCTTCCCGCCGCGTCGCATGGAACCCCGGCAGGCGTGTGGCCGCACGCTTGCGGGCTGCCCGGTTTGATTGACGCCACGCGCCGCGCCGCCGCCGTGGTGGGGGTGGACAGCGGGCCCATGCATCTGGCCGCGGCCCTCGGCAAGCCTGGCGTCGCGCTGTTTGGTCCCACCGACCCCGCCCGCAACGGCCCTTACGGCGATTCGCTCCGCGTGCTGCGGGGGCCCGGCGCCGTGACCACATACAAGCGCATCGACGCCATCGACGAGAGCATGCGCCGGATCACGCCCGAGGAGGTGTTCGACTCCCTGCGCGCCGCGCTTGGCTGCGCGCACGGCTCCGACGGGTGTGTGGCCGGATGATTGAGTTTCCGAAACCCTACGCGGACGCCGTGGCGCGGCTGCGCGTGCCCTCCGGCTTTCTCATCGTGGTGATCTTTGCCTGGTTGTCCCGTCCCCTGCCGGCGTCCATTGCCTGGGGAGTTCCCATCTCGCTGGCCGGTCTTCTATTGCGCGGCTGGGCGGCGGGGTGCCTGGATAAGAATCGGCAGCTCTCCACCGGCGGACCGTACGCACACACCCGCAACCCGCTCTACCTGGGCACGCTGCTGGTCGCTGCCGGTCTCGCCCTTGCCGCGCGCAGCCCGTGGCTGGCGCTGTTATTCGCTTGCGTCTTCGTGTTCGTATATTTGCCCGTGATCCAACTCGAAGAGCAGCACCTGCGCCACCTGTTTCCGGAGTACGCATCTTACGCGGCGCGGGTGAGAGCGCTGTGGCCGCGTGCGACTCGGGATCCGGGGTCGCCTCCTGCGCCGTTCCGCTTTCGTTTGTACGTTCAGAATCAGGAGTATCAAGCCGGCGCCGGATTTGCCCTCGGGCTGCTTTACCTGATCTGGCGGCTGCCGCGGTGAGAAAGAAAGGTCGAGATGAATCTCGACCCTGCGCGCAAGACCGCGCGCGCCACGGAAACCCGAAAAATAATCTGAATCTTTTCCGGCCTGCGATGTATCCAACCTGACAAATCCAAACGGCACGGGTCAAAACGGGCCCGAAGGGGAGTGCCGGTGGTGAACTTGACGCGCATGACCGCTCGGAGGGGGTCGGTCATGCGCGGGTTTTAATGGCATGCCAGCGCCATGCCGCCAGCAGCGCCGATCCAATCAGAATCAGCGCCGAGCTCAACCCCGCCCAGATTCCCGCCGCGCCCCATCCAAAGCGAAAGCACAACAGGTACGCTACCGGCAGGCCTACGGCCCAGTAGCCAGCCAGGTGCGCCAGCATGGGTGTCCGGGTGTCGCCGAGGCCGCGCAATGCGCCGGTAGCCACCACTTGCAGGCCGTCGAACAGTTGAAACAACGCCGCGATGCGCAAGAGCACCGCGCCCATGGCGACCACCGTGGCATCGTTCGTGTAAATGCGGACGATCCAGCGCGGCACCGTTCCCAGCAATACGCCCGCGCCGCCCATAAACAGCGCGCCCAGCAGAATGGCCGTCCAGCCGCGCGTTGCCGCGCCGCGCGCGTCGCCGGCGCCCAAGGCCTGGCCCACCCGCACCGCCGCCGCCGAGCTGATGCCCAGCGGCACCATGTAGGTGGTCGATACCACGTTGAGGGCGATGCTGTGCGCCGCCAGCGAGGCTTCATCCAGGTGCGCCGCAAAGACGCTCACCAGCCCGAACACCACGCCTTCAAACAGAATCTGCAGCGCCGCCGGCATTCCCAAACCCGCCAAGCGGTGCATGCGGTCGAGTGAAGGCCGCCAGGAAACCGCCAGCAGAATACCGCCCGTGCGCCGCTCGTGCCACGCGATGGCAGCCAGCAACACCGCCGCCATGTAGCAGCGCGCAATCGTCGTCGACCACCCCGAGCCTTCGAGGCCCATCCGCGGCGCGCCGCAGTGGCCGTACATGAGCACCCAGTTGCCCAGCACGTTGACCACGTTGGCGCTCACCAGCGCGAAGGTGACAGGCTTGACCACGTTGATCGCCTGCAGGTAGCGTCGGAAGGCGGCGTAAAAGAGCAGCGGCGGCAGGCCCCATGCCAGCGCCTTCAGGAACGGATCGAACAGCGCCATCACATCGGGATTGGTTCCAGTGGCGCGGAGCAAAGGAATCAGCGACAGAATCGCCAGCACCAAGGACGGTGCCAGAGCCAGGCTCAGCCAAACGCCGTTGACGAGCGTGCGCCGGCAGTCCGCGGCATCTTCGGCGCCGTGCGCCTGCGCCACCAGCGTATCCATCCCCAGCAGCATGCCGGTGCCACAGATGGCGATGGGGTAGAACAGCATCGCGCCCAGGCTGCCGGCCCCCAACGCCACCGGGCCCAGGCGGCCGGCCATGATGGTGTCTTCCACGCCCATCGCCATCCAGCCCAGCTCGGCCAGCGCCAATGGAACGGCCATGCGCAGCATGGGGGCGAATTCGGCGCGCAAATGAGGTCGACTGGCCGCCACGCGCTACGCCTTGGGATGAGCCTTGTCGTACACCTTCATCAGGTCGGTGAGCGAAACCTGGGTGTACTTTTGCGTGGTGGAGAGCCGCGCGTGCCCCAGCAGCTCCTGGATGGCGCGGAGATCGGCGCCGCCGGCCAGCAGATGGGTGGCATAGGCGTGGCGGAAGCCATGTGGGTGGACCGACGGATCGCCGCACAGAGCCGTGGCGTAGAGCTTGACGATGCCGTGAATGCCACGGACCCCCAGGCGGCGGCCGCGATGATTGAGAAACAGCCCGCGCTCGTCGCGCACCACCGGCCGCTCGGCGAGGTACCGCTCGAGCGCTGCGGCGGCTTGGCCGGGCAGCGGCACCTGGCGCTCCTTCTTGCCCTTGCCACGCACGCGGATCCACGTGTCTTGCGCCGCGACGCTGGTGCCCCGGCCTGTCAGGGACCCGCGGTCGAGGTCCTCCAGGTTCAAACCCGCCAACTCGCTGACCCGCACACCGCAACCATAGAGGATCTCGAGCATGGCGCGGTCGCGCGACGGGTGTGGCCGCACCAGTTTGCCAGCGGCCACGGCGTCCAGCAGCGTGTTCATCTGCTCCGCCGTCATCACCACCGGCAGTTTCTGTGGAGCCTTGGGAAGCCGCAGCAGGCGGGCCACGTTGATAGGGGCCACGCCCTCGCGCTGCAGGAATTGAAACAGGCCGCGCACCGCCGCCACCTTGCGGCGGATGCTGACCGCTGCCAGTTGCTGCCGGTAAAGCCAGAGCATCCATTCGCGGAGCAGCAGCAGGTCGATGGCTTCAGGCGCCGGCGGCTCGACACCCGGCGGGGAAACGAACTCGAGCAATTGCCGCAAGTCGCTCCGGTAGGCGTCCAGCGTGTGGGGCGAGACCGCAGTTCGCGCCAACTCCGCCAGGTAGCGTTCGATCTCGTGCTCGAGCCGGGAGGACATGGTTCAGTCCGTGAACCGGCCGCGCGGCGCAGACTTTTTGCGCGCCCGCGGCGTCCTAGTCTCTGAGAAGCAGGTTGCTATGATGAAAACCATGAAGCGATGTCTGTGCCTGCTGCCGCTGGCCGGAGCGCTGGCCTGCGCGGCGGATCTGGCCAGCGTGCATTCCGTGTACCTGTTGCCCATGGCGCGCGGCATGGACCAGTATCTGGCCAACCAACTCACCAACGAACATGTTTTCCGCGTGGTCACGGATCCCAAGCTGGCTGATGCCGTGTTCACGGACCACATCAGCGAGGCTTTCCAGGCAGAGTTGGAAGACTTCTCGCCGGCGCCCAAGCCGCCCGCGCCGGCCAAGCCGGCCAATGCGGAGTCCGAAGCCAAACCGGGCGATGAAGCGCCGGCCAAGCCGGCCAGTACGGAGGCCGAAGCCAAACCGGGCGATGAAGCGCCAGCCAAACCGTCCCGTTCGGATACCAAAGCCAAACCGGGCGATGAACCGCCGCCCTCGGGCCTGATGGCGGATACGGAAAACAAGCTGAGCAACCCCGCAGCCAGCTCCGGGTTCAGCCGTGCGCGCGGTACGGTGTTCCTGGTGGACGCCAAGTCGCGCCAGGTCATCTGGTCCATATATGCGCCGCCGAAGGATTTTGACGGCAAGGAAATGAATCGCACCGCCTCCGATATTGTAAGCCACCTCAAGCGGGACCTGAACCCGAAGAAGTAATCGGCTGGGGGGAAGCGGACTCACCGTTCCGTTCCTGCGTAAATCCGAACCAATCTGAAGCGCGACGAGCCGCACCAGGCGGTGGGCGGCTACACTCAAGGGATCATGTCTGAGACCGACCGTCTGTTCCTGGAATGCTCCGTCCGCAGACTCATGGAGCTGGCTCCTCGCATTGAAACCTGTCTCGGCAAGCTCACGCCGGAGCAGGTGTGGGCGCGCGGCGGGGAGAACGAAAACGCCATCGGCAACCTAGTGCTGCATCTGTGCGGCAACCTGCGTCAGTGGATCGTCTCCGGCGTCGGCGGGCAGACGGACACGCGCGACCGCGATGGCGAATTCGCCGCCCGTGGCGAAGTCTCCATCCCCGAGCTCAGCGCCCGCCTGCGCGGCACCGTGGAGGAGGCAACGGCCGTGATCGCGGCGATTGCTCCCGAGCGGCTGGCCGCGCCGTTGCTGGTGCAGGGCTACCGGGTATCCGTGCTGGAGGCCGTCTACCACGTGGTGGAACACTTCTCCATGCACACGGGCCAGATTCTGTTTGCCACCAAAATGCTCACCGGAGCCGATCTCGGTTTCTACCGCCATCTGGCCAGCAGCCGGCCGCACTCGGAAAAGACTCCCTGAACGCGGCGAGCCCGGTTCAGAAGTCCAGCACGCCGCCTAAATCGGCCGCACGCACCCGCAGCCCGACGTAGAAGGACCCGAACAGCGCATAGAGAGCGCTCGCCTGGTCGAAGCGCATTTCGTAGATCAGCCGCTTGAACATCAGTGGATCTTCCGCGAACAGATCGACGCCCCATTCCCAATCGTCGAACCCGATCGAGCCGCTGATGATCTGCCGCACTTCGCCTGCGTAGCGCCGGCCGATCAGCCCGTGCTCGGCCATCATGCGCTGGCGGTCCGCCATAGACTCGCGGTACCAGTTGACGGATTCGCCGCGCCGACGATCCATCGGGTAAAAGCACAGGTATTTGGATTCGGGAATGCGCGGCCACAACCGCGGCGCCATGGCGGCGCGCTGCCGCGCCAGCACTTCCTCGATTCCCGCCTTCCATTCCTCCGAGTTCGCCTCAATGCCCTTCGCCGCCAGGCCGGCGTACACCTTGGCAGTAGATTCGTAGAGGCCCAGTTCGACCACCGACAGATAGGAGGTAGCCGGCTCCAGGTAGTCGCCCAGCCGCAGCCGGGCGAGTTCGATCTCCGCCTGGTTCAGTTCCTCGAAGCTGCGGCGAAAGTGCACGATCATCAGGTCGCCCTTGTGTCCAAGGAGCGAATAGAGCGCGCTTTCGCGGCCATCGGCGTGCGTTTCCATGCGGCCCAAAACCGCGGCGGCTTCGGCTAGAATTTCCGTGCGGTCGCCCGCAGGCAGCCCGCGCCACGCTGCGCGGCGAAACCGCATCATCTGGTGGAGCACGCCCGCCCCTTCGAGCGTGAGCGGCAAAGCGGGCACCGCCGCGACGGCAACCGTTTCAGGAGTCATGCCCTTCATTATGTTCCAAAACGGGTGTGCCATCGCGCGGACCTGCAGACGTGCCCTCGCCACCCCGCTGTGCCGGGCGCGCACACGGGCTTTGGGCGTGACTTCCCGGCAATAAACGGAGTTGGACGGTGGCAAACGGATTGCAACTTCGGAACGCGAGGAGGGCGATTGATGCCGTTGTTCAAGATAACGGGACAGGGCTTATCGGCGATTGCGGTGTCGGTCGCCCTCTTGTGGGGCTGCCTGCTGGGTGCAGGCGCACAGGAGCGCCGCGCCATGGCCGCACGAGGACAGGTGATGCGCCAGCTCCGGTTGCTGCAAGAGCGAAACCGGCGGCGGCCGCTTTCCGTGCCGTTCCCCCATCACCATCGCCAACCGCAGCCCATCGCCGCCTAGAGCGCCTTGGCGGGCAACCGCGGCCCGGCCGGGAACGTCTATAATGCATACGGAATGCCTGCCGGACCAAGCCCCGAAGCCGTCCCACCGCTTTCTTCCGACCGATCGAGCTCGCGCCCGGCGCGCTTTGGCATCGGCGGCGCGCTGGCCTGGTTGCGCGACCTGGCGCTTTCCGTGCTCATCGCCGTCGTATTGATCGTCTTCATCTACCAGCCGGTCAAAGTGGAAGGCACCAGCATGGAGCCGGAGCTCACCGATCAGGAGCGCATCTTCATCAACAAATTCACTTACCGCTTCGGGCTGGGCAGTATCGAGCGCGGCGACACGGTGGTCTTTCATTACGACGAGAGCAAGTCCTACATCAAGCGTGTGATCGGCCTGCCCGGAGACCGGGTGCGCATCAACGCCGGCCAGGTCTTCGTCAACGACCGCCCGCTCAAGGAGGATTACGTCCCGGAGCAGTACCGCGACACGATTTCCTGGCCGCCCAGCGCCCTCGCACACGATGAAGTGGTGCCTCCGGACATGTATTTTGTTTTGGGAGATCACCGCTCGCAATCGAGCGATAGCCGCTCCTGGGGCTACGTGCCCCGCCGTAGCATTTACGGCAAAGCCGTTTTCGTTTACTGGCCCCCGGACAAAATCGGACGATTGCGTTAGGGCTCCCGCGACTCCTGTGCGACGTTAATCCCCAATCGCCGAGTGGGCACCTGGGTACTTGCCGTGCGGTTCGGCCCCCCGGTATACTTACATTTTCGCTGAGTGGTGTATGACGGCGAGAGACGAGTTCGATCCCTTAGCCCCGCAGCGCGAGGCCGCTTTCTTCTACGGCCTGTTCCTCCGCGGGCATGACGTGGAAACACTGCGCCAGGACATCGATGTGCCTCGCTCCATGATCGAGAAGTGGATGAAGGCCAAAGACTTCGAGATCGCGTTCCGGGAGAGCCTGCGCCGCGTCTACAGCTACCGCAAGAAGGTCCTGGCCATTTTCGACGGTCTGGTGCTCAACGAGCAGGACCGCCCCCGGCTGCAATAGCCGCCATTGCGGCCAACCGCCCCAAACCCCGGTTCCCACCACGCGGACGTGCTAAGGTTGAGAAATTAGAGAATGAATATTCTTTTCATTGGAGATATTTTTGCTTCTCCAGGGAGGCGGATCGTCGCGGATCATCTTGCTGACATTGTTGAGACCAACACCGTCGATCTGGCCATTGCCAACGCAGAAAATGCGGCCGGCGGATTCGGCATCACGCCGGCGGTGGCCGAGGAACTTTTCGGCATGGGCTTGGACGTGCTCACCAGCGGCAACCACATTTGGGACAAACGCGAAATTCTCGACTATCTGTCTCGCCAGCCGCGGCTGTTGCGCCCTGGCAACTACCCGGAAGGACCGGGATGCGGTATGGTAACCGTACGGGCGCGCAACGGCGTGGAGTGCGCCGTACTGAACCTGCAAGGACGCACGCACATGCCGGCTACGGATTGCCCATTTCGCAAAGCGAGCCAGATGCTGGCGGCCCTCGATCCGGCGATTCGCGTGCGCTTCCTGGACTTCCACGCGGAAGTGACCAGCGAGAAGATGGCCATGGGCTGGTATCTCGACGGCAAGATCTCGGCGGTGATCGGCACCCACACCCACGTCGCCACTGCCGATACCCGTATCCTGCCGGGCGGCACGGCCTACCAGACCGATTGCGGCATGACGGGGCCGCACGATTCGGTGATTGGGGTGGAGGCGGGGATTGTCATCCAGCGTTTCCTGACCGCGCTGCCGGTGCGCCTGGAAGCGGCGCGCCACGGCGCGGAATTGCACGCGGTGATCGTGGACGTGGACGAGGCCACCGGCAAAGCACGCAGTGCGCGCCGCCACGCCATCGGCGGAGATTGAGCGAATGGATCCCTCCAGCCCGGTAGCCGACCTCACCGCCTTCTTCATCCAGGTGATCGGGTCGCTTCTGTTCGGGCTGGTCTTCCTGTTCCTGTGGCGCCAGTCGCGCGCCGTTTACTTCGGCTTGTGGGCGGCGGCGTGGGGGCTGCGTGCCATTGCCACGGTGTTCGGCTTCGAGTTGCTGAGCCACGGCGGGATGGGCTGGCTGGCGCCTTACACCACCTTCGATTTCGCTTTCGCAATTGTCCTGATTGCCGCTGCGCGCGCCGGCTTCGGTACCGGCTTGCGGGAATGGCGCGCGATCCTGCGCCTGATCGCCCTGCTGCCGGTGTTCGTGACAGCGGTGTTCGCCGTGGCGATGTTCTCCCGGCTGGAAGCCTACCATTCGTCGCACGCTCTCCTGCTGGGCTTCATCTATCTGTACCTTTTTCTGCAGCTCCGGCGCCAGGGCGGGCTCGGGTTTCGCATGTTCCGGTTCTCGCTGCTGGTCCTTTCCGCGGCCTTCTTCGAGCATGCCTTCATCTTCCTGTGGATGTACAACCGGGGGAATGCGCCGGACTGGGCCCGTTACCTGCACCATGAGACCTATTATGACTTCGCGCTCCACTGTGTGATGGCTTTTTCGGCCATGGCGATGTGGAGCGAGACGCAGATGGACCGGCTGCGGGGCCTCGTCGCCGAAGTCGAAAGCCTGCGGCGCGAAAACAGCAACCGCACCGACGTGGATGGCCTCACCGGGCTGCTCAACCAGGCGGCGCTGTCCCGGCGCGTAGAACAGCCAGCCCCGCTGGATTGCGTGGTAGCGGTGTGCGACATGGATAGTTTCAAGGAGGTCAACGACCGCTACGGACACCTTGTGGGCGACGAGATCCTTCGCAACGTGGGCAACCTGCTGGGACGATCCATCCGCCATGAGGACGAAGCATATCGCTGGGGCGGCGACGAGTTTGTCATCCTTTTCCTGAACCAGAGTACCGAAGGGGCGGCCAAGCGCATGGCCGAGCTCGAGCAGCGATTGAGCGATTTCCAGGTGCGCGGATTCGGCGTGCTGCCGATTTCCTTCAGTTGGGGCGTTGCCGACGGGCGCGAGCGGCCGCTCCGCGACGCTCTGGATGAAGCCGACCGCGCCATGTACGCCCTCAAACGCAGCCGCGGCGAGCTCACCCGCGAACGCCAGCAGGCGATTTGAACTTCGGGCGGACCCGGTTGGCCCTGACCTCCGTTTGACCCGCCGCGACGCGGTCTCTTATACTGGTGACTCAGCATGTATATTCTTGTTCTTCTGATTCACGTCCTGGTCTGCATCTTTCTCATCATCGTGGTGCTCTTGCAGAGCGGGAAGGCGGCGGACCTGGCCGGGGCCTTCGGCGGCATGGGATCTCAAACGGCGTTTGGTCCGCGCGGTTCCGCCACGTTGTTGTCGAAGGCGACGACAATTTCAGCGGTCTTGTTCATGATCACGTCGCTTTCGCTCTCCATCCTGGCGACGAAGGGCGCAGGCTTGGGAACCACGGTTCTGGAGGGCGGCTCGACCAAGAGCGCTCCGGTCAGGACGCAGGCGCCGGCTCTCCCGCCTCCGGGACAGCTCCCGGGTCAGGCTCCGGCAGCGCCGCCGTCGCAGACCATCCAGATCCCGATCCCGACGCCGACCAAACAGAACGCCGGGAAGCCGATTCCACTACGGGTCCCAGCTCAGCCGGCGCCGAATAAGAAGTAGCCACACAACGCGGAGGTGGCGGAATTGGCAGACGCACTAGCTTGAGGTGCTAGCGGGAGCAATCTCGTGGGGGTTCAAGTCCCCCTCTCCGCACCAAGACATTCCTTCCGAGGGCATCGGTTTACCGGCCCCATTTTGGCCGGGCTCGCCTGCGGCTGGAAATGCGGCGCTGCAATCAGAACGGGTCGCGGCGATTCAGAATAAACCGGCTCAATGCGCTTGGTCGGAGGCTTCGCATCCATCCCTGCGAAATTCGAACCGCAGCAGCCGTGTGCCCTCGACGTTCTGCCCGGCATCACTCGCCGGTTGAAACTTCCAGCGGCGCGCAGCGTCCAGGGCCACCCTGTCAAAATACTTGCTTCCTGGGCGCGAGTCGAGTACCGCATCCGCCACGGCACCGGACCGCTCGACTGTGACCCGTACCCGGACCGCCACCGTGCCCCGAATCGTTCCTAAGATTGATGGAGGAACCTCGGGCACGAACCGATCGACAACCGCAGCCGCGGGCAGCGTGCCGGCGGAATTGTTTTTCACCGGCGCCGGCGGCGCGGGGCTGGGCGGCGTTTGCGCTTCAGGCGTTTCGGCGGCTTTCGGCGCAGCGACTGGCCCGGCTGCCGGTGCCGCCGCAGCGGTCTCAGGCTTTTCCGGCACCACCGCTTGCTCCGAGGCTACAGGTCGAGGCGCGGTCGCAGGGGGCGAGTTCAACAGCCTGGTACCGGTCAGGATTGCGCCAGCCAGGATCATCCCCCCAAGGATGGCTCCCCCCACTGGCAAAAAATACGGGCTCCGCCGCGCCCGTTCGGGCAGTGACAGGTGCGCGATTGGGACAACCTTCGCCACGTTTGGACTTGCCTGTGGCGCGGCCGAAGCCGGCTGCAACGCAAGAGCAATATCCGCCAAGGAGCAGCGCAATCGGGGGTCCGATCGCAGGGAGCGGCGCGCGATATCGAGGAACGGCGCCTCCAGCGACTCCGGGACCATCGGATCGTTCGTCACGCTGCCGTCCCAAACGGGCAGCCGCTGGGTCAGGACCTGCACCATCGTCATGCCCAGCGACCAAACATCCCCTGCCGGCATTATGCCGGCGCGGCCCTCGGGCGGGCCATTCACGTTCCGTGCCCACAGATCGTCGCCCGACTCTCCGCTTCGCAAGAGGCCGTCGCTCGAGATCTTCACCCGGTCGCCGGCAGCCATAATGTTGGTTGGCGTAAGGCAGCCATGCACGAAGCCCTCGGCGTGAATGTACGCCATGGTCTCCAGTACAGCCGTCAGCATTTCGCGTGCCTCTGCCGCCGCCAGCGGCCGGATCGGGATCACCTGCGAAAGATCTTCTTCGCTCCGCTCCATGACAACGTAGACCAGGCCAACGCCGTCGAGCTGACAAGTTCCGAAATGATAAATGGAAAGCAACCCGGGGTGCGACAGCCTGGCGGCCAGCTCCCGCCGCAACATCCACACTTGCGCCGCAGCCGAATCGGCCGGCACCAGCTTGATCGCGGCCTTTTGCGGAGTGCCTTCGCCGTATTCCGTAACGAACACGGCGCTGTGTGCGGAGCCGCCCAGGTACTGGCCCAGGTGGAATCTACCCTCGACAACGTGGCCTTCCCACTGCTTCCATTCCACTATCGTGATCTCCCCGAGAGTAAATAGATGCGTTGTACTTTTGCTGAGAAGTCCATATTGTCTTCTGGGCGGTCTGAAGTCAATATTGTCTCTGATAGACTCGACGCAATCCGCCCTTCCCGGCGGGCAGCCGGAGTTGTCTTATACCACAAGTAATCACTGACTTACGGACTTTCTTTATAGGGATCTTCATTTAGCTCCGGTTCCAGTTCCCGTCGGGCGCCGGCGGCTGGCGAAGCGCCGGTCTCGCGCCGCGCCCGGCATTCACCGTCCGCCGGACAACCGGCAGCCAGCGGAGAATGGGGTTATGCCGCGAGTGAGAATGGACAAGTGGCTCTGGGCCGCCCGATTCTTCAAGACGCGCACGCTGGCGGCGCGGGCATGCGAACTCGGCAGGATTGCGGCCAACGGCCAGGCGGCCAAAGCTGCGCGCGAGGTCCGGGTCGGCGACCTGCTGCACGTGAAGAACGAAAGCGGCGACTTTCAGGTGGAGGTTCTGGCTCTTAGTGAGATGCGCGGCCCGGCGCCGGTTGCCCAGGCGCTCTACAGCGAAACAGAGGCGAGCCGGGAATTGCGGCTAAAGTTGGCCGAAGAGCGCAAAGCGATGCCGCACTTCGAATCGATGCGGGAAGGCAAACCATCGAAACGCGATCGCCGTAAAATCGCCCGCCTGCGGGGTAGAAGCTGACGATCGAATAGCCGGGCCTCCGGGTTGGACGAGTTTTGCTCGAAGCAGGCCCCCGGGCCGGAATCCGGGATTAGCCGCGGTGGCCGGAGCGCTATTCGGATTCCGACTCCGCTTCCGGCGGCTCCCAGGCATCCAACAGTTCCGGGTTCCTGGCGAAACGCTTCAGGACGCGCAGGATTTCGCCCGACCGGAAACCGGCGTGGAGCAGCCGGCGGTAGGCGGCGGCCAGATCCTTGTCCGCTTCGAAGAGGCCCTCGCGCGAAGCGAGGCGGTACTTGCGGCGAATCCACTCCTCGATCAGCGCCGTTTCGTCGACTCCCTGGTACACGTCGCGCACGGTGCGCTCGGCCAGCGCGGGCGCCACCCGGCGGCGGCGCAAATCCTGAACCACGCGCGTGCTTCCCAACTTGTCGCCGGAGAGGCGCGCGTTGGCAAAGGTTTCGGCGAAGCGGCGGTCGTCCAGGTAGCCGAGGTCCTTGAGGCGCGCCACCGCGTTATCCACGTCGCCGGCGCGTTGCGCCCGGCGGCGCAGCTTTTCGCGCAGCTCCCCGGTGGAATACGCCCTTCCTGCGAGCAGCCGCAATGCGTAGGTCCACAGCCGCTCGGCGTCCAAGCGCCGGTCTGCTTTTTCCGCCATGATCGGGGTTCTTATGCGGAGTATACTGAAAATTGGCTCGGATAGCGGGTGAGCCGAGGGGAAAGGAGGAACACGATGGATAAGAACGGACTTTCGGCATTCTTGTTAGGCCTGGGAATTGGGGTCGGCATCGGCATGTTGTTCGCTCCCAAGTCCGGGCAGGAAACGCGCGAGTTTCTTCGCAATAAGGCGAACGAAGGCAGCGATCTTCTGAAGCAGCGCAGCTCGGACTTGAAGCAGACCGCAGCCGAGTGGGTGGACAAAAGTAAAGAGGCGCTGAACCGCCAGAAGGACAATCTGGCCGACGCGGTGGAAGCGGGCCGGCAGGCCTATCGCGAAGCGCGCGGGCCGCAGGCGCCCAGCGAGGGGACCGCTTCGTAAACCGGGCGGCGGGACGGAAGTAACGGCATGACCGACGAGATTTTTCGCTGGATCGTAACCGCGGGCGTGGCGCTGGTCGCAATTGCAGTCGTGCTGCAGGCAGTGGCGGCCATCGCGATTTCCCGCGGCCTGCGCGGCGTGCATGAAAAAATCGCCGGGTTCGTGGCCGGCGCCGCACCCGCCATTGCGCGGCTGGAGCCGATGATCGAGCGCGCCACCGTCTTGATAGACACGGCCACACCGCAGATTGAGAGTGCCGGCGAAACGATTCAGAAAGCCGGCCCGGCGCTGGAGAGAGCGCGCATCACGCTGGACAAAGCCAGCGCCGCCATCGACCGCATCGGACCGCTGATCGACCAGGCCAAAACGGTGCTGTCCAACGCCAACCTGGCGATTGAGGAGAACCGCCCGAAGGTGGCGGAAATCACCGATCAGACGGCTAAGATTGTACGCACCAGCCGCGAACAAGTGGATCGGCTCGGTGGACTGCTGGAGGATGCCGGCGATCGCGCCCGCGCGCGGCTGGCGCAGATCGACGAAACCGTCACCGAGACGGTGGAGCAGGTGGGCGAAGTGGGCAGCGCGGTGAAGCGCGCGGTAATGCGCCCGGTGCGCGAAGCCAACAGCATGGCGGCTGGAATTTCAGCCGCTGTTTCCACCTTGGTGAAAGGCCGCAAGTATCCCCCCGACATGGCGACCCAAGACGAGGAGATGTTCATCTGAGGGCGCTCAAGGCGCCTTACCTGGCGTGATCGTCCTGCGCCGTGGGCACGAGCCAGGATTGTCTTACTTCCTGGGGCCTAGCCTATAAACAGCGCTACCGCGAAACCGGCAAGGGCCAGTTTGACCATCCACCCTAAAGCATGAGCGACAGCAATTGCCGGAGTTAGTTTCATGAAGAGGGAGTTCGCAATCGTCAAAGGCAAAGGTCCAATCACCCAGATTGCCAGAGCCAATTTGAGAGTCGCGCTGTATGAGGAGAGGTGCAAGCGGGCGCAAACCAAGACAAGCACAGAGCAGGTCAGAAAGGGAAGCAGACTGGCCCAGATGATGGCGCTCGTTTCTCCCTGGCCTCCACGGTATCGCCATATTTCGGGATGCTTGTCGTAGCGCTTGTAAAGCCAGTCACCCATGAACAGCCAATCCGTCATAGACGACGCAATTCCTGACGCCAAAACCGCCAGCGCAATGCGAGTCCAAGGCATACCGCTCGACAAACTCTAACACAAAGAAACGATGATTTCCCGGCTGCATGCTGCAAGAATCACCGCCGGATGTCGCTGTTCCTTTATGGAGGCGATACATATGCGGTTTCCGATGATTCTTTTGGCCCTCGCGGGCGCTCTGGTTCTGGCAGGATGTGACAGCCCAGCCCTGATCACACTGGACCCAGCCGTGACCGATCAAGACGCTGTCTTTGACTCGAACCTGCTGGGAACGTGGCAGGCCGGCCAGGACGGCGATCTCTGCATCATCCAGCGAAGCGGGAGCGGCAACGCCTACACCGTCACCTACGTGAGTGACGGCAGCTCGAGAAAATTCGACGCGCGCTCCTTCCAATCGGGGCAAGCCTCACTCCTGGACCTCTCTCCTCAGGATTCGGACGATTTTCAGGTTCCAGCCCATGCGCTGATCCGAATCTGGGCGACGGGCGGAAGCCTGCGCTGGACCTACCTGGATTCTGAGTGGCTCCGGCAGCAGGCCGCGCAAGAGCTGCCGAACCGGGCTCGCGACAACAACAAAATGCTGCTCACGGCGGCCGCCGCGCCGCTCCGCGCTTTTCTGGCAAAGTACGCGGCGGACGACAGGGCTCACGGAGATATCGCGGAGTGGCAGCGGCTGCAGTAGGCTGGTGGCGCGGGCACTCGGGCGCGTCGCGTCGAGATTCGTCTCGACGTGGCTCCCGGTGCAGCGAGCGCCCGCAGAAACGCGAAGACACGTCGCATTCGCGCCGACGCCTGGGGCTCCTACATTTTTGTAAGAGCTGCGGCAGCGCCGGCGGTCTTTTGGCCGCCGGTTCTTTGCGTGCCGCTCGTGCCGGGGCAGGATTCACCCTGCCAAACGTCGGCAGGAATGCCGACGTGGCACACAGGATTGCGTGCGCCGCGCGGACGCTTTCTCGTATCATGAACCTGATGCGAGCCGTCAGCCGCCCTGGCTGGTCGCTGACGGCTGGCCGCGGCGATGGATGCTAACACCTCGACGTTCACCTTACTCGAAAAGGCGAAGGCCGGCGACGAGAGGGCCCTCTCGCAGGTATTCGAACAATATCGCCGCCGCCTCGCGGTACTGGTGCACTTTAAGCTCAGCCCGCATGCCCGCGAGCGATCCGAGGTGGACGACGTGGTGCAGGAGACGTGCCTCCGGGCTTTCCGCGACGTGAACCGCTTCACCTATCAGACGCCGGGAAGTTTTCTTCGCTGGCTCTCTTCGATCGCCGATCACGTGATCGTAGACCGGGTGCGATACCGGAGTCGCGATCGCCGCGTGGGGGAAGAGGTGCCGTTCCGCAGCGAAAGCAACCCGCTCGGCCCCGAGCCCGCCGATACGAAGACGCCAAGCCGGCTGCTAGGGCAGCAAGAGGCGGTGGACCGGCTGCTGGGGCGGCTGAACGAGCTGCCCGAAGATTACCGGCAGGCCATCCTACTGGCAAAGATCGAGGGCCTCTCGACAGCCGAAATGGCGGAGCGTTTGGGCAAGTCTCGCGAGCAGGTGGCGCTTCTCGTCTACCGGGCAGTGAAGCGCTTCCGCGGGCTGTGCGACGGCGGTGAGGCGTGATGGACGACGAGCGCGAGTTGCGCCTCGCCAAATCCTTCGCAGAGATTCTGGATGGCCGGACGCGTGATCAAGACGTTCCCGAGCTGGCGGGCGAACTGGCGACGCTGGCCGAGATCGATCGCGTGCTCGATCCGGCGGCTCTCCCGGAGCGGCTTTCCGGTCACAAGATCGTCGCCGAAATCGGCTCCGGCGGGATGGGCCGCGTGCTGCTCGCGATCGATGACGCGCTGGGCCGCAAGGTGGCCATCAAGACACTCGCTCCTCGCTACGCGGACAACCCCTCGCTACACGCACGGTTCATGGCGGAAGCGCGAGCCATGGCACGCCTGTCGCATCCCAACATCGTGCGCATTTACAACCTGGGCCCCGCCGAAGAACCGCCGCATTTCGTGATGGAGTTCCTGGAGGGAGCGCCGCTGACGAAGGCTGCCGCGCGCCTGACGTTCGAGCAAAAAGCGGAGCTGATGCACAAGGTGGTGCTGGCGGTCGAGTTCCTCCACCAGGGAGGGATGCTGCACCGGGATCTGAAGCCGGCCAACATCCTGGTGGGCGCCGACCTGGAGCCGAAGCTCCTCGATTTCGGACTGGCGCTCGATCTCGGCATGCACGAACGGCTATCGAAAATCGGCGAGGTGGCCGGCACGCCCGAGTACTTTTCTCCGGAACAGGCGGGCGGCGCGGAGAAACTGGATGCGCGCAGCGACGTTTTCTCGCTCGGCGCGGTTCTTTACGAGCTGCTGACGGGCGCGCCGCCGTTTCGCGGCGAGACCATGGCTGAGCTGCTGCGCCGCATTCGCGAAGAAGAACCGGCGCTGCCCCGCCGCCAGGACCCGGCGATCCCCAAGGGCCTCCAGGACATCTGCCTGAGGGCCTTGGAAAAGAACCCGTCGCACCGCTATGGTTCGGCGCGCGAGATGGCCGACGACTTGCGCCGCTATCTCGCCGGTGAAGCGGTGCTCGCCGAGCCGGCGGCCTATGCCCGACTGATCGCCGATAAGGTCGGCGAACATCTGCGCGACCTGGAGACCTGGCGGCGCGACCAGGTGGTTTCGGACTCCGAGTACGAGGGCATCCGCAAACGGTATGACCGCCTGCTGGAGCGCGAGGATGCCTGGATCATGGAAGCGCGCCGCCTCACCCTGCCGCAGGTGAGCCTTTACCTGGGCGCATGGATTCTGGCGGTGGGTACCGCCCTGCTGACGTTTTTCAAGTACTCGGCGATGGCCGGAGCGCCGGCGGTGTTGGTGGCCTGGGCGGCGGCGGCGCCGATGGCGTGGATCGGCATACGCACTTGGAAGCGCGGATACCATCGCGTCGCGATCGCGTACCTGCTGGCCTTCTGCCTGGTGCTGCCCGTGTCCATGCTGGTAACCATGGAGGAAGGCCGCGTGTTCGACTCGCTCACCCGCGGGAGCGCGAACCTGGAACTCTTTCACCGCCTGGGCGTCGACAAACAGGCCACCAACGCCCAGTTGTGGTGGGCGCTCGCGGCCGGGCTGCCGGTCTGCTGGTGGCTGCGGCGTTTCACGCGCGCGCCGGTCTTCTCGCTGATGTTCTCCTCCATGGGCGCGCTGCTGTGCCTGGCCACGTTGCTGCGCATGGGCATGCTGGACTGGCTGGACAACGATCCCGGCCGTTTCTACTTCCACCTGATTCCCTGCGCCGCGCTCTTCATGGCTTCCGGGTTCAGCCTGGAGCGGCTCGGCCGCCCCGACGACTCGCGCTATTTCTATCCTTTCGCCGTCGCGTTCACCTGGGCGGCGCTGAGCGGCGTGGCCACCTTCCACGAACCCTACGCCAAATGGCTGCAAGCCACCGCGCCGTGGACGCGCGGGCAAATCGAGTACCTGTTTATTGCCAACGCCGCAATCTATTTCGTGCTCGACCGCATTTGCGAGCGGCTCCCGTCGCCGCAAGTTCACGTGGTGGGCCGCGCCTTCCGCTTCGTCATTCCCGGGCATGTGATGACGTCGCTGTTCCTGTTGGGCCTCAACGCCAATTCGCACGTCGAGCAACGCGTATTCGACTGGCTGTTGCCGGCCGTGGCCTGCGTGTTCGTGTTCGCCAGCATCCCGCGCCAGATGAAGAACTTCTTCGCCTCCGGCCTGCTGTTCTTCGCGATTGGGGTGTTCCGGCTGCAACAAAACGTGTTCCCGGACCGCGCAGGCTGGCCGATTCTGTTGCTCGGGTGCGGCCTCGCCCTGATGGTGGCAGCGGCAAATTACGCGCCGCTGAAGGTCAGCTTGGCAAGGATGATGAAGCGCGTGGGGCGCTGAAACTCTCAGAACAGGTTGACGTCGAGACCTGCGATGAAGTGGATGCCGGGAATCACGAGGTCGCGCAGTTCGCGGTCGTTGGTGAGGAAGAGATCAACCCCGGCGTGCCCGGCACTCGCAAGATGGATGGCATCGGCGGGCGTCACGCGAGTGCTTCCGCGAATCTGGCCATAGCGCTCCGCAGTTTCCGCGGCAAAGGGGATGAGTTCAACCTCGAACGACTCAAACACCTGGCGGATCCTGAGGCCCTCATCGGCCTGTCCTCGCCGATAGGGTCCCACCAAAATCTCGCCCAGCGTGAATGCACTCGTCAGGAGTTGGTCCTTCCGCTGCCGCATCTTGCTGTAAATCTCCCCGACTCGATCCGCATACTGCGGATTGTTTTCGAACCAGTACACGAACAACATCGTGTCCCAGTAGATGCGGCTCAACGGTCTTCCTCACGACGATAAAAACTCTCTCGTTCGCCGTGGATGAACTTCTCCCCGCCGCCGAGCTTCGCAAAGGTATCCTTGGCGATGCCGCGAAGGCTCAGGAAGAGCGATTCCTTGTTCGGAGTTGGAGATCCAGAAGCTTGCAGCCTGTAGGTAAAGGTTGCTGTCGTACCGAGGCCGGAAGGGGGTCCTTCAAACTTCTCGAGCACGAGTTGGTTCTCGTTGAGGAACTTCCGGGACCGCAGCACCTGGCAGACGTTCGGGACGCGGTTTCTCAGGCCTAGTTCTTTGTGGATGTCGCCGGCCACGATGCGAACAACGGTCACACCCTTGGCGCGGGCTGTGTCGAGGTGGTGCTGTTTGAGATATTGGCGGATACGGTCCGCATCTTTTAAACTTTCCATAAAACAAGCATAACATAGCATAACAGGAATTACAAGAAGACCATGATTTGGCTTGATCATGCCAACAAGTGCATTGTTTGCCGGGTATTACGACCCGTGTCCCGGTTGCTCCCGCTTCACCCATGCCACTACCAACCGCAGCTCTTCGTAGGTGACATCGGGCGGCAATGCGTCCTTGAGGGTTTTGAGCCGATCTGCGCCGAGGCGGCGGATGGCCTCGGCGATCTCGTTGTGGCGGGCTTCGCCGACCCAGTCCGTGCGGTATTCGACGCGGCCTTCGGCGACCAGTCCCACTACGACTTCAACCACGGTCGACAGGCGGCGGCCTCGAATGCGGGCAATCTCTTCGAGCGATTTGCCTTCGGCGAGCAGGGCCGTGGTTTCTTCGGCGGGAGAAGCCTGGCGTTCCTGGCGCTCGGCGCGCGCGCCGTTGCGAAAGGCTTCGAGCGCGGCGAAGATTTCGCTGCCATACATCTCGGCCTTGCGCTCGCCGAAACCGAACACGCCGAGCAGTTCGCGCAGGTTCGAAGGGCACTTCCGGCAAAGGTCTTCGAGCGAGGCGTCAGTGAGTACGACGAAAGCCGACACGCCAGCACGCTGTGCGGTGCGGAGACGCCACTGCTTGAGAAAGTCGACAAGCGCGCGGTCGGCGGCCGGTTCGGCAGGCGCCATGGGCGCGGCGGAAGTGCGCGCGGGCGCGGGCTCGCGGCGGGGCGCGGGGCGCGAGGCTTCCGTCCGTTGCACTTCGGCCACCGGCGGCCGCTTCTTTTTCTTCTTGGCGCTTTTCTTCGCGAAGGATTCGACGATAGGCTCGTCGAGCCACGACGGACGATTGCCGCAAACGTCGCACATATCGCAGCGCGTCCACTTGGGGATCTGCCCGAAGTGATTGCAGATCTGCAGGTGGCGGCAGCGGGCGCTTTCGACGAAGCGGCGCACGGCGTGGTAGCGCTGCCAGGCGCGCTCTTTTTCCTGCGGGTCCTGCAACTGGTCGATGAAGTAAGCCAGCAGGCCGGTATCCTTTGGCTGCCAGAGCAGAACGCAATCGGCGGGCTGGCCGTCGCGACCGGCGCGGCCGGCTTCCTGGTAATACTGTTCGATGGATTTGGGCAGCGAGGTGTGGATGACGGCGCGCACGGCGGCCTTATTGATGCCCAAGCCGAAGGCGATGGTGCCCACCAGCACGCGCACATCATCGTTCATCCAGCGTTCCTGGTTGCGGCGGCGGTCGGCGGCCTCCATCTGGCCGTTGTAGGGAACCGCGGGAATATCGTGGTTGCCCAGGAAATCGACCAGCTCTTCGACCAGGGCGATGGTGGGCGCATACACGATGATGCTCTGCCCTGCGTAGGCGCGCGCGGCCTGCAGCAGGCGCTGGCGGTGAGAATTCCTGGCGCACTCCTCCACCACGTAGCGCAAGTTGGCGCGGTGAAAGCTGGCGATGAATTTGTGCGGGTCGCGCAGGCGGAGCTGTTCGAGAATATCGTGACGCACCCGGCGGGTGGCGCTGGCGGTGAAAGCGGCGATGGGGATATCGGGAAAATTCTGGCGTAGCGAGGCGAGCTGGCGATACTCGGGGCGGAATTCGTGGCCCCATTCGGAGATGCAGTGCGCCTCATCGATGGCGAACAACGCCAGTGGAACCTTTTCGAGCCAGGTCACGGTGTCCTCCCGCGCCAGGCGTTCGGGCGAAAGATAGAGCAGGCGAAAGGCGCCCTGGGTAGCGGCGCGCATCACGGCGCGCTGCTCTTCGGCCGGCATCGTGCTGTTGAGCATGGCGGCCGGGATGCCCATATCGGCGAGCTGCGCCACCTGGTCGTGCATCAGCGCGATGAGCGGGCTGACCACCAGCACCGTGCGGCCGCTGACCAGCGCCGGAAGCTGGTAGCACAGTGACTTCCCGCCGCCGGTGGGCATGACCACGGCGGCGTCGTGGCCCTCCATCAGGCTCTGAATGATGCGCTCCTGCATGGGCCGGAACGAATCGTAGCCCCAATACTTCTTCAGGGCTTGCTGGAGATCGGGCACGTTGGCAACTATGAGTGTATCAACCGCACCGCGGCGGGCGGCGCCGCGCGGAGCAATTCGGTGACGGTCGCGCGCGCCACCGGATGACGCAAGTCCGGCGCGAGGTCGTGGAGCGGCACCAGCACGAACCGCCGCTCGGCCATGCGCGGATGCGGAATCTCCAGTTTGGCGCCGTGCACGACGGCCGCGCCATAGAGCAGGATATCGATGTCGATGATGCGCGGCCCCTTGGGCACAGTACGCACGCGGCCGAGCGCGCGCTCAATCTTCTGCACCCGCGCCAGGAGCTGCAAGGGAAACAGCGTGGTCTCGGCTTCCACCACCAGGTTGAGGAACCAGCGCTGATCAGTGTAATCGACCGGCTCGGTTTCGTAGACCGGGGAAACGCGCAGTACGCGCAAACCGGGCGCATCGAGGCGCTCGACAGCCGCGCGCAGGTTTCGCTCGCGGTCACCGATGTTGGAGCCGAGGCTGAGATAAATGAGCTTCAAGTCAGAACAGCCCCGCCTGCCCGTCGTTCGGGTGCTTGCGCTTCACCTTGAAATAGTCGAACGCCAGCTCCGTTCCCACGCGGCCGCGAGGGGTGCGGTTGAGGAAACCGAGTTGGATCAGGTACGGTTCGTAGACTTCCTCGATGGTGTCGGCCTCCTCGGAAATGGAGGCGGCGATGGTGCCGACGCCGACCGGACCGCCGCGGTATTTCTCGAGAATCGTCAGCATGATCTTCTGGTCGATCTCATCCAGGCCGTAGCGGTCCACGTCGAGCAGGTTGAGAGCGGTCTGCGCCACGGGCAGCGTGATGCGGCCGTCGGCACGCACTTGTGCATAGTCGCGGACACGGCGCAGCAGGCGGTTGGCGATACGAGGCGTGCCGCGGCAGCGGCGAGCCAGTTCCTCGGCGGCGCCATCCTCGATTTCCACGCTGAGCAGTTTCGCCGACCGGTTGACGATCGCCTTGAGCTCCTCGACGTTGTAGGGATCCAGGCGCAGCACCAGCCCGAAACGGCCGCGTAGCGGCGCGCTCACCAGGCCCTGGCGCGTGGTGGCGCCGATGGCGGTGAACTTCGGCATGGGCAGCGAGTGGGTGCGAGCACCCGGCCCGACCCCGACCAGGATATCGACGCGAAAATCTTCCAGCGCCGAATAGAGCATCTCTTCGACGTCGGGCAGCAGGCGGTGAATCTCGTCGATGAAGAAGACCTGGCGGGCGTGTATGTTGCTGAGGATGCCGGTGAGGTCGAGCTTTCTTTGCAGCACCGGCCCCGAGGTCGCGGTCAGCTCGGCCCCGAGCTCTTCGGCGATGATGGTGGCAAGGGTGGTCTTGCCCAGACCGGGCGGGCCATAGAGCAGCACGTGATCCATGGCTTCGCCCCGTTGGCGGGCGGCCTGGATGGCGATATCCAGGTTCTCTTTGAGCTTGCTCTGTCCGGTGAATTCGGCCAGCCGCCGCGGGCGGAGCCCCGCTTCGAACTGCAGATCCTCGGCCTGGCGATCGCCGGAAACCAGTTTCCGGTCGGGCACTGTTACCAGCTTACCGTACCAGTTCCAGCGCGCGGCGGAAAAGCGGCTCGAAGTCGGCGGGCGCGCCGGCGGACTTGGCCTTGCGGACCGCCGCTTCGGCCTGCGCGCGCGCGCAGCCCAGGTTGAGGAGGGCGGAAAGCACGTCCTGATCTACAGCGCTGAGCGCGGCGGCGGTTGGCGCCTCCGGCAGTTCTCCACTTATCGCGGGCATTTTGTCGCGCAACTCGAGGACCATGCGCTCGGCGGTTTTCTTGCCGACTCCTGGAATGCGGACCAGGCGATCGACTTCACCGCGAATGATGGCCCGGATCAGTTCGGGCGCAGCGACGCCGGAGAGCACTTTCACAGCCAACGTGGGGCCGATGCCGCTGACCGAGATCAGCTTTTCAAACAGCGCCTTTTCCTCCCCGGTGAGAAAGCCGTACAGCGAAAGCGCGTCCTCGCGAACGTGGGTGTGAATGCGCAGGCGAACCTCGGCGCCGGGGCCGGGCAGGTGGGTGAAAGTGGAGACCGGAATGATCACGTCGTAGCCGACGCCGCCGGCTTCGACAATAGCCTGGTTGGGATGCTTTTCAATCAAAATGCCGCGCAGCAGAGCGATCATAGTGAGGCAACGATCAAGTTAGCACAGTGGGCACACGGGCGCGCCTGGCGCTTAGTACGCCATTTCCCAATTACGATCGATTGCGGCGGCGCTTTGTCGCGCAGCCCGAGCGGGCGAGGCATGCCTCGCCCTTACAAAGGACTCGTAGGGGCCGGGCACGCCCGGCCCGGCCGCGCTCAGAGCAGGTCTTCCAGCTTTTTCCGCAGTTCGGCCGCCAGGCGCGGGCTATCGCCGCCGGTCGAAATGGCCAGGTGGAATCCCTGGCGCGAGACCCGCGCCGGAAGGATGAAATCGCACTCGCTGGCCGAGTCGGCGATGTTGGCGAAAATGCCGCGACCCTTGGCGGTTACGCCGATGCGATGGTTGGTGAGGCGGTCGTTGGTGGCGGCAAATACAAGCACATACCCGGCCAGGTCGGCGGCGCGGAACGGGCGGCGCACCAGCCGCACCGGGAGAGACTCGAATTCGCTTTCGCAATTGGGTGCCACTACGGTGACGCGCGCGCCCGCCTCGAGCAAGCCCTTGGTCTTGCGCAGCGCTACTTTGCCCGCGCCTACCACCAGCACAGGACGGTCCTGGAGCGAGACGAAGATCGGATAGTGTTTCAATCCAAACTGTAACACGGCCGGCGGCGGAATCGAATCTACTTTTCGGATTGGGTGCGGGACATGAAAGTTATGGCCTCGCGGGTTCGCCACAAGAGAGAAAGCTTCGGAGCGTACCGTGTACGCCGTCCAGGATAACGGAGAGTGGGGTGAGCCCTGGCAGGGGCGGTAGAAACCTAGCCCAGCGCGCAAGCGCTGGGAATTTGGCGTCGAGTGGAGTAGCCCCGAAACGGGCCGACAGAGAACGGCCAGACCAGTCAGGGAACGCGAGGTCGATCTTTCGCTCTGTTCCGGGGCTGGATCACTCACGTGCTGATCCCAGCGCTCGCGCGCTGGGCTATTCTCTATCGCCCTGGCGGGCTAGCGTCACACGTCCCCGTGCCCAACTCTTGTGTCCCACACCCTTTCGGATTCGCCAGAAAAAATCGTGGGTGGACTCGGGCTCGAGCAACGTGCCAAGTAAATGATAGAGCTCCAGTTCGAGCACGCGGAAGGTTCGGAATCCAGATCTCGATACTCTTATGGTCCGGACTGAACCGGGCGCGATTATAGACAAATCCTCGGAAGCGATAGCAGCGGTTTAGAATCGTGATGAGCTCCATGGCGGAGAGGCGAACGGCAGCGAAAGGTCTACACAGAGCATGCCAGACGCGGCTCGCCGATTGGAAACTGAGGCTATACCGAAGGTGGAGGACGATCTTAAACTGGTCGGTCGATCTCCAAGCATCCTAGAGTGAACGCATAAGGAAACGCGGCGGGTCCCTCAGTCTGGCACATGCCATCGAAGAAAACGAAAATCCGACTTAGATCGCTGTCGGCATGTTGTGCCGATGGCTTCCACGGACCTGTGTGCCACCCGCGGTCGTCCGCCGTCATGATCTGAACCGGCTCGCTCCATCTGGTGAAATCGGAATACGGTCCTTTTGCACTGCACCACCACAATCCGCTTCTAGACGGCGGGGCTCCGCGGCCAAACCACACTCGCGAAAAAACAGCCTCAAAACCCTGCCGCCCTGGAAATACGCAGAAGTCGAAGACTTTCTCGGTCTCGGGAATAAAGACCGTATGCTGCGACCAGTCGCTGTGGCCATCTTCGCTTTCGGCGAATCCCTGGACGATATGGTCCTTTTGGTTAGATCCTGCCACGTACCACATCTTCCATTTACCCTCGAAATAGATGACGTTGGGTTCGTACACACTTCCGTGTTCCCAATTCTGGTTGGCGAGAAACACAGGGGTTGGCTGATCAACCCACCGGCTACCGTCCCATTCGAGATAGCCGATTGTGTAAGGACCCCAGAAATGGTCAGCCGCGCCCGCGTAGTAGATTCGCTCAACCCAGACATTCCGTCGCGGGTCCCAGCCTTTGACGTAGCAGGGACAGTGCCGGCCTCCTTGCAAGTCCCAAAGGCGGCTGTTATCGTAACCGGCCAAGATCTCCACTCGCGTCGTGTTATTTGCATCGGGTGTCAAGGTCCACCCCGTCGCCGACAGCGGCGCCCCATGTGGCAGGGAGGCACTGAAGAGATGTATCCCATCCTTGCCTTTGACCTTCCCACCAGCGCACATCCACCACTGATTTCCGTGCCGAGCCACCGTTGCGTCAGTCACAGAGAGTGGATCTATGAGTGGCGCGAAACCGTCCTTGGGATCAAAGATCTTTGATTCTCTGTGGAATCGAATGTTGCTGGTATGTTCCTGCTTCGCGTGGTCGTTCATTTTTCGAACCATGCTTCCATGCCGATTTCATTGGTCCGCACTTCTGCCTTGCTGAACCCGGCAGCGTCCACCATCTTTCCCATCTCTTGCTTTGTGTAGGCCCGCTTCAGCAGCATGAAGCGGAAGGTGAAGAGCGTGGCCAGCCGGTTCCAGGCGCTCAGCCCCAGGCCGTTGACGTACGCGCGAATCTCCGCCATGCGGACGTCGCGCCTGAGATCGATGATGACGCCGGTGCCGCCCGGACGCAAAACGCGCCGCATTTCCCGCACCGCATTCTCCGGTTCGGCAAAATTCTTGAACGCCGCCCGGCACACCAGCAGATCGAAAGAGTTCTCCGGGAACGGCATCTGGGATGCATTCCCCTGGCGGAACTCCGCGTGCACACCGGCCTCGGCCGCGTTCTGCTGCGCAATCCCCACGAACGTCTTGCTGATATCCAGGCCGGTAACGCGAAACTGGCCGCCTCGCGCCATCTCGATCGCCAAGAAGCCAGGCCCCGGCGCTACCTCCAGCGCGTCGCCGCCATTCGGCAGAAGTGCTCGCAGTCTCTGCGCCACCCGGCGGTATTCCTGCAAATCCTTGCGGGTGACCTTCTCGTACCAACGGGCAACCGGCCCCTCCATGCCCAGGCCCTTGTATGCTTTCTGAGTGGTAGCTGTCATAATGGAAACCTCCATGCATCTTGCAAGTTAATTATCTTATTTAATAAGATACATATAGAATAAGCTTTCTCACATGGCCCTGTCAACCGAAAACCGTGCTCTTCTGCACGCTGAGCTGGTCATACAGATCCGCCGCTTTATCGCCGGCACCATCCTCTTCAACCAGAAGGCGGCCGACCGCGCCGGCCTTCACCTGACGGACATGCAGTGCATCAATCTGCTGGAACTGCTCGGTGGTTCCACCACGCCCGGCAAGCTGGCGGAGGGCACCGGGCTGACGACCGGCGGCGTCACGGTGATGCTCGACCGCCTGGAAAAGGCCGGCTTCATCAGGCGCGAGCGCAACCCAAACGACCGGCGCAGCGTGCTGGTCCGGGTCAATCCGAGGAGACTGCAGAAGGTGAATGTGCTCTACGCCGGTGTCAATCGGCAGGTCGAGGCGCTGCTTCGCGAGACGCCAGAGGCCGAGCTACGGGCGGTCGCGGCCTTTTTCTTGCGCATGAATACGGTGCGCAGGGAGCAGGTGCCCGGGTAAGGTGCAGTCGGGGCTGATCGCTGCCTGCGTCTTGCGAGTCCGGCCGGTGCGGCACGGCGACGATGCGAACGCGCCGGGCCCTGCCGCGCACGGCTGCTATGATTGATGTGCCATGCCGAACGCCATCCCCACAGTGGTCATTGTGGGCCGCCCGAACGTAGGCAAATCGACCCTCTTCAACCGCATCACCGGCCAGCGCCGCGCCATCGTCGGCGACGAACCCGGCATTACGCGCGACCGCATGCACGGGCAGGCCGAGCACCGCGGCCGCCGCTTCGAAGTGGTCGATACGGGCGGCATCGTGGTGGACGACCGGGAGTATATTCCGAGCCAGATTCTGCGCCAGGCCCAATTCGTGCTGGAAGCCGCGGCACAGATTATTCTGCTGGTGGACGGGCGGGCGGAAATCACTGGCGCCGATCGCGACCTGGCGCGCATGCTGCTGCGGCTGGGGCGGCCCATCACGCTGGCCGTGAACAAAGCGGATACCGCCTCGCATGAAAACTTGGCGAACGCCTTTTACGAGCTCGGTATCGCCGACGTTTACCCCATTTCCGCGGAGCACTCGACCGGCGTGGACGCCCTGCTCGATCGCGTGACGGCTGGGTTCGCGGCAGGCGAGGCGGCACCGTCGGAAACCGGGTCCATAAAGGTCGCCATCATCGGCCGCCCGAACGTGGGCAAATCGACGCTGCTGAACGCGCTCACCGGCCAGGAGCGCGCCATCGTTTCGCCCGTGGCCGGCACCACGCGCGACTCGGTGGATGAAACCGTGGAGCGCGACGGCGTGGAGTACGTTTTCGTCGACACCGCCGGCATACGGCGCAAGGGCAAGACCAGGCTGATGGCGGAAAAGATGAGCGTAGTGATGGCGCGGCGCAACATTCGCATGGCGCACGTGGTGCTGCTCGTGCTGGACGCGGTCGAAGGCGTGTCCACCAACGATGCCACCATCGCCGGCTACGCCCACGAAGGCGGCCGCGCGCTGATTATTTGCGTGAACAAATGGGACGAGCGGAAGAACAGCTCGAAGAACGAATTCGAGCTCGAAATCCGCGACATGTTCAAGTTTCTCGAGTACGCGCCCGTCAAGTTCATTTCCGCCAAGACGGGCGCCGGCGTGGCAGGGCTGTTCCCGCTGATCCACGAGGTATATGAGGCGGCTTCGCGGCGCATCCCCACCGCCGAACTAAACCGCTGGGTGGAACAACTGCGCTTCGAGGAACGCAAGATTCTGTACGCCACCCAGGCATCCATCCGCCCGCCGTCGTTCGTCATATTCACCGGCGGCAAAGGCGGTCCGCTGCACTTCTCCCACGAGCGCTACCTGATCAATCAACTGCGCCGCAGTTTCGGCTTTAAGGGCACGCCAATCGTGTTGAAGACGCGCGCCAAGGGCGAGGGACGGAAGCGGTAGCAGGCCGGCGCTGCGGCGGCACGCACCGGCTTCCAGATTATCTTTTCGATTCTAATCGGCTCCCATTTGTGATATGCTCATCCCCAACTCCGGGAGGGGTGATGGCATGTCCCTTGTGCGCGACATTCTGCAACAGCGCAACAGTCTCTTTTACGTCGAAGAGGGAGACTCCGTGGCCGCGGTGGTGCGGCGGATGGCGGAGCTGAACCTTGGCGCCATCATGGTGATGGGCCACGGCGAACTGCGCGGCGTCTTCAGCGAGCGCGACCTGATGCGGCGGGTGGTGCTGGAGGGCCGCCATCCGGAGCGAACCACGGTGCATCAAGTGATGACCACCAGCCTGGCGACAATCCAGGATTCCGCAACCGTGGAGCAGGCGATGGAGGCCATGCAAACGCACGGCTGCCGCCATCTGCCGGTGATGCGCGGCGGAGACGTGGCCGGGTTCCTTTCCATGCGCGACTTGATGCATCACGATCTGGTGCAAAAGACCGAGGAGTTGCATCATATGAAGGCGTACATCCACGGAACTTGACCACCGGAATCATCGTCTTCGCCCACGGCTCGCGCCTCGAACCAGCTAATGAAGCGGTGCGTGCGGTCGCCCGCCAGTTGGCGGCCGCTGGACGGCTCGAAGCCGTGGAACCGGCATTCCTGGAGCTAGGCGAGCCCAGCCTGGAAGGCGCCGTGGAACGGCTGGTGGCACGGGATGTTCATGACATCCTGGTGGTCCCGTATTTCCTCACTCTGGGCGTCCATCTGGAACGTGATTTACCTAATATTATCAATCAAATAGCAGGGAAGTACGGCCATTTGAAGATCCGTGCGACGCCACCTTTGGACGGGCACCCGGCGCTGGTGGAAGTGCTGCTGGACCGGATCAAGTCTGGGCTTGCTACTTGAGCAGAGCGCACTCAATCAATACTTGACAATAGCACGCTAAGGTTTGATAATGGATGTGGACTAAGACGTGGCGTCTATCGGCGAACCGCCATGGTTTAAACACAAAATACTGATTCGAGCGAGGGAGGTTTAGTAGCGGTATGGGTAAAATTATCGGCATTGACCTGGGTACGACCAACTCCGTGGTGGCAGTGATTGAGGCGGGCATGCCCACGGTGATCGCCAACCAGGAGGGTGCGCGGACCACACCTTCGGTGGTGGCCTTCACCAAGAGCGGCGAGCGGCTGGTGGGCCAGGTGGCGAAGCGCCAGGCGATCACAAACCCGGAGAACACGGTGTTTTCGATCAAGCGGTTCATGGGACGCCGCTCCGACGAAGTCAGCGAAGAAATGAAGATGGTCCCTTATAAAGTGGTGCGCGGCGACAACGGCGACGCGCGAGTGGACATCAGCGGCAAGAAATACTCGCCGCCGGAAATCTCGGCGATGATCCTGACCAAGCTGAAGGAAGCGGCCGAGTCCTACCTGGGCGAGAAAATCACCCAGGCGGTGATCACGGTTCCGGCGTACTTCAACGATGCGCAGCGGCAGGCCACCAAGGACGCGGGCAAGATTGCCGGGCTGGAAGTGATGCGCATCATCAATGAGCCGACGGCGGCGGCGCTGGCCTACGGGCTGGACAAGAAGAAGAACGAAACCATCGCGGTTTACGATTTCGGCGGCGGCACCTTCGACATCTCGATTCTCGAGGTGGGCGAGGGCGTGGTGGAAGTGAAATCCACCAATGGCGACACGCACCTGGGCGGCGACAACATCGACCAGCGGATTATCGACTGGATCGTCAGCGAGTTCAAGAAGGAAAACGGCATCGATCTTTCGCGCGACCAGATGGCGCTGCAGCGGCTCAAGGAAGCCGCCGAGAAGGCCAAGATGGAGCTGTCGACGCTGCTGGAAACCGAAATCAACCTGCCCTTCATCACCGCCGACGCCTCCGGCCCGAAGCACTTGCAGATGAAGCTGACCCGCTCGCGTTTCGAGCAAATGGTCGAAGACATCGTGCAGCGCTCGGTGGGGCCGTGCAAACAGGCGCTGGCCGACGCCAGCTTGAACCCATCGCAGATCAACGAAGTGGTGATGGTGGGCGGCCAGACCCGCATGCCGCGCATTCAGCAACTGGTGCGCGACCTGTTCAGCAGGGAGCCGCACAAGGGCGTCAACCCGGATGAAGTGGTGGCGGTGGGCGCCGCGGTGCAGGGCGGCGTGCTGGCGGGCGAAGTGAAAGACGTGCTGCTGCTGGACGTGACGCCGCTTTCGCTCGGCATCGAAACCATGGGCGGCGTCTTCACCAAGCTGATCGAACGCAACACCACCATTCCGACGCGCAAGACCGACGTCTTCTCCACGGCGAGCGACAACCAGTCTTCGGTGGAGATCAAGGTCTACCAGGGCGAACGCGCCATGGCGCACGACAACCGGCTGCTGGGAGTGTTCCAGTTGGGCAACCTTCCGCCGGCGCCGCGCGGCGTGCCGCAGATTGAAGTGACCTTCGACATCGATGCCAACGGCATACTCAACGTCACCGCCAAGGACCGGGCCACCAACAACGAGCAGAAGATCACCATCACTTCTTCTTCCGGGCTGGCCAAGGACGAGGTGGAGAAGATGGCGCGGGATGCCGAAACGCACGCAGCCGAGGATCGCAAGCAGCGCGACACGATCGAGGCGCGCAATCGCGCCGATGCGATGGTTTACAACGTCGAGAAAACGCTGAAAGATCACCGCTCCAAGATCGGCGACGCGGAAGCCAAGGAGATTGAATCGGCGCTGGAAGAGACCAAGAAGGCGATGGCGGAGAACGACAACGATCGCATCAACTCCGCAGTCGACCGGCTCACCACTGCCAGCCACAAGCTGGCCGAGGCCATGTACAAGGCTTCGTCGCAGCCGGGCGGCGGAGCGGGTCCGGCTGGCGACGGCGGGGGCGCAGCTCCGGGCGGCGCACCGGGAGGTAAAGACGCCGGCGGCAAAGGCAAAGACAACGTAGTGGACGCCGAGTTTGTCGACGTTGACGATAAACAGAAGTAAGCGGCCTGGGGGCCGGGAGGTCCCGGCCCCAACGATTTCCTTATGGCCCCTCCCAAGCACGAATATTACGAAACGCTGGGCGTACCGCGGACGGCCTCGGCGGACGAACTCCGTAAGGCCTACCGCAAGCTGGCGCGCAAGCACCATCCGGACCTGAACCCCGGAGACAAGGCGGCCGAAGACCGTTTCAAAAATGTTCAGGAAGCCTACGACGTATTGGGCGACCCCAAGAAGCGCAAGATGTACGACCAGTACGGCTTCTACTCCGAGAGCGGATTCCCGGCCGGCGGGCCGGGCGGCGCGGCGGGAGCGGGTCCGACACCCAATATGGATTTCTCCGGCTTCGACTTCTCCGATTTCGCCGGCGGCGCCGGGGCGCGGCACGCCGAACCGGGCGGCGGCTTTCGCGACATCTTCTCCCAGTTCTTCTCCGGCCGCGGCCAGGCGCACGAGCCGGAAGTGGAAAAAGGCAGCGACCTCGAATACGTGATGGACATCGATTTCTGGCAGGCCATCAAGGGGACGCAGGCGCGGCTCAGCATCACGCGTTATGACATTTGCGCCACCTGCCACGGAACGGGCTCGGCGGGCGCTGGCGAGGTGACCTGCCCGCAATGCAAGGGAACCGGCAACGTCAGCCAGATGGCGGGCGCGATGCGCTTCAATCTCACCTGCCCGCGCTGCAACGGCAGCGGGCACCTGCGCAACTCCTGCCCCACCTGCGGCGGGGATGGGCGCGTCACGCGGACGGAGTTGGTGGACGTGCGCATTCCGCCGGGCGCGCGCAACGGCTCCCGCCTGCGCGTGCCGGGCAAGGGCAACGCCGGTACCCGCGGCGCGGCGCCGGGCGATCTGTACATCACCACCAAGGTGGAGGAACACCCCTTCTTCCACCGCGACGGCGACAATATCGAAATCAAAGTGCCGGTGGCCGTCTGGGAGGCTGCGCTGGGCGCCAAAATCGAGGTGCCCACCATCGATGGCCGCACCCTGCTGAAGATCCCGCACGCCACCCGGAACGGACAGCGCTTTCGCCTGCGCGAAAAAGGCGTGCAGGGTTCGCGCTCGGGCGAGCGGGGTGACCAGATCGTGGAGGTCGCCGTGGAAGCGCCCGACCCGCGCGACGAACGGACTCGCGAGCTGCTGGGCCAGTTGCGCGACCTGCACCACGACGAGGATCCGCGCGCGGAGCTGTGGAGCAAGGTCTAGCGCATGGCGAAAAAATCCAAAGCGGCTTACATGATCTCCGCGGTGGCGGAGCAATACGCCATCCATCCGCAGACTCTGCGGCTGTACGAGCGCGAAGGCCTCCTCAAGCCCTCGCGCAGTGAAGGCAATACCCGGCTCTACACCGGCGAAGACCTCGAACGCCTGGAAGTGATCCTTCACCTGACGCGCGACCTGGGGGTCAACCTGGCGGGCGTCGACATCATTCTTAACATGCGGGAAAAAATGGGGCAGATGCACGCCCAGATCCAGGAATTCGTCGCCACCCTCAACCGCGAGCTGGTGGCGCGCACGGTGCATCCCGGCGAAGCCGACGAGCGCAACACGCTGGTTCCAGTCGTCAACGCCCGCCCGCCCGCGTCGCCCGTTTCACGCCGCCGGTAAATACGCCCTCCTGATCGAAGGCAGGCAGTAATACCAAGAAACTCGCGCCGCACAGACCCTTCCAGGCGATCGGCCGATTAGAATGGGAAGGTTCTTTCCGATGCAGTCCGTGCCCCACGCACGAAGCGCACCACGCGACGCCACCCCGGCTTACACTGTACCCTTCCTGGTTTTCGTTGCCCTGTTGGTGCTGGAGCGAGCCTTGGACCTCAACCCCCTGTGGGCCTATCCGCTCCGCCTGGCAGCCGCTATGGCGACCCTCGCCGTGTTTTCGCACCCGCTGCTCAAGTTTCGCTTCGCCCTGCCGGCAGCCAGCCTGGGCGTCGGGTTGCTGGTTTTCGCAATCTGGGTGGCGCCGGACACCCTGTTCCATTACCGCCATCACTGGCTATTTGAAAACCCGCTCACCGGGATAGCGGTGGGCTCGCTGCCACACCGGCTGCAGCACAGCGCGGGATTCCTGGCTTTGCGGATCGCCGGCTCGGCGCTGGTGGTTCCGGTGGTCGAGGAGCTCTTCTGGCGCGGCTGGCTGATGCGCTGGCTGGTGCAACGCGACTGGCAGAAACTGCCGCTGGGAACCTACCGGGCCGGCTCATTCTGGCTGGTGGCGCTGCTGTTTGCTTCCGAGCATGGCCCGTACTGGGAAGTAGGCCTGGCGGCTGGCGTAATTTACAACTGGTGGCTGGTGCGCACCAAGTCGCTCGGCGACTGCATCCTGGCGCACGCCGTCACCAATCTGGCGCTGGGGATTTACGTGGTCGCTGCCGGCCAGTGGCAATACTGGCTATAACCGGATGGGCTCCGGCCGCGTCTCACCGTATTGACGGGCTCAGAAGTCTTTCCTTCTCCTCGTCGGAAAGCTCCGGCCTTCGCGGGAGTCGGGCCCCGCGGCCGGAGCTTCAGCGAAGAAAAGCCGGCGGACTCTCGGCTCTGCAACCCTGCACTTCGGCTTAGCCTCCGCACTTGGCAACGATCAGCGTGATGTCGTCGTGCTGCTCGCGGGGGCTAAACTCCCGGACTTCGTCGACGACCGACCCAAGCATGTCCTGTGGGGACAGTCCGCGATGCCGCCGCAGCGCCTCGATCAAGCGCTGTTCGCCGAATTCCTCCCCGCCATCATTCAGCGCTTCGGTCATGCCGTCTGTGTAGAGCACCAGCATGTCTCCGGCAAAGAGCTGGGATTCCTCGATCAGGCAATCCCATTGCGGGAACAATCCCAGGACTGTGGCCGTGGAATCCAGGCGTTCCAGAGTGTTGTCACACCTCAGGAGAAGAGCCGACAGATGGCCGCAATTGGCGTAGCGCAGGCGCTGTGTCTGGTCGTCATATTGGGCAAAGAAGAGGGTGGCATAGGCGCTGTCTGTGGTGTTCTCGCAAAAAAGCTCGTTGACAGCTTGCAGGAAGCAGCGCGGCTTGTCGAATGCGATGGCGCACTGGCTGCGCAGGTTCGCCTGCAAGTTGGCCATCAAAAGCGCGGCGGCGATTCCCTTACCTGCAATGTCGCCGATGACCAGGCCGAAACGCTCTTTGCCCAGGTCCAGGAAGTCGTAATAGTCGCCGCCCACCTGGCGGGCCTGGATGCAGATGCCCGCGTAGTCCAGCGTTTTCAAAGACGGCAGGTTTTGCGGGAAGAGCCGCGCCTGCACCTGCTTGGCGATTTCCAGCTCCTGGGCCGCACGGCGCTCGGCTTCCAATTTCGCAGCGGCCGCGCGGCGTTCGGCCTCGATGGCCCGGCTCCACGCATCGAAGCTGACCAGCTCGAAGGTATTGTGATCGAGGTCTTCGAAGCGCGTAACCACCGCGCCCCAAACCGGCGACCCCTCGTCCGGCGGCGCCGATAGGCTAGCCGCGCTCGGGGCCTGTTTCTGCCCCTCGTACTTCACCCGCCTGAGGCGCGGCGCAAAACGAAAGCGAACTCCGCGCTTGCTCCACTCGCTGTACTTGGCAGGCACGTCTTCGGTGACAAAAACAACATTGGTTCGCCGGCCGATGAGTTGGTGCTCTTGGGAGTCGGGAGCGGGCGCGATCAGCGTAAGCACAGCGGTCCCGTCCGGAGGGGAGACTGCGACCCAGCGCCCGGACTGCAGGCGGGCATCGAAGGCGAGACGGAACCCCAGTTGATCGAGATAGAAGCGCAGGCTTCGCTCCTGATCGCGAACGAAAATGTTCACGGCGTTAATCCCGAGGTAGGGGTCCTGCCGGCCCGGGCCCAAAGCCGGGAGATCCGCGGTGGGTGGTGAAGCAGCGCTGCTCATGGGGATCATTATAGGGCCGCGGGAGGGCACTGCCGGGATGGTGGGCGAATGTGTTGCAAGAGCGGGCCGGGCGTGCCCGGCCCCTACAGTTGGCGCACAGAACGGCAAGCGGCATTACGGCCTGGCGGACCCGGCGGCGGGCAGTGGTTCATACACCACAAAGGCGAACTGGCGCGAATCGGGAGACCAGGAATTGACGTTGATGGTGCCCTGGCCGCCGTAGAAACGGAGCAGGGTTTCGAGCTTCGCCGGCTTGAGTTTCTTGCCGGGCGCAGGCATCAGGCGCAGGACAACGCCATCCATGCGGTCGTTGTGAGTAGCAGTGCCTTTGGGAAAGGAAAACACCAGCAGGCGCTTTCCGTCCGGCGAAAAGTGGGGGAACCAGTCTTCCCACTCGTCGTTGGTCACTTGCTCCGCCTTGGCGTCGCCGGGGCCGGCGCCATCGGACGGCATGCGCCAGACGTGCCAACTGCCGGAACGGTTCGAGTTGAAGTAGATCCACTTGCCGTCCGGGCTGTATTCGGAGCCGTCGTCATAAGTGCCCTTAGACGTGAGTTGCTGTTCCGGGCCGCCCGCGGCGGAGACGCGGTACAGGTGGAACTCGCCCTCGCGCTGGCCGACAAAGGCCAGCCACCTGCCGTCGGGCGACCAGCCGTGGAAGTAACTGGGCGAGGCCGGAGTCATCAGCCGCACGCCGGAGCCATCGGCCTTGGCCAGGTAAACCTGGGACTGGCGCGACGACGGGCTGGACGCGGAAAAGGCCAGCCACTTGCCGTCGCGGGAAAGGTCGTGATCGTTGTTGCAGAAATAGCGGCCCGGACCGAGATCGATCTGCTCGGGCTTGGGTTCGCCGGAGCCCTGCAAAGGCAGCCGGTACAAGTGGCTCTCGGTATTGATCAACAGAAACTCTCCGTCCCGCGACCAGTTGGGCGCTTCAATCACCTGGTCCGCCCGGTACACCTCCCGGGTGGAATGGGTGGCGAGATCGTAAATGGTAATCTTGCTCCGGTAGTGCGAAGCGGGTGGGTGCGACTGATCCAGGATCACGTTGGTGAAGTCGGCGGTTTCGAGCACGCCGCTATCGTGCGAGCATACGCCGAGCCCGACGTAGACGGTGGAGGGCAGATTCACCTCCTGCGGGGCGGTGGCGGTATATTCAAGGCCATGTCCGTACGCCCCGGCCCTGAAGAAGTTGCCGCGGCGCTCAATGCGGATAAGAGAGCGAAACCTCATGGTGAACTGGATCTCCTGAGTCTCGGCGCCGGCTGCCGGACGGAATTGCAGTGACGTAAGTCCGTCGCCGTGCAACGCGACGTCCGCGTAGGCGGAATCGGGCGTGAGATCCTGCCGCACCATCAGAACGGCCTTGCGGTGTGCTACGGCGCCGGCACCGAAGAAGTGCACATCGGCGTTAAGGCTGAAATCGCCCGTGACGCGCTTCCAGACGAAATGGAACGCGTCTGTGGCACCCCAGATATTCGCGCCGCCGCCGGTGATGCGGTATTCGCCGGTCGCGGCATCGTATGTCGCGGCGCCGGGCATCGGATTGGCGCCCAAGTCCTGTTGGGATTCGAAAATGCCCAGCGCAGAATTGCCGGTCTGGGCAGGAGCCATCGTTACCTGCGCGAACGCAGAGATTGTCGCGAGCAAGAATGAAATGCGCATGACGGAATCAGCATATCACTGGGCGGCCAGTGGGGCAGCTTGTGAAGTTGCGTGCCGATTGGCAATCGGCACGCGCGACGATTGACAATCGCCGCGCAGGATACCATCCTGCCCCACAAAGGCCTGCAGGCCCTATTAGTGCCCGCCCTGCGGCCTTGGCGTGGCATCGCCCGCCGTCAGGCCCAGCGCCCACTTCACGGCTTCGATCCACATTTTCTGGATATCGGGCAGGTCCCAGACTTCGTCGCGGTGGCCGAGCGAAGAGTAGAAAACGCGCCCCTTGCCGTAGTAGTGAACCCAGGTGACGGCGAAATCCTTGTCGGTGCGGTGCACGCGCGGGTTGGTGAGATCCACCGAATCCGGGTCCACGCTCATTAGCACGCGCACTTTCTCGCGCGAGTAAGGGGCTTTGAACTGGTAAATCTCATCATAGAAGGGGAACTTGTCCGGGAAATGCGCCGTCGCTGGGAAGCTTTTATCCTCGGTGCGGATGGTGCAGTGCACCTGGCCCCAGGGATGCTCATTGAAATAGGCGCCGATCAGGTCGCCATACTCGGGCCAATCGTAGTAAGTGTCCGTGGCGCTGTGCGCGCCCAGGAAACCCTTGCCATCGTCGCGCACGAAAGAAAGAAGGTCCGCCTTCTGCTGTGCAGTTAGGCCCAGGTCGCCCGTGGTGTAGAACCAGACGGCGTCAAAGTAATTCAGGTTCTTCGCGTTGTTGCCGAGCTTGGCCTTAGTGAGGAGTTCGGGGTCGGTGCGGATATAGGTGTCCCACAAGCCGGTCTGGCGGCCGAGCTTTTCGATGGTCGCCATGGCGTGCGATACCGAGTCGTGTTCGAAGCCCTTTACCTCACCGATCACCAGCAGCTTCTTGGCGGGCGGCTGGACCTGCGCGGAAACACAAGCAGTGAGCAACAGCCAAACGAATCGAGACAGGGATTTCATTTTCATGGCTACGATGATACTCCCTGGCGCCGAGCGCTATGCTGGCGCGGCGGCGCCAACTGGCCGGCCGCCCGGCGCCGGGGGCTTCAAGCGCAACGTGTGCACGGCCGCCAGCAGCAGCACGATGATGGCGGCCTGCAACCAACCGGCCGGCAGGATGGGGATGAGCGCCAGGATTGCAATCGCACGAGCCAGCACACCGGGAAAGCGGCGGGCTTCCAGAATCAGCGGGAGAAAGAGCAGACCGTCGGATATGGTGTTGTGCGGAACAATGAGCACTCCGCCGGCGAGGACCGCGGCCAGGGCCAGTTCGATCGAGCCTCGATGGTTGATGAAGCCCGCGAGCAGCACTACAAAAACGGCAGCAGCGATCCAGATCGCATGGCCGTGAAACAGACCATTGAGGTTGACCATGTGGTAAAAAGCCGGGTTCAGCCGCCAGTCGCGCAAGGCATTCCGGTAGGCGTGCAACCAAGCCGGGCCGTACGCCGCAAACGCGATTCCCAGCAGCAGAGCGATGGTCGCGATGGCGGCGGCAGTGGTTCGCCACAGTCTGCGCCGCAGCACCAGCAGCGGCAGCAGCAGGAAGAGGTGAAACTTGATGGCGCCCAATCCGAAGAGCACGCCGGCGGCCACGGGGCGGCCGGTCTTCAGGCAATAGCAGGCGCCGGCGGCCAGCGCCAGCACGAACGCAACGTCCTGCCCCATGGTGAAGTTGGTGGCTTCGGGCAGAAACCAGGCGCACGCGGCGGCGGCCACCAGGCGGTCGCAGGGCCAAAGCCACAGGAACACGCCCAACGCGGCCAGCCCGAGTATCCGCCACAGCCAGAGCGCCGTCTCGAACGGCAACCGCGCCAGCGGCATCATCATCAGGCCATAAAAGGGCGGCTTGATGAAAACGAGATTCTGCGTGTGGCAACCCACGGCGCGGTCTTCGGCGGCGAAGACGGCCTCGGGCGAATACATCGCCAGGCTGCCGGCCAGCGTCCCGCCCGCGTAGAAGGCGCCGAAATCCACGCTGCACAAGGCGAGATCGCGGTTGAGGTGGCTGACGATCCAGGCGCGCAAAAGAACGCCCGCGACCAGCAAACCGATCACAACCGCACGGTGCAGTTTCATAAGGCGGATTCGCCGGATTCTACGGAATCGTTGGACGGCCCAGCGCCGAGGCGTGCCATGACTTCGCCTCGCGCGTGTGAGTCGAGCCACGCAACCCCGGCCATTCAGCGCGCCCAGGGAGTGCGAACAAACATCCAGTATAACGGCCGCGCCCGCCGCCGGCGGCGCATCCGGGAGCCGCGCGGCAAGCGGCCGAACCGTGCACCAAGTCCGCCATTCCGCATGAACCGCGTCAACGTGCAAGCGCGCCCGCTAGAATGAAAACAGTGTCGGTTCCATTTCGTTCTTTCGTGCTTGTGTCGCGAGGCCAGATCGCGCGCAATTATCGGAACGTCTGCTCGGTGGTCGGCCCCGGAGTGGAAGTATTGGGGGTAGTGAAGGCCGATGCGTACGGCCACGGCGCCATCGAAGTTGCGCGAGTTCTGGTCGCCGAAGGCGCCCGCTGGCTGGCGGTGAGCTCGGTGGATGAAGGGGTCACGCTCCGCGCCGCGGGCGTGGCGGCGCCGCGCATTCTGGTGATGGGCGGGTTCCTGCCGTTTGAAGGGCCGGCGCTGGTGGAGCACGATCTCACGCCGGCCGTGCACTCGCTGACGCAGATGCGCGATCTCGACCGGCTCGCCGCAGCGGCCGGAAAAACGCTGCGCTATCACCTCAAAATCGATTCCGGCATGGGGAGGCTTGGCACGCGCGCTCCGGCGGAGGAGATCGTGGCGGCTCTCGCCGCCACGCCGCACGCGCAGCTCGAGGGGCTGATGACACACTTCGCGTCAGCGGCCGACTACACCACCACGCAGACCGCCGATCAACTGGCTTACTTCGAGTCCATCGCCGCGGCGATCGAGCGTGCCGGCCACCGCGGCCTGCGCTTGCATACTTCGAGCACCAATGCCATCGCCTATGGGCGCGCAAGCACCGGCCATGACCTGGTGCGCGCCGGCCACGCGCTTTACGGGTACGTATCTCCGGCGCGCGGGGAAGCGCCGCCGCAGCGCCTGGAGGTTTATCCCGCGCTCACCTGGAAAGCCAGGCTGCTGGCCGTGAAGGAATTGCCAGAGGGCGCGCTGGTGGGTTACGGCGGCACGTTCCGCACGCCGCGCCCGATGCGGATCGGCGTGCTGGGCGCTGGTTACGCCGACGGCATATTCCACCGCCTCTCCAACCGCGGCAAGGTGATCGCCGACGGCAAACTGACACCCATCCTGGGAACGATTTCGATGGACCTGACCACCATCGACCTCAGCCACACCAGCGCCTTAGGCCCGGGCGACGAAGTGACCCTGCTTGGCCAGGAAGGCGAGGCGCGGCTGGACGCGCAGCAGATCGCGCGCGTCGCCGGCACCATCTCTTACAACATTCTGTGCAGCATCAGCGCCCGCGTGCGCCGGGTTTACGTGTGACGGGCGAAACATCGCCTTGCGCCTTGTTTTGGGCTCAGTGTTCACTTGCATGGCGGCAAGAAGAGTCGAAAACGAATCTCGACGCGGCCGGCAAGAATGCCCGCCACCGTTCACTCGCCTCCCGGCACAATCTCGAGGTAATCGAGCGCGGCGGGTTCGCCCCCGTCGGGGCGGCCTTCAATGCGAATCTCGTCGCCTGGGCGTAACGCCACGCCGTGGATGACGCGGCGCGTCGAGGAAGTGGAATCGAGCCTGGTGGTGGGCAGTAACAGATCGGCCGGCCACTCGTCGATCAACTGTCCGGCCACGCTCAGCCGGTAATGCGAGATGCCATTTCGCTGGTCGAAATACTCGACGCGCAGCGTGTACCACCCTGCGGCGCCGTCAAACTTCAGTGTGGTGCTGCATTCGGCGGCGCCGCAGGCGACGGCCTTGCCGCCCGAGGCGTCTTCGGCGGGCACGATATCGCGCACCTGGTAGCCATCCAAATGCATCGCCTCGGCTTCGAAGCGGCCGGGATAGTGGCCCACGCGGCCATGGACGTCGGCGATGCCCGAAGTGCGCCGGAACCACTCGGTCACCGCATCGCGCCAAACCACTGCCTGTCCGGCCTGGTATTCGAGCTGCGCCAGCACTTCGCGGTAGCGGTGCCCATCCATCAACCCCGCCAGCGCCTTCCATTGGCGCACGTAGGCAGCAACCGCCTCCGCCCCTTGGTAATGGGAATCGTAGATGTATTGAATGACCGTCTTGCCGTCGTGCAGAACGTAGGTATAGGGAACGTGATGGAAAAAGAGCAGCAGATCGTCCGGGCAGGCCGCCAGCGACTCGAAGACGCGGGCCACCGCGGGCCGATATTGGCCGATGAAGCCGGCGCCGGTGGCGACGGTGCGGTCCATGCCGACGCCCTTTTCATCGGCGCGATGCCACTGGCCCCAGCCGTTGCGCTCGCTGGCCTCGACGTTCACGCCATAATGATTGCCGGTAATGTCGGTTAGCGTCTGCAGGCCCAGCGGGCCGGTGTAATCCTCATAGGTGCGCCAGGAGCTGAGCTGGATGGCCGTAACCGTGTCATCGACTTTCGGATCGCCGCCGAAAGTAAGGCGCGTCCACTCGTCGACGATCTGCCGCGAGCTCAGATCGGGGTTCCAGGCGAGGCGGCCGAAGCCGTACAGGTTGGCCTGCGACAACTGACTGCCGCACCAGTTCTCGTCGAGCCCTACGTTGGCCACGCCGACGAAACCGCCGGCCGGCCGATCAAACGTCTTGCCCGCCACCAGCGCTTTCACCGGCGTTCCGGCGCCGCGCGCGTGCATGTCGAAATCGAGCGTCTCTTTCCACATGGGCGCCAGAAAAACGGTGTGCCGCGCCTGGCCCGTGTATTCCTGGGTGATTTGGAGCTCGATGGCCTGATTGGTTTTCTCGAGTGCGCCGAAAAGCGGCGAGGCGGGCTCGCGCACTTGAAAATCGATGGGCCCGTTTTTGATTTGAATTACCACGTTGGAATCGAACTGGCCATCCAAGTCGTGGAAGTTGTCGTAAGCCGCGCGGGCGCGATCGTTCTTCAGGTTGCGCCAGTCCATGTGATGGTTGTAGACAAAGCCGCGGTAGAGCAGCAGGCCGCTGTGCGGCGCGAGCGCGCGCGCCACCACGTTCGCCGCGTCGGCGTGCGTCCGGTGGTAGGTTGAGGGGCCGGCGCGGCCCTCGGAATCGGCTTTCAACACAAAGCCGGCGAAATCCGGAATGGCCCGATACAACTCATCTGCCTTTTGTTTCCACCAGGCGGCGACGCTGGCATCGAGCGGGTCGTAGGTGTCCAGGCCGCCAATCGTCTTCGGGGTCGCGAAATCGACCGAAAGCACCACGCGCACGCCCCAGGGGCGAAGCGCGGCGGCGATGCGCGCGATTTCGGGGATCATCTCCGGGGCCAGCAAGCGCGGGTTGGCGTTGACGTTGTTGATGGAGCAGCCGTTGATACCAATCGAGGCGAGCAGCCGCCCGTAGTCCGCGACGCGAGTCAAATCGGTGCGCGTATGCCCATCTTCCCAGAAGATGGAGCGGCCGCCGTAGCCGCGCTCAATGGAGCCGTCCAGATTGTCCCACTGGTTCACCCAGCGGATCGGCGCGTAAGGCGCGGCGCGTTCATCGAGCGCATCGACGGGCACGCCGAGAGCGATCTTGCGCAGCAGCGCGAACGCGCCGTACAGCACGCCGCGCGGATTGGAGGCCGTGACAACGGTGTAGCGGGCGCCCCGCTCCACCACCGTTTTCAGCCAGTAACCGTTTTCGCCAAGCTGGGCGTGCAAGCGCCATTGCGGCGCGGCGCGGCCGACCTCATCCAGCGTTCCCAGCACGATGGCGCTTTCCCGCGGGATTCGCTCTTCGGCGCGCAGCGTTCTCCCCACAAGCCCGCGCAGGCCGCGGATCAGCTCGATGCGTGCGGAGACCTCCGCGTCGGCGTCATTCAGAGTTACTACGACCGCCGGCAGCGTAGCGCGAACACGAACCAGCGCGGCGCCTTCGATGGGCCGATAGCGCAACCAGGCATCATAGCCGGTTTCCGCGTGAAGACAGGCGATGGCCAGCGCGGTGGCGAAGATGGATTTGAGCAGCATGGCCGCTTCTCCTTTACGAATTGACGCCAGACGCCAGGTAGCCTCCGTCGACGGTGATTGCCTGGCCGGTGAGGAAGCTGGCGCCGTCCGACGCCAGCAGGACGGCCACGCCCACCAGTTCCTCGGGCTTCCCGAAGCGGCGCATCGGTGTGCGCATCAACATCTCACGCCCGCGGGCGGTGCCGCTCACCAGGTCGTCGTTCAGTTCCGTGGGAAAAACTCCGGGCGCGATCACATTCACCGAGATCCCCTCTTGAGCCCACTCGCAGGCCAGGCTGCGCGTCAGCGAGAGCAATCCGCTCTTGGCCGCGCAGTAGGCCGCCACTTCGTTAAACGCGACGAAGCTGCCAAGCGAAGCGACATTGACGATGCGCCCGTGGCCGCTGGCCTTCAGCGGCGCGTGAAAGGCCTGGCATGCCCGCAACGCACCTGTCAGATCGGTGTCGAACAACTCCTCCCACTCATCCTCCGATACCTCCAGCGTAGGTTTGCGAAAAGTGATGCCGGCTGCGTTGACCAGGATATCCACGCGGCCGAAATGTTCCATCACCTGATCGCGCAGAGCCTCGATGGATTTCCTGCTGGTGATGTCGGTGATCTGGCAGAGTGTCCGGCGCCCCGCCAGCTCAATTTCCCGGCAAATCGTTTTCACCGCGTCTCTGCGCCGGCCCGTGGGAACTACGTCTGCGCCGTGGTACGCCAGCCCCAGTGCCAGGGTGCGGCCGATGCCCGAAGTGGCGCCGATTACCACGGCGACCCGCCCCGTCAGTTCCAGGCAATTCCTCATCATTCCCGTTCGTAGTCGAGAAACAGAGCGCCGTCCTCGACCGTCAGCCCGACACCCGCCGCCGCGGCAGCCTCCGCCAAGGCCGCGTCGAGCATCGCCACCGGATCCGCGCTGACCGCCAGCCGGCGCATCAGCCCTTCCCCCTTCCTGCCGGCCACACTGAAGACGACTTTGAGCCCGCGCCGCTTGCACTTCACCGGCGTGCCGTCCTCCAGCTTTAGGTTCATCGGTTTCACGTACGCGTCCACGTAATGGACGCCGATTCCGGACTTGTCGTCCGTCAACTGCGGCAGTTTCTCTCGCGCCGCGGCATTCACATCACAGAGTCTGATTCTCATGTTCGGGTTCGCTCCGGCGCCGGTTGCTTTCGAGATAGGCGTTCATCCTGCTCCGAAACGCGCGAATGTGTTCCGGCGTGCTGCCGCAGCAGGCTCCGAGAATGCTCACGCCCGCCGCCAGCACCGGTTCGACGCCGCGCGCCATCTGCTCCGGTGTCTCGTCGTAGACCACTTTCATGTTGACCAGCTTGGGCTGGCCGGCATTGGGTTGCGCCATCACCGGAAGGCCGGACGCCGCGCGGTATCGTTCCACAGCTTGCCGCGCATGTTCCATATCCATGCCCGTGCCGCAGTTCAAAGCGACGATATCGGCGCCGCGCTCCTCCATGAACTCCGCAGCCCGTTCGGGATCGACCCCCATCATGGTGCGGAAGGTCGAGCCGTCCAGCGTCACATCGTATGCCATCGAGCCGATGACGCACGGTGCGCCGGCCTCCCTGGCGGCCTCGATGCCGATCCCCAGCTCCTCGAGCGAGGTCTGCGTCTCGATGATGATGGCGTCGGCGCCCGCATCCACCAGGGCCTTCGCCTGTTCCCGAAACGCTTCCCGCACCTGCGCTTCGGTGAAATCGCCGTAGGGCTCCATCAATCCGCCGAACGGTCCTATGTCGCCGATCACGTAGCCCGTCCGGCCGTCGAAGGCCTGCCGCGCGATGTCCACTCCGGCGCGGTTGATTTCCACCGCTTTTCCTGCCTGGGAATGCCGGTTCAGCATGATGCGCGAGCCGCCAAAGGTGTTAGTGAGAATGCAATCGGAACCGGCCTCGGCATAGCGCCGCTGAATCGCGAGCACGCGCTCCGGATGCGCCAGGTTCCAGGCTTCGCCGCAGTTTCCCTGCTCGAGCCCGGCCGGCATCAATTGCGTGCCCATGGCCCCGTCGCCGAGCAGCGGGCGGATGCGAATCGCGTCTTGCAGGCCTGGCTTCATTTCGATGTCTTCGTTTGTCCTGATGCGCTCTCCTGTCCGAGCAGCGCGTAATGAATCGTTTCGAACACCAGGCCCCACTTATGCTGGCGGCTGGCCGGCTCGCAGTAGCAGCCGGCGACGCTCGGCGGGCGCTGCCACTGGAGCACCTCGTGGAGCGGCCGTCCCAACAGCGGTTTTTCGGCGTCCACCGCCGCCAGCAGCTTTCCATCGGCGTCGTACTGGCACATGAAAGTGTGGCCGGTGTCGCCCGGCGCCGGGCCGCAGCGCGCTTCCAGGACGGGATACCCTTCCTCCCGGCGGCCCAGGCTCACGTGATAGTCGAATTCAAGCGCCCGCCCCATGTTGGTGCAGGTGGTGCCTTGGTAGCGGAACCGGGCGCCCGTGGTGCCGTCATCGCGCCGCGAGATGGTCAGCCGCTCCGCCGCCCATCGCCGGAGCGCTTTGCGATTCGTCGAGTAACCGGAGGCGCCGTTGTAGGTGACGAAGCGGACGCTCTCGATGGGTGCCGCGCCGGCGCCCCGCACATGCGCGGCGCGCCGGAACTGGCAGGGCATGTACGAGCAGTTCTCGCACGGCGACAACTCCGTCAACGGGCGCACGCGCTCCGTGTGGCGGGTCAAACCGAACACCGCAAGCTGCGACTTCTTGGGACGCAACGCGCCCGATTCGAGCGTCTCCAATTCTCCGGGCAAGCGTTGCCGCCCGCCCTGGCGAAGCAAATCGAGCAGCCGCGCCTGTTCGCCGATATCCCAATCCGGGTAGCCGGGACTGTCATGCGGCAGCACCGCCATGCCGCGTGTTTCGGCCCAACCGCAAAGGCGCGCGCCGGCCATGGTGACGAGGCGCTCTACCACCGCTGAGCCGAAGACTTCGAGGAAGAAGTATTCGTCGGGCTTCTCTTGGCGCCACAGCCGCTGCGCTTCCACTTCGAGCGCGCCGCCCGCGCTCGCCGCCACCAGAACCGCGCCGCCGGCCGCGGCCTGTTCGAACAGCGTCAGCAAGCGCCGGCTGTGGAACGGCGCGCCGTCGAGCCGGACGATGCCGCCGGCCAGTTCAAGCTCGCCTGCCTCACGCGCGTATACCCATGGCTGCCCGTTGGCGCGATACCACGCCCGCGCCCAGCCGGCCAACTCCTGCGCCCGCTCGCTCAACGCCGCCCCGCGCGGATAGCCCAGCAGCCGGTGATACTCCGGTTCCAGGACGTCGACTTCCGGGAACGCATCCGCCAGCTCGAGCCTCATCCGGCCACCTCAACCGCTTCCAGCGGTTTGAACTGGCATCCCTCGACGAACAAATCGAAGAAATGCGGATGAGTTTCCAGGCGGCAATGCTCCACCTTCCGAACCAGGTCCTCCAGTTCGCGCCGCTTGGCCATCGAAAGCAAGACCATCGACGCGCCCTCGATGGCCGCATTCCCCGCCTGCACCACTCGCGAGGCTGGTAGTTTCGGAATCAGTCCGATGCGCGTGGCCGCTTCGACCGGCAGGTTGCGTCCGAATCCTCCTGCCAGGTAGAAGACCTCGATATCGCCGAAGTCCGCGCCGTAAGTGCCGGCCACCACCTGCAGGCCCGCCACGTGGGCGCCCTTGGCCTGTGCCAGTTCACTGACGTCGTTCTCGAGGAGGAAAACGCTGGCAGCCGGATCGAGCGCGATGCGGCCGCCGTCGGCATCGGCGAGTCCGGCTCCGCCGTCTACGAAGCGGCCCATGGCGTTCATCCGGCCGGTGCGCAGCAACTCGCTCAGAAGCGCGATCAGCCCGGACCCGCAAATGCCCTGCGGCGGCCCGCCACCGATGACGCGCAGTTGAAAATTACCGGCGGCATCCAGCCACACGTCCTCGATGGCGCCATCCAGGGCCGGCATGCCGCAGGCAATCGCGCCACCCTCGAAGGCCGGCCCCGCCGGGCAGGAAGCCGCCAGGATGCGATGCCGGTTGCCGACGATCAACTCGGTGTTGGTGCCGATATCCATCACCGCGATCAGGCGGTCCTCGTGCGCCACATCAACCGCCAGCAGGCAGGCGGCAGCGTCGGCGCCCACGTGGCCGCTGATGATGGGCACGCCATAGACGCGCGCCCGCGGATGAATCGGCAGCAACGCCTGCCGCCCGGTCATGCTCAGGCTGGTGGTGGCGCGCTTGCCTTCGGCCATTTCGATTTCTGTGATCGACCGGTAGGGATTCTGCCCGATCGAATACACGTTCTGGCCGAAAAACAGATCGCGCATGGTGGAGTTGCCCACCACCACTATTTCGTAGATGCTGCTTGGCGCGACCGGAAATTCCTCGATGGCATGGCTCAAGTACCCGGCCAGCGTGCGCCGCAGCAGCTTGCCCGGATGCCCGCAATCGTAATGGATGCGCGACATCACGTCGGAACCGCCGAACCGCTGCGGGTTTTCGAACGACGCATCCGCGATGCGCGCGCCGGTTTCCAGGTCGAACAGGCGCAGCACCACGGTGGTGGTGCCCAGGTCCATGGCGATGCCGCAGAGCGGGCCCGCCGCACGCTCGATCTCTTCGCCATCGAGCAAAATGCGCTCTCCGTCGCGCACCACCGCCGGATCGAGTTGGGTGGCCCTCAGTTCCACGGGGAGACCCGTGGACTCTGTTTCGACGCGCATGGTGCCGCGCCGCATGGTATGGCAGCGAACCTCGCCGCTCGCCGCCGCCACTTTGGTACGGCAGGAAAGGCGGAATTTGCCGCTGAGGTGCCGCTCTTCTTCGGTGCGCTCCGAGAGAAGCTCAGCCCCCTCGGCCACCTCCACCATGCACTCCTTGCACTTGCCCTGCTTGTGGCAGGAAGTGGGGACGTGGATGCCCAGGGTTTCGGCGTGATCGAAAATCGATGCCGCCGGGTCGGCCTCGATACTGTGTCCGTTAATGGTGAGAGTCGCTGCCATAACTGCGCGGCTTACCAGGTGGCCTGGGCCTCCAGTTCGGCTCGCACCGCTTCAGCTACTTCGCGCGCTGAGCCCTCGCGTTCCTCCTCCTCGCTCCACCGCCATTGCGCCAGGTAGTCGTCGGAGCCTTGCAGGCCCTGCTGAACGGCCAGGCGGTCGATGCGCTCCATGAACTTCGCCGGGAGCTCGACGGTCACGTCGTCCGCGTCGTCCTCAGCCTTGATCTGTGACGGTATTTCCTGCCAGTAAAGAATCTTGTAGGTCGCCATCTTGCTTCCTGGATGCCGCCAACCGCAGAAACAAATCGACTGCGGCCGAAGCGTTCGCGCCGTATCCGTCGGCGCCGATTTCATCGGCGAACATCTGGCTGATCGGCGCGCCCCCGACCGCCATCTTGATGTGCCCCAGCCCCGCCGCCTCGAAACCGTCAATCACCGTCTTCATGTACGTCATGGTGGTGGTGAGCAGCGCGCTCATCCCGATGATGTCGGGGCTGCACTTCGCCGCCGCGGCCATGAATTTCTCTACGCTCTGATCCACTCCGATATCGTATACTTCGAACCCCGCACCTTCCGCCATCATGCACACCAGGTTCTTGCCGATGTCGTGCAGGTCGCCGCGCACTGTGCCCATCAGCAGCACTCCGATCCGTTTGGCGCCGCTGTCCTTGGCGCTCAGCAGAGGTTTCAGCACCGCCATCCCCGCTTTCATCGCGCGCGCCGCAATCAAGACCTCCGGGACGTAGAGCACGTTGTGCCTGAAATCCTCGCCCACCACGCTCATACCGGCAATCAAACCTTCGTTGAGAATTTCCTGCGCGTTGCGCCCCTCGGCCAGCGCGTCCCTGGTCATCTGCTCGACTTCTTTGGCCTTGCCCTCGTACAGGCACTGGTTCATCAGGGCGTAATCAACCATGCCGCGCCCCATTGCCGCCCGTGCGGCTCGCGTTGAATTCCTCGAGCGCCTCCAGCATGGCCACGATGTTGGCGCGGGGCATGCCCGGACTCACTCCCCCACCCACCGAGAGGACGATGCCTTCGCCCTCGGAGCCCTCCAACACATCGAGCGTCGCTTCCTTCACTTCTTCGGGCGTGCCGCGAACTGCGATCTCCAGCGGATTCACGTTGCCCATCAGGCACATCCTCTTGCCCACCCGCTGCTTCACTTCGCGAATGTCGTGCTGCTTGCCCCAATTGAGCATGTTGAAACCTGCGTCCGGCAGGTGGTCGAGACAGGCATCCACTTCGGCGTCGTTGTGGTAGAGTTTCACCCAGTCCGCCGGAAACGCGTCGCAAATCCGCTTCAAATACGGATGCGCGAACTCCTGGTAATGTTCCTCGTTGACGAAGCCCACGATGTCGTCGAGGATGAAGATGCCCTCCACCGTGTCGCCCATCGCCTTCTGCTGCGCCTTGAGCCAGTCGATCACCACCCGGGTGCACAGGTCGATCAGTTTGTGCGCGCCCTCCGGATTCTCCACCAGGTCGATCATGAAATGCGTGGTGCCGCGCACGAATCCGGCCGTGCACAGCGGCCCGCGCGAAGTCACCATGGGCAGGATGTAGCCGTGGTCCAGAATGCGCTGGCGCTCCATGCCGATGCGGTGCAGCGTCAGCGCCGCGAAAGCGTCTGCCTCCACCTCGTATTCCGGGAACTGATCGATATCTTCCAGGTGATACAGCGTGTGGTACTCGCTCGGCGTGTTGTCCTGCCAGAACTTGATCTTCGCCCCGAGCACCGAGGGTTCGGCCGCCATCCCGTATTCCATCCACCAGGATGGAATGAAGATGATGTCCGGAAACTCGCGCATGATTTTCAGGTTGGCCTCAAACCATACTTCGCGGTCGAGGTAGTAGTCCAGGTGTTTGATGCCCAGGAAGCCCGGGATCCACGGGCTGTCGACGATCAGCGCGATCGGGATCCTGTCGAGTCTCTCGAGACGGGCGGCTTTCTTAAATGTTTCCCACTGTTCTGGCAGCATGTCAGTTCCTATTCATCGCAATCCATCGCCGGCGCACCTCGGCGCATCGGCTTAACATGGAATCTCCACCGGACGGCCGTCCGTCGGGTCGGCCCAGCGGTCGTTGGGAACCGTCGGCGCCCAACCGGGACGCGCCGGGTCCTGGTCATATGGGTAGCCTCCCAACCGCCGGTATAGTTCGCTGTACTCGCGCAGTTTCTCGCGGTTGAGGCGCACGCCCAGGCCGGGGCCCTCGGGCACCCGAATGGCGCCGTCTTCGTAATGCATCAAGCCGCCTTCGATGATGTCGTCGGTCAAATGATGATAGTGCGCGTCGGCGGCGAACGAGAGATTCGGGATCACCGCGCCCAGATGCAACATAGTTGCAAGTTGAATTCCCAGCTCGCCCGAGGAATGCACCGCGACCCCCAACTGAAACGTGTCGCACACCGCGGCGGCTTTCACGCACGCCCGTATCCCACCCCAGAACGTGGTGTCCAGCAGAATCACGTCCACCGCGGTATCGAGCGCGTTGGCGGCCAGTTGCTCGAAGTTCACTACCACGGTGTTGGTGGCCAGTGGCACCCGGATCATTTGCCGCGTCCGCCGCATGCCGTTCAGACCGAAGACCGGGTCCTCCAGATAGTCGTTGCGGAGGCCCTCGATAGCCTGGCCAAAGCGGATGGCCTGTTCCACGCTCCACACGCCGTTGGGGTCGAAGCGCAAAGAATCGCCGGGAAACGCCGCGGCCAGCCCGCGATAAACTTCCAGTTCATAGTCCGGCGGAAATACGCCGGCCTTCAGTTTGTGAGTGGAAAAACCGAAGCGCCGCTTCCATTCGGTCGCCTGGCGAATCACCTGGTCGATGGTGCGGACCTCGCCCGCGCCCGTGCGCGGATCCGGGTAGCGAAAGAAAACATAAGTGGCGAAACGGACGCGGTCGCGCAAGCGGCCACCGAGAATCTCCGAGACCGGCACGCCCCACGCCTGGCCCAGGATATCGAGGCAGGCGAATTCGAGGGCCGCCAGCACCTGCGTCCGGTTGTTGTATAGCGACGCGGTGGGATTGGCGATCCGAAAACGCATTTCTTCCAGCCGCGCCGGATCGTGCCCCACCAGGCTGGACTTTAACGCCCGGAACACGGCTTCGGCGGATTCGCCTCCACCGCCCATTTCGCCCAGACCGATCAGCCCGTTATCGGTCTCCACTTCCACAATGGTCCGCACGAAGCGGCCCCAGTGGCAGCCATTGGCGTGGCGCAGCGGAGCCTCCAAGGGAACCGTCACCGTGGTGGCTCGAATGTCGCGAATCTGCATCGGCCCTATGGTACAACTTTACTGCACTCATATAGTTTGACGCTACAACTAAATCTGCCCCCCGGCCGCGCCACCCCGTTCCCGGCGGGCCACCCTAATGGGCCCAAGGTGGGCGGCGCGGAAGTGCTTCCCGCCCCAGCCACTTATGGGCGGAACGCAGGCAGCTCAAATCGGGCTGAGCCCGCCGCCCCCAAGCCGGTCGAGGAGATCTTTCAGACGCCGGCGACTGACCTCGAGCCGGATGCCGGTCGTGAGCACGACATCGGCTGTGCCGCCCGTCAGCGGCTGGACCTCGGTCACATAATTCAGATTCACGATCGCGGCCCGGCTGACGCGGAAGAAGAATGCCGGATCGAGACGCCCCTCGAGATCGTTCAGCGTCGGGTCGAGGACGTAGGAGCGCTCGCGCGCGCATAGCTTGGTGAGGCCGCCTTCAGAAAGGAAGTAGACGACTTCCTGTTGGGGAACCACCCGGTATCCGTCGCCGCACCGCGCCAGCAAGCGGGTATTCCTGGCGCGCAGCGCCTGGAGCGCGCGTTCCACCTCGCCGCCCTCATGCGAGTCGCCGCCGCGCACCCGCTCGATGGCACGCGCCAGCCGCACCCGGTTGACCGGCTTGAGCAGGTAATCGACGGCGTTGATTTCGAACGCGTCCACGGCGTACTGATCGAACGCCGTGCAGAAGACAATCTCGGGGCGGGGAGCGGGAAGGCAGGCCGCCACTTCCAGGCCGCTGCAGCCGGGCATCTGAATGTCGAGCAACAGCAAGTCGGGATGCAATTCCACCACCTTCTGGATGGCCTCTTCGCCGTCGGCGGCTTCGCCCACAATCTCCAGGCCGGGCATGGGCTCGAGCATCTGCCGCAGTCGTTCCCGCGCGGCCTGCTCGTCGTCCACTAACATCACGCGCATCATTCCGCCCTCACTTCGGCGGCACACGGGAGCCTCAGCGTGACCGCGGTCAATCCCAACGCAGTGTCCCGATCGATGTGCAGGCCGGCTGCGTCGCCGAAATGGCCTTGCAGGCGTTCGCGGACATTGCGCAGCCCATAGCCGCCGTTACTGGCCGGCAGGCCCTCCATCGCAGCCGGCGGAAAGCCAGGCCCGTTGTCGCGGACCACGATCGACAGCGCGTCAGAACAGACACTGGCCTCGATCTCGACCACCGCCTGCGTGCGGATGGCTCCCGCGCCGTGTTTGACCGCGTTCTCGACCAGCGTCTGCACGGCCATCGCCGGGATGTGCATCTTCCGTGCCGCTTCGCTCGACGCGATGCGCACCGCCAGGCGGTCGCCGAAGCGCTCCCGTTCCACGTCCAGGTAGGCGCGCACGGCTTCGAGTTCCTCGTCGAGCGTCACCCATTCGCGGTCCGACCCCCGCAGCGTGTACCGGAACATCTCCGCCAGTTGCTCGATGGTCTTTTCGGCGCGATCCGGGTGGCGCGGGATGAGGCTGGCAATGGTGTTCAACGCATTGAAGAGGAAGTGCGGATTCACCTGCGCGCGCAGCGCTTTCAGCTCCGAACGGTTGGCGTTGAGCACCAATTCCCGCTCCCGTTTCTCGTGTTCCAGCCGCTTCTCGCGCAGGCGCAGGTTCTCCAGCAGAAACGAGAAGACCTCTGCGAGCGACTGGAGCAGCGCCACATCTTCGCTGAGAAAGCGCGGATTGTGGGCCCGCGCCCGGACGCGGATGACGCCTCCCAGTTCGCCGCTCAATCGGATCGGCGCCTGCATGGCGTCACCGCCATCGCCGGCGGGCCGGCCGGCTACGAGGATGACTTCCGCCTCCGACTGGAAGATGGCGCGCAGCCTCTGCTCCGCGCGACCCACCAGTTCCGCTTCGCTGATGGCGCCCTGCAACCCGTCCCGGAAATGCTCGCTGGCCTCGGCCGGTGTGAAGCGGCGTCCCAGCCACAACCGGTCGAGCCAGGCCGAGAGCTTTTGGTAGAGCCATGGGTTCACCAGGACAATCGGCCACGCGGATAGCGCCCACACCAGAATGCTCACCGGGTAGTGACGCATCACGGGCATCACCCACATGAAGTACATAGCCAGCAGGAACAGGGAAATAAAGGCTACCCCCCCCTTTTTCATCAGGACATCGAAGAAGGCCAGCCGCTCCACATAGTAAGTGACGACGAAAAGGAAAATCAGGGGGCAGATATCCTTGGCCAGGAAAAGAACTGGAGCTTGTGTCATCTGGCAAAGCACCAGAACGCACGCCCACGCGATGCACAGGGCAAGCACCCAACGGCGCCGGCGGCGTTCGATCGGGTTGTTGAAGGGACGGCGGGACACGCACAGCAACGCCACCACGCCTGCCGCACCGAACGCTTCAGGCCCAGGGAACCGTGGGCCCATGTCGATTGGGAGGCGGGACACGATACCCAGGAAGAACGCCACCACGTCGATGGCAACCGCCAGCCCCATCGCGTATAACAGCATCAGAATCGCTTTCCAGATTTTGCGCCCCGGCAGATATTCGCGTTCGTTGTGGTAGAAGGCCTGAAACAGCAGCAGCGTAACGATCACCGGGCTGGCGGTCTCTACAGCCCTGAAAAAGACCACGGGATGGCGGCCCGTCAGGCCGGAAACCACTTCTCCGACCACGAGACTGAGGTAGAGCACCGCGAAGGTTACAATCAAGCCGGAGTAAGCAGGGCCGCCCCAGCGCGTTTTGCGAACGCGGTAGTCGCGGATGGCGAGGATGGACATCAGGACGTACGAAATCGCGTTGAGGCTCCGCACCGAAACCAGCGCTACCCAAAGAAACAACGTCATCCGCACTTCTGCCTGTCTCCCGTTCAGAACCTATAGCTAGCCATCATCTGGACCACGCGGTTGCCGGTCGTGTAGAGCGGCCGGCCGCTCGTCGCGGAGTTGGAATTGGTGGTGCCGGCCGCCGCGGCCGCAAATGTCAGCGACAGGTCGGAACAGCCTGCCGTGCAGAACTGCGGAATTGGATGGTTCAAGAAGTTAGTCGCCGAGGCACGCAGCTCGATCGGATGCCGGTCCTTGTACTTAAAGGTCTTGAAAATGGCAAGGTCGCTATCGATATAGCGCGGGCCGTGTATGTACGGCCAAACCGCCGGGCCGTTGGTCCCTTGCGGCCCCAGCGCGAAGCAGTTCGGGTTGAAGTATTGGCCCGCTTGCAAATTCCTTCGCGGATCGCAGGTGAGCCTCGGGAGGATTTCCGCGGAGTTGGTGCCGAGCCACGTCAGGCTGTTCAACGCGCCCACCGTTACCAGGTTCAGATTCCCCCCTGAATTGGGCTGGATCGGAGCGCCGCTCTGCACCTGAACCACCCCGGAAACCGACCAGCCATTGAGCAGGCCGCCCAGCAACTGGTTGCCTCGATGGATGGGTTTGGGCAAATGGATCGTGTACGCGACATTAAAGATCTGTGTGTGGTCATACGCGAGTGGGCCGTAATTGTCTTTCAGATTCCATGGATCGGCGGCGGGGCCATTGCCGGCGCCGTTATCGGTGTTGCCGTCGCGGATACCGAGCACTTTGCCGAATGTGTAATTCACCATGAACGTGGCCAGTCCGGTCCGCTTGTTCCAGGTTGCTTGCAACGCATTGTAGTTTTGATATCCGGCATGGCTGCTGAGTAATATATTCTGGTAGTTCCGATAAGGAAGGTAATCCTGCCAAAGCAACTCCGCCGCGCCGGGATCGTTCACCACACCGGTCACCGGGTCGGGCAGGAAATAAGCGCCAAGCGGAGTCTTGTTGAGATTGCCAAGGCTACCCGAAACAAGTAAGTCGTGACTCTGGTTTCCCGAGTATTGAATTTCGATGAGCGAGCGCCAGGGCACGCGCTGGGAAAGGGTGAAGTTATAACTTTCCGTGTAAGGTGTGCTCGAGTCGCCCTGTTGCATGGCGGCGATGTTAGTGCCCAGGCCGGTCACGCCTCCATCGGGCAGCCCGTACTGCGCGAAGTTCCACCCCAGGTTCATCGGGTTCAGGATGTAGTAATTGGGCCGGTTGGCGGGCTCGTCGTAAATGCCATTGGTGACGGCGCTGTTGAAGGAGAGCTGGTAGCGGTAGACGCCGAAGCCGCCACGGAGGACCGTCCTGCCATTTCCAAACAGATCGAAGGCAAACCCAACACGCGGTTCAGGGAAGAACAACCTCGAAGGAAAGCCGGAGCGCGGAATACTGTTATCTCTGGCGTGCCACAGCAAGCCCGTCCAAGGTTCCGCCTGCGCGGTGTCGCTGTAAGAAGCCTGATTCCACACAGCCAAACCAGGTCCGTCGGTGGGATACCACTGGCCCATGTGATCCAGGCGGACGCCATAAGTCAGCGTCAACCTTCGTAGTGCCTTCCACTGGTCCTGCGCGTAGAGCGAATACTGGCTGTACTTCATGTCGTAAACGCTGACGCCGGGCACCTGCTCGAAAGACTGCACGCGGCCGGTGAGGAAGTCGGCCATCAGGTTACCGCTGCTGGTGGCGCCTGAGTTATCGAAGTTGAGCAGGCCTTGGGGCACGTTGCCCAGGCCGCCGGGCTGGTAGTTTTCGGCGAAATCCCAGTAAACTCCGAACTTCATCGAGTGTGTGCCCGCCACTTTGGACAAGTTATCCGCCAACGACGGGTCTAGCGACATCTTGCCGAAATCCCCTCCGTAGAAACTGGTGCCGAACGCCGGCGCAGCGTATCCGGGAACGGCGTTGCCGGTGCTGGTAAGGTTGGGGATTTGCGGCATGTCCGGATCCGGAGTCAGGGGCTTGTAGCCCGTCATCCCGACCGTGACCGGATTCACTGCCGATGGATCAGAAAGCCGCACCGGGTTGAGGAACTTCACCAATGCGGCTACCGTCTCGTTGGTCAGCGTGGGTCCTAACATGCGGGTGAGGTTCGCGCTGTAAACCTGCGTAACCTCGTGCGCCGGCATGGGCGATGGGTACGGAAGAGCGTCGTAAGGGAAGTACCAGATGCCGATCGGGTTCTGATCGAATTCGTCCTGGCGGTTCCACGAGACAAACAGTTTGGTATTGTCGCTGATGTTATAATCCAGGCGGATTCTCAACTCAAATCGATTTACTTCATAGTCCTGGTTGAAGTAAGTGTTGTAGCCACTCGCCGGATCCGGCTGCGACAGCTTCACTGGCAGGAATGTCGCCGCGTAGGCAAGGGAGGTCGGATCAATCAGAGACTGAGGAACCATGCCGCCGGGATAGGCGCTCGCGGCGCCGTGCAGCGTAGGCTGCAACGCGTCTTCGGCGTAAACGGACGCGAAGCCTTTGCCGAGACTGGTGAGATAGGCCGGCGAGAAATTCCCCGCCAACATTTGCGCAGTGGGAACAAAATACGCGTGTCCCTGGGGCAGCGGAACCTGGTTCATTCCCTCCGGTGCGATGTAGAAGAAAAGCTTGTCCCGCTTTCGGTTGAACTTCGTGCCGGGGATCAAAACCGGCCCGCCGATATCGCCACCAGGATACACGGAGGTGTAAGAGACGCTGTAGCCCATGCTCTTCAGGTAGGCGTCGGTCGAGTCCAGAGAGGAGAGATGGCTGTACACATAGATCCCCCCGTGGAACTGAGCCGCACCGCTCTTCCCGATGGCCTGGAAGGTTACCGGGCCTTTGGCGTATTCGGCGCCATAGGCCGAGTTGAGGAGAGTCATCTCGGCTATCTGGTCCTTGTTAATGTTGCCCACGTGCGTCCCCTGGTTGCCGGGATCGAGCAGATTGGCGCCGTCCACAGTTATGGTCAGCGCCCCGTAGGGCTGCGTTCCGTTGGCAGAGTATTGCCCGACCGGACCCGAGTTGCTTTGCGTCGTCAGGCTATTCCACCCGCTCTGCGCCAACCCCCGGTTCATTCCCATGCCGGGCATGATTTTGATCAGCTCAGACGCGTCGCGGCCCTCGATGGGCAGGTCTCTCACCATGGCCGCGTTCAAGGTCTGGCTGGATTCGCCGGTGTCAGGAGGCGCCACGGCTTCGGCGCCTGCCGCCACTTCAACTGTTTCGGTGGCTGTCTTTACTTGAAGAACCAACCCAGGGAGGGTTCGACTTTCACCTTGATTGAACACGATGGTCTTTCGCTCCCAGACGGCGAAGCCCGGAACTGAAACCGTCAACGAATACGAGCCGGGCTGAATGGCGACGATGTCGAAAAAGCCGCTGCTGTTCGAGACCGTATCGCGCGCGCTCCCCGTAGTCTCGTTGGTCAGCACCACCTTGGCATTGGGCACCACCGCGCCACTCGGGTCCAAAACTGTGGCGCTTAATGAGCTACTCGCGTTCTGGCCGCGCGCGCCTACCGCCGCGAAAAGAAAGGCCGCAAAAATAGCAATGATGGCGTGTTTCGACCCGTGCATGGCGACTCCTTTCGTGCATCGTGACGCCGGTCAACCCGTTACACATGCACTTCGCGCAGTGCAGCGGGACCGGCAGACAGGCCGTCGGCAGGGCCATTTCGCGAATACGGGCCAGACGCCCGGCACGCGGCCGGGCCTGGCCATGTACGGCCATCGGATGCCAGATAGGGAAGAGCGCGGGGCCCGGCTTCCTCCGATTCGATTGTACGCGGATGGCCGCCGCGCGCAAAGCCATTTCGGAAGACTGGCGCCGCCCGGGAGATGACCGGCGGGTGTTGCCCATGACCGGCGGCGCATCCGGCCCCATTGCTGAAGTTACCGCTGGTTTGGGCGGCCTCTGCTACGATGAAATTTCCCTGCAATTATGGCGCTGCGCTTTTATAACACCCTCTCGCAGCGCGTCGAGGAGTTCCACCCGGCGCGCGACAATACGGTGCGCCTGTACACCTGCGGTCCCACCGTGTACAGCTACGCCCACATCGGCAACTTCCGTACGTTCACCTTCGTCGACATCCTGCGGCGGTGGCTGCGGGCCAGCGGTTATGGCCTGAATCACGTGATGAACATCACCGACGTGGACGACAAGATCATCCGCAACGCTGCGGCCGAAAAAAAGAGCCTGAGCGAATACACGGCCGTGTACACGCAGGCATTCCTGGAAGATTGCGCCACATTGCGCCTGGAGCTGGCCGAGCACCTGGTGAAAGCCACCGACCACATCGGCGATATGGCGGATGCCATCGCGCGCCTCACCGCCGGCCAGCACACATACACAAGCGACGGCTCGATCTACTTCCGCATCGCCTCGTTTCCGGGCTACGGCAAGCTCTCCCACAACGATTTCAGCGGCAACCTAGCCGGCGCGCGCGTCGACCTGGATGAATACGAAAAGGCCGACGCGCGCGATTTCGCGCTGTGGAAGGCCCCCAAGGAAGGTGAAACCAGTTGGAATACCGCTATCGGCACGGGCCGGCCCGGCTGGCATATCGAGTGCTCGGTGATGGCCATCAAGTACCTGGGCGAGACGCTGGACATACACGCCGGCGGAGTCGACCTGATTTTTCCGCATCATGAAAACGAGATTGCCCAGTCGGAGTCGCTCACCGGCAAGCCGTTCTCGCGTTTCTGGCTGCATGCTGAGTTTCTGATGGTGGAAGGGCAGAAGATGGCCAAGTCGCTGGGCAACTATTTCACCCTCCGCGATCTCATCGGGCGCGGCTACCGGCCGGAGGCCATTCGCTATCTGCTGGCCTCGGTGCCCTACCGCAAATCGTTGAACTTCACCTTCGACGGCCTGCAGGGGGCGCAGAGGACGATCGAGAGGCTCCGCAACTTCAAATTGCGCCTGGACACGGAGAAGCTCCCGGCAGGCGGCAATGACCGGATGACGGCGCGCACCGAGGCAGCCGCGCAGGCCTTTGTCAACAGTCTGGACGACGACCTGAACACCGCCGAGGCGCTGGCGGCCATATTCGAGTACGCGCGCGACGCCAACAGCGCCATGGATGCGGGCCAGTTCGGCGCCGATAACCGGGCGCCGGCGGAGCGGCTGTTCGAGCAGTTCGATGCCGTGTTCGACGTCCTCAAACCCAGCGGCGTAAGCGCCGGCACAGCCGATTCCGAGATCGAATCGCTGGTGGCGAAACGCGAAGCCGCCAGAAAATCGCGCAAATTCGCCGAGGCCGATCAGATTCGCGACCAGTTGCTCGAACAAGGGATAATTCTCGAAGACACTAAGTCCGGCGTGCGCTGGAAAAGGAAATAGTCATGAAGATTCAGACCCAGGCCGTTCACGCGGGCGACCGGCGCAAAGCTCCCGGCGCGGTTCCGGTGACGAATCCCATTTACACCGCGTCGAGCTTCTTCTACGAAACCACCGAGGAGCTGGACCGCGTCTTCGGCCTCGAGCAGGCCGGCTACTGCTACGCCCGCTACGACAACCCCACGGCGGCGGCGCTGGAGGAGTTGGTTACAGCGCTCGAAGGCGGCCGCGGCGCTCTGGCCTGCGCTTCAGGAATGGCAGCGCTGCAACTGGCGATCGAAACCGCGCTCGCCGAGCGCCGCAAGTCCATCGTGGCGGCGGAAGCCCTCTACGGTGCCTCCATCAAGCTGTTGCTGAACGTGCTCGAGCCGCGCGGCGTGGAGGTGCGTTTCGCCGATGCCTCCGACTTGGACGCGCTCGGTGCCGCGGTCGGCCAGGCCAAGCCCGGTTGCATCCTGATGGAGACCGTCTCGAATCCGCTGCTGCGAGTGGGCGAGATCGACAAAATCGCCGAAATCGCGCGCGCGGCCGGCGCCGCTCTCATCGTCGATAACACGTTTGCCACGCCGCTGATCGTGCGGCCGCTCGATCTGGGCGCTAACTTTTCGGTGCACAGCCTCACCAAGTATCTGGCCGGGCACGGCGATGTCCTGGGCGGCGCCGTGGTAACCGATGCCGCCCACTATGATGCCCTGCGCACGCTGGCGCGCGTGGTCGGCCCTCTGCTCGGGCCGTTTGAGAGCTACCTCGCCATGCGCGGCATCAAGACCTTCCCGCTGCGCATGGAGCGGCAGTGCGCCAACGCCTGCCGCGTGGCGTCCTGGCTGGGCAGCCATCCCAAGGTGGAGCGGGTGCACTTTCCGGGCGACCCGGCGCATCCCGACGCGCCCGCCATTCGGCGCTTATTCGCAGCCGGCCTTTATGGCGCCATGGTCAGTTTCGAGATTCGCGACGCCGGCCGGCCCGAAATCTTCCGCTTCCTGGACCGCTTGCAGTTGGTGGTGCGCGCCACTTCGCTCGGCGACGTGCACAGCATGATCCTGTACCCCTCGATGAGCTCGCACCGCGATCTCGCCCCCAAGCACCGCGAGCGCGTCGGCATCCGCGACAACCTGGTGCGCCTTTCCGTCGGTATCGAGGCCGCCGAAGACATCATCGCAGACCTCGACCAGGCATTGGCGTAAAGTCGTGGCGCAGGCTGTCAGACGCTGCTGAGCCGAGATTTATCTCGGCTTTGCTCTTCTGTTTTACGGCAACTCTCCGAGCATGTGATCGATATCACTCGGGCTGATGTAGAAGTGGGGAGATGTGCGCACCCAGCCGGCCCGCGGAGCACAGGAGATTCCGGCCTCCCGCAGGCGCCGCACAATCAGCGGAGCTTCCAGGCCAGGTTTGCGGAAACTGACGATTCCAGAGCCACTTGCAGGCGTTCGATTACCCAGCACCTGGTAGCCGAGCGTCTCGACCCCGGCCGCGATACGGTCTCCGAGATTCTGGACAATCGGAGCGATTTTTCCGGGGCCGACTTCAAGCAGAAACTCAATTGCCGCCTTTAAACCAAAACATCCGACAGTATTTAACGTACCGCACTCATACCGGCCGGCATCCTGGCGCAAAGTCATGTCGCGGGACCCGTAGTCGGCATACCTGGCGACGTTGGTCCAGCCGAATTCCACAGGCTCAATCCGGTCCTGAAGTGCTTGACGAATATAGAGAATGCCGCAGCCCTCGGGACCCAGCAACCACTTGTGTCCATCCGCCGCCAGGGCATCGATATGACAGGCCTGCACATCGACCGGAAAAGCGCCGAGTCCCTGAATGGCATCCACCAGAAAAATGCAGTTGTTGCGCCGGCAAATTTCACCGATTGCTTGAATCGGAGCCCGATAGCCTGTCAGGAATTGCACGAAGCTGATGGCCAGCAGGCGCGCGCCGCGGCAAGCCGCCTCAATCTGCTCCAAGGGGTCGGTAACGCTCAGCCATGTGACTTCGATCCCCTTAGTTTCCAAGCGCTTCCACGGGTAGAAGTTGGCGGGGAACTCCTCTTGAAAGCCGACTACGCGATCGCCCGGCTTCCAATCGAGGCCCAGCGCCACCGTCGCGATGCCCTCCGACGTGTTCTTTACCAGCGCGATCTCCGAACGGTCGGCGTTGATCAACCGCGCCGCCGCAACGCGCAGGCCTTCATAAGCGCTCATCCACTGGTCGTAATGCAAGCTGCCGAAGCGGGCGCAGTCGTCGGCCAGGTTCCGCATAGCGTCCGCGGCAGGCTTCACCAGCGGCGCCACGGCGGCATGGTTGAGGTAAATCAAATTCCGGCGAATCGGAAATTGGTCCGCATAGCGCTCCCAAAGCGCGGGCCCCTGCTCCTCCTTCACGGGCTGGTCAGTCATTAGTTTGAAGAATCGAGTCCTTTCACGGGCGACGCCCATGATGCCGCCGGCGCCCTGGCTATCGCGTTCGCATCGAGGTGCGGCAGACACTTCCGTAGGAATGGATAAACACTGCGAGTAAATCCGGCCGCGGCAACGGCGGCGCCATCACCCTGCTGAACCACCGGGACTACAACCCGCACCAGCGCCGTGTCGGTGCGGTGATCGCGCGCGGCGTCGAAAAGCAGCCATAGTTTTGCCGCCCATTCGCCCGCGACCACGCGTCGCGGCGTTTGGTACCAGTAGAGAACCACCGCCTGCGCCCGCTGGTTGGCGACGATATAGCGGTTCACCGTGATCGCCCCATCGGCAGTGTCGAGCTCCATGGTTCCAGTCGAGATCGGGAACCATCCCGATCCGGGGAGACATACCTTGGGCGAATGCGGCTGGCGCTCCCCGGAGCGCTGGGATTGGAACCAGGCGATGAACAGTTCGGCCGAGGTGTTGGCCTTCCGGTTGTAATAGGTACGGCTGAGCACACGGTCGGCCTTCAATTCCGCCGCCACATCCGGCGCCAGGGGATTATCCGCGATGCCCGTCCATTCTCCTATGGCGCTTGGCAGCGCGGCCAGATCCGGCGGGGCGGGCGGGCGCTCTGTGCCTGCCACCCAGTGGACCACAACCGCCTGCACGACAAGGAATGCGGCGACCGAGAGTGGCGGTGGGCTATGCATGGGCGCGGCTCCCTAGTTTGTTCGAAACCCAATGCACCACGCCCAGCCCGCCGACGCAGAGGACAAAAAGAACCCCTCCCAGAATCATATGGGGGGCGCCAACCGCGAGCGCCGGGCTGGCCGCCGCCATGGCGACTCGCAAGGCGTTAACCAGAATTGCCAGCGGCACTACCGCCACAAACAGGGCCAGGCGTGTCCATCGCTTCGCGGATACCACGTGCCCATATACCAGCGAAAGGAAACCCAGCGGCAGCAGGTAGCGAATGCCGCTGCAGGCCTCCGCTACGGCAATCTGGTGCCCGTGGACCTGTAAGATATTGCCTTCGCGCAGCACGCCCACGCCAGCCGCGGTGAGGCCGAAAGCGGCAAGCCGGCTGGCCAGAAGCTGCAGGGGCAGCGTCGTCTGGTTATACACGATTGCCAGCTTGGGCAGCATGAACAGCATCAGCAGGAAGGGAAACGCCAGAGCACGGAGCAGGCGGCCACCGCCCAGCGCCACCACCAGGCCGGCAAGCGAGACCAGGAAGGCTAGCGATCCGGCGAAGAGACCCGCGCCAATCGCCGCCGCGACGTTCAGGCCGGCTGCCGCCGCCAGAATGGCGATGCCCCAATAGCTGGGCGGCCCGGCCGCGGCCCGCAACCGCTGGCGCTCTTGCCAGACCACCCACCCGACGACGAGAGGCACGAGAAAGCCATGACTAATGTCCTCATCGGTGCTCCACTGATCGGCCATCCCATGCAGGAACGGCGCGTAGCAGACGAGCAAGGCGCCGGCTGCCAGGAACCAAGCTATGAGATGTTTGCCGGAAGGCATGAAGCGAATCGCACTGATTCGAACGAGATCTAGGGACCCTTACTATAACAACTGTACCAACCGCTCCCTTACGGTCGCGGCTCCAATGCGCCGTTAGGGAGTGCCGATGGGCCAGCGGCCCTCCCAAAGGGATGAAAATCGGTTCAGCGGCGGTAGGTGGGACGCAGCAACGGCAGAGGACGTACCGGCCCGCGCGGCTTCCTGGTGGGGCAGGATGC
>Ga0187876_1000168_pt1:65000-66135 | contig 66135 bp, 51 predicted proteins | sample June2016WEW_17_4_FD_133000 | JGI IMG/M metagenome (GOLD analysis project Ga0187876, IMG submission 133000) | Peatland microbial communities from SPRUCE experiment site at the Marcell Experimental Forest, Minnesota, USA - June2016WEW_17_40 | ecosystem: Environmental > Terrestrial >... | reverse complement strand
TACTAGGGTCGGGCCTCCTCAAGTATCCTACGCCCACGGCAGATAGAGACCGACCTGTCTCGCGACGGTCTAAACCCAGCTCGCGTACCGCTTTAATCGGCGAACAGCCGAACCCTTGGGAGCTTCTTCACCCCCAGGATGCGATGAGCCGACATCGAGGTGCCAAACCGCCCCGTCGCTGTGGACGCTTGGGGGCGATCAGCCTGTTATCCCCAGAGTACCTTTTATCTGTTGATCAGGGGCCCTTCCATACGGAACCCTTGGGTCACTAGGCCCTGGTTTCCCATCTGCTTGACTTATGGGTCTCGCAGTTAAGCATGCTTATACCCTTACGCTCTACGCGCGATTGCCGACCGCGCTGAGCATGCCTTTGGACTCCTCCGTTACCTTTTTGGAGGAGACCGCCCCAGTCAAACTGCCCACATAGCACTGTCCCGTCACCGGTTTCACGGTGTCCGGTTAGAATTTCAACATAACAAGGGTGGTATTTCATATTGTGGCTCCACTCCAGCTAGCGCCGGAGTCTCGCAGCCTCCCACCTATGCTACACAGGTCAGGACGAAACCCAATACCATGCTACAGTGAAGGTTCATGGGGTCTTTTCGTCTAGCCGCGGGTATGTGGCATCTTCACCACAGCTACAGTTTCGCCGGGTCGCCGGTTGAGACAGTGCCCCTGTCGTTACGCGATTCGTGCAGGACGGAACTTACCCGTCTAGGAATTTCGCTACCTTAGGACCGTCATAGTTACGGCCGCCGTTCACTAGAGCTTCGGTTCAGAGCTTCACCTCGATTGCTCAAGGCTAACCCTTTCCCTTAACTTTCTAGTACCGGGCACGCGTCGGACTGTATATTTCAGCTTATGCCTTAGCACAGTCCTGTGTTTTTAGTAAACAGTCGCAGGGGCCGATTCACTGAGACCTCCATGGGCTTTGCAGAGCAAGTCTGCTGACCCTCGAAGGTTCCCCTTATTCCGAAGTTACGGGGAAAATTTGCCGAGTTCCTTAACCAGCGTTCTCCCGAGCGCCTTAGGATGCTCTCCTTGCCTACCTGTGTTGGTTTTAGTACGGATTCCCACATGACTCGCTAGATGGTATTTCTTGAAGGATGATCAGGCCACTTACGGACCAAAGGCC
>Ga0187876_1000168_pt1:0-60000 | contig 66135 bp, 51 predicted proteins | sample June2016WEW_17_4_FD_133000 | JGI IMG/M metagenome (GOLD analysis project Ga0187876, IMG submission 133000) | Peatland microbial communities from SPRUCE experiment site at the Marcell Experimental Forest, Minnesota, USA - June2016WEW_17_40 | ecosystem: Environmental > Terrestrial > Soil >... | reverse complement strand
CGCAATGCCAGCACGCGGAAGTACGTGACCTCCAGTCCCATCACCACCGGCTCATGGTGGAACAGGCGGAAGATCAGCGGCGCGCCCGCGATGAACGGCAATATCAGCACCTGCGCCAGGAAACCGATGTAGATGCAATGCACCGTGTACCGCCCGCAGCCGCCCAGTTCGCCCCGGCCCAGGCATTGCGATACAAACGTATTGTTGCAGCTCACCAGTCCCAGAATGAACGCGCCGAAAACCATGAACGTGAGTCCCCCAGGCCCGGCCGCCGCCAGCTCGTCCTTTCCGAACCGCCCTACCAGCAGCATATCCACGAACATCATCATCGTCTGCGAGCCCATCGTGATGATGATCGGCAGCGAGAGTCGGACGACCTCGCCCAGGTCGGCCCGCAGCGAACCTCGCTCCAGCTTCTCCATCGAACGCGCGCCTTCCCCGTCATCAACTCCGTGAGAATCCGGTCCGGGACAGCCTAAACTCCATCATAAGCCACCGCCTCGCCAGGACACAATACCCGGCCTCCGGCCTGCCGGATCACCCTGGTGCTTCACTCAAGAAGTCCCGTCGCCTGGCGCGGTGGCGGGGTCGGAAATCAGGAAGGTTTCGGAAAATTCCGCGGACAGCCTGACCACCATTTCTGACCAGCGGGCGGCTTGACTTCGTCGAGCGAAGGAGTACGATATCGTCTGAAGTGTGAGAGGCCATGACAGCACGCGGAAGCGGGCACCGATTTCTCGCCGATGTTATCGCCTCAGCGAAACTGCCCACTCTCAGGAGTATCGTGAAAGGAGGGCGGCAGGATGGGCAAGCGCCTTCTGGGCTGCATTCTGGCCTTGGCGCTGACGGCCGATGTCGTTTGCGCTGGGGCGGCGCCGACTCCGGAAAGTACCAAGCTGCCGAATGGCTGGACCCTTCAGGAGCTTGTCCTATCCACTGGGAATTCCGATCTCCCGGGTCCTTCTTTTGATCTTGTCCAGGCTCCAGCGGTCAATCACAAAGGGACAGTCCTGTGGTGGGTGGAGTCCAAGATTGCCGGCACGGAGCCCAATGCCGAAGCTTGGTACGAAGGCTATGCCCTGGAACTGGTGAGGATGGATCTTGTAACCGGAGAAACCCTCAGAGTACGAGCTTCGCCGAAGTGTTGGAACATCAGGCCGGAGGGTGTGGATCAGGCGGGCAACGTGTACGCCGTTTCATTTAATACTTCTTATTTGCAACGAAAACGCTCGCATGGTCCTGACCGACGCAACAGCCCCCCTGAAGGCCAGTTTGTCCGCATTGATTCCACTGGCAGGGACAACCTGCTGCTCGATAGCGTAGACTACGGGAAAACATATCCTTACCCTGATGGAGGCGTCAGCGAGGACGGGCACTCCCTCATCCACAGTCCGGAAGGAATATATCGCTGCTCTCCTCTGGGTGAGTTGGAGTTGATCCCGGAGTCAAAATCGTTGCGCCTCGCTCAAATAGTCCCGAACGGCGACGTGTACTTTTCCGTCGGGCTTGGCGGTGTCGGAGTTCTCCGCAACAATACGCGAATGACACTCATTCCTGAGCCTGCGGATCATCGTGCCGGGTTCTATAAAGTTAATGGAAACGGGGAAGCAGTAAGCAGCTTTGGTTCGCAGGCCGCTGTCTACACTGGGGGCCGCGTCATATTCATAAAGCCCGCTGGGGATGCGCAATTCAAGCAGATCTATGCCTATGTGGGAATCGATGATCAGGGCGACGTTTTCCTCACAACCGACCATGGGACTTGGTTCTGTAATGCCCAGAGTAGAGAATTAACTCCCCTTGTTATCCCATTCTCCACGTCCATCGGATCGCGCATCGTGAAGAACGTCGTCTGGTTTAACCAGAACATTGATGCTGCGGGTAACCTTTACGCTCTCGTCCAGTACAAAAGTGGAGAAAGTGCAATAGTTCGAATCAGCCGAGGAACAACGATTCCGCTTCCGCATAATCCTCCAACGGCCACAGCCGTAACGGACCGAAATTCCGCCGATGAGGCCGCCGAATCCGTCATCTTCCGTTCAGGCGATCGGATGTCCGGCCGCATTACCTCCCTCGGCGCCGATGGTCTCCTGCGTATGATCGTCCCCGGCCCGGAACGCGATAGGGCCCTTCCTGTCGCGGAGTTACAGCAGGCGAACTTTACCCCCACGGCAAAGGAGGAGGACCCTCACCTCGTACTGTTGACCAACGGCGACCGAGTCGCCGGCACGGTCGCCTCCGTCACCGCGACTCAGGTCATCGTCGAGAGCAGCGCTGCCGGAAAGCTGACGATTGACAGGCCGTCGGTCCGCTCCATCCGGTTCCACCCCGTCAAGTCCAGGTTCGGGCCCATACGCGCCGATTTTGAGTCCGGCAAGGCTGATCCTTTCCATTCGGTTTTTGGAGAACCGAACCGGCTGGCCTTATGGCACGCGCAGGACAAAGGCATCACGGTGCAGGCCGATTTCATCGAGACCGGTTTTCCGTACGCGTGCAGCATCAGCCTCTTCGCCGCCAACCCGAGCGACTATCCTGAGAGGTCCGTCAGGGTGCTATGGAGCGGGTCCGACTTGCTGATTTGCGGGAGCGATGCGCCCTGGAGTTTCGAATCGCGCCTAAACAGAGATATGCTATGCGACATGCTGGGCAATGAGCGCCTCCGTACATTGCGGTTCAGCTTCGATCCCGCCGCGCAGCAAGGCGCCTTGCAACTCAACGAAGGATTGGACATTCCGGTGGGCAGCGCGATCGGCGGCTTCGGCCGGGTAGACCCTGGCCAGGTGGGCCGCTACATTGTCATCTGGTACCCCGGCGCCATGCCGCTGAGCCAGTTCCAGGTGATCGAGGCTGAGGACAGCACAAACCATGAAATCATTCTACTCGGCAACCGCGACCATCTGGCCGCCGACAACGTCACCCTGACCGCCGGCCAGTTGAACGTGAAGACCGAGGCGGGAGAATTTTCGATTTTGTTGAAAAACGTTGGCACTGTCATATTTCGCGCCTCCGCCCGCAAGACGCCTGCGGCCAACCCCCAAGCTGTCCGCGTGCGAACCACGCGCACGACGCTGACCTTCGACTCGGTCGAGTTTGACCACCAGGCGCTCACTGGCCTAGCCGCGCAACTCGGCGGACAGGTTCGCCTTGAGCGCGCGGCGCTAAAATCGGTAGTCTTCACCCCGGCCGCGCAGACCACGACCGGCACGGAACCCGCGCCGGGATCGTCCTTGACCCTTATCAACGGCGAAGCTGCGGATGCGGACCTGGCCGTTTTGAAAAGCAGGCAGGACGTTTGGGGACTCGATTTGTCGGGCAGCCACGTGACGGACGCCGGGTTGGCGAACCTGAAGGATCTCAAGAGCCTGCAGATGCTCGATCTAACCAGCACCCAGGCAACAGACGCCGGATTGGCGAACCTGAAGGAGATGAAACGCCTCCGAATGCTCGTTCTGTGGAACACCCAGGTGACGGACGCTGGGTTGGCTGATCTGAGGGAGATGAAAGGCCTGCAGACGCTCGATCTGGGCCTTACCCATGTGACCGACGCCGGGTTGGTGAGTCTGAAAGAGATGAAAGGCCTGCGGTTGCTCCTTCTGTGGAACACCCAGGTGACGGACGCAGGGCTGGCGGATCTGAGGGAGATGGCAGGTCTGCAGACGCTCGATCTGGGTCATACCCGCGTGACCGACGCCGGGGTGGCGAACCTGAAGGGAATGCTAGGCCTGAAGATGCTCCTTCTCCACGACACGCAGGTGACCGATGCCGGGGTGGAGGACCTGAAAGCGGCCTTGCCGAATACGCAGATTTACAGATACAAATAGCCGCAGCTTGCCATTCGATTCAGTACTTGCGCAGCTCGCAGTAGTCCTCCACGCCCGCACGATTCCTCAGACTTCATCGGCCGGCTGAGCTGTCGCCAGGCAGGATGAATATGCAGCCGCTCTCTTGCAGTTGTCCTGCGCCTATTCTGCGGGCGAGCCGGCCGGTAGCGCTCGGGTCAGTTCCTCTTCGTACACGTCGGCGATGCGGCGGACCATGGTCTCGGCGCGGAACTGGTCGAGGAAAAGCTCCCGGCCTTTGAGCGCCATGGCGCGCGCGGCATCGAGGTTCGCCAGGGCGCGGAGCATCGCCTCGCGCAGACCGGCGACGGATCCGGGCGGCACCAGGAACCCGGTGACGCCGTCGCGCACCACTTCGCGCGCACCGTCCACGTCGTAACTGATCACCGGGCAACCGCTCAACAGCGCCTGCGGCAGCACGCGCGCGAGGCCCTCGCGCAATGAAGCGTGCACGAGCAGGTCCATTGCCTTGATCATCTCGGGGATCCGCTCAGGCGCAACGAGGCCGGCAAAGGTCACTTTTCCGGCGAGGCCGAGGCTGGCGGCCAGCGTACGCAGCCGGTCGCGCAGGATGCCGTCGCCGACGAAGAGCAGCCGTGCGGCCGGCGCTCGCGGCGCCACTTCGGCAAACGCGCGCAGCACGTCCTCGTGCCCCTTTAGATGAAAAAGCCGCGCGATCTTTCCGATCACGATCTCGTTGGCGCCGATGCCGAACTCGCCGCGGACGCGGGCCCGAGCGCCGTCCTGGGCGAGAAACGGCGCGACCTCCATGCCGCTGTAAATCGTGATGAATTTCTCCCGCGGCGCGATTCCGGCCTGCACGAACGCGTCGGTCATCGCGTCGGCGACGGAGATGAAGCGGCTCGTGTCGGCGGCGACCAGTTTCTCGGCGCGGCGAAAAAGCCAGTTCGCCGTCCGCCCCTGCTGCGCGTGAAACGGCGGGCCGTGAATGGAATGAATGATGACCGGCACACCCGCACTGCGCGCCGCCAGCCGGCCGAGGATGCCCGCCTTCGAGGAATGGGTGTGGACGATGTCCGGCCGCTCGTCGCGAAAAATCCAGAGCAGCGCCTTGAAGGCAAGCGCGTCGCGCCAGGGCGAAATCGCGCGACGGAGGTTCGGCAGCACGATCAGGTCCACCCCGTCCCGTCGCGCGCGCTCGACGAGTTCGCCTTCCGGGCCGATCGCCGGCCCGGCGACGAGCGTGGTGCGATATCCGCCCAGCCGGTCCAGCCCCTCGACGGTCAGCAGCGTGTTCTCCTGCGCGCCGCCGAGGATGAGGCGCGTGATGACGTGCATGCAGCGGATTTGCCTCAAGGCGAACGCACCTTTCACTGGGCGCGAAGTCAGGCCGGCGCGATATCTCCGGCCGCATCCTATTCCGCAGGTCGGGAAAATTCAAGCCGCGCGCGGCGGAATCGTGACTTGCGGGACATTCGGCACGCGACTATAATACCCAGGTTACGCTTCTCTAATGAAAGCCGCCGGCATGCCGGTAAATTGGGTTGCCACAGCAGGGTTTCATTATGCCTCCACCGGCGTACATCCAGGGATTCGAAATCCTCGAGCGCATCGGCTCGGGCGCGGAGAGCGCCATCTATCGGGCGCGCGAACTCTCGTCCGGCCGCAGTGTGGCGCTCAAGCACGTCGTGGTTAACACCCCGGAGAACGAGAAGTACCTTCGCCACGTTCGAAACGAATACAACGTGCTTCGCTCTCTGCAGGAGCGCTCGAACGGCAAGCCGCCGCCGGGCATCGTGCAGGTGTACAATCTCATCCGGACGGGTTTTCTGCGCCGGCACAAGGAGCACCTGCTGGTCATGCAATACATCGAGGGGCGCGACTTGAAGCGCGAGGGGCGCTATTCGACCGGCCAGATGGTGCACATCTTGACCGGCGTCTGCGATGCCCTGGCGGCGCTGCACCGGCACAAACTGATCCACGGCGACATGAAGCCTGAAAACATCATGGTGGACCCCGCCGGCAAGCCGACGGTGGTGGATTTTGGCTTCAGTTGCAAGGCGGGCTCGCGCGCGGAGAGCATCAAGGGCACGCGCGAGTACATAGCGCCCGAGCAGGTGGACGGCGGTCAGTTGACGGAGAAGACGGACATCTACAACTTCGGGGCCAGCATGTATTTTCTCTTCGCCGGCCGGCACCTGCCCGCCTTCATTCCCGTGCCCGGCGATACCTCGCATTTCATCGGGCCGCGCAGCGTTGAAACGCCTCCGCTGCGCACGTTCAACGCGTCCCTCCCGCCGGCGCTTGACGAAATCGTGCTGCGGTGCGTCCGCAAGGACGAACTCGCCCGCCCCTCGAGCATCGAGGAGGTCCGAGAGGTCCTGGTCGCCGTGGGCAAGAGGTACTCCGATGGCTGAGAAACCCGACGAGCCGCCCGTGAACGCGCCTGTTGAGAAAACGTCGCCGATCGTCGCCGGGTTCCAACTGCTCAAGCGCGTCGGCAGCGGCGGCATGGGCACCGTGTACCGCGCCAAGCAGCTCAGCATGGACCGCACCGTCGCGGTGAAGATCCTCAAGCCGAATCTCGCGCGCGACCGCAAGTTCCTCGAGCGCTTCAAGGAAGAAGCGAAGGCCGCCGCCAAGCTCAACCATCCGAACGTCGTCCAGGCCATTGACGCCGGCGAGGCGGAGGGCTACTTCTACTTCGCGATGGAGTTCGTGGACGGCGAGACGATGCACCGCCTGATGCTGCGCGAGGGACTCATTGACGAGAAGAAGGCGGTCCAGATCGCGCTCGACATCGCCCACGCGCTCAGCCACGCGCACCTTCACGGCATCGTCCACCGGGATATCAAGCCGGGAAACATCATGCTCTCGAAGGATGGTCTCACCAAGCTCTGCGACCTGGGGCTCGCCCAGTTGCGCGAGGTCGGCGGCGACACCAGCGGCCGCGGGCCGGCCGTCGGCACGCCCTACTACATTTCGCCGGAGCAGGCGCAGGGATACCAGAACGTGGACTGCCGGTCCGATATCTACTCGCTCGGCGCCACGCTCTACCGCGCGCTGGCCGGCTGCCCGGCCTTCGACGCGCCGACCCGCGCGGAGATTCTCGAGAAGCACGTCCACGCGCCGCTCCCCTGGCCGAAGGACCACAACCCGGCGCTGAGCGACACGATCTGCTACATCATCGCCAAGATGATGATGAAGAAGCCGGAGGAGCGCTACCAGACGCCCGACGAACTCGCCGAAGACCTCGAACGCCTGAAGCGCGGCGAGCCGCCCAAGACCGCCACGATGGACCTGGGCATTTCGCCCTCGAAGCTCACCGAAAAGGAACGCGCCGCAGTCGCCATGACCTCCGCACGCATCCGCCGGAAGCGGGAAGCCATCGAGCAGCTCAAAGAGGTGCGCGCGTTGATCGCCCACGTCGCCGCCGAGCAGGCCATCGCGCCGCACGCCGTCGTCCGCCTGCTGCGCGGCAGCGGCAACCTCGACGAGGCGAAGCCCGAAACCTTTATGAAATACGGCATCATCCTGCTGGCCGAACGCCGCTACTATCAGGCGCGGCGGGAATTCCACCAGGCTGCCAAGCTCGGCGGCAACGTCGCCGCGTACCTGGACAAACTCGACGCGCTCGGCACGCCGCCCGGAATGGCCTATGTGCCCGGCGGCGAATTCATCTCCGGCCCGCCGCAGGCGCCGCAGAAACTGGAGCTGCCGGCCTTCTACATGGACATCAACCTCGTGACCAACCGGAAGTACTTCGATTTCATGCACGCCACCGGCGCGGCAGCCCCGAGCTACTGGGGCGGGCGCAACGTCCCCGAGGGCGCCGACAAATACCCGGTGGTGGACGTCTCCTGGGACGAGGCGTGCGCCTATGCCCAGTGGGCCGGCAAGCGTCTGCCCACCTCGGCCGAGTGGCAGAAGGCCGCGCGCGGCGCCGACGGCCGGCCGTATCCGTGGGGAAAAAATTTCAACCCGCTGCACTGCAACACCAGCGAATCCGGCATCGGCAGCCTGACTGAGGCCGGACGCTACCCGAACGGCATATCGCCTTACGGCTGCTGCGACATGATCGGCAACGTCCTCCAGTGGTGCCAGGACAGCAGCCCGACCTCAGCGGACGGGCCGGATAACCGGGCCGCGTGCGGAGTCTCCTACGAAGAGCCGGGCGCGACGAACGGCGGCTGGCGCGTGGAGTTCCGGAAACGCGACGGCCGAAGCCGCGCCACCGGCTTCCGTTGCGCGGCGGATGTCTGATTTTTCTTGAACGGCGCGAAAAAGCGGGTACAATGAGTATGAATCGTCCGGGATAATCAGGCCCGGTCCGGGACATGGACTGAGGAGACCATGCCTTTTACTCTACTAGTGGTGGCGGGCGAGCGAGAGGGTGAGAGTTTTCCGATCCCCGAAGACCGCGCCTTCACCATCGGCCGCGACGCCTGCAACGACATCCGGCTCCACGACCGCAAACTCTCGCGCATCCACTGCCAGATCGAAGTCATCGGCGGGCAATGCCAGATCACCGACCTCAACAGCACCAACGGCACCATCGTCCGCGAAGAGCCCATCGTCGCGGAGACCGACCTCGCCCCCGGCGACGAGGTCGTCATCGGCACCAACCGCCTGCGCCTCATCGAACTGACGCCGGACAAGGCCAAAGCTCCGAAGCCGAAACCGGAGAAACGGGCCCCGCCGGAAGAGGAACCCGGCGAAGGCGCCACGCGTTGCGAGGAATGCGGCCGGGCTATCCCGTTCCAGGACCTCGCCTCCGGAAACGTCCGGACCGTCGGGGCGCGGCATTATTGTTCCAACTGCGCCGTGTCGTTCGACCAGCCGACCACGAGCACAGCGCCGCCTCCCCAGCCGCTTCCGACCGCGATGCTCGAACGTTTCCGGCCCGGCAAGGAACTGGCCGGCGTCCGCGTGGTCAGCCTGATCGGCGAAGGCCGCCTCGGCCCGCTGTTCAAGGGCGAGCAGATTACCATCGGAAGGCTCGTCGCGCTCAAAGTCCTCAACGTGCCCGACGCGCAGTGGACCCAGCGGTATCTCCAGGCCGTGTACGTCAGCGGGCAGCTCGTGCACTCGAACATCGTACTCATCTTCGACATCGGGCAGGAGGAGAACCTCTCCTACGTCGTGCGCGAATACGTGGACGGCCTCTCCGTGCAGGAGCGGCTGGCCGACCGCGAGCCGGTGCCGATGGCCGAAGCGCACGGCATCATCTCGCAGGTGGTGTACGCGCTCGAACACGCGGCGGAACGGCACGTCTTTCACGGGTCGCTCTCGCCGCGCAAGATACTCCTCGGCCCGCGCGGCAGCGTCAAAGTCTCCGGGTTCGGCCTGCCGCTGACGCCGCCGCCCCGATCGAGCGTTGCGAGCCACAACTGGCACGCCCTGCCCTACACCGCGCCGGAGCGAGTGCGCGACGTCGAGTCGCCGAATTTCGCCGGCGACGTCTACTCGGTGGTGGCGGTGCTCTATCACTTGCTCAGCGGCCGTCCGCCCTTCGGCGGCAGCACGCGCGAGAAGATGGAGCAGCGCATCCTGAACCAGCCGCCGAAGCCGCTAAGGGATTTCGTCGCGGACATCCCCGCCGGCGCGCAGAAGATCATTGACCGAGGCCTTTCCAAGGACCCGCGCGCGCGATACCAGGTGCCGCGGGAACTCCTCTTCGATCTCGAGGAGAACCTGAAACGCACGTCGTGAGCGCCGCGGCCCTTCACCACGGAGTGCACGAAGAAGGACTATTGAGCGTTTCGTAAGCAATTGTAAACCACGACGGCGCCACGGGCACGACGAACATCAAGAGAACGAATGTTGTGGCAGTTATTCCGTCGTGCTCGTTGTGTCGTCGTGGTGGAAAAGTGCGTTCGTGTGCTTCGTGGTGGAAAAGCGCTCGTCACCTGAACGGCTCCGCGCCGATCCGCCTTAGCCGGACCTCGTCAATCGTCGCGATGCCGCTGCTACCGGCCAGGACCAGGGCGACCTCCGCCACTGACAATTTGACAACCAGGATTCTGATTATCAAAATCCGATATTTGATGGCCGCCCGTCATGTGGGTGGCGGCCGTCTGGGGAATTCCGGATGAAACCGCCAATCGTGGAAGGCGATCTGCTCGACCAGAACGTTGACGTTATCGTCAACGCCTGGAACCGTAACATTATTCCGTGGTGGCTTCTCATCCCGCAGGGGGTTTCAGCGGCGATTAAGCGGAAAGCTGGCTATGTTCCCTTTCGTGAACTCAGCAAGCATGGCCCCATCCCATTGGGCGGCGCGGTCCTGACTTCCGCTGGGCGGCTTTCATACAAGGGAATCATACATGTCGCCGGCATCAATCTACTCTGGTTTGCCACGGACAAGGCGATAAGGGCGTCGGTGCGTTCGGCAATGCAGATTGTCAGCGAACGCGGGTTTCGCTCGGTCGCCTTTCCAGTCATCGGTTCAGGCTCGGGAAGCCGGCGCCGCGACACGGCGCTTGCACTCATGCTCGACGAGTTTAGCTCCATACATTCTCTCGCCAGCGTTATCATCGTTTTGTACCGCAAGAAGCAGCGACAATAGCGGGTGTCAACGATTGCCAATCGCAGGATGACTGGGCAAAATCGTTGGACGCTGATCACCTGAACGGCTCCGCGCCGATCCGCCTTAGCCGGACCTCGTCAATCGTCGCGATGCCGCTGCCGCCGGCCAGGAACAGGGCGACCTCCGCCACCTCGTCCGGGTCCATGTATTCCGAAACGTCCACGTCCTTCCGCCCGCGCACCAGCGCGGTGTTCACGCCGCCGGGCGAGATGGCGTGGACGCGCACGCCCGTGCCGCGCGTCTCCTCGGCCAGCACCTTCGTCAGTCCGAGCAGCGCGTGCTTGGAGGCGCAATACGCCGACTGCGCGGCGTAGCCCCGGTGCGATGCCGTCGAGCAGATGTTGATCACCCGGCCCGAGTTGCGGCGCAGCATCCCCGGCAGCACCTCGAGCGTCAGCGCCGCCGCGCCGAGCACGTTCACCTCGAAGAGCCGCTGCCATTCCTCCGCCGTCGTCTCCGCGAACGGCTTGTGGAGGAAAAGGGCGGCGTTGTTGACCAGGATGTCAATCTCGCCGAGCCGTCCGAGCGCGGTCCGCACGGCCGCGGCCACCGACTCCGCGCGCGAGACATCCGCCTCGATCGCCACCACGGTCCCCGGCCGCGCCGCCGCGGCGACGGCCTCGAGCTCGGCGCGCGTCCTCGAAATCGCCGCCACGCGCGCGCCCGCGGCGGCGAACCGCAGCGCTATGCTCCGGCCGATCCCGCGGCCGGCGCCGCTCACCAACGCCACTTTGCCTTGCAACATGGGGACCTCCATTTTCGGAGCGCAGAGCGCAGAATGCACTCAACCTGATCGTTGACACCGGACGAAACACGGCGCTATCATGGGCGCTTCGGATGATACACGCACGGGATGGCTCGCGCAAGCCGGCGTCCGGAGGCCGCATTCGTGTTTGGAAAGCTCGACCGATACCTGGCGCGCAGTTTCATCGAGCCGTTCCTGGTGACCGCTTTGGTCATCACGGGACTCTACATCGTCGCCGACGCGTTTGACAGCCTGCCCAAATACCTGCGGCAGGCGAGCAGCATCGTCGAGGCGCTCTCGCGCATCGCGCAGATCTACGCGCTGCGCATCCCGTACTTTCTCGCGCCGGTCATACCGGTCGCCTCGCTCATCGGCGCCGCCTTCGGCCTGTCGCAGTTGACCGCCCAGAACGAGATCAACGCCATGCGGGCCAGCGGCCTGAGCTACTGGCGGATCCTCAGCCCGATCTACGCCATGGCCGCCCTGGCGGCGCTCGTGGCCGTGGGCAACCGAGAGCTCATCGTCCCGCGGGTTGAGCAAATGGCCGCGCCGGAAGTCGAGGCTTGGACCGGCAGCGAGAAAAGCAGCCACGAGGACGAGCTCGTCGTGGACGAAATCGAGAAGGAACAGACAAGGTTCACGCTGTACTACGACGCGGCCCGGCATCGCGTGACGAAGCTCTGGGTCCTCCAGACCCTGCCGGGCGGCGCGACGATCTCCTTCACCGCCGGGCGCGCGGCGCCGGTCCGTGACGGTTGGCTGCTCTACGACGTCAAGGGCGAAGGCCCCGCGGTGCGCGAACGCCTCTGGCGCACGAGCCTGAAGCCGCGCGACCTGGAAACGGCGCTCCTGCCGATGGAGGATCGTCCGCTCTCGGTCCTCCACCACGAGATCGCTCACCCGGAGACCGCGGACGCTCAACGCATGGCCAGCCTGCGGCTCTTCTATGCCGCGCGGCTCACGTACCCGTTCACCGGGCTGGTCCTGATCGCGCTGGGGGTGCCGTTCGTGATCGGGCATGAGAAAATCCAGCGCAGCCGCATGCTGGGCATCGGCATCTGCGTGGTGATCTGCATCATCTTTTACACCGTCCAGCACATCTCGATGGACCTCGGCCAGCACGGCCGGCTTCCGCCGGAGGTCGCCGCCTGGCTGCCCATCGTCCTCTTCGGCGCGGTCGGCCTGTATCTTCTGGAAGCGGTGCATGACTGAGGCCGGTTCAGTCGCTTCAGGACCCTCGGCCGCCGTCACGCCTCCAGCCGCTCGAACGCCCGCACGCCCAGCCACAGCGGCACGATCACCGCGACCACCCCGACGGCCACGGCGAGCAGCATGCCCGGCAGCGCCAGCCGCTGCAGGAACTCCGCCTCGGGGCGCATTCGGCTGAGGTGGTACGGCACCACCATCAGCACGATGACGAGGGCCACGAAGGCCACGCTCAGCACCAGGTTGAGCGTGCCGCCGAAACCGCTGACGATCTTCGACGGGTTGTCCTCGCGCAGGTTCGGATAGAGCGCGCCGATGCCCACCGCCAGCGCGGACAACCCGGTGGAGATGATCAGCACCGCAATCGCATGCAGCACCGCCACCGGCGCCGGCTCGCGCAGGATCAGGTCGCTCAGGCCCATCAGCGCCTCGCTGATCACGAACGATCCGACGAACGCGAACCAGAACTTGCTGTACAGCAGGTTCTTCCGCTCGATCGGCAGCAGGCCGAGGATCCAGAACTTCCGCCCTTCCAGGCTCAGCAGCGGAAAGATGAACCGGCTCGTGAATGTGCTCAGCGTCAGGCAGGTCGCGACGAGATTCAGCACGCTGATGAAGTTCTGCCAGTATGGCAGGTTCAAGTCATAGTGCATGTTGCGCATGTTGGCGAAGTAGATGCTCAGCAGGCCGAAAAAAATCAGCACCTGCGACCACTGGACCGGGTCCCGCACGAAGATCTTCACGTCCTTTACCACCAGCAGGCGCAGCTCGGGATCCATTCCCGGCAGCGTGCGTTCCATCAGTCGGTAGAACCCGCCGGCCCAGTGTCCGCGGCGTTTCCTCGCCCGGAATTGCGCGCGGTAATACGCCGCACGGTAGAACCACCGGCTCAGGTGCAGGGCGACCATCGCCGAGAAAAGCGCCGTGCTCAGCAGCAGCAGAAATCGGAAGAGCGCCGCGCCCAGCTCGCCTCGCTTCAATTGGATAATGCCGTCCCCGATCCAGAAACTCGGCAGCAGCGGCGAGGTGCTCAGGCTGAGCCGGCCCAGCACGTCGCGGATCCACCGCTCGGCCGCGTAGCGCCCGCCGGCCTCATGGAAGCGAAGGAACTCCGCCGCCCACCCGATCGCCACCGGCACGGCGACGATCGCCAGCAGGAGCACCAGCACTTTCCGCATCGAGCGCGGCAGGAACCGCGCGATGAGCAGCGTCGCGCCGCCGCCCGCCGCCGCCGGGATCATCGCGAACACTGCGAAGAACGCCGCCGCGCCCGGATAGAAGTACCACGGCGACCGCCCGCTCACCCCGTACGCCACGATCAGCGGCAACGCGAGGAAGAGGAACGCCCACGAACTGAAGAGCAGCGTCTCGGAGACTTTGTAGGCGAAGACCTGCCACGGGAAGAACGGGCGCGCGAAGAGGAAAGCGGTTTCCTCGGACCGGAAGAGCGACCCATACGCGATGATCGCATTGCTGAAGGTGAGCATGATGAAGAGCGACAGGAAAAACACCGCGAACAGGATCTGCACGATGGTGTCGCTGAAATCCTCCAGCGGCGGCGTGCCGAGAGAACGGAACCCGTCGTGAAAAACGAAGAACAGCCCGCCCCAGAGCACCATCACAAAGAACAGGATCACGAAGATTTTCAGTTTCGATTGCTGCCGGAGGACGCGCAGGCTGTTCTGAAGCGTCTTCGCACGGACCCAGGCCAGCGTGGTCAGGCGCGCCGCCACGGTCATTCCTCCCCGGCCGTCAGGCGCAGGAAAGACTCTTCCAGCCCCTTCGCGCCGCCCGAGGCGCGCCGCAATTCGTCGAGCGTCCCGACGGCGACCATCCGCCCGCTATCAATGATCCCGACGCGCCCGGCCAGTTCCTCGGCCACGTTGAGCGTGTGAGTGCTCATGAAGATCGTCGCACCGGCCCGCGACAGGCCGTGCAGCAGATCCTTCACCACGCGCACGCTGCGCGGATCGAGCCCCACCATCGGCTCGTCCACGACGATCACCTTCGGATCGTGCACGATCGCGGAGGCGATGACCACGCGCTGCTTCATGCCGTGCGAATATCCTTCGGCCAGGTCGTCGAGATAGTCGCTCAGAGAGAGCAAGTCGGAAAGTTCCTCGATCTTGCGCCGCGCCTGCGCCGGCTCGATCCGGTGCATCCGCGCCACGAACTCCAGGAACTCGCGGCCGGTCAATTTGTCGTAGAGATACGGCTGGTCCGGGATGTGGCTGAGCAGCGCCTTCGCGGCGGCGGCATTTTTCTGGATGTCCAGCCCGCATATCCGCACGGTCCCTTCGTCGGCGTGCAGCAGTCCCACGATCATCTTGATCGTCGTGGTCTTCCCCGCGCCGTTGGGGCCGACGAAAGCGAAAAACTCGCCGCTCTGCACCGTCAGGCTCAGGTGGTCCACCGCGACCTTCTCGCCGAAACGCTTGGTGATGTTCTCGATCTCGATCATGGTTTGTCGCCGCGCTCCGTTTCCGCCGAGGGCTTCTCGCGCACGAGCGTGAAGCCGAGGAATTTCTGCTGGAGCACCTCGCCCTCGCTGTTCGCCCAGACCGTCGTCTCGTAGGTCCCGTATTTAATGCCGATCACGAAGACGTTCTGCGCGACGCCTTCCGTCTCGATCCGCTCGGTGCGGAGGACGGTGGCCGTGCCGTTCTGGATGCCGTAGCTGCCCAGGCCGAGGGTATTGACCGGCCAGCTTTCGCCGACGCGCAGTTTGGCCGGCATGGAGGTCGGCGCGAAAAGGCCCGACAGGACCTGGCGCGGGTCGAACGGCACCGACATGCTTTGCGCACGGTTGCCCTGCCGGATCTTCAGTCTCAGCGTGTCTTCGGCCGCGAGGCCGTCCACGATGACCAGCGGCTCGGACCGCGACTGCGAAAATGCCTCCATACGGAAACCGGCCAGCCGCGCCTCGACGATGGTGGCCTCGAACTTGATGGAGAAATGGGCTCCGCCGCCGCCCATCATCAGGAGTTGCGCGGCGAGGGAGTTCAGTGCGAGGTCGGTGTGATTGGTCAAGCGAAGCTCATCGCCCATCTTTGACATGCCGCTGACGGTCTGGCCGATGCGCGTGCCGCCGAGGTAGATGCCCATCTGCTCGACGCGCGGCTTCGCGGCGAGCGCTTCGAGATAGGCGTAGTTCGGCGCGCGGGCGGCCTCGCGCTCGGCGAGGTACGCCGGCAGCACGTCCCACTTGGCCAGGAGCGTCATCATCGCCATCCAGAAGAGCGTGATGACGACGGTCAGGATTTTGCCGAGCAAAGTATCGCCTTGAAAAAGGAAGGATGAAGGCGGAAAGATGGAGACACCGTCGCTCCATCCCTCTTCCGCCTTCAGGCTTATCCGTCTCCGCCGCGCCCGTCTTTCGGCTCGGAATCGCCGAACACGCGCAGCCAGTAGGCCGCGTCGTCGCCGGCGGTGCCTTCGTACTTCTCGATCGGCTCGTCGCGGGGAATGGAGCTTTCCTTCAGCGCGGCCTCGACCTCATCGAGGAACGCCGTCGCTTCGGTCACGGTCGCGCCGTAGCGCATGACAAAGCGGCGGATGGCGGCGTCGGAAGTGACCACCACGACCGCGCGCGGATTCGCCTCGTGCGAGATCGCCGCCTTGATGTCCGAATCGGCGTCGGACTGCGCCTCCGAGAAAATGACTTCCATCCCGCGCGCCATCTGCCGCCGCGGCAGGCGCGCCGCCTCCGGGCCGCCGTCGAAGAAGACCACCACCCGGTCCGACCGGACCGAGCGGAATTTCGCCAGCAGCGCCAGCAGCGCCTCGCGCGCCGCCTCCGTCTGCTTCATGTCGAAGCCGGGCAGCTTGCGCGAGGCGGCGAAGATCACGTTGTAGCCGTCAATGAACAGCGTCACGGCAGCGCACCTCTCCATTCACGATCGTCGCGGCGACGCGCCCCTGCAACCTCTGCCCGGCGAACGGGCAGTTGCGGCTGCGCGAGCGGAAATTCTCCGGGTCCACGGTCCACGTCGCCGACGGATCGAACAGCGTCACGTCGCCGGGCCGGCCCGGGCGCATGGTTCCGGCCTTGAGCCCGAAAGCCTCGGCGGGCGCGGTGCTCATGCGCTCGACCATCTGTTCGGGGCTCAGGAACCCCTCGAGCACCAAATGCGTCCAGATCACCGCCGCGGCGGTCTCCATGCCGATCACGCCGAAAGGCGCGGTGCGGAAGCCGGCGGCCTTCGCCTCCTTCGTGTGAGGCGCGTGGTCGGTGGCAATGATGCCCAGAATGCCGTCGCTCACGCCGCGGAGCAGCTCGCGCCGGTCGCGTTCGGACCGCAGTGGCGGGTTCATCTTGAAGTCCGCCCCGCCGTCCGCCGCGTGCTCGTCCGTCAGCACCAGGTGATGAGGCGTGACCTCGGCGGTGACGTCCACGCCCCGCGCCCTGGCGTCGCGCAGGACATTCATCGAAAGCGCGCCGCTGATGTGCTGGAGGTGGAGCGCCGCGCCGGTCTGCTCGCAGAGGAGCACGTCGCGCTCGACCATTTCCGATTCCGCCTCGGCCGGGATTCCGGGCAGCTTCGCGCGCTCGGAGGCCGCGCCGAGGTGCATCACGCCGCCGGCGGCGCGCGACGCGACCTCGCAATGCTCCGCGATGCGCTCTCCCAGCGCCGCGCACTGCTCCATCGCCGAACGGATAAGGTCCGCGTCCTGAACGCCATTCCCGTCGTCGGTGAAGCCGAACGCGCCGGCCTCCTTGAGCGCGGCGAAGTCCACCAGCGCCTTGCCCTTCCGGCCGACGGTGATTGCGGCCAGCGCGTAGACATGCGGTCCGCGCAGCGCGGCCGCCTTGCCCAGCACCGTCCGCAGGCGCTCCGGCGTGTCGAGCGCTGGCGTAGTGTTCGGCATGCAGATGATTGAGGTATATCCGCCTGCCAGCGCGGCGGCGCAGCCCGTCTCCAACGTCTCGGCCGCTTCGTTCCCGGGCTCGCGCAGATGGACGTGCACGTCCACCAGCCCCGGCATCACGAGCAGCCCGGTCGCGTCGAGCGTCTCATCGGCGCGCGCCGGCTGCAGCCCTTCCGCCGCGAAACGGCCGTCCACGATCCAGACATCGCGCACCTCGTCCAGGTATCGAGCCGGATCAATCACGCGCCCGTTGCGGATGAGCAATGTGGACATGGATCGTCGCCTGTCGTCCCCGGAAACTTCGATATTCAAAATGCGGTGTCCGTCGTTCGCCGCCGGACCATCTACTTTCCGCGCGCGGCCTCGCCGCGGATCGCCTTGTCCTTGGACGCGACGGCATCCCTGGCCTCGATCCGCATCGAGCGCAGTCGTGCGGCGAGCGCGGCGTCGCCCAGCGCCAGGATCTGCGCCGCAAGAATCGCCGCGTTGCGCGCGCCGGCTTTGCCGATCGCGACCGTGGCCACCGGAACTCCCGCCGGCATCTGCACCGTCGAGAGCAGCGCATCGAGCCCGCCGAGCGCCCAACCTTCGAGCGGCACGCCGATGACCGGCAGCGTGACATGCGAGGCGAGCACGCCGGCCAGGTGCGCCGCGCCGCCGGCCGCCGCGATGATCACGCGGATGCCCGACCGCTCGGCCCCGCGCGCGAACGCCGCCGCCTCGTCGGGCGTCCGGTGCGCCGAGATCACCCGCACCTCGCTCGGCACTTTCAGCTTGTTCAGCAGCGCCACCGTTTCTTTCATCACCGGCCAGTCCGAATCGCTGCCCAGCACCACCGCCACGACCGGCTTTTTCCTGGTCATTTCCGGCCCTCGCCTGTCATTCGCTCCGTGAACAAAGCCGCGCCTATCCTATCGGGCGGCGCGGCCCGCGTCAACATGCGGCCGGGTCGCATTTCCATTGACGCTGCGTCTCGACCTTTGCTAGACTCGGAATCGAATACAGTTGACGTCTCCCGTTTTGATCAAGGTCGTGATATGGCGACGCCGATCAACCTGGCCGTGCTGCTTTCCGGCAGCGGGCGGACGCTGCAGAACTTCATTGACCGCATCCGAGCGGGGACGCTGGACGCGCGGATCAGCGTGGTCATCAGCAGCCGCGCCGACGCGTACGGACTCGAACGCGCGCGGCAGAACGGCATTCCGTCGGTCATCATCTCGTCGCGCAAACATCCCGGTTTCAAGACCCTGGGTCGAACGCTCGAAGCGGAGTTGGACAAATGGCCGGTGGACCTGATCACGCTGGCCGGGTTCATGTGCCTGGTCGCCATACCGGACAAATTCATCGGCCGCGCAATGAACATCCATCCCGCGCTCATACCGGCATTCTGCGGGAAAGCAATGTACGGCCACTTCGTGCACGAGGCCGTGATCGAATCCGGCTGCAAGATCACCGGCTGCACGGTGCATTTCGCCGATAACGAATACGATCACGGCCCGATCATCCTCCAGAAGCCCGTGCCGGTGCAGGACGACGACACGCCGAACAGCCTGGCCGACCGCGTTTTCCAGCAGGAGTGCGAGGCGTATCCGGAGGCGATCCAGTTGTTCGCGGAGGGCCGCCTGCGCATCGAAGGACGCCGTGTCCGAATACTCGCCCGATGACCAGGCCAGCAGCCGAGTGCACTGAAACATGTCAACCATGCGCGCGCTGGTGAAGTCCCGCGCGGAGCCGGGGATCTGGATCGAAGAGGTCCCGGTTCCGGCGCCGGGGATCAACGACGTGCTCATCCGGGTCCACAAGACCGCGATCTGCGGGACCGACGTGCACATCTTCAACTGGGACCCGTGGGCGCAGAAGCACGTCAGGATTCCCACCGTCATCGGGCACGAATTCGCCGGGACGATCGAGGCGGTCGGCGGCAATGTACACGACTTCAAGAAAGGCGACGTCGTCAGCGGCGAAGGACACATCGTCTGCGGCCTCTGCCGAAACTGCCTCGCCGGGCGGCGGCACCTGTGCGCGCATCCGGCCGGGATCGGCATCGAGCGCGACGGCGCGTTCGCCGAATTCCTCTGCATCCCCCAGAGCAACGTCTGGTACGCGCACCCTTCGATCCCGATGGACATCCTGGCCTTCTTCGATCCGCTCGGAAACGCGACGCACACCGCCCTTTCGTTCGACCTCGTCGGCGAGGACGTGCTGATCACCGGCGCCGGGCCGATCGGGCTCATGGCTGCGGCGATCGCGAAGCACGTCGGCGCGCGGCACGTAGTGGTGACCGACGTCAATCCGTACCGCCTCGCCCTCGCGCGCCGGATGGGCGTGACACTGGCGCTCGACGCGCGGACGCAGACGGTCGAGGATGCGCAGAAACAGCTCGGCATGCGCGAGGGATTCGACGTCGGCATGGAGATGTCCGGCAACCCATCGGCATTCCGCTCGATGCTCGCCAACATGTGCCACGGCGGCCGGATCGCCCTGCTCGGCATTCAGCCGGGCGACAGCGCGATTGACTGGAACTCCGTCATTTTCCGCTCGCTCGTCATCAAGGGCATTTACGGCCGCGAGATGTTCGAGACCTGGTACAAGATGACCTCGATGCTCCAGAGTGGGCTGGACGTCCGCCCGGTCCTCACGCACAAATTCCCCATCGCGGAATACCAGAAGGGGTTCGAGATCATGCGGTCGGGGAATTGCGGCAAGGTCGTCATCGAGTGGGATTAATGAGGGCTGATATGCTGGGGAAGATGAAGGCGTTTCTCGACAAGACGCTCGCGGAGATCCAGGCGTCGGGTCTCTACAAAGAGGAACGGATTCTCGCGGGGCCGCAGGGCGCATGGATCACGCTGCAGGGCGGGCGCAAAGTCCTGAACCTCTGCGCCAACAACTATCTCGGGCTTTCCGGACATCCGGAGATCGTCGCCGCGGCAAAGCGCGGGCTCGACGAATGGGGCAACGGGCTCTCGTCGGTGCGGTTCATCTGCGGGACGCAGGCGCTTCACAAGGAACTCGAGCGGCGCGTCTCGCGGTTCCTCGGCACGGAGGACACGATCCTCTATTCCTCCTGCTTCGACGCGAACGGCGGGCTCTTCGAGGCGCTGCTCTCCGAAGAGGACGCGGTCATCAGCGACCAGTTGAACCACGCGAGCATCATTGACGGAATCCGCCTGTGCAAGGCGCAGCGGTTCCGCTTCAAGAACTCCGACATGGGCGATCTCGAAGCGCAACTGAAGGCGGCCGCCTCCGCGCGGTTCCGGATGATCGCGACTGACGGCGTGTTCTCGATGGACGGGACGGTCGCGAACCTCTCCGGTCTCTGCGACCGGGCCGAGAAATACGACGCGCTCGTGATGGTGGACGACTCGCACGCGGTCGGCGTCCTCGGGAAGACCGGGCGCGGCACGCACGAGCATTGCGGCGTGATGGGGCGCGTGGACGTGCTGACCGGCACATTCGGCAAGGCGCTGGGCGGCGCGTCGGGCGGCTATGCGAGCGGGCGAAGGGAAATCGTCGCGCTCCTGCGGCAGCGCTCGCGGCCGTACCTTTTCTCGAACACGCTGGCGCCGGGCGTCGCGGCGGCGTCGCTGAAAGCGCTCGACCTCGTCGAGTCCTCGACGGCGCTCGTGGACAAGCTCCGCCGCAACACGCGGCACTTCCGCGAGCGCATGGCGCAGATCGGCTTCGCGATTGCGCCCGGCGAGAATCCGATCGTCCCGGTCATGCTCGGCGACGCGCGGCTGGCCGCCCGAATGGCCGCGCGGATGCTCGAGGAAGGCGTCTACGTGATCGGTTTTTCCTATCCCGTCGTCCCGCGCGACGCGGCGCGCATCCGCATCCAGATTTCCGCCGCGCTGGAGATTGCGGACCTCGACTTCGCACTGGACAAGCTCGCGAAAGTCGGCGCCGAACTCGGCGTAATCTCGCGCAAACCCTCGTAGGAACAACAGCGGTTTTGCCGCACAGAGGCGCAGGAGATGCGAGTAAGGCGTTCCCTCTTGTGCCGCCCGCCGGCCGGACTATATAATCCGCCCGCGCACCCAAGGAGACACGATGGCGGTTGTCGCGGGGATTGACGAGGCCGGATACGGGCCGCTGCTCGGGCCACTGGTGGTTTCAGCGACGGCGTTCCGCGTGCCGGACGATGCAGCGCGCGCCGATCTCTGGGAATGGTTCGGCTCCTCCGTCACGCGCCAGGCGGCGCGGCGGAGCGGACGCGTCCAGGTGGCCGACAGCAAGGCGATGCACAAGGGCGGGAACGGCGTGCGCGCGCTCGAGGAGAACCTGCTCCCGTTCCTCAACTTGCTCTGGCCGCAGTCGAAGAGCGTGTGGGAACTCGCGGGCCACTGCCGGAATTCCGGCCTGCCGCACGTCAGCGGCTATCCCTGGTATCGCGAACGCGATCTCGGTCTGCCGCGTGTCGCGAACGCCGAACGCGCGTCCGAACGTTGCCGCGGCCTGCGCGCGGGCCTGGCCGCCGCGGGCGCCGCGCTCTGCGATATGCGCGTCGAGACGCTCGACGTGGCCGAGTTCAACCGCGAGGTGCGGCGCGACGGCTCCAAGGCGGTGCCGCTCGCGCGCCGCGTGGCCGCGCTGACGCAGCAGCTCGTCGAGGCGTTCGGCCCGGAAGGGCTGACGCTCTTCGTGGACCGGCAAGGCGGCCGGAAGTCATACTCCGCCCTGCTGCGCGCGGTCCTTCCCAAGGACCGGATCGAGGTCGTCGAGGAGAGCGCGCTGAGTTCGGAGTACGCGGTTTCGAGCGGCGCGCGGCGCGTCCGCATCCGGTTCGAGGCGCGGGCGGATTCGCTCTACCTGCCGGTGGCGCTGGCCTCGATGCTGAGCAAGTACACGCGCGAACTGCACATGGAGATGCTCAACGATTTCTGGCGCGAGCGCGTCGCAGGCCTGGTCCCGACGGCCGGGTATTACCAGGATGGCCTGCGCTTCCTGGCGGAAATCGAGCTGGCGCGCGCCAAGGAAGGGATCGGGCTGGAGATGCTCCGACGCTGCTGGTGATCGAGGAGTGCGATTACGAGGGCTGTAACGATTGTTTGCGGAGCCGAGATGCGGAACATCAAGCTGACGATCGAGTATGAAGGCACGGCGTACCTCGGCTGGCAGCGGCAGCCGCAGGGGATGACGATCCAGCAGGCGCTGGAGGAAGCGCTCGGCCAGATCACCGGCGAGATGCCGCAGGTAACCGGCGCCAGCCGCACGGACACGGGCGTCCACGCGCGCGGGCAGGTGGCGAACTTCAAGACCGACTCCGCGATCCCGGTCGAGCGCATCCAGAGCGCGCTGAATGCGCTGCTGCCGCTGGACATCGCGATCGTCGCCGCCGAGGAAGTCCCGGAGGACTTCAACGCGCGCTTCTCGGCGCGGTCGAAGCTCTATCACTACACGATCTGGAACCAACGCGTGAGGCCCGTTCTGGACCGCCGGTTCTGCTGGCACGTGCGCTGGCCGGTCGAGCTGGAGCCGCTGCGCGCGGCGTCGCAGTGCCTGATCGGAGAGCACGACTTCGCCGCGTTCCGGTCCGCCCACGCGCAGTCCGAGACGACCGTGCGCGTCATCGAGCGCGCGGACTGGGAGCTGAACGTCCCGCGGCTGACGTTCGCCGTCGAGGCGAACGGGTTCCTCTACAACATGGTGCGCGCGCTGGTCGGGACGCTGCTGGAAGTCGGGCGCGGGAAGATCACGCCGGCGGAATTCCGCCGCGTCCTCGAATCCGGCGAACGCGCGCAGGCCGGCCGGACCGCGCCCGCGCGCGGCCTGTGCCTGACGCGCATCCGCTACGACGCGCCCGCGCCGATCAGCTCACCGTGAACTCGGTCTCTTCATGATGGTGGCGGATCGTCTCGTGGACCGGGCAGCGTTCCGCGGCGCGCAGGATGCCTTCCTTGCGCGATTCCCAACCGCCGGCGGGGAACTTGATCGCCACCTTGAAATGCCCCAGCCGCGTCGGCTGGTCCAGCTTGTCGTAGGTCAGATCCACGCTCATGCCGGTCGCGTCAATCTTCATGTCCCGGCAATACGCGACGACCAGCACGCTGACGCACGAAGCCAGCGACGTCGCCAGCAGTTCCGTCGGAGTCATCCCGCGCTCCTTGCCGCCCATCGCCGCGGGCACGTCAGTCCTGAGCGTTTGGTTTCCCGACTTCGCCTCGAAAAGCATGTCGCCCTTGAACTGCACGTTCACGCTCGCCATCGTCAGCCTCCTGGACAAGAGAATGGATACGAACTTCATTTACGTTACGTCTTCGCCGCGGCCGGCGTCAAGGCGTTCGCGCAAGAGGCCCGTTGCCTGAAAGGCCGGTCTGCTCTATAATGAACGCGGCTCAAAAAGCAGGAGAGTCCATGGAAACCGGCAGATTCGACAGCGTCCATCTTCCTTCGCCGCCGGGAGTGGAGTTCGCCGTGACTGAGCAAGGCGCGCGGGTCCGCGCGCGCGCCGGCTCCGTCAGTCCGCTGGCAACCCTCATCTTTATCCTCTCGGCGCTCTGGACGGGCTTCTGGGGCTTGTATTGTCCCGAGAAGCAGATCGAAGCCGTGCGCGCCGGCACGCCGCACGATTCCATCCCGGCGCTCTTCATCGTCTTCACCGTCACCTCGCTCGCCGGAGTGTACTGCGCGGGACTCACCCTCTGGACGATGATCGGGCACGTGACCCTCACGATCCGAAACGACAAACTGCTGCTGGGAAATCCCTGGCTGTTCGGCCTGCGGGCCCGGCGCTTCGACCTGGGCAAAGTCCAGGCCTTCTCCTGCGCGGATAAGGACTGCGGCCTCGAGGCGGACGCGAAAAGCTGCTGCTGCTCGTGGTCGTCGGTGGACTACAAGCTGAACCTCGAAACCGACGGCCGGCGCGTCTCCATCTTCACGCATCTCCCGCGCGAGGCGAAGGACTGGCTCCGCGACCGCCTGAACGCCGTCCTGGCCCAGAAGCGGTTGCCGCGCGATTGACGCCATTGTGACGGTGAAATGCGGGTCCTCTTTCTGATAGACAATCTGCGGCCGGGCGGCGCTCAGAAGGCGCTGCTGGCGATGGTGCGGGCTCTGCGCGCCGCGCAGGCCGACCCGCGCGTCTGGTGCCTCGGCGGCAGCTCGGAGTTCGAGGAGAAATTCCGCGCGGCCGGCGTGCCCGTCCTCGGAAAGCCCGGCTCCGCGCTCGCCGCGCTTCGCGAACCGCTCGCGCTCCGACGCTACCTGAAGCGCGAGAGGATCGAGCTGGTGCAGACGCTCCTGTTTCATTCCGACGTCGCCGGGCGTATCGCCGGCCGGCTCGCACGCTGGTCCGACGAGGGCAAGCGCCGGCCGGTGATCGTCAGCTCGGTCCGCGCGAGCAACCTGCACAACCGCGGCTGGCAGTACCGGCTCGCGCGCTGGACGGCGCCGCTGGCGGACGCCTTCACGCCGGTCTCGCGGCGCACGCTGGAATTCGCCGCGCGGACGGAAGGCGTCGCCGCCGAGCGCGCGACGGTCATTCCGAACGGGATTGATTTCGCGGAATGGGAATCGCTCCCGGACGCGGCGGTCGCGCGCGCGAAGCTCGCCCTGCCGGCCGACGCGTTCGTGGTCTGCACGCTCAGCCGGCTGCACGAGCAGAAAGGGATGGAATTCCTGCTCGCGGCTGCGCGGACGGTTGCGGAGAAGGCGCCGTCCGCCGCGTTCCTGGTCGCTGGATACGGCCCGCTGCGCGAACAATTGGAAGCGCAGGCGCGGCGGCTCGGCGTGGACGCGCGCGTGCGGTTCCTGGGCTATCGAAAGGATGTCGCGCTGATCCTGGCGGCGTCGGACGTCTTCGCGCTGCCGAGTCTGTGGGAAGGAATGTCCAATGCCGTCCTCGAAGCGATGGCCGCGGGCAAACCGGTCGTCGCGACGGCGGTGGACGGCGCCGTGGATCAGATTCTGCCGGGCGAGACCGGCCTGCTGGTCCCGCCGGCCGACGCGGACGCCCTGGCGCGCGCGCTCCTCGACTTCGCGCGCGACCCGCGCAAGGCACAGGAGATGGGCATCAAGGGCCGCGAGAGAGTCCGCCGCGAGTTCTCGCTCAGCCGCATGACCGATGCGTATATCGAGCTTTACCGGGGTCTCCTGGCGGACACCGGCAAACGGGAGCGTTGAATGTCGAATCTCTGGCGCATGGTTCGGACCGGTTGGACGATACTGCGCAAGCCGCTCGTGGTGCCGACGCGGCCGCTGCACTTCCAGCTCGAGCCGGTCATCGGCTGCAACCTTCGCTGCCGGATGTGCCAGGTGCCGGATTATCCGCCCGAGCGGGCCGCGAAGATGACGCTCGACCACTTCCGGGACATCTTCGACCAGATCCGGCCGCTCCGCGTGGCGCTCAGCGGCGCGGGCGAGCCCTTCCTCAACCCGGACCTGCTCGCCATGGTCCGCCACGCGAAAGCCGGCGGCGCGGCGGTGCTGACGACGACGAACTTCACGCTCTGCGCCGGCAAGGCCGATGAGGTCGTGGACTCCGGGCTGAACCTCATCAAGGTCTCGCTCGACGCCGCGCGGCCGGTGACCTACGCGAAGATCCGCGGACGCGATTTCTTCAACCGCATCATTCTCAACATCGAGGAACTGCAGCGTGTGAAAGCCCAGAAGCGCTCCGCGACGCCGTTCCTGCGGCTGCAGTTCGTCCTCCAGTCGGAGAACATTGGCGAGATCGTCGAGATGGTGGCCCTGGCGCACCGGCTGAAGGCGGATTCGATGTACTTCCAGCCGCTCGAGACGCTCTCCGTGCCGGACCGCAAAGAGGAATTGTCGCGCGGGGTGGAGTTCGAGTCCCTGCGCCGGCAGCTCGAGGCGGCGCGCGACCGGGCGGCGGAGCTGAAGGTGGGCACCAACGCCGGCGTGCTCCTGCGCAGCCTGCCGAATTACTTTCGCAAGTACGAGGCCGGCATCCCGGAGACGCCGCCGCAGCGTATCTGCCTGCTGCCCTGGTTCAGCCTGTACATCGCCGTCAACGGCGACGTGCGCCCATGCTGCTCGTTCGCCGAGGGAAACGTCTGCAATCTCGGCAACCTCTTCGAGCAGAGCTTCGCGGAAATCTGGAACAACGAAAAGTACCGGGCGCTGCGGCAGCAGGCGCTGGACCGCAAGCTCACCTACTTCATCTGCCGCAACTGCGTTCCGAACCGCCTGCGCGATTTCCTCAGCCTCTCCGCCGTGCTGCCCGGCTTCATGCGGCCTTGTCCCAGCGTTCCGGAGTAACCCGCTTGAACCGCCAAGACAGGGGACAGATGATCAGAAATCGGGAGATTTGGAAATTGGGAGATTGGGGATCGGTAAAACCATCGAGCTTGATTTCTCAATCTTCTAATCTCCCAATCTCCAAGCCGCATGGTCCGAGCGCTTTTCTGGGTGTCTTGGTGACTTGGTGGTAAAAGAAACTCGCCGGGAAATGAGCACAGGTTGGCTTGTGGCGGCGCTGGCCGCTGCCGCGGCGCTGCGGTTTGCGGCGCTGGGACAGAAGCCGCTCTGGTGCGACGAGCTGGCCTCGCTGCAGCGGCTGAGCCTCTCGTTCTCCGCGCATATTCAGGCGATGAAGGGCAACCATCCGCTCTATGAGTTGCTGCTGCGGCTGTGGATGCCGCCGGACGGGTCGGACTCGTGGATGCGGATTCCCTCCGCTGCGCTCGGCGTGGCGGCGGTCTGGATGACGTGGCTGCTCGTGCGCGGATTGGGCCGGCGCTGCGGGCTCGTCGCCGTGTGGCTGATGGCGCTCTCGCCGCTGCACGTGATGTACAGCCGCATCGCCCGGCCGTATTCGCTCGCCTGCACGCTCGCGCTTGCGAGCACGCTGGCCCTGGTCTGGGCGATCCGGCGGCGGAGCGTCCTGTCCTTTGCGGCGTACGCCGTTGCGACCGCGCTGCTGGTGTACGCCAACCTCTTCGCCGTGAGCCTGTGGGCGGCGCAGGTGATTTTTCTGGTCCGGTTCCACCGGCGGCGACTGCGGCGGCTTGCGCCGTGGGTCGTCGCGAACCTCGCCGTCGCCGTGCTGATCGCGCCGTGGATGTGGTACAGCGCGCGTGGCGCGGTGACGTGGGGCGCCCAAACGCAATACACGGCGCAGCAACTCGGCGGCTGGGCCAAGGCCTGCTACCTGCCGCTGACGCTCTGCCTCGGCGAGACGGTGAACCCGCTGAATTTTCCGGTCGTACTCCCGGCGCTCATCGCGTTCGGCCTGGCGGCGGCGAGCGGAATCGTGTCGGTCTTCGCCCGTCGTAGAAGCCTGGCTGCACTGCTCTTCATCCAGGTCGCGGCGGTGTTCGCAGCGTCGCTCGCCTTCTCCGCGCTCGGGGCGAAGCACCTGACCATCCTGCTGCCGGCGTGGTGCGGGCTGATCGCCATCGGCCTGATCAGCCTCCGAGCAAAATGGCTCGGTCGGCTCTGCGGCATCCTGATTCTGGCGACGACGATCGCGTCGCAGGTCAACTATTTCACGAATCGTCAGTTCGCCGATGCCGACATGGTCACGCCCTGGCGGGAAATCGCCGCGACCGTTGAAGCCTCGGAACGATCGGCGGATGCGCTGATTATCGGCTACCATCCCGACCGAGGCGTGTATGACATTTTCCGGCGCTACTACCGTGGCAAGCTCACTCCGGAGTACCTGGACTTCTCCGACTGGCAAGCGCAACTGACGCGGGAACTCAGAGGGCACAGAGGCGCCTGGATTCTCCTCCACGACAGCGACCCATATGATAAAATTGAGGCATGGATTAATTTTCAACGTTGCGGTTTTTCCTTGACGCCGTTCCAGATGCGCGAGCACACGCTGGCGCGGCTGAAGGCGGGTTTCATCTTCGGCGCGCCGGATGATATGAAACGAATATTTGAAACGCCGCTCTACCGGCTATACTACGTGATAGGGCCGCAATAGTGAGGGAGGGCAGCGAAATGGGACAGGAAGCGCGCCAACCGCATGAAGCGGTCCTTTACCAGAAGGCGGCGGAGAACTTCTGCGACTGTTTCCTCTGCTCGCATCGCTGCCACATCAAGCCGGGCCAGCGGGGAGTCTGCCGAGTGCGCGAGAACCGCGCGGGGACGCTCTACACGCTCGTTTACGGCAAGCTGATCGCCGCGCACGTGGACCCGATCGAGAAGAAACCGCTCTATCACTTCCTGCCCGGCACGAGCAGTTTCTCCATCGCGACGATCGGATGCAATTTCCAGTGCGACTTCTGCCAGAACTGGCAAATCTCGCAGGCCGCCCGACAGAGCGAGATCGCGGGCGAATTCACCACGCCGGAGGAGGTCGTCGCGACGGCGAAGTCGCGGCGCTGCCCGAGCATCTCATACACGTACACTGAGCCGACGATCTATTTCGAGTACGCCGCCGATTGCGCGCGGCTGGCGAAGGCCGAAGGACGCCGCAACGTTTTCGTGACGAACGGCTACCAGACGCCCGAGACGATCGAGAAGATGGCCGGGCTGATTGACGCGGCCAACGTGGACCTCAAGGCGTTCAACGACAAGTTCTACCGCGAGCGCTGCAAGGCGCGCCTGGAACCGGTTTGCCGGGCGATCCGGCTGATGCACGAGGCCGGCATCCACGTCGAGGTCACCACGCTGCTCATCCCGAAGTTCAACGACGACGAGGGCGAACTGCAGCGGCTGGCGGAGTTCCTCGCGAGCGTGAGCGTGGAAATCCCGTGGCATGTATCGCGGTATCATCCCGACTACCAGTTCGACCGCGCGCCCGTCACGCCGGAAGCGACGATCCTGCACGCGCTCGCCATGGGCCGCAAGGCCGGCCTGAAATATCTCTACGCCGGGAACATCGCCGGCGACGACTTCGAGAACACGCTTTGCCCCAACTGCAAATCGGTGGTCATCCGGCGGTCCGGCTTCTCCGCGCAGCCGGTCGGACTGGCCGGGTCGAAGTGCAAACAATGCGGCGACACCTTGCCCATCGTCACGTGAACAACAGCGACAGCATTTTCAACCACAGATGAACACAGATGTACACAGATACGAAGAACGACAAAAAACAAGAACGGCCTGCCCGCAAAAAATCCGTATTCGTGTTTATCTGTGTACATCTGTGTTCATCTGTGGTTTAAATTCTTCCGTAGTTCGGACTTCTTCGTTTTGGAGTGATCCATGCTTCCGGTAGTCCTGAAGAACCTCAGCAAGAAGTATGACAACGTGGCCGCGGTCCGGGACGTTTCGCTGGAGATCGCGAAGGGCGAGTTCTTTTTTCTGCTCGGGCCTTCCGGCTGCGGCAAGACGACACTGCTGCGCATGATCGCGGGGTTCGTGGAGCCGGACGCGGGCCAAATCCGGTTCGGCGACCGGCTCATGAACGCCGTCCCCGCGCATCGCCGCAACACCGGTATGGTCTTCCAGAACTACGCGCTATGGCCGCACATGAGCGTGCGGGAGAACGTCGCCTACGGACTCGAGCTGCGGCGCATCCCGCGCGAGGAACTTCGCCGGCGCGTCGGCCGCGTGATCGAGCTCGTGCGGCTCGAAGGGCTCGAGGAGCGCCGCCCGAACCAGCTCTCCGGCGGGCAGCAGCAGCGCGTGGCGCTCGCGCGGGCGCTGGTGATCGAGCCGGACGTGCTGCTGCTCGACGAGCCGCTGAGCAACCTCGACGCGAAGTTGCGCCTGGAGATGCGCCAGGAGCTTCGGCGCATCCACGCCGAGACGGGCATCACCACCGTCTACGTCACGCACGACCAGAAGGAGGCGCTCTCGCTCGCGGGCCGGCTGGCGGTGATGCGCGACGGCGAGGTCCGGCAGGCCGGAACGCCGCGCGAGATTTACACGCGCCCGGCGGACCGGTTCGTCGCCGAGTTCGTCGGCCAGGCGAACGTGCTCCTCGGCGAGGCGCGCCCCGCCGCCGACGAGACGCTCATCGCCACGCCCTACGGAAAAATCCGCGCTCGCGGGCGCGCCAGCGGCAAGGTCACCTGCTGCATCCGGCCCGAGGCGCTGACGCTCGGCCCCAGCCCGAACGCCGCCAACCGCCTGCGCGGCCTGGTGAAAGAGGTCATGTACCTCGGCGACCAGGAGCAGGTGGTCGTGCGCCTCAGCGCGCCGTCGGCCCCCGAGGAGGAGATCAACCTGCTGCTCCATCACCCGACCGCCTGCGTCGCCACGCCCGGCGAAACCGTCGAGGCGTGCTTCGGTCTCGACGACGTGATCCTGGTGCCGGAAGAATCGCCGGCTGCAAAAGCCGGACGATGAAGGTCTCGCCGTCGCGCCCCGATCTTATTTCGCGGTCGCCTTTTCCAATGCCGCCTGAAGCTTTGGCACGGTGTTCGAGATGAAAAGCAGTTTCTGGGCCTGATCGGCGGTCAGATTGGGCGTGGACCGGGTTTTTTCGACAAAGGCCGCGAGGTTCTCGACACTGTCCTTCGCTGCCTGCGGATTACTCCTGGCGTATTTCACAAAGTCCACCCTGCCGAGCGCCTGCGCAATCTCGTATTCCTGGTTCAGGTGGTAATCCAGCTTGGCTGCGCTCTGCACCTCGGGCTTCGGCTTAATAAAATTCGGCCCGCGACGGACCCTGACGACGGTGAAGATCAGGATGAGCAACAAGATGCCAGCAGCGATGTAACCATAGCGCGGGTTCTTCCGAAGCCACCCGATGCCCGCGGCGCCGATCTTCAGCAGCGGGTCCTCTTTGTCGGATTCCTTTTCCGGCGCCTTCTTTACCATTTCGCCCGGCGCCTTCCTTTCCGCGGCCGGCGTTTCCTTATCCTTGGGCTTCTCTTCTTCAGGCTTATAGATTTTCCCGGTGATGTCGAAGTAGAGCCGCGGGTTAAATTCCCCGAGCATCGTGTCGTACGCGGTGCCGCTGCGGCACCGGCGGAACGTGACGCGCCGCTTGAAATCCTCCCAGGGCTCGCGCTCGACCACCTCGCCTGTGTCCGCCAGCGCGACGGTGGCGTAGGACTTCCGGTCCGCGTCCTTCTTCACCGCGATGAGCTTGTACTGCCGGCCGTAGGTCACGCCGTCCGACGACCGCAGTTCGACTCTGCCCGCGCGGATTTCCGAGAGCGGAGGCAGTTGCACCTTGATCTCGGCCTGGTCTGCAGTCTGGAGCGGGTAAATATTGAACTCGAGGCCCCGCGTGAGGTTCTTGTGGAACGCTTCGTAGGCGTCGAAGGGCATGATCTTCGCCACTCGCCCGTCTACGATGAAACGCACGCCCTCGGCGCCTGCTTCGAGGATACAGGAGCGCATCTTCACCGGCTCGGCGTCGGGCTTGTCCGGCTGGACGTCAGCTTTTTCCTGTTCCATCCGCCCTGCGCTCATTTCTTCCCGAGCAGTGCCCTGGCCCTGGCGACCACGTTCTCGACCGTGAAACCGAACCGCTTGAAGACGTCCTTGTACGCACCCGACACGCCGAAACCGTTCTGCCAGATGCCGTCGCTCTTCGCGCCGAGGTAGCGGTCCCAGCCCTGGCGAACTCCCGCCTCGATGACCAGCCGCGCCGGTCCGGTGGGAAGAACTTTGGCCTTGTACGCCGCGTCCTGCTCTTCGAAGAGCTCCCAGCTCGGCATGCTCACGACACGCGCGCGGATGCCCTCGGCCGCAAGCTTCGCCTGCGCCTGCAGCGCCAGCGTAACCTCGGACCCGCTGGCGATCAGCAGCAGTTCGGGCGCACCGGCGGCGGCTTCAGAGAGGATGTACGCGCCGCGCGGCACGCCGGCCGCGACCGGATATTTTGCCGCGTCGAGCGTCGGTAGTTTCTGCCGGGTCAGCGCGAGCACCGTTGGACCGTTGCGGCGTTCGAGCGCCACCTTCCAGGCCGCGGCCGTCTCGTTCGCGTCGGCAGGCCGGATGACCGTCAGACCGGGGATCACGCGGAACGAGGCCAGGTGCTCCACCGGCTGGTGCGTCGGCCCGTCCTCGCCGACGCCGATGGAATCGTGCGTGAACACGTAAATCACCGGCAGCTTCGAGATGGCCGCGACGCGGATCGTCGGGCGCATGTAGTCCGCGAACACCATGAACGTCGCGCCGAACGGGATGAATCCGCCGTGCAGCGCCAGGCCGTTGAGGATGGCCCCCATCGCGTGCTCGCGCACGCCGAAGTGCATGTTCATCCCGCCGAAATTCCCCGGCCCGATGTGCCCGAAGTCCTTCAGGATCGTCTTGGTGGAGGGCGCGAGGTCGGCCGAGCCGCCGACCAGACGGCCCTCGAACATCTTCGCGACCGCGTTCATCACCTTGCCGCCCGCGTCGCGCGTCGCCATTTCCTCCGGGGCCGCGAAGACCGGCACCGACTTCTCCCAGCCGTCCGGCAACCGGCCGCTCATCATCATCGTGAACCGCTCTGCGAGTTCCGGGAACTGCTTGCGATATGCCTCGAACCTGCGGGTCCACGCCGTCTCCGCCTCGCGCCCGCGGTCGAGCGCCTTGCGGTAATTCGCCAGCGCCTCGTCGGGGATGCGGAACGCCGGCGTGCAATCCCACTCGTAGTAATTCTTCGTGAGGCCGGCATGGTCCTCGCTCATCGGCTCGCCATGGACCTTGGCGGTGTTCGCCTCGGGCGCGCCGAACCCAATCGTGCTGTGCGCCCAGATCAGCGTGGGCCGGTCCGACTCCTCCACGCCCTGCCGCAGCGCCTTCTCAACGGCCGCGATGTCGTTCAGATCGGCTACCTTCAATACGCGCCAGCCGTACGCCTCGAAACGCGCGCCGACGTCCTCCTTGAACGCCAGCTCCTGCGTGCGCCCCTCGATGCTGATGCCGTTGTCGTCATACAGCACGACGAGCTTGCCCAGTTGCAGGAAGCCGGCGAGCGAAGCGGCCTCGGAGGAGACGCCTTCCATCATGTCGCCGTCGGAGCACATCACGAACGTGCGGTGGTTGACGATCTCGTGTCCGGGCCGATTGAAAACCGCGGCGAGGTGCCGCTCGGCGATGGCCATGCCGACCGCGTTCGAAATGCCCTGGCCGAGCGGCCCGGCGGTCGCCTCGACGCCCGGCGTCAGGCCCGCCTCCGGGTGGCCGGGGCAGAGGCTGTCCATCTGCCGGAACCGCTTGAGCTGTTCGAGCGGCAGGTCGTATCCGGCCAGGTGGAGCAGGCCGTAGAGCATCGCGCAGGCGTGGCCGGAGGACAGGACGAAACGGTCGCGGTCGGCCCAGTGAGGATTCGCGGGATAGTGCTTGAGGAACCGGTCCCAGATCACGTACGCCGCCGGCGCGGCGCCGAGCGGCATTCCCGGGTGGCCCGACTTCGCCGTCTGGACCATGTCGAGCGCCAGCATCCGCAGGGTGGTTATGGACAAGCGGTCAATTCGCGCGTCAGGCATCTCCATCTCCTCAATGCCAGAAATGAAAACAACGATGTCCAAGGGCTGAAAAGTGGAAATTTACCATATCAGAATCCCGCTGCCAAATCGAGTTGCGGAGCGCGGCGCGCTCATGACATGAAAAACCGTCGCGTTTATGGTATCGTTTGCCCACGCGTTTTACTGTTCAATGAGGGGAGGCCATGAAAAAAGCGCTGATTACGGGAATTACGGGGCAGGATGGCTCCTACCTGGCGGAACTGCTTCTCGAGAAGGGGTACGAGGTCCACGGCATTGTCCGCCGGGTGGCGATGGAGGACCCGCAACACCGGCTGTTGCGCCTTCAACAGTTCAAAGACCGCCTGCACCTGCACGCCGCCTCGCTGGAAAGCTATGCGAGCGTCTTCTCCGTGATTGACACGGTGCGCCCGGACGAGTGCTACCACCTGGCGGCCCAGAGCTTCGTCAGCTACAGTTTCGATGACGAGTTCTCGACGCTCGACATCAACATCCACGGCACGCAGTACGTGCTGGCCGCCTTGCACCGGTTGAAGCCGGACTGCCGGTTCTACTTCGCGGGCTCGAGCGAGATGTTCGGCAAGGTGCATGAGACGCCGCAACGGGAAACCACGCCCTTCCATCCGCGGTCGCCGTACGGCATCAGCAAGTGCACCGGATACTACCTGACGCTCAACTACCGCGAGGCCTACGGGATGCACGCCAGCAGCGGCATCCTCTTCAACCACGAGTCGCCGCGCCGCGGCTATGAGTTCGTCAGCCGCAAGATCACCTCCGGCGTCGCCCGGATCGCCGCCGGACACAAGGAGAAGATCCGGCTGGGCAACCTGGAGGCGCAGCGCGACTGGGGGTTTGCCGGCGATTACGTTCGCGCGATGTGGCTGATGCTCCAGCAACCGAAAGCCGACGACTATGTGATCGCCACCGGCGAAACGCGCAGCGTGCGCGAACTGCTGAACGCAGCGTTCGCCTGCGTCGGCCTGAAGCCGGAGGCCCACTTCGAGACCGATCCGCAGTTCTACCGGCCCGCCGAAGTGGAACTGCTTATCGGCGACGCGGCGAAGGCGCAGCGGGTCCTGGGCTGGAAACCAACTGTCCGATTCGAGGAACTCGTGGCTATGATGGTCAAATCGGACCTGGCCCGAGAGCGTGAAAGACGTCCTTGAGCCAGGCGCATCCTCGGATCGCCCCGCTCGTCTTGCCCAGTCCGCCCCGCTGGCTGTATAATCCAGCGGTGGTCGTGGCTCCTCGCCGAATTCCCGTGGCTGCTTTGCGAATCGGGGCTTCGCTGCGAAGCAACCGTCGCTGAGAACGGCGCTCCCGCTTTCCGAATTGGACCCGAACAGAATGGTTGCGTGGCGAAAGACGTTCTACTCGATGTGCGCGGCGCAGTTCATCTCGATGGCGGGCTTCGCGTTCGTCATGCCGTTCCTGCCGTTCTACATCGTCCAGGACCTGGGCGTTCCCAAGGACCAGGCGGTCCAATGGGCCAGCATCCTCATGGCGGCCATCGGACTGCCGATGGCGATTTTCGCGCTCGTCTGGGGCCACCTGGCGGACCGCTACGGGCGGAAGATCATGGTGCTGCGCGCGATGGTCGCCGGCGCGGTGATCGTCGCGCTCATGGGGTTGGCCCAGAACGTGCACCAACTGTTGATCCTGCGCATCATCCAGGGGACGCTGACGGGCACGGTGGCGGCGGGCATGGCGCTGATCGCCAGCGAGACCCCGACGGAGCGTTCGGCCTACGCGCTCGGCGTGATGCAGGCCTCCGTCATCGCCGGCGCCTCGTTCGGCCCGCTGATGGGCGGACACGCCGCGGTGCTCTTCGGGTTCCGCCCCACGTTCTACGTCGCCGGCGGCCTGATCGGCGCCGGCGCATTGATCGTCCATTACGGCGTGAAGGAAACTTTTACGCCCGCCGTGCGCGGCGAGACCGCCAAGACCGGCACGTATCGCGACCTGTTCTCCATCGGCGGCTTTCTCACCCTGATGCTGGTCCTGTTCCTGATCAACTTCGGCACCGTCGCGCCGGCGCCGGTGTTTCCGTATTTCGTGAAGGAACTCTCGGGCAAGCCCTACGACGAGGCGGCCGCCGTCACCGGGCAGATCATGTTCGTGGTCGGTTTCGCGGACATGACTTCAGCATGGTACCTGGGCCAGTTGGCGGACCAATGGGGACACAAGCGGATGCTGGTGGTCTGCACGCTGTTGTCAGGGATACTCTCGCTGCCCTTCTACTTCGCGAGGACCATCACCCATCTCTACATCCTGCGGATCATTTTCGGACTGGCGATCGGCGGCGTGATGCCGAGCCTCTACGCGATCATCCGCCGGATCACGCCCGAGCGCGACATCGGCAAGGCCTTCGGCGTCATCGCATTCATCGGCAGCGCCGCGTTCTGCTTCGGCCCGCTCGGCGGCGGCTATCTCTCCATCCTCATGGGCACACCTGAGAAGCCGTACTACGTCGCGCCGTTCCTCATGTGCGGCGTGGCGTTGATCCTGATCTCTCTGCTGGCCGCTTGGCGCGTGAAGTCGGCGCCGCTCTCCGGCGGAGTGCCGGCCGTCGAAAAATTGACGGCCGAGCGCCCGTAACGTCACCTGCGCGCAAGGAGCATCTTCGCTTGCGTCTCGCCGCCGTTGAGGATGTGGAGCAGCGGCGACGGGCGGTCGGCGCCCTCGACGTAACGCGGCCGGCCCGCCCAGGGCGTCGCCGAGAGCACATTCGCCAGGTCCATCCAGTACTCCAGCCGCGCGGGCGACAGGCCCCAGGTCATGTGAAAGTGGTTGGCCGGCGCGTACTGTTTGTACTCGCCCATCGTCGCGTACCTGGGCACGACGAACGTGTGCGGCCAGTCCGGCGTGGAGGTCCTGCAGACCGCTTCGGAAAGCTTCTCGGGCAATTCGGCCGTGACGGCCTCGTCCCACGAGAGCGAGAACATCCCGTTCGCGGCGGAGTACGCCAGGCGGCCGGCGATGCCCTCGATGCCCGCCGGCGTGACGAACGTGACGGAGTTGCCCATGCCGGGGAAATAAGCCGCGTCCACCGGCGGCATGGCGACCTTCGACATGATCTCGTCCACCGACGCGCCCGGACTCGCCGCCCAATCGAACGACGCGCTGCCGGAATTATCTCCGTCCACGAACCCTTTCTGCTCCCAGAGCGTGCACCCGTTCAGGCCGCCGATGCCGAGTTTTTCGGCCAGCGCGCGGATTTCCCACGCCTCCCAGACCTTGCGGAAGTCCATGAACAGGGGCGGGTTCCCGCCGGTCAGGCGCGTGAAGAAGAGCATCGTCAGGAGCCCCTGCACGTCCGCCTCGGTCGCGTACGGAATCGGCGCGCGGCGGCCGGTGTGGTCGAACGTAGAATTGAAGAGCGACTCCATTACGTCGGCGCATGGCAGCGGAATGCCGCGGCGGTCCGAGCCCCATTCCAACTGGCCCATGAAGCCGCCGCCGACGGCGTTCAAGTCGCGCATCACGTCGCGCGTGATCAGGTACATCGCCAGGCACTGGTTGAAGCGCTCGCTGGCGGGCTTGCCGCGAATGGCCAGGCGCTTGCCGAGATGGCCATCCACCCACGCCCGCAGCGCGCGCAGCTCGGCGGCCTTGTACGACTTCTTCTGGAGCATGTCCGCCAGCAGCTTCATGTCGAGGCGGGTGATCTCGATCCCGAACGTGTTGCGCGTGGCGATCACGTGCGCGAGCGCCGTCTCCATCCCCATCGAGTCGTGTCCCCAGATCACCACGCGGCGGCCTTTGAGCGACTGCGCCGCGAGCGCCGCATAGGCCCAGTCCACCAGCGCCTTCTTCGTGCCCTCGCTCATCTGCGGGTTCGGGCCGACGTCCGGCCAGTTGCCGACGTTAATGTGCACGAGGCGCCCGTACTGGCTGAGCGCGCCGCTGGCCGCGTGCGTGAAGACCACGCCCGGCTTCGGGCCGCTGTTGCCGCAGGTCAGGTTCAGCGGCAGGTCGCGCGGGAACTGCTGGACGAGGGAGATCAAGCCCAACTGCGGGAACGCCCAGGTGTCCGGAGCGCAGATGATCGCCTGCACGCCCGCCTCGTGGAACTGCTGCGCTACGATGTCCGCCCCGCGCTCGTCGTCCACGAGCACCGGGCTCCAGACGACGCGCGCCGCCGCGCCGCCGGGCATCTTCACCTCCGCAGCGACAGCCTCCGCGACCATGCCGACGATATTGCGCGACCGGGTCCGCGACGCCTCGTCCACGCGCGGATCGCACGTCGCAAACACACCGAACGTCATCGGAGCGCGCGCAAGGGTGTCCGTCTCGTGCAGGCGAATGCTCCTGGCCATGGTTCTCCCTTTAAGAAATCCCAATGCGTCATCAGTTTATTCCTCGGTCGCCCAGGCCGTCAAGAACAGCTTGGCCTTGCAAACGGCGCGCGAATGACGGAAACTACGCGTCAGAGACCATGATGGATAACCCTGAAGAGAATATCGTGCTCGTCGTCCCGGCTCGATGCGCCGGCCAGAACCTTCGCGTCTTTCTCGGCGACGCGCTGCCGCTGGAGCCGGAGGAGTTCGTCCGGCATCTCATCGTCTCCGGGAACGTTGCGGTGAACGGCGAGACCTCGGACCCGAAGCGCGTGCTGCGCGCGGGCGAGAACGTGACCGTCGCCGGCCGCGCCGCCGCGCGCCGGAAGTTCCAAACCGAGGTTATCCGCGCGCCGGTGCTCTATGAGGATGAGCAGGTCGTCGTCCTCAACAAGCCCGCCGGCTGCACGGTCGTGCGCGAGCGGCATTCCGAGGCGTGCCCGTTCCAGAACGGTGTGCTCGAGCACGTGCGGCGGTCGCCGACTTACGCCGCGATCGCGCAGCGCGAATCGTACCGTCCGCGCGCGGTGCACCGGCTCGACCGCGACACGACCGGCGCGGTGATCTTCGTCAAATCGCGCGAGGCGGAACTGCATCTCTCGCGCCAGTTCCGGGAGCGCACGATCAAGAAGGAGTACCTGGCCATTCTCCATGGCGAGATGCTCACCGAGACCGGCTCGGTGGAAGTGCCGCTCGCGGCGCATGAGCATGAGCTCGAGCGAGTGTTCGTGGACGAGCGCCATGGCAAGTCGGCGGTCACGCCCTACGAGGTTGTCGAGAGGTTCCGCGGCTTCACGCTCGTCCGCGCGCTGCCGCAGACGGGCCGGCGGCACCAGGTCCGAATCCACTTCTCGCACATCGGTTACCCGATCGCGGCCGACCGTGTTTACGGCGGCGGGAGCACTGTGCTGCTCTCGGCGTTCAAGCGAGGCTACCGGGCGAAGCGCGGCCAGGAAGAGACGCCGCTCCTGGCGCGCCCGGCGCTGCACGCGAGCGCGCTGACGTTCTTACCCGTGGCGGCGGCGACGTCGATCCGCGTCGAGGCGCCGCTGGCGCGCGATTTTCAGGTGTTGCTCAAAATGCTGCGCAAGTACGCCACCGGCGGCGCGCGGCCTGAACAATGGGAGTCGGAGGAGTGAGCGCTTTCTTAATGGGTATTTGCAAGGAGGAGGGCACACGATGAGGTCGCTACCGGGAGTAAGCAAGTTCGTTCTCTGGACCGCTGTCATTCTCTTCGCCTCTGCCGCGCAGGCGGGCGAATTTCCGCTTCGCGACGGCGATATCGTCGCTATGGCCGGCGACAGTATCACCGCGCAGCATCTGCACTCGAACTACATCGAGGCGTACTGCGTCACGCGGTTCCCGAAATGGAACCTCCAGTTCCGCAACGCCGGCGTCGGCGGCGACACCGTGCCGCGCGTTCTGGCGCGCCTGGACACCGACGTGCTCTGCTGGAAGCCGACCGTGGTGACAATCGAGCTCGGTATGAATGACGCAGGAGGCGGGCCGCAAAGAGTCGAGCCTTACATCAAGCAGATGGAGACGCTCATTGATCGGATCAAAGCCGCGGGCGCGCGCCCGATCTTTCTCACGGCGAGCCCGGTCAACGATGGGACGACGTCCGCAGACCTTAAGGGACACGACCTGACGCTCGACAAGATGGCAACGGCTATCGTCGAGCTGGCGGCAAGACAGAAACTCGCCTGCGCGGACCAGTTCCACGCGCTGCTCGACCTCTGGGGCAATAATCTGAAGTCGCCCAACGTCATTCCGCTCGGCGGGGATGGCGTCCATCCCGGACCGGTCGGCCAGCTGACGATGGCCTATGCGTGCCTCGTTGGACTCGATGCGCCGGGGCTCGTCTCGAGCGTATTGGTTGACACAGGGAACGGCGGCAAGGTCGCCGCCTCAAACTGTACGGTCAAGGACCTTAAAATAGACGAAACGGGGATTTCTTTCGAGCGGACCGACGATTGCCTTCCGATGCCGATCCCGAAGGAGGCCCGCGACGCGCTGAAGCTCGTCCCGCTCTCGGCAAAACTCAATCAGTATCTGCTGTCCGTTCAATTCGATAAGACGCGGATAGTGTCTGAGAAGTGGGACGTTTCGATTGACGGCAAGAAGGTCGCGACGATCAGCAAGGATGATCTCCAGCCCCCGAACGCCTGGAACATGAGCGAGCTGACCGAAGGGCCGATTGCCGAGCAGTGCCAGGCTGTCCTCACTCTGATCCAGAAGAAGGAAGCGGCGGTATCCGCCTACCGCGACGTGGCCAATTGGAAGGCTCCCGCGTGGCTCGACGACCCGGCGCTGTACGTTGCAGGCAAAAAGAAGGCCGAACTGGACCGGCTGATGAAGAAAGCGATCGAGGCGACCGCGGAGGTCAACGCCGCAGTGCAGCCGAAGCCGCATCATTTCGAGATCGCGCCGGCGAAGTGATCGCATTTCTTTCTCGCCAAAAGTGGACACAGAGACAAAGGACGGCCTGATGGAAAACGCAACGCAACTGGTAGAGGCGCTCAATCAGCCTGACCGCGCCGGGCGGCTGCGCGCGCTGGCGGAACTCAAGGCGCTGGCGGACGCGGGCGCCATCCGCACCGAGCCGCCGCGGCCCTGGGTGAACATGCATTGCCATAGCTTCCACTCCTACAACGCGCACGGCTTTTCGCCCAGTCGCATCGCCTGGGAGGCGTACCAGCGCGGGCTGGCTGCGGCGGGCGTGGTGGATTTCGACGTGCTCGACGGGCTCGACGAGACGCTCGCCGCCGGCGACGCGCTCCGCTCGAAGCTCACGGTGGGCATCGAGACGCGCGTGTACATCCAGCACTTCGCCCGCGAGGAGATCAACTCCCCGAACGAGCCGGGCATCTCCTATTTCATGGGACAGGGCTTCGTACAGACGCCGCCGGCCGGCTCGCCCGCAGCGCGGACGCTGCAGCGCTTGAAGGACTGCTCCGTCGTCCGGAACCGCGCGGTGATGGAAAACGTCAACCGCTTCCTCGGCGACGTGGCAGTGGACTACACGCGCGACGTGCTGCCGCTGACCGCCTCCGGCAACGCGACCGAGCGCCACCTGCTGCTGGCCTATGATCTCCAGGCGCAGAAGGTCATGCCCGATCGCGCCCGCCGCGCGAAATTCTGGGCCGAGAAAATCCAGATGCCGGAACCGGAACTCGCGGCGCTGATGGACGACCCGGTCCGTTTCCGGGACACACTCCGCAAGCGCCTGATGAAGTACGGCGGCCCCGGCTACGCGCCGCCCGACCCGAAGAATTTCCCCATGCTGGCGGAAGTCGTCGAGATGATCCGCGCGTGCGGCGCCATGCCGATCTCCACCTGGCTCGACGGCCTCTCCACCGCCGAGCAGAATACCGGGGCGCTGCTGGACTACTACTCGTCCGCCGGGCAGGCCGGCGTCAATTTCATCCCGGACCGCAACTGGAACCTGCGCGACCCGGCGGAGAAAGCGCTCAAACTGGCGAAGCTCAACGAGGCCGTCGCTGCGGCGCGCGAGCGCCATCTGGTCATCTGCGTCGGCACGGAGATGAACAGCGCCTCGCAACCGCTGGTGGACCACTTCGACGCCCCCGAGATGAAGCCGCACGCGCCGGCCTTCCTCGAGGGCGCGCATATCCTCTGGGGCCACTCGCTGCTGCTGCGTCACGGCGGCTTCGGCTATCTGAGCCCGCAGGCGGAAGCGGCGTTCGGCCGCGACGCGGTGCGGAAGAACGCGTTCTTCCGCGAGGTCGGCGAGCAGCCCGTCCCGCACGGGAATCGCCTGCCGGCGCTGCGGGCGGCGTCGCGAGCGGGAGACTGCAAGGCCGTGCTGCGGGCGCTCCAGCCGGACCGATGACGGAAGCTCCGGGACCGAAGCGCCGTTGCCCGGTCGCACTTGCTTTTCCCCGCCCGTGCCCTTAGAATCGCGCGGGTGAAAAGAATGGAAATAGCTCCCCAAAACCCCCGAAGACCGCTGAGCCAGAACATCCGCATCACGTGCCAGACCTGCGGCGTGGACCTTGCCGCCGATGCCCGTGACGCGGGGAAGCGCTCGAAGTGCCCGGAGTGCGGGAACAGCATCATGATCCCAGACCGCGGCATCCGCACGTCGCGCGAGGAACCTCCGCCGCTACGCCGCCCGCCGGCGCCGCCGCCCAAGCCGGAGCCGCGCGATTCGTTCCGGCTCCAGGACGAGGTTCCGGCCGGCGCTGAGACCGGCGCCGCGGTTCCGCCGGCGCGATCGCGCGCCCGGGAAGCGCCCTCCGCTCCGCGCGGGGCGGCGCCGAGGCCCGCCGAAGGACATCGCATGCGCGCGCGAATCGCCGGCTGGCTCCGGCGCGCCGTCATCGTCGTCCTGGCGCTCGCGGTCATCAAAGTCTTCGAGGCGTGCTTCGCCTCGATCCTCGTCGGCGCGCCGAGTGACCTGCACGCGGCCATCTTCTGGTTCCGCGACGCGATCCACGGGATTCCCATCGCGCTCCACCAGCTCTATGTGCCGCGGCCGGTCGAGATCGGATTTCTCACGCCGCTCGAGCGCTTCATGCTCGGCCTGGCGATGCTCCTCTTCGCCACGCGGCTGGTCATCCGGACGAAACTGCTCGACGCGGTGTACGTGACTTCGGTCCGCTGGCAGGAGCGCACGATCAGCGGCTTGGTGCTGCATTCCTTTGCGCTGGTGGTTCAGGCCGGGTTGCTGGCCTGGGCGGCTTCGGCTGCGCGGACCCCGGCGGCGAGCGACGGCCTGGCGTGCGGGCTGATCGTCCTGACGCTCTGGGCGAGCGCGCTCTGGCTGACCTCGCTGCACCTGGTCGCGGGGAGCGAGTACCGGGAACTGACGAAATGGATGATCAACGACCTGACGTTCGGCCTTCTGATTTTCCTGGTGGTGCTCTGGCCGGGACTGACGCGGGAATGGTCGCGCGCGGGCGCTACGGCAGTTCTGTTCCTGGCGAACTCGGCGGTCGGGCTGCACGTGGGCGTATCGTTCGTCTTCGCGCGGCGGCCGAGCCGCTGGTGGTGGCACAAGCCCCTGTCGTTCGTGATCAGCCTGGTGTTGCTCGTGGCGATCGCACTGCTGCTGGCGTGCACGCGATAGGCAGCCGACGCGCGAATCAGCCCCCATTTCGGCGGCGATCAACGCTGGAGGGTGATCGCCTCGACCGGGCAGGCGTCCGCTGCCGCGCGGCAGGTCTCTTCCTCGGCCGCGGGCACGACGTCCACTTTCACCCGGGAGATCGCTTCTACCATTTCAAAAACTTCGGGGCAGATATCCGCACACTCGCCGCAGCCCGTGCAGATATCGGCATCTACAATCGCCTTCATACTTCTCCCCTCAGCGGACCGGCTGCGACCGCGCGCTGAGCGACCGCGCTCCGTAGGCGCGCGCCACCGCCGGCATTTCCTTCGCGCTAAGCAGGCTCCGCAGGACTTTGGCTCGCCGCTCGCGCCATTCCACGAAGTCCAGGAGCAGCGTCCGGTGCGCCTGGTCAAGCGGTCCGGCCGCATTCTCCATAATGTGGAGTTTTCCCCCGCGCTTCTCGGCAATCAGGCGCCCGTCGGAAAACAGTTGTTTTCCGTTCGTGCGCAGGGCGGCTGCTTCCAGTTGTCCCCCGTCGAGGAATGCCCGAAGCACATCCCTTTCGTTCATCCGCTTGACCTCCCCATTCGAAGCGTCAAGTCCGTGCGCGCGAGCGGCCCGCCCCAACGGTCGCTCGCGCGCATTCCTGACTTGCCCCGGCAGTTGCCGTCCTCTATGGATGCTTGCGTGACCACAGCAACGTCCCGGCAGAACCCGCATCGGATGGAAAGGCCGCGCTCCCCTTTTCAACCCACGCCATCCGTTGCAGCCCGGCGCTCTGCTCGCTCCGTCGATTCCGCAAGCACCTGCGAACGGTCAGGCGCCCCGCCCTGCCTGTTCGCATTCCCTTCCGACCATATCCCCCGGCAGCTCCGCGCCCTCCCGGACTTGATCTCTCAAGAGTGCGCTTTCGCGAAGCCCCCGCAACGTGCGGCCTATGCGCCGCTTTCCCTCAGAGCCCGCAGAAGCTGGCTGGCCACGCATTCTTCCGCCGGCCCCTTCTCGACGCGGCCCCAGACTTCCGAATTCTCCCCGGCATCCAGCGCGCCCTCGGACTTCTTCTGGCAGGACACGCAGAGCCGCGCGGAAGGCGCCGCTTTCAGGCGCGCGGCCGGGATCAGCTCTCCGCACACGTCGCAGACGCCGTACGTGCCGTCCACGATCCTGCGGAGCGCGTCCTCGATATCGGCCACTTCGCTCGAACGGATCTCGGCCACGGAGAGGGCCAGCTCAGTCTCGGACACCTCCCGCGCCGTATCGGCCTCATCGCCCAACTCCTCGCTGCACCGCGTCGCGAGCCAGCGCTGCAGCTCGATCTGGTTGAGCAGCTTCCTGCCGCGGCTGATGAGCCGCTTCTCAGCCTCGGTGAACCGCCGCCGCCTGCGCATCGCCCGTCTGACCGTTTTGGCCGCCTGGCACGTCGCCATGATGCCTGACCTCCCCCCAAAAGCCGCCCCGGTGACTTGTCGCTTCTGATCCGCCGGCGCCATTCGCCCGCTCGATCACTTTCACCTTCGGGCATTAAACACGGAGTGCCACGCGCGAACAATCGGGGTGGGGCCGCAAGATACGGTGGTGGAAATCTCGCCGTGGAATATCGGGAAAACCCCGATACGTTATTGCCGGTTGACGATTGCCGAATGCCGAATGAAGAACGGGGTCGGGCTTCGCCCGCATTAAGCGCGCTGCCGCGCGCCATTGGCCGTTGCCTTGCTTTCAATCGGCAACCGGCCATCGGCAATTATTTGGACTGCGCCCATTGGATGGCGTGCTGAAGCAGGTCGGTGGCGTTGTCGAGTTTGAGCTTAATCTTGATGTGCTCGCGGTAGGTCTCGACCGTCTTGACGCTCAGGTGGAGTTTCTCCGCGATCCGGCGCGTGCCGACGCCCTGCCCGATGAGTTCGAAAACCTGCAGTTCGCGGTCGCTCAGCAGGTCCACCGGCGAGGCCGTCGCCGCCGCGCCCCCGACGAGCTTGTGGAGGATCCGCGCGGACATCTTCTCGCTCAGGTACACCTCGCCGCCCAGCACGCGCCGCAGGGCGATGACGACTTTCTCGGAGGCCTCGTCCTTCATCACGTAACCGCGCGCGCCCGAGCGCAAAAGGCGCTCGGCGTAGGTGGATTCATCGTGCATCGAGAGCACCAGCACGGGCAGATTCGGGTGGCGCACCTTGAGGTCCTTGACGAGGTCGAGCCCGCTGCCCTCCTTGAGCGTGAGGTCCACGACGGCGACATCGGGCTTCAGGGCGGCGATGGAGCGCAGCGCCGCGGGCGCGCCTTCCGCCTCGCCGCAGACGGCCATGTCCCCTTCCTGGTTGATCAACTCCGAGAGCGCCTGCCGGACGAGCGGATGATCGTCCACGAGGAAGACCTGCTTCTTCGCCTTCTTGCCGCCGCTGCTCTTCGTCGGCATCGTTTCGCGCCTCACTATTCGCTGGAGGGGTCGGTGCCACGACCGTCCGCCGTTGGACCACTGTCTTGTCTCAAGCAACAGCCGGTCGGGCGGCTGCGCCGGACACAATTCTAGCCATTTGCCGTCCGTTGTCAAATGGCCGCTGGGTCATGGATCAGGTTACTGCCGCTTTCGGCGATCTCACGTAGCACCGCACAATCGTGCCTCGCGGCGGCACGCTGCGGATATCCAGGAAGGCGCCGATCGCATCGGCGCGGTATCGCATCGTCCGCAGGCCCAGGCCGTTGCTCTCGTCGGTGCGTTCCGGCATGCCGACGCCGTCGTCCTTGATGCGGACGCTGATGCCGTCGGGTCCGCCGCTGAGCGAGACGGTGATCGTGCCGGCGCGGCTGTGTTTGACGGCGTTATTGACCGCCTCCTGCGTGATGTAGAAAAGGTGCGTGGCCACCGCGCTGTCGGCGACCGACGCGGGCGTCTCGCAGCGGAACTCGCAGGGAATGCCGAAGATTTTCTCGGTGCTCACGGCCAGTTCGCGGAGCGCGTCCGCCAGGCCGTCCTCGGTAAGTTCCACCGGACAGAGTCCACGCGCGAGCGCGCGCGACTGCGTCGCGGCCTGATTGGCCAGGTCCATGATGGTATGGGCCTCTTCGGCCGCGCGCGCATCACGCGCGGCGAGCCGCTGTTGCAGCGCGCGGCTCAGCAAAGCGATGCCGGCGAGCTGCTGGCCGAGACCGTCGTGCAGGTCCTGTCCGATCCGCCGCCGCTCGGCACCGGCGGCGACCAGGATCTCCTGCTCGAGCCGCTTGTGCTCGGTGATGTCGCGCGCCTCGACGATCAGAAACGCCGCCTTGCCGTCGGCCTGGACGACCGGCTTGACCGAGAAGTCGGCGATGATGGCGGATTCTCCTTCGCCCTGGAGTTTCGTCTCATAGCGCACGAAGCGGCCCAGCGCGGCGGCGGCGACGGCCTCCTTCAACTGCTTCTGCGCCGCGGGCATAGCCCACCACCACCGCCCGTCCCACAGCGGCCGGCCCAGCACGTCGTGCAACGAAATGTTCGCGAAGCTCAGCGCCGGCTCGTTGACTTCGAGCACCGTCCCGTCCGGCTTCAAGAGCGCGATGAACTGGAACACCTGGTCGAAGATGGCGCGGAATTTCTGTTCGCTTTCCCGCAGCCGCTCCTCGACGCCGAAGCGATAGACCGCCTCGGCGATGAGCGGCGCGGCGGATTCGAGGGAATCCATGCACGGCCGGTTCAGCTTACCCGGCGCGATGTCGGCAAAGTGCAGCGCGCCGATCGTGGTCCCGCGATAGCGGAGCGGAATGACGGCCAGGGAGGCGAAGCCGGCCCGCGGGCACGCGCCGCGGTACCTCTCCTGCTGCTCTGGCGCAAGGCCGCTGACGAACTTGAACGTGTCGTTGCAGCAGAAGGCGCCTTTCCGCGTCATCATGGGATCGTCCGCCGTCACCGGTTTCCCGAGAACGACGCGCGTGCAGACGCAGCCGTCCGTGTGCACGCAGAGCGGTCCTTCGCGCTTCACGAAGTCCTCGCCGAAGCCGACCGAACTCTCGTACGGGATTTCGCCGCGGTCGTTCAACAGCCGGAGCCCCACGTTGCGGCAACCGGAAACTTCGGAGAGAATCTTGACGACGGAATCCAGGTACGGCTTCCGGGCCGTCTCTTTGACGAAGGGCTCCAGGAGCGCGTTCGCGGTCTTCAGGCGCTCCTCGGCTTCCTTCCGGTCGGTGATGTCCAGCGCGGCGCCCAGGATCTGCTTCGGCGAGCCGCCCTGCGCCCGCGCAAACAGCGCCTCGCGGACCAGCAGCCAGCGCCATTGGCCGTCCGCTCGTTTCGCGCGGTATTCATACTCGATGACGTCGCTCTCATCCGCCGTGGCAAACCGCTCGCGGGCCACGCGGACGCTGTCCCGGTCATCTGTGTGGATCCGCTCCTCCAGAAAGCTGAGGCCCGGTTTGCTGAGATGCTCCATCGTGTAGCCCATAAACTCGGCGGCACGGCGGTTCGCATAGATGATATGCCGCCGCGCAAAGTCGAAGATGTAGACGATATCCGGCGTCGTGTCGGCGATCTGCTGGATGATGCGTTGGCTCTCGCGCAGGCGCTGGGTGGACTCGAGGAGTTCGCGCGTTCGCTCCCGGACGCGCACCTCCAGTTCGTCGCGCGAGCGCAGGACCTCATTTTCCAGCCGCTTGCGGTCGGTGACGTCGTGGCCGTAAAGGGTGACGTAGCCGCGGTCGGAAATCGGCGCGAAGACCAGGGAAAACACGCGCTCGCCGCAGTCAAGCTCGGTCTCCCTGCCCAGGCCGGAGTCCAGGACTTCCTGGACGATCCGATGCACCGGTTTGGGCGTAGCGCGGCCGACGCCGCTTCCCCAGCAAGCTAGAATGGGGCTCGCGGTCTTGTTTCCGTACAGGATCGTGCCGTCCTTCGACACGCGCATCACCGGGCCGGGATTCTCATCGGGGAAGAGGGCCAGGCTCCGCAGTTCATCTTCCATGCGCGCGTGCGCTTCGCGCATGCGCAGCGAGGTGATTCCGAAGGCCAGGTCGTCGGCAAGGTCATACAGCAGGTCCGTCTCATCCTCCGAGAACGCATCCGGCATTCTCTCGTAGATCGTAATCGCGCCGAAAGCTTTTCCGCCGGCCATCAGCGGGAGGACGAGCGACGAACCATAACCCCGTTTCACCGCCTCCGCGCGCCAGGGAGCGAAAGCGGGATCCGTAAGCATGTTCCGGCACGAACCGGGTTTGCCCGTGCGGATGGCCGTTCCGGTGGGACCGCGGCCGCGCTCCGTGTCGGCCCAGGTCAGCTTCAGCGTCTCGAGATACCCGGCCTCGAACCCGGAATACGCCACAGGCCGGACGGTCTTGGCCGCGTCGTCCTCGGCGAACCCGATCCAGACCATCGCATGGCCGCAGTCCTCGACGACGATCCGGCAGACCTCCTGCAGATAGTCCGCTTCATTCGCCGCGCGCATCATCGCCCGGGCGCTGCGGCTGTGCGCCTTGAGCGTGCGGTTGAGCGTCCGAAGGTCCGCATCCCTGCCCTTACGCTCGGCGATCTCCGCGCGCACCGTCTCGTTGGCGGCTTTCAACTGCGAGACGCGTGCCTCGACCTGAATCTCCAACTCGTCGCGCGAGCGGCCCCGCTCCTCTTCCGCGCCGCGCCGGCCGATAAAGCCCGCCAGCATCGCGGCCAGCACGCCCAACAGCTCGCGCTCTTCCTTGAGGAACGGACCTTCGTCGCGCGCAGGCTCTTCCGCGAGGTAGCCGACCTGAATCGAACCGGCGACTCGTCCGCCGGCGAGGATGTCCTGCGTCTGCATCCACGCCGACTCCGCATAATTCTTCGTCTTGAACTCCTGCGCGCCGAGCACGATTCGCGCGCAGGCGACTTCCGGATATTGCCACGCGTCCGGCAGCGCCTGGACCATCTCCCGGGAAGCCGTCTCCAGGGAAATATCCTCGCGGCCGAACAGTTCGGAAACCAGGCGCAGGCAGCGGAGTTCCTTCACGCGCTTTTGCCGGTCATGCTCCGCCGTCAGCGGCGCAGCGGCCGTTTCCAGCTCGTGCAGCCGCCGGCGCAACCGCTCCGGGTTCAGCGAAAGTTCACTGTTGCTCATGGCCTGGTCCGACATCGCGCGCGAGTCCTGTTCATCCTCGGTTATCGTCTCGAAACCTTTGTCACACTTCTTCCATCAGCAGCACGACACCCTGCCGCTTCCTTTCCGGGTCCAGCCGCAGCGTGCAGGTCATATGGCACTTGATCGTCTTGCCCCGGCGATTCGTGGCGGTCATCACCACGTCGCCTGCGCCGTCCTTTTCGGCCAGGAAGCTGCGAATCCGCCGTTGCGTCTCTTTCATCGGCAGGCCGATATCCAGATCGAAGAGGCTCTTGCCGACGACTTCATTCGAGCGCAGGCCCCAGAGGTCCTCGGCCCGGTCATTCCAGAGCGTGACCTTGAAGTCGGCGTCCACGACCACGACGCCGACGCGCACGCTGGCGAGGATGGATTGCAGAAAGGCGCCGGCCCGGGCGGCTTCTTCGCTGCGCCGGCGCACCAACTCGTTCATTTTCTGCACTTCCTCGTTGGTGGACTGCAACTCCTCGTTCACCGTTTCCATTTCCTGGTTGGCGGATTGGAGTTCCTCATTGGTCGTCTGCAGTTCCTCGACGGTGGACTGAAGTTCCTCGTTGGTGGTTTCGAGTTCCTCGTTGGCCGACTGGATTTCCTCGTAGGCGGTCTCGCGTTCCTGTTTGTCGCCCTGAAGTTCGGCCCGCAACTGGTGCAGCCGCGTCACGTCCTGGAAGACGATGCTGACTCCGAGGGCCTGTCCGGTCTCGCCGTGGAGCGGGGAGACTTTCACGTCGAGGAACTGCTCGACGCCGTCCGGGCCGGCGCGCTGCACGTCGGAAACCGAGACGGGTTTGCGGTCCGCGTAGGCCTTGTCCATCATCGTGCGCAGGTCCACGGGCCGATAGGAAAGCTGGAGCTGGTGGAAGGGGCGGCCCACGTCCTGGGAATTCAGGCCGAACATCTTCCGCGCCGGGTCGTTGGCGAGCGCCAGGCGGCCTTCGCGGTCCACCGCGATCAGCGCTTCGCCGCCGGTATTGATGACCCATTCCAGCAGCGGATCGCGCCCGCGCGGCGGCATGAGCGGCTCCGGCGCCGCCACCGCCGCGGCGATCTCCGCGACCTCGCGAACGCCGCCCTTCACCGCCTTCGCGAAGATGCGATGCTTCAGGCTCACCGGCGTGAAAAGCTCGTTCTGCGCCAGCACCGCCTCTGCGCGGCCCAGGAAGAGAAAGCCGGTGTCCTTCAACCCGAAGTGGAACTGCGCCAGCACCCGCGCCTGCGCCTCGCTGTTGAAATACATCAGCGTGTTGCGGCAGAGGATCAGGTCCAGGTGCGAGATGGGCGCGTCGTGGCACACGTCGTGCCTGCCGAAGACCACCGCGTTGCGCATGTCGCTCCGGAGGGTAAAGGAATCGCCCGCCTGCTCGAAATATTTCTCGAGCAGCGCCGGCGGGACCGACGCGACGGCCTTCGCGGTGAAGGTGGCGCGCCGCGCCGCGCGGAGGGCTTCCTGGTCCATATCCGTGGCGTAGATTTTAACGCGGTGATGGAATTCCGCCTCGCCGAGCGCCTCGGCCAGCACCATCGCAAGCGTGTACGGCTCCTCGCCGGAGGCGCAGCCGGGGCTCCACACGCGGATGCTCTGCGCCGGCTTGCCGGCCGCCAGGACCTTCGGGATGACTTCCGCGCACAGGAAATCCCACGCCGGCGGGTCCCGGAAGAAGGCCGTGACGTTGATCAGGATGGTGTTGAAGAGCAGCGTGAATTCCTCCGCGTGCGCGTCGAGGTAGTCGCGATATTGGCGCAGAGTCTTGATCCGCGCGTCCGCCATCCGCTTGCGGATCCGGCGATCGAGACTGGGCCGCTTGTAGCCGGTAAAATCGAAGCCCCGGTCGTCCCGGATGTACTCCAGCAGCATCTCCAGGTCCCGCGCGCCTTCACCCTTGCCCATGTTGTTTCTCTCTCATGACGAGGGCCACGAGGTTCGGCCCGATCTCGTCCAGCGCCCGGACGGAATCCACGCATTCGGTCAGGACTGCGGCGCCGGGCATCCCCGGGAATTCCGCCGTCTTCGGGTCCTGCGCGATCACCGCGCCGCCCATCTTCTTGATCGCCTTCACGCCCATGCTGCCGTCGCTGCCGGTGCCGCTCAGGATCACGGCGATGGCGCGCCGCTTGAAGCTCGCCGCCACCGATTCCAGCAGCAGGTCGGCCGACGGCCGCAGGAAATGCACCAACTCCGACCGCGAGAGCGAGAGCGTGCCGTCGCTGTTGACCAGCAGGTGCCGGTCGGGCGGCGCCGTATAGATGACGCCGGACGCAACCGGCTCGCCATCCTCCGCTTCCTTGACGCGCAGCGGCGTGTGGCGGCTGAGGATGTCGGCCAGCATGCTGCGATGCTTCGGGTCCAGGTGCTGGACGATGACGACCGCCGCGGGAAAGTCGGCCGGCAGCGATCCCACCACAGCCATCAACGCGTGCAGCCCGCCCGCCGACGCGCCGATGGCCACGATGTCGAACGCGGCCCTGCGCTTTGCCCGGGAGGCATCGCCGCGCGCACGCTGGCCCATCGCCTGCCTCCAGCCTAGAAAGTGAACTCGACGAAAACACCCCACCTGCCGCGATTTCGCCCGAAGCCCCCTCATCAGTGATTATGCGCTATCGGCGAGGCACGGTCAAGGCAAAAAGATTGCGGCCCGCGGTCACCCGACGAGTTCGCGCACCTTGGCGAGGAGCTGCTCGGGCGTGGCGGGCTTGGTGAGGAAAGCGTCCACGCGCATGGCGGCCAGGTCCTCCGCCGTGCGCGGCTGGAAATCGTATCCGCGCCGGCCGGCGACGCCGGTCATGATGATCACCGGCACGGCGCGGAACCGCGCGTCGTCGCGGAGCTGTTTGACGAACAGGAACCCGGCGTCGAGGGTCTTCATCATGAGGTCGCTGATGACGAGGGCGGGCATCTCGACGGCCATCTGCTTGAGCGCCTCCTCCGGCTCGGCGACGCAGGCGACGCGGTAGCCGCCGGCCTGCAGCACGTGGCGGCAGATCTCCAGGAAGTCGAGATCGTCGTCCACGACCATCACGAACGCCGGGGGGCTACGCGAGTCCATAAACCTGCCTCGGAGCGAGGTATTCGGGAAACTTGTCGAGCAAGGCCAGCCGCGCCGCGAAACACAGGTGGCACTCGTCAACATATTCACCGGGCAAGTCGAGACCGTATTCCTCGACCAGGCGGATCGGCCCCCCGCGAAGCAGCGGCCCGCAAATGGGATGACGCTGCGGATCGTAGTCCTTCACGACGGCGGATAGCGGCTTCTCCCGGAAATTGCCGATGCTGAGACCCTGGCAGATGTGAACGTTTCCGTATGCGTCGAGATGGACCCTGGCCGGCTCCGACAAATTCTCGTAGGGACACCGCGCGAGTCCCGCGCGGCGCCGCGTCGGCAATCCCTTGGCGAATTTTTCAACCGCCCTTCCGCGCATTTTGATCCCGCCGCTGATTTCGGGCGTTCCCTTTTCCTGGCTGCCCGCCGAGCATTTCACGACTTCCGGCTTTGCTTTGCGCAAGGCGGAACTGGGCATCCCCAGTTGCTGCGCCGCGGCCAGGGCATTTTTGGCGGGGCTTTCGACAATGGCGCCGTGATGAAGTTCGTCATCGCTGATGGTCAGGTCGGAAACGCCGAGTTCTAAAAGAGGCTTGAGCCACAGCTTGGCATCTTCCACGCTGGTCGCCCAATAACCGTTCGTGACGATGCCGGCCTTGAATCCTCTTTCCCTCGCCTGCCGAATGCCCTCGATCATGAGCGCGTAGAACAGGAACGGCTCTCCGCCCTCGAAGTAGATGTCTTTGATCGTGCCGAGTTTCTGAGACTCATCAAGCACGCCCGTGATTTGCCCGATGGTCATGGTGCCTCGGGCACTCGGCGCGGAGTAGAGGAAGCAGTGATCGCACGCGAGGGTGCACTTGTAAGACAGAAGCAGGTGAAACGCGGACAGCATGGGATAAACCTCTCGTCGGCAAATCCGGCCAGTGCGTATTCCGCGCCCGCTTAGACTTTCGCCCTCGCGGTATATTCCGTGTGCAGCAGGTGGTGCGACTTTTCGCTGAGCGGCGCACCGAGGAATTCGCGGTAGATCTGCTGGACCTCCGGATTCTCATGCGACTTGCGCAGTTTCTTGCCTTCGTCTTCCTTGTAGATCGCCGCGATGCGCGCCTTCCGCACTGCGTTCGTCGTCAACCGCGGCTGTCCGCCGCCGCCGATGCAGCCGCCCGGACAGGTCATGATTTCGACGAAGTGATACGCGCCCTCTCCGGACTTGATGCGCTCGATAACCTTCCGCGCGTTCGACAGCCCGTGCGCCACCGCGACGCTCAGCGTGACGCCTTCCAGGAACGACCACGCCGGCAGCGCGCCGGTGATCTGGAACGACGCGGCCTTCACGCCCTCGAGTCCCTCGATCGGCTTCACGTGCAGGTTCTCGAACGGCAGCGGCCGCCCGGTGGCGATCTCGTACGCCGTCCGCAGCGCCGCCTCCATCACGCCGCCGGTGTTCGCGAAGATATCCGCCGCGCCCGAAGACACTCCCAGCGGCGAATCCATCTTTCCGTCCGGCAGCGAGGCGAAATCAATCCCGGCCTGCCGGATCATCCGCCCGAGCTCGCGCGTGGTCAGCACCACGTCCACGTCGCGCACGCCGCTGCCGTCCATCTCCGGACGCCGCGCCTCGAACTTCTTCGCGGTGCACGGCATGACCGAGACGACGGTGATCTCCTCCGCCTTCCGGCCGATCTTCTGCGCGTAGTACGTCTTCGCGAGCGCGCCGAACATCTGCTGCGGCGATTTGCACGTCGAGAGGTTCGGCAGCATCTCCGGATAGAAATGCTCCAGGTACTTGATCCAGCCGGGCGAACAGCTCGTGAACATCGGCAGCGCGACCGGCTTCTTCTCGACCAGGGCCTGCTTGAGGCGCGTGAGCAACTCGGTGCCTTCCTCCATGATCGTCAGGTCGGCGGCGAAGTTGGTGTCGAAGACCGCGTCGAAGCCGAGCCGCCGCAGCGCGCTGACCATCTTGCCGGTCACGAGCGTGCCGGGCGGATAGCCGAAGCACTCTCCGAGCGCCGCGCGGATCGCCGGGGCGGTCTGAACGACGACGTGCTTTTTCGGGTCGTCCAGCGCGGCCCAGACCTCGTCAATGTCCTCTCGCTCGGTGATCGCGCCGACCGGGCAAACCGCGCCGCACTGGCCGCACTGCACGCAGACGACGTCCTTCAGCTCGCTGCAGAACGCCGGGCCGACGACGGTCTTGAACCCGCGGTACTGCGGCTGCAGCGCGCCGACGCCCTGGATCTCGTTGCAGACGGTGATGCAGCGCCGGCAGAGCACGCACTTCGACGTGTCGCGCTTGAGCGCGGGCGTGCTGGAATCCACAATCTTGCGGCTCTTGTCGCCGGCGTAGGTCACCTGGCGGATGCCGAGCTCGCGCGCGAGCGACTGGAGCTCGCAATTCTCGCTGCGGTCGCAGGTCTGGCAGTCGCCGTCGTGGTCCGAGAGGAGCATCTCGACGACCATGCGGCGCGCCTCGCGGACGCGGCGGGAGTTGGTCTGAACTTTCATCCCGTTCGCCGCCGGCGCCACGCACGAGGCGATGAGCGTCTTGGCGCCCTCGACCTCGACGACGCAGACGCGGCACGCGCCGATCGCCTGGACGTTCTCCAGGTAGCACAGCGTCGGCACCATGATGCCCGCCTTGTGCGCGGCATCGAGGATAGTCGTCCCGTCGGGGACTTCGACCGGGATCTGGTCAATCGTCAGTGATGGCATGCCGCACGACTCCTTATTCTTTGGCCCGGTAATCGCATCGCAGGCACCGCTTCGCTTCGCGCAGCGCGTCCTGCGGGCCGAACGGCTGCTCCACCTCGCTGAAGTTCTGCCGGCGGCGGGCGACGGGGATCAACTGCATCTGCGCGCGCGGATATTGCACCGGGTCGGCCTCCGGGTCGAACGCCGTCCCGACGTCGCGCTCGACGCGCCAGAACGCGTGCTTCGCGCCGGTGAGCATCTCGTCCATCCCGACGGCGGCGCTCTCGCCGCTGCCGACCGCCTCGGCCACCGACGACGGGCCCGTGGCGGCGTCGCCGCCGGCGAAAATCCACGGCACCGAGGTCTGCCCGTTCACCGGGTTGATCTCGATGAACTTGCTCCGGGTCAGCTTCAGGTCCACGCCGTTGCGCAGGCTGTCCGCGTCCACCGCCTGGCCGATGGCCACGATCACCTGGTCGGCCTCTTCGACGAACTCGCCGCTGCTCATCTCGATCGGGCGGCGGCGGCCGCTGCGGTCGAAATCGCCGAGCACCATGGCGCTGCACTTGACGCCGGCGACATGGCCGTCTTTCCCGAGAATCTCCACCGGCGCAGCGAGTACCTTGAGGACGACGCCCTCGTGCTCGGCTTCGTCAATCTCCTCGGCGTAAGCGGGCATCTCGTCGCGGCTGCGGCGATAGAGGATCGTCGCCGACTCGGCGCCGAGGCGGATCGCCGTCCGCGCCGCATCCACCGCCGCGTTCCCGCCGCCGACCACGGCCACCTTGCGCCCGACGTGCGCCGAGCCGCGGATGTTGTACTCGCGCAGGAAACCGATCGCGTCGGTCACGCCTTCCAGCTCTTCGCCGGGCACGCCCAGGTTCGTCCCCTGCGGCGCGCCGACGCCGAGGAACACCGCCTCGTATCCCTCGTTGCGGAGGCTCGTGAGCGAGAAGTCCTTCCCGAGCCGCACTCCGGTCTGGATGTCCACGCCGAGCCGCTCGATCATCCGCACCTCGCGCGCCAGCTCCTCGCGCGGCAGCCGGTACGCCGGGATCGTCTGCACGAGCATGCCGCCGGGTCGCTGCTCGGCCTCGAACACGTTCGGCCGATAGCCCATCCGCGCGAGGAAATACGCGCAGCTCAGCCCGGCCGGGCCGGCGCCGACGATGGCGATCTTGCGCTTGGCGTTCTTTTCGTCGTCGCGGATTTCGGGAAGCTGGATCGTGACTTCCTGCTCGACGAGGTAGCGCTTCAGCCCGCGGATGGAGAGCGCGTCGTCGAGCGTGGAGCGGCGGCACTTGTCCTCGCAGGTGTGGAAGCAGACGCGTGCGCAGACGGAGGCGAAGGGGTTGCGCTCGCGGTGCAGGCCGAGCGCCTCGGAGTAGCGCTTCTCGCCGATGAGCGACACGAAGCCGGGCACGTCCACCGCCGCCGGGCAGGCATTCTGGCACGGCGCGCGCACGAGCGCGGGGCAGACGCCCGCCGGGCAGCGCTTGTCGCGGATGTGCGCGACGTACTCGTCGCGGAAATGGCGGATCGTCGAGAGCACGGGGTTCGGCGCCGTCTGGCCCAGGCCGCAGAGCGCGGTGTCCTTGATCTTGCCGCCCAGGTCTATCAGCCGCTCGATGTCGCTTTCCTGGCCTTTGCCCTCGCAGATGCGGTTGACGATCTCGAGCATGCGCTTGGTGCCGATGCGGCACGGCACGCACTTGCCGCACGATTCGTCCTGGACGAAATCGAGGAAGAACCGCGCCACGTCCACCATGCAACTGTCCTCGTCCATCACGATCAGGCCGCCGGAGCCCATGATCGCGCCGAGCTCGGTGAGCGTCTCGTAGTCCACCGGCACGTTGAGATGCTCCTTCGGGATACAGCCGCCGGACGGCCCGCCCATCTGCGCGGCCTTGAACTTCTTGCCGCCGGGGATGCCGCCGCCGATGTCGTAGATGATCTCGCCGAGCGGCGTGCCGATCGGGACCTCGACCAGCCCGGTGTTGTTCACCTTGCCGGCCAGCGCGAAGACCTTCGTGCCCTTGCTCTTCGCCGAGCCGATCGCGGTGTACCAGGCCACGCCCTTCGTCAGGATCAGCGGCACGTTCGAGTACGTCTCGACGTTGTTCAACAGGCTCGGCTTGCCCCAGAGACCCTTGACCGCCGGGAACGGCGGGCGCGGACGCGGCTCGCCGCGCTTGCCCTCGATGGAGGTCATCAGCGCGGTCTCCTCGCCGCAGACGAACGCGCCGGAGCCCATGCGGATCTCCACGTCGAACTCGAAGCTGGTCCCGAGGATGTTCTTGCCGAGCAGGCCGTACTCGCGCGCCTGGACGAGCGCCTTGCCGAACCGCTCGACGGCCAGCGGATACTCCGCCCGGATGTACGCATAGCCTTGGGACGAGCCGATGGCGTAGCCGGCGATCGCCATGCCCTCGATCACGCTGTGCGGGTCGCCTTCGAGGATGCTCCGGTCCATGAACGCGCCCGGGTCGCCTTCGTCGCCGTTGCAGAGGACGAATTTCGTCGTGCCGGCGGACTTGCGAGTCAGTTCCCATTTCAGGCCGGTCGGGAATCCCGCGCCGCCGCGGCCGCGCAGGCCGGAGCGCTTGACCAAGTCAATGACCTCTTCCGGCTTCATCGCCGTCAGCGCCTTCGACAGCGCCTGGTATCCGTCGTTGGCGATATACTCCTCGATCTTCAGCGGGTCTATCACGCCGCAGTTGCGCAGGATGTTCTTGACCTGCTTGCGGAAGAAGCCGATATCCTGCAGCGCGGGCACGCTGCGGCCCTTGACGGCATCCTTGTAGACGAGCCGCTCGACGACGCGGCCCTTCAGGAGGTGCTCCGAGACGATCACGCCGGCGTCTTCCGGCTTGATGCCCTGGTAGAACACGCCGTCCGGATGGACGACCGCCACCGGGCCGACCGCGCACGGGCCCAGGCAGCCGGTGCCGATCACGCGCACTTCCTCGGCCAGTCCGTGCTGGCGCAGCGATTCCTCGAGCGCCGACTTGATCTCCAGCGCCCCGGAGGCGACGCAGCCCGCGCCGGTGCACACCAGGATGTGGCTTCTAACGCTCTTCATGACTTCCAGCCTTCCATTCTTGCTGCGAAAGGAAATTCGGAAATTAGGAGTTTAGGAGATTGGGGGATTGGGTTGCGCAAGCCTCCGAATGTCCCAATCTCCTAATCACCCAATCTCCCAATCGCCTAGAGGTCAGCTCTGAATCAGATACCGCGCCACGGGTCTGCCGCCGACGATGTGCTCGCGGATGATCTCGCGCGTCCTGTGCTTGTCGAGCTTTCCGTAGACGAACTTCTTGCCGGAATTGTCCAGCAGCGTCATCATCGGCTCCTGGTCGCAGAGGCCCAGGCAACCGGTCTGGCGGAGCGTGACGCGCCCGGCAACGTCCGGGCTGGCAAGGAACTCTGCGAGCACGTCGCGCGCGCCCGCAGCGATGCCGCACGTGCCCATGTGGACGGTCGCCACGATCTCCTTCGCCCCGCTGCGGAGGTCCACGTCGCCCTGCGCCTTCGCCTTCAGCGCGTTCAGGTCCGCAACGCTCGCGATCTTCCGGGCCATGTCTGGCTCCCTTAGCGAATTGTTTTCTCTTCGACGTTCGTCCGCGGCTTGACCTCGGTCCTGTCGCCGTCGCGATAAGGTTCCAGCAGATCGTTCAGCTTGTTCGGCTTCACGCGCTGGTGGACTTCTTCGTCAATCATCACCGCCGGCGCCAGGCCGCAGGCGCCGAAGCAGCGGGCGACCTCGAGGGTGAACTGGCGGTCCGGCGTCGTCTGGCCGACGTCGATCCCGAGCTTCTGCTTCATCGCGTCGAGCACGCGCCGCCCGCCGCGGACGTAGCACGCCGTCCCGAGGCACACGCGCACGAGGTGCTTGCCGCGCGGCACGGTCGAGAAGAACGAATAGAAAGTCACCACGCCGGCGACCTCGCTGTAGGTCTTGTCCAGGCGCAGGCTGATCCGCTTCAGGGCCGATTCCGGCAGGTAGCCGCCGAAAATGCCCTGCGCGATTTGCAGCACCGGGATCAACGCGCCGGGCCGATCGCGGTATTCCTTCAGCACGTCGTCCAGCCGCGCCAGAAGCTGCTCTTCCGTGGCTTCCGCGCCGCAGGCGCAGGCGACAGTTTGCTCGCTCATCTTCTCTCCTTCGATGCTCCCAGAGGCACGGGCAGGAAACATTGATGTTAGCACAAAACCCCGGCTTGCGCAATCCCTTTCCGCACTGCGTCCGCCAGCGCGCCGGCGCGTGAAAGCCCGTCCGGCCCCGACGCGGAAAACGCTCGATTTCCCCGGCTGAAACGCACTTCCCGGCGCCGTTTTCCGGCCGAGAGCAGGCAGCGGATCTCCAGTCGTGGATTGGCCGCTGCGACTGTCGCCAGGGTGGTGGCGAGATCGCCCAGCGGTGCGCGGTCCACGTGGTCGAGCTGCATCGTCGCTTCGACGGACAAGCCGCCCAGCCGCGACTTTCGCAGCGCCAATTTTCCGGAGGCGCGCTCGGCCGCCGCAGCGAAAAGGCTCAGCCCGAGTCCGGTGCGCTTGCCGCGCTTCGTCGTGAAGAACGGATCGGTGGCGACCTTCGCCGGCACCGCGAGCCCCGGCCCATTGTCGGCAACGACGATCCTGAGCCGGTTGCGCGCCGAATCCTGCCGCACCGTCACCGAGATCACCGATGCGCCGGCGCGAATGGAGTTCTCCATCAGGTCCAGCACGTGCAGCGACAAATCCCGCATTCGCGACCTCCGGAGAGGATATCGTAATCACACGGCTGTTCGCCGTAGCGCGAGGACCAACTCGTCGAAAACCGGGCGGCGCAGTTCCAGCGCGGTCCAGACCGAGCCGATCTGGAGGAGATCGTGGCTGTCGGACGAACGCAGCACCGGCAATCCATACGTCGCGGGCTTCGCGACGGGCGGAAACATCGGGCTCTCGAAAATCTCGACCGCGTCGAATCCCGCGTCTTCCGGGAACAGGCCCAACTGGCTGATCACGCTGAAGGACGGCCGGTTCAGATGCGCGGCGATGACCAGGCCGCCGTGCCGGTGAATGAGATGCACCGTCTCGGACAGCGTGAATCGCGAGGCCGCCGCCAGCATCTTCGGCTCCATACCGATCACGCGCCCGGCTGAGTCCATCAGCCTTTGCTCGATGCGGTCCGGACGCGGCTTCCGGGATTTCAAGTTCGGCAGCGTCGCCGCCACTTCCGCGCCCGCCGCGCAGGCCGATGGCGCGTCCGGGAAGAGGCCGACGACGTGCGCTTCCTCGGACGACAT
>Ga0187876_1000165_pt1 | contig 67079 bp, 53 predicted proteins | sample June2016WEW_17_4_FD_133000 | JGI IMG/M metagenome (GOLD analysis project Ga0187876, IMG submission 133000) | Peatland microbial communities from SPRUCE experiment site at the Marcell Experimental Forest, Minnesota, USA - June2016WEW_17_40 | ecosystem: Environmental > Terrestrial > Soil >... | reverse complement strand
GAAGACTTTCTCCTCGACGAAGATCGGCGTGCCGAACTGGACGGAGATGGCGATGGCGTCGCTGGGCCGCGAGTCCACCTCCAGCGTGCGCCCGTTCTGCTCGAGGATGAGCGTGGCATAGAACGTGCGGTTGCGCATGTCGCTGACGATCGTGCGCTGGAGCGTTACGTTCAGGCCCTTGAGGATCGAGCAGATCAAGTCGTGCGTGAGCGGGCGCGGCGTCCGGTACTCCTTGATGCCGCGGTCAATCGCCGTGGCTTCGTAGATGCCGATCAGGATGGGAAAGGCGCGCTGGCCCTGCTTTTCCTTGAGGACGATCACCTGCTGGTCGCTCCGCTCGTTGATGATGATCCGCGACAATTCCACTTCAACCATGATTTTCTCCGTCGCCTGGCCCGCGTTGGCCGCAGGCGGAAAAGGGAACGCGACCGTCCGAGTCGCATTCTAGCACAAGCGCGCGGCGGGCGAAAGCGCGGGCGATTTGCCAAAAGGCGGCGCTTGCGCTATGCTGCGCGGCGCGGTGCGGCGAACGATTTTCGGGAGCGGGCTCGGAGGGCGTTTTGCATAGCGGCAGGGGACGGCTGATCGTTATCGAGGGTTCCGACGGGAGCGGCAAGGCGACGCAGAGCCGCGCGCTGGTCCGACGTCTGCGCGCCAGGGATGTCCCCGTCGCGCGCATCGCTTTTCCCGGCTACCGGCGCGGGTTCTTCGGCAGCATGGCCGGCGAGTACCTGCGGGGCGAGCTCGGCGTCGATGCGGACCCGCGCCTCGTTTCGCTGCTCTATGCCGGCGACCGATGGGAGGCGAAAGCGAAGATCGCGCGCTGGCTGGCCGAGGGCCGGGTGGTCGTCTGCGACCGCTATGTGGATTCGAACAAGGCGCACCAGGGCGCGCGGCTGCGAAGTGCTGCGTCGCGAGGAAGATTCCTCGACTGGGTGGACCGGCTGGAGTACGGGGTGTTCGGTCTTCCGAGGCCGGATTTCACGATCTTTCTTCACGTGCCACAACAGTTCGCGGACCGGCTGATTGCGCGCAAGGCGCCGCGCGCGTACCTGCGCGGGAAGCGGCGCGATATTCACGAGTCGGACCCCCGGCATCTGCGCGACGCCGAACGCATCTACCTGCAACTGGCCTCGAGCCGTTCCGCGCGCCAGGGTGCGCTGATCAAGTGTACGGAGTCCGGCCGATTGCTCTCGAAGTCGCAGGTCGCGGACCGGGTCTGGCGCGCCATACTCCGCCGCGGATTGCTTTGTCGCCGCTGATAATAACGGAAAAAGTTTTTGCCACGGATTTCACGGATTTACACGGATTACCGGCGACGGACTGGAAAATGATTACAGCGGTTATTGCCCGTGTTCTTCTTCATCAGTATAATCTGTGACAAAATTCGGTCGTCGCCTTTCGGTAATCCGTGTAAATCCGTGAAATCCGTGGCCAAGATTCCGTCGTAGTCGTTCGGTAATCCGTGGCGAACGTTCTTTTTCGCGAGGTGCGGCGATGATGAACCGGCTGCTGTGGCTGGCGCAGTTGGGGTGCCTCTGCGCGCTGCTTTCCGGGTGTGCGCTAAGCGGCGGATCGGCCGAGCGCACGACCCGCGACATGCTGGACCCGGCGACTTCGCCCCGGCAAGAGATCCTGCTGCAAGAGCATTTGATCGCGCTCGCACCGGACTCCGACCGGTTCCTGGCCGAGGCGTTCTTCCCGATCGGGCTGTACGACGTGCCGGAGGAGGCGCTGCCGGAGGTCGCCGCGGCCGGGTTCAACACCGTGGTCAACGGCGGGAAGGATGCGTCGTACCTGGCGCGGGCGCAGGCGCTCGGGCTGCGCGTGATTCCTTACATTGACATGGCGCACATGGCAGCCGATGTCGCGAGCGCCGCCGGCCGGCGGACTCTGTTCGCGTGGTACCTGTTCGATGAGCCGGACCTCAACGCGCTTTCGGCGACGGCGTACTTGGAACTCGTGAAGCTCTTCCGCGCTGCCGAAAGCCGGCGGCCGCTTTTCCTGACGGTGCAGTCGCCGGACAACTACGCGGATTACGCCGCCGGCTGCGACATCCTGGCGGTGGACCCCTATCCGATCCAGCACCTGGCGCCGGAGTTGAACGACCTGAGGCGCGTGCCGCAGTGGATCGAGGCCGCGCGCGCCGCGGCGGGTCCGAAGCCGGTCTGGGCGGTGATGCAGGCGTTCTTCGCCGCGCCGATGTGGCCGCGCAATCCGACTCCGCAGGAACTCCGCGCGATGGTCTTTATGGCGCTCAACCATCGCGCGAGCGGCATCGTCTTCTTCTCGTACAAGTCGGGCGACCGGCCGATCACGCAGCATGCGGACCTGTTCCCGGCGATCGAACGGCTGGTCGGAGAGATCAACGCGCTGCGCGGACCGCTGCTGGCGCCGCCGACGCCGGTGGACTTCAATGTGCAGGTGCTGGAGGAGCAGGTTCCGCCTGCGGCGCCGAAACCGCCGGAGGACCGCGCGCCGCTGGACTGCTCGCTGCGGACCTTCATGGACGCGCAGTTGTTCATCGCCGTGAACCCGGATTTCTGGAAGAAGACCACGCGGCTCTCGATGCCTCCGTCGGTCGTGGGAAAGTCCCTGGTAGAGATTTTCCCCGATTCGCCGACGCAACCGCTGACCGTGCCGCGTACGCATCCGTTCGACATCACTTTCGAGCCATACCAGACGCGCATATTCTGGACTCGCTGACCTTGCCGGGCGTCGCAAGCTGAGACGCGCAATATTCCGGCTTGCGACGTTTTGAACGGTTGGCGTTCCACTGCCGCGTCAGACATCTTCCGCACGCGATCTAACCGTTGACCTATCTACTCAATTTTCGGCGACTTGCGACACTGCTATTTCGGCGAGCATGGAATCAACGTCCAGCCGACAACATTGGCATAATGTTTGCTGTATGCCCAGTGCTATGTAGCAGGTTCTTGGAAACGGCGTGACGTCCGCCTGGGTTCCCCCATCCCAGGCATGACCCCGGCGTCACGCCGTCCTCCCTTTTCAGCGGCTTCCGGCGATCTGCCCTATCGCGCCAACGTCTCGTTCAGACGTTCGCGGACCGCGTCCTCGTCCTCGAATAGCCGTAACGAGCGGCCGAAAAACGACCGAGGCGAGCGCGCGCCCAACGCTCCGCGCAAAATTCCGGTTGCGGGACTTGACTCGCAGTGTCGGGCGGCGGTACATTCGAATAGAGTTGGGGCGGAGGCATGCGGGCGAATTTCAGCAACTGGGGTTGCCGGATTCCCGAATGAAGGGGCCCATTGATGGGAAGGATTCCTGCCATGAGAAAGAGTTGGATTGTCGCCGCATTCTGCGCCGGCCTCGTCGTCCTCGCCGCCGGTTGCGCCTCGTCGTGGCACAAGGGACGCGTGCAGCCGATGCTCTCCGGCATTCTCGACGGCAAGACTTTTGTCGGCGAAGTCGGCGTCGCGGAGGCGCCCTCGACGCGCGACACGTTGACCTTCAAGGACGGCTACTTCCATTCGGCCGCCTGCGACCAGTTCCATTTCGGGAGCGGCGCGTACCTGGCCGTGGCGAGCGGCGACACGACGACGTTCCAGGCGATAACGCACAACCGGCAAGGCGCGGTGAATGTCTGGATGGGAACGGTCAAGGACAACAAACTCGAAGGCACGGCGACGTTGTACGAGAAAGGCAAAGAGCCGTTCAAGCGCTGGGTGAGGGCAACGCTGCAGTAGCGTTGCAGTTCGGAGCGGGCTGAGGGACGTTTCATTTTTTTAGGGGGAAAGCGCACATGGCGAAGGGCAAGAAGCGGATGGTCAAAGCGCATGCGTTGGAGCAGTCGCACGCGGGTCACGCGAAGCACCTGTGCGACCTGGCGTCGCGCAAGCTGATGGACCAGGTGGCGGACCTGGCGAAGAACTCACAATACGTCTGCCACTTCTGCGGCCGCGCGGCGGCCAAACCGGGCAATCTCTGCGAGCCGATCAAAATCTAGTCGGCCGGACCGAGCAGGGCGGAGTTGATTCAGCGACTCCGCCCTGTTTCTTCCCAACCCCCAAAAGAGACGCCGCGCTCCGCAGCGCCCCTTGACAGTCCATCCGGCGTCCTCCATACTTTTATTAAAGGAGTCGTCAAGGGCGTCATGGCTCCGGGGTGGAAGCGCAAAGACGACTCCACAAGTGATTGTATCACAAGACGTTAGCCTGAAAGACGTTCAATCGCACCACTCCGGACCGGACGCATGAATGTCGTTGATAGGAGGGCACAACCATGGTCACAGAAATTGCCATGCTGCCGGTGATCCTGATGGGAGTTTCGTTCTTTGGCAGGGGTAAATCCGGAAGCTCGGCGGGCGACAGTTCGTGTTCGTCGTGCGGCTCCAGCGAAAAGAACCTGCCCGATGAGGCCAGGGAATCGGTGAAGACACTCCATGAGAACGGCATCGGATTCCTGACGGCGGATCAACTTCAACAGAAGTTGCTGTCCGGCGCGCCGCCGATCGTGGTGGACGTGCTGCCCGCGGACAACTACCGTGAGTCGCACATCAAAGGCTCCGTCAACATCCCGTATGACCAGGTCGAGCAGTGGGCCTCGCGCCTGATTCCGGATATGAACGCCGAGGTGGTCGTCTATTGCGCGAACTACAAATGCCCGGCCAGCATTGAGGCGGGCAAGACGCTGAAACGGCTCGGTTACACCAACGTGCATGACTTCAAGGGCGGAATGAAGGAGTGGCTGGACCGGAAGTACACGGTCGAAGGTCATAAGGCTAAAGCGGCGTAGCAATTCCATCTGCGCCGGTCGGTTGTGCGGAGCGCCGCCCATCCGGCCGGCGTCGTCGTTGTAAGAAGTCGGCTTGATTTGCCGGCCGAATCACGATAATCTGAGCCAAACCGGGCTCGTCCTGGGACCCTTCGGTATCGTTTCAGGTTTCGAGCCCTTTCTCTCTCGTCGAGGAGCACCATGTCCCCGTTTGAAATTCTCATGCTCGTCTGTTTCGGCGCCGCGTGGCCCTTCTCCATCGTCAAGGCGTATCGTTCCCGCGAGAACGGCGGCAAGAGCCTGCTGTTCCTCATCGTGATCTTCATCGGCTACCTGGCGGGCACGGCGAACAAGCTGTGGTACAAGCCCGACGCGGTCGCCGGAGTCGTTTACCTTTATATTCTGAACGGCATCATGGTCGCGGTGGACATCGCGATCCATTTCCGCAACCAGCAGTTCGCCGCGCAGCCCGACAAGGATTTTCTGGGCGAATAACGCATCGTCGCCCGGTTCGCCGAGAGGATTAGGAGCAATCCATGGCTGATCTCCTGTACGTGGGAATCGTCATCGCGTTCTTCGCGGTCACCATCGTCGGCCTCAAGGCGCTCGACCGGATTTAGGAAGAGACCATGACCGCCATCCACGCCGTCTGCGGCGCCGTCGCGCTCGGGCTGCTCATCTACCTCTTCGTGGCGCTGCTGAAGCCGGAGAAATTCTGATGACCGCCAATGCGTGGTTTCAGATCCTTCTCTACGTCGGCATATTGACCCTCCTCGCCATCCCGCTGGGCCTGTTCATGGCCAGCGTGTTCGAAGGCCGCGCCGGCCGGATGGAGAAAATCCTGCGCCCCGTCGAGCGCCTCCTGTACCGTCTCTGCGGCGTCCGCGCCGACGAGGAGATGAACTGGAAGCAGTACGCGGTGGCGATGCTGCTCTTCAACCTCTTCGGCTGCCTGCTCGTGTACGCCCTTCAGCGGATCCAGCTCTTCCTGCCGCTGAACCCGCACAAGCTCGGCGCCGTGTCGCCCGACTCGGCGTTCAACACCGCCGTGAGCTTCGCCAGCAACACGAACTGGCAGGACTACGGCGGCGAGTCCACGATGAGCTACCTGACGCAGATGCTGGCGCTCACCGTGCAGAATTTCGTCTCCGCCGCCACCGGCATCGCCGTCCTTGTCGCGCTGATCCGCGGGATCGTGCGGAAGGAGACCGAGCACATCGGGAATTTCTGGACCGACCTGACGCGCAGCACGCTCTACGTCCTCATGCCGCTATCCATTGTGCTGGCGCTGGCGCTGGTCTGGCAGGGCGTGCCGCAGACGTTCGGCCCGTCGCGGACTGTGCCGTTCCTTCAGCCGACGCAGGACGACAAGGGCAAAGCGGTCGCCGAGCAGGCGCTGTCGGTCGGCCCGGTGGCCTCGCAGGTGGCCATCAAGCAACTGGGAACCAACGGCGGCGGCTTCTTCAACGCCAACTCCGCACACCCCTTCGAGAACCCGACTCCGCTCTCCAACTTCCTGGAACTCCTGGCGATCCTCCTCATTCCGGCCGCGCTCTGTTTTACGTATGGAAAAATGGTCAAAGACATGCGCCAGGGCTTGGCCATTTTCGCGGCGATGATGGGCTTGTACCTCGTCTGCGCGATCGGGTGCGTGTGGGTCGAAGAGCGCGGCAACCCGATCCTGGCGAAGCTCGGCGTGGACCAGGCGCCGCACGACGGGGCATCGGCGCTCACGACGGCGGGCTCGAACAACGCCCTGTCCGGCGGGAACATGGAGGGCAAAGAGGTGCGCTTCGGCCCGGTCAATTCCGCCATCTGGGCCACCGCGACCACGGCGGCCTCGAACGGCTCGGTGAACTCGATGCACGACTCGTTCACGCCGCTCGGAGGGCTGATCCCGATGTGGCTCATCAAGGTGGGCGAAGTCATCTTCGGCGGCGTAGGCTCGGGCCTGTACGGCATGCTGGCGTTCGTCATCGTCACGGTCTTCGTCGCCGGCCTGATGGTCGGCCGCACGCCGGAGTACCTCGGCAAGAAGATCGAAGCGAAAGAGATGAAGATGGCCTCGCTCGTCATCCTGATCGTCCCGCTGCTGGTCCTCATTGGCTCGGCCGCCGCCGCCGTCTGCGACGCCGGGACCAGCGGCCTGGGCAACCGCGGCCCGCACGGGCTCAGCGAAATTCTCTACGCGTACGCCAGCACCTCCAACAACAACGGCAGCGCGTTCGCCGGGCTGAACGTCAACACGCCGTACTATAACCTGACCACGGGCCTGGCCATGCTGCTCGGGCGGTACTGGCTGGCGGTGCCGATCCTGGCCATCGCCGGCTCGCTGGCGCGGAAGAAAATCGTCCCCGCCGGCGCGGGCACGCTCTCGACGCACACGCCGCTGTTCGTGGCGATGCTCGCCGGCGTCGTGGGGCTTGTCGGCGCGCTCTCCTTCATCCCGGCGTTGGCGCTGGGGCCCATCGCGGAATTTCTTCAGATGATCCGCTCATGAGCGACAAGAAAACCGGAACGCGCCCGCTGTTCGACCCGCCGATCGTGAAACGGGCCGTGCTCGACTCGTTCCGCAAGCTCCATCCCGCGCTGCAAATCCACAACCCGGTCATGTTCACCGTGTTCATCGGCAGTGTGGTGACGCTGGCGCTCTTCGTCCAGGCGGTGCTGGGCAAGGGCGAGGCGGCGCCCGGATTCATCCTCGCCGTCTCCGCCTGGCTGTGGCTGACGGTGCTGTTCTCGAACTTCGCCGAGGCGATGGCCGAGGGCCGCGGCAAGGCGCAGGCCGACACCCTGCGCAAGGCGCGGCGCGACATCCTGACGCGGAGACTCGCCGCGCCGAAGCGCGATGCCTTGTCGGTGCGCGTCGCCTCCGCCGACCTCCGCACCGGCGACTTCGTGCTCGTCGAAGCCGGCGAATTCATCCCCGGCGACGGCGAAGTGGTCGAGGGCGTCGCCTCCGTGGACGAGAGCGCCATCACCGGCGAGAGCGCCCCGGTGATCCGCGAGAGCGGCGGCGACCGCAGCGCCGTCACCGGCGGCACCCGCGTCCTCTCCGACTGGCTGATCGTCCGCGTCACCGCGAATCCCGGCGAGAGCTTCCTCGACCGCATGATCTCCATGGTCGAGGGCGCCAAGCGCCAGAAGACCCCGAACGAGATCGCGCTGAACATCCTCCTCGCGGCGCTGACGATCGTGTTCCTGGTCGTCTGCACCACGCTGCTGCCGTACTCCATCTACAGCGTCAAGGAAGCCGGGAAAGGCGTCGTGGTCAGCATCACGGTGCTCGTCGCGCTGTTCGTCTGCCTGGCGCCGACGACCATCGGCGCGCTGCTCTCGGCGATCGGCATCGCCGGCATGGACCGCCTGATCCAGGCGAACTGCATCGCGATGTCCGGCCGCGCGGTCGAAGCCGCCGGCGACGTGGACGTGCTGCTCCTCGACAAGACCGGCACGATCACGCTGGGCAACCGGCAGGCGACGGAGTTCATCCCGGCGCCGGGCGTCAACCTGCCGGAACTGGCCGACGCGGCGCAGTTCGCCTCGCTGGCCGACGAGACGCCCGAGGGCCGCAGCATCGTCGTGCTCGCCAAGGAGAAATACGGCCTGCGCGGGCGCGACATCCATCCGCTGGGCGCGGCGTTCGTCCCGTTCACCGCGCAGACGCGCATGAGCGGCGTCAACCTCGAAGGCCGCCAGATCCGCAAGGGCGCCGCGGAGGCCATCGAGGCGCACGTCCAGACCCTTGGCGGCGAATTCCCCGCCGGCGTGCAGGAGAAAGTCCGCGCCATCTCGCTCGAAGGCGGCACGCCGCTGGTGGTCTCGGAAGGCGCGCGGGTGCTGGGGGTCATCCGGCTCAAGGACGTCGTCAAGGGCGGCATCCGCGAGCGGTTCCTCGAACTGCGCCGCATGGGGATCAAGACGGTGATGATCACTGGCGACAACCCGCTGACGGCGGCTGCCATCGCGGCGGAGGCCGGGGTGGACGATTTCCTGGCCGAGGCCACGCCCGAGGCGAAGCTGAAGTACATCCGCGAATCGCAGGCCGGCGGCCGCATGGTCGCCATGACCGGCGACGGCACCAACGACGCGCCCGCGCTCGCCCAGGCCGACGTCGCCGTGGCGATGAACACCGGCACGCAGGCGGCCAAGGAAGCCGGAAACATCGTGGACCTCGACTCGAACCCGACGAAGCTCATCGAGATCGTGAGCATCGGCAAGCAGTTGCTGATGACGCGCGGCTCGCTGACGACGTTCAGCATCGCCAACGACGTGGCGAAGTATTTCGCCATCATCCCGGCGGCCTTCGCCGCGACGTATCCCGCGCTCAACGCGCTCAACCTGATGCACCTGGCCACGCCGCAGAGCGCCATCCTCTCGGCGGTGATCTTCAACGCGCTGATCATCGTCTTCCTCATCCCGCTGGCCCTGCGCGGCGTCAAGTACCGTCCCGTCGGCGCCGAGAAGCTCCTCCGGTTGAACCTGCTGATTTACGGCCTCGGCGGCCTGGCGCTGCCATTCGTCGGCATCAAGTTGATTGACATGATTCTCGTTCTGCTGCGGGTCGCTTGAGGGAAAAGACATGTTCGCCGAAATCCGCCGTCAAATCCGCCCGGCGCTCGTCGCGCTGGCCCTGTCCTCGGCGCTGCTGGGGCTGGTCTATCCGGCGGTCATCACCGCCATCGCCCGCACGCTCTTCCCCGGCGCGTCGCATGGCGCCCTCATTGAAAAGGACGGCCGCGCGCTGGGCTCCCGGCTCATCGGGCAGCCCTTCACGGACCCGAAGTATTTCTGGAGCCGGCCTTCGGCGACCACGCCCTTTCCGTACAACGCGGAATCCTCCAACGGCTCCAATCTCGGCCCGACCAACCCGGACCTGGCGAAGGCGGTCCGCGAGCGGATCGCCGCGTTGCGCGCCGCCGATCCGGGCAATTCGGCGCCCGTGCCGGCGGACCTCGTGACGGCCTCGGCCAGCGGGCTCGACCCGGACATCACGCCGGCGGCGGCGGAGTTCCAGGTGCGGCGCGTCGCCCGCGCGCGGAAGCTCGACGAGAAGGAGGTCCGCGCCCTCGTCGCACGGTTCACCCAGGACCGCCAACTCGGCATCCTCGGCGAGGCGCGAGTGAACGTCCTCGAGCTGAATCTGGCTTTGGACGGGCGGATCCAGCAAGACCGCCTTAAGGAATCAAGCACAGATTGACAAAGCATCTTTTGATGGCCATAATATCATCAAATAGGAGGGCCCGAATCATGCGGCTCACAATTGATATTGACGAGAAGGTGCTTCGCGGCATTCAAAAGGCAACGGGGAATCGTAAGCGCTCGCCGGCCGTCCGCGAGGCGCTTGTGCGGTATCTGCGCGAGCGGGAGAAGAGAGAGTTCTTGCGCAAAGTCCTCCGCGGCGAGACGGATTTCGGCATGACGAACGAAGAACTGGAGAAACTCGCGACCTATGATTCTGATTGACACATCGGCCTGGATTGAGTTCTTCCGGCGCAGCGGTAATGCCGCCATCAAGTCGCGCGTGGCCGGGTGGGTGGAAACGGGCGAGGCGGGTTTCTGCGGCCCCATCCTTTACGAACTAACACTTGGCGCGCGTCCGGCGGAGACGCATTTGATTCGAAAAGCCCTCGGGTTCTGCGGTTTCCTGGAGTTTCCGGCCGCCGCCTGGGAACTGGGAGCATCACTGGAAAGAGGGATGCGGCAGAATGGCGCCACGGTCCCCCGCGACGACATCCTCGTCGCAGCCGCTGCGCTGCACCATGATGTTCCCCTCTACTGTTGCGACAAGCACTTCCAGTTCATAGCAAAGCACGCGGCGCCGAAGCTGCGATTGGTCTGATGTTTTTTCGTTCTTAGCGCTCTGCGCGAGAGTATTTCTTTCTTCATGCGAACGTCAATGATGAGAAGGCGATGGACCCGACCCGCGCCAATCCCGACGAACTGCTCAAGCAGGTCAAGGCGGAGGAGCAGCGGCAGCGACGCGGCAAGCTGAAGATCTTCTTCGGTGCGGCCGCCGGCGTCGGCAAGACCTACGCCATGCTCGAAGCGGCCCAGGCGCGCAAGACCGAAGGGCTGAACGTCGTCGTCGGGATCGTCGAAACCCATGGGCGCACTGAGACCGAGACGCTCCTCAAGGGGCTCGAAATCCTGCCGCCGCGTTTCGTGGAGTACCGCGGCACGAAGCTGCGCGAGTTCGACCTCGACGCGGCCCTGGCGCGCAAGCCGGAGCTGATCCTCGTGGACGAACTGGCGCACACGAACGCGCCCGGCAGCCGCCATGCAAAGCGATGGGAGGACACCAACGATCTCCTCGACGCCGGGATCAACGTCTACACCACGCTCAACGTGCAGCACCTCGAAAGCCTCAACGACGTCGTCCAGCAGGTCACCGGCGTCGTCGTCCGCGAGACCGTCCCCGACTCCGTCGTCGAGCAGGCCGACGAGATCGAGCTGATTGACCTGCCGCCCGACGACCTGATCCGGCGCCTGAAAGAGGGAAAGATCTATCTTCCCGAGCAGGCGGGGTTCGCGGCCGACAACTTCTTCCGCAAGGGCAACCTCATCGCGCTGCGCGAGCTGGCGCTGCGCTCGACCGCCGACCGCGTGAACCTGCAGGTGCGCGACTACCGCGAAGAGCAGGCGATCAGCCGCGTCTGGCGGACCTCCGAACGGCTCCTCGCCTGCGTCAGCCCCAGCCCGTTTTCCGCCCAACTGGTGCGCGCGGCGCGGCGGATGGCCGCCGGCCTGCACGCGGAATGGATTGCCATCACCGTCGAGCAGCCGAACCTCTCCGAGGCCGGCAAGGAGGCGCTGGCGGAGAACCTAAGCCTGGCGGAGCAACTCGGCGCCGAGACGGTGAGGGTGACCGGCACGGACGTGGTGAAAGAGGTCGTCGCCTACGCGCGCAAGCACAACGTCACCAAGATCATCGCCGGCAAGCCCGGCCCGCTCCGCCTTCACGAGCGGCTCTACGGCTCCTTCGTGGGCAACCTGATCCGCGCCAGCGGCGATATTGACGTTTACATCATCAAGGGCGAGCCGGAGCCGTTCGAGATCACGCGCGCGGTGCGCGTCGAAGCGCCCATCGAGTGGAGGCGGTACGCCTGGGCGGCGCTGACGGTGCTCGTCTGCACCCTGCTCGCCTGGGCCATGCGCAAGAAGTTCGATCCGTCAAACCTCGTGATGGTCTATCTCCTCGGAGTCGCGCTCATCGCCGCGCGGATCGGGTCCGGGCCGGCCATCCTCTGTTCCATCCTGAGCGTCGTCGCCTTCGACTTCGCTTTCGTCAAAGTCTATTTCAGCGTCACGGTCGCCGACATCCAGCACCTGGTGTCGCTGGGCGTCATGCTCGTGGTGGCCCTGATCATCAGCTCGCTGACCTCGCGGCTGCACGTGCAGGCGGAGGACGCCGGCGAACGCGAGCGCCGCACCGCCGCGCTCTACTCCATGAGCGGCCAACTGGCCAGCAACTGGGGCACGGCGAAGCTGCTCGACGTGGTCGTGCGCCACGTGGCGGAGGTCCTGCAGAGCGAGGTCGCCGCCCTGGTGCCGGACGAGACCGGCCGGCTGGTGATCCGGGCCGGAAACGATGCGGCCTTTCCGATGGACGCGCGCGAGCGCGGCGTGGCGCACTGGGTCTTCGACGTCGGCCGCGTCGCCGGCCTGGGGACCGACACCATGCCCGGCGCGGAGTGCCTTTACGTGCCGCTGAACGGCACGCGCGGCCCGGTCGGCGTGCTGGCTGTCCGGCCGCTCCACGCGGGCCGGCCGCTGACGCCGGACCTGCTTCAGCTTCTCGAGGCGTTCGGCACGCAGGGCGGCATGGCCGTCGAGAGCGACCGCTTCGCCGACGAGGCCCGAAAGGCACAACTGGAAGCGGGAGTGGAGAAGTCGCGCAACGCGCTTCTGAACTCCGTGTCGCACGACCTGCGGACGCCGCTCTCCGCCATCACTGGCGCCGCCAGCACGCTGCTGGAGCACGACGAGCAAATGACGCCCGCCGCCCGCCGCGAGATGGCCGAGAGTATCAGCGAAGAGGCCGCCCATCTCAGCCGGCTGGTCACCAACCTGCTCGAAATGACGCGGCTGGAGTCCGGCGCCGCCAAGGTCAAGAAGGAGCCGTGCCCGATCGAGGAGGTCGTCGGCAGCGCCCTGACCCGAATGGAGAAGCAGTTGAGCGGGCATCCGGTGACCACGCATATTCCCGCCGATCTGCCGCTGGTGCCGCTGGACGTAATCCTCACCGAGCACGTCTTCATCAACCTGCTGGAGAACGCGGCGAAATACACGCCCGCCGGCTCCCCGATCGAGATCTCCGCGACGGCGTCGGACCAGCAGGTGACCGTGGAGATCGCCGACCGCGGGCCGGGCATCAGCCCCGGCGACGAAAAGAAGATCTTCGAGAAGTTCTACCGCGGCAAGCTGGCCGGCAGCGCCTCGGGCGTCGGCCTGGGCCTGACCATCTGCCGCGCGGTCGTCGAGGCCCACGGCGGAAAAATCTGGGCGGAGAACCGCCCCGGCGGCGGCGCGTCGTTCCGGTTCACCCTGCCGCTGGCGACGTGACCGTCGGCGACTTGGGCAGGCCAGATCGAATCGTCCTCGTCCTCGAACTGCTCGTTTCAACGGCCGAGGACAACGACGAGGACGAGGACGAGCAGGGCAACGAGGACGAGTAGGGGCTAAGCCTTATGGCGGAAAACGCCGCGAGCATTCTGATCATCGAGGACGAGCCGCCGATCGTCCGCTTCCTGCGGACGGCGCTCGGCGGCCACGGCTATTCGTTCCACGAGGCCGCGACCGGGCAGGAAGGCCTGTCGCTGGCCGCGAGTTGCCGGCCGGATATCCTGCTGCTGGACCTCGGCCTGCCGGACATGGACGGGCTCGAAGTGATCCATCGGCTGCGCGCATGGAGCGCTGTGCCGATCGTCATCATCTCCGCGCGCGGGCAGGAGAGCGACAAAGTCGCCGCGCTCGACGCCGGCGCCGACGATTACCTGACGAAGCCGTTCGGCGTCCCGGAACTCATGGCGCGCATCCGCGCGGCGCTGCGGCACGCCGGGCGTGTGGGCGACGACGCCGAAAGCGCCGTCTTCGTCTCGGGCGATCTGAAGGTGGACCTGGCCGGCCATCTCGTCTCCCTGCGCAACAAGCCGGTCAGCCTGACGCCGATCGAGTTCCGCCTGCTGGCGCTGCTGGTGAAGCACGCCGGCAAAGTCGTCACGCAGCGCCAGTTGCTCAAGGAAGTCTGGGGGCCGCACCTGACGGACGAAACGACCTACCTGCGCGTCTTCGTGCACCAGTTGCGGCACAAGCTCGAAGGCAACCCCGCGCGCCCCAAGTACATCCTCACCGAGGCCGGCATCGGCTACCGGTTCCGGCTCTGACCGCACAGCCGGTTCTTCACGCCGCTCGATTTGCGGCGCGCCGACGCGCGTTCTATAATCAGAGTACGTCGGCTTCGAGATTTCAACCAGCGGGCGGGCGATGACCTCGCTCGCTCTCTTTTTATAGGCATGCGTTCGCGCGACCGATGGGCATTTCCTGGAAAAAGACTCTCTATTCGGTCTGCATCGCCCAGTTCATCGCGATGGTCGGCTTCGGGTTCGTGTTTCCGTTCATGGCCTTCTACCTCCACGACCTCGGCGTGCCGGCGGGGCCGCAGGCGGACAAATGGGCCGGCATCCTCGTGACGGCGATGGGGGTTCCCATGGCGATCTGCTCGCCGATCTGGGGCTGGCTCGCCGACCGGCATGGCCGCAAAAGCATGGTGCTCAGGGCCATGTTCGGCGGCGCGGTCACCGTGGCGCTGATGGCGTTCGTCCAGAATGTCCACCAGCTCTTCGTCCTGCGCATTCTCCAGGGCATCCTCACCGGCACCATCACGGCGAGCATGGCAATGGTCGCCAGCGCGACTCCGACGGAACACTCCGGCTATGCGCTCGGCCTGGTCACTGTCTCCGCGAGCGGCGGCAACTTCATGGGCCCGTTGCTGGGCGGCTACGCGGCCAAATTCTTCGGCTACCGGCCCACCTTCATCATCGCCGGCGCGATCCTCGTGGTCGGCGGCTTCATCGTGACGTACGGCACGGAGGAGAAATTCGAGCGCCACGCCACCAGCCGGGCGGGCGTGACCCGCGCGTTCCTGCCGTTGCTGGCGATCGGATCGTTCCTCGTGCCGCTGCTGACGCTCTGCCTGATCACCTTTGCCGCGACCGCGCCCACGCCGATCTTCCCCTATTTCGTGCAGGACGTATCCGCGATGAACGACAAAGACGCCGCCGCGCTGACCGGTATCATCATCTCGGTGGTCGGGATCGTCGAAACGCTCTCCGCGTGGATATTCGGCCGCTTCGGCGACCGGTGGGGGCACCGGCAAGTGCTCATGGCGGCGGTGGTCTGGGGCGGGATCATGGCGGGCCTGCAAGCTTACGCGCGGAACATTCCGCAGCTCATGACGTTCCGCATCCTGTTCGCGTTCGGGATGGCGGGGGTTTTCCCCACCGCCAGCGCCATCATCCGCAAGGTGGTGCCCGAGCACAGCCTGGGCAAGGCGTTCGGCCTCGTCGCCTCGCTGAACGCCCTGGGATGGGCGTTCGGCCCGCTCGCCGGCGCGTACCTCTCCGCGTACATGCGGGATTATCGGCCGACCTTTACGTTTTCCGGAGTCGCGCTATGCATCGTCGCGCTGCTTATCGCTTGGCGCGTGAAGGAGCCGTCCGCGCCCGCCGAGAGAGTCCAGGCAAGCGCACCGGGCGCCGGGCCGTAAGCAGCGGCCCCATGAGCGGCATATTATGGAACGGAACGCTTTTGGAAGAGTAGTTGTGACCACGTGCTTCGGCGTATAATGTTTGAGAGGGTTTTGAAACACATTATCCCTTCCGGGACCGGAGGTGGCCATGCCGACCGTTATTGAGAACGTCCAGAAAGAAGGTCACGACCTGCTGGTTCAGGTTGAGATTTTCCTGTATGTGCATTCCAACATTGAGTCCGGCCCTTCCAACGACCCAGGCCGTGCTCAGGCAGGGTCGGGATCATTTTGCAATTGGGGCAAACTCGAAGAGGTGGGATTGCAGGAACAGGCAAGGTTGCTTCAAAAGTCCGACGCTTTCTTTTCCGTGCTGGAAACGCTGCTCTCAGGCCGAACTGCGAGTTGCCGCAAAGAGGTGGAGACGGCGAGCGCGGAATTCCATGAACTCATCGCACAAGAAAAACGGTGCCCGTATAAGAGCGCTGATTCCGCCGTGCTGGCGGCCAAGAAGGCAATGCAGGTCGCCTTGAGCTGCCTGGCTCGACTCTACGACGGGAAGGGCGGCGAAGTGTGCTTCGTTCCCGACACAAACGCCTTGCTTTACAACACGCAGCTCGATGCGTGGCAATTCGACCGCGTCCCAACGTTCACGGTTGTCCTGACCCCCGCAGTCCTTTCTGAACTCGAGGACCTCAAAGTGCGGGGAAGTGACAGGAATAAGCCGAAGGCCGAAAACCTGGTGCGGCAAATAGAGGAGTATGCCGGCAGAGGCAACCTGAGCGAAGGCGTAACTCTCGCCGAGGGCAGGAGCGTGGTGCGCTCGCTGGCGACAGAACCCGACATGGCCCATACGCTGTCGTGGCTTGACGCCGGCAGTAAGGACGACAGGTTCATCGCTTCCTTTCTCGAAGTGATGCGGCATCATCCCTGCTGCGAAGTGTTTCTGGTGAGCCGGGACGACAACGTCCGCAACAAAGCGAACTTTGCCTCGCTTCCGGTCATCGCCCCGCCAGACCCTCCTGCCCAACAAGGTCTTAGACTTCGCCCGAGACAGGGCTGAAGGCACATTGCCCGCGTGGCCGTGGCGCGCAAGCTGGTGGAGATTTGCTGGATTCTCCTGCGGCCCGGCATCGCGAGCGCGCCGCTGCATAGCGAGGAAAAGATTCCAGAACGCGCAGCGTACTGCGGGCGACGTGTGCCCAAGGCGGCGTTCGAGGCCCGGTCCAGGGGACTGGCGAGCGCCTCGCGTTGATGCCGGGGCGGATGCGCCGTTATTATGATTGGGCTGACGCCGCGCGACGAGAATCATGCACGATCCGAGGATGGAATTCGGAGACGGTGCGAACCTGTCTGCCGTAGCTTCAGCGAACGCAGATGGGTGTCTGAACGGCACACGAACGGCACATTGAGAGTGAACGGCTTGGGCGAGGGACCGCCCTTGACAAGAAGACGGTTATGGATGTCGCCGGAGTCCTCAGTGAGGCGCTACCGACATCAGTCGGCAAGGACGCCGGACGGCCTATTTTCCGACGACCACGATCATGAAGCTATCCTTCACCATGGTCTGCGGGTGTCCCGATTTTGGCTCGAATCGCGCCGTCGCCAGATAAACGTTGTGGGTCTTGAGGTCAAGCGCCATCGTTTGCGCGTTGTCTTCCGTCGGGATGTTCTCCGCCTCAAACTTGCCCGGCGCCGTTTCGCGGGCCACCGTCAGGGTGCCCTCGCCGTTTGAGCTGAAAGCCACGCCGGTGCCCGGATCGAACCCATTCGCGTCCACCCACCGGCCGATCGGCACGCAGGCGATCACTTTCCCCGCGCTCACGTCCAGGACGGTCATGATTTTGTTGCTGCACCCGGAGAAGACGAGATGATGCGCCGCGTCAAGGGCCAGGCCCGAAGGCTTCAGGCCCGGCGCGAGCGGGAAACGCTTCGTCACGACGAGTTTCGCGCTGTCAATTTCGACGACCTCGCTGGTGCTCACGATGTTCGCATAGACCTTGCCCTGGCCGTCGGCAGAGGCATACTCCGGACAACCGCCGAGCGGGACCGTGCCGACGACTTCGCCGGAGGCGGCGTCGAACGCGGTGGCGTCATTAGCGTCGCCGTTGAAAGTGAAGACGCGTTTCGAGGCCGGGTCGTAGATGATGCAGTCGGGTCCTGCGCCCGTCTTCACTTCGCCGATCACCTTCAGCGTCTTCAAATCGAAAATGGTCGAGGTATTGGCGTCGCCGTTGCTGGTAAATCCGCGGCCCAATTCGGGCGCGAGCGCGATGCCGTGCACGCCTTGCGTGCCGGGGATGTCGCCGACCACTTTATCGGTCTCGAGGTCCACGACCATCACGTGGCTGCTGCGCGAGAGGTACAGCCGCCGCGCGGCGCTGTCAATCGTCAGGTAATCCCAGCGCCCCTCGCCGCCGAGCGTCACCTTCTTGATCACGTGATAGCCCGACGCCGCTCCGTTGCCGCCTTCCGGCGCCGCAATCGCCGGACGCCACATACCGATCCACAGGCACGCCGCCGTCAGCGCCAATCCCGCTTTCAAGGTTCCAAGTCGCATGGACATTGCTTCTTTCCTCAAAAGACGTTTTTCCCATTTGACCGTCCCTCCGAGGACGGCCGCCTCTCACAAGCGAAATTGTAAGCTCGAAACGACCGGTGTCAAGGCGACTTCCGACACTTTATCGCCCCTGCAGATCCCGCCGCGGCCTCGGTCAATGCTAGTGACCTCGATACGATTCCAGGCCTCTCGGATGGTCCACGGTCTCGCCCTCCGTGATACGGATTTGATGCGGAATTCCGTATCAGGGCAAGGCCGGGCTTTCATTCCACCCGCGTCAATCCACGGGTTTTCCTTACGGGTGCGAGAAATGCGAGGGGCGGGAGTTGAACCCGCATGGATTTCTCCACTGGATCCTAAGTCCAGCGCGTCTGCCAGTTCCGCCACCCTCGCGCTGGCGCGATTCTACTTGATTTTTCTTCGCTTCTCAATGCCCCGCTTGAAGTTGCGTCCTGTCCCTTGCCGTTCACATCGCATGGGCCCGGCGCCGGTCCGTCCTCTTCGACGGCCGGCATGGCATCGGCGAAAAAGGCTTGACAAGAGGAAAACGGAAGCGCAAACTACCTCCGGCCGGAGAAACGGAAGTGGGCTGCTCTGGAGAGAGTCTCTCGCCAGCGTGAGGCGTTTGTCCATTTCACGCTGAACCAGGACGACAACCGCTTTGTATGGCATCTCGCACAAGGGTGGCCCGGAGGTTCAGACCATTGGGCATGGGACGGGTTCAGCGACGGTCCCGGTGCTTCTGAGAAGACTCTGCCCGCAGCATGTCTTCATGCCCGTCTTTTCCGCACTCTTCCTCATCTCGTTTTTCCTCTACCTCTGGTTACGCATTGATCCCGCGCTGCTTTGGGGTTTCATGCGGTTCCGAGAGTTCCCTTGCTTCCGGAAGGGCGCGGAGTTCCTCGGAGACTTTCTGCCGTATCCGGGAGGACCGATCGGGTACCTGGCGGCGTTCCTCTCTCAGTTGTACTACTGGTCCTGGCTCGGCTCGTTGATCGTCACCCTGCTGGGCGGGCTGCTTTGCCTGGCCACTTACGGAGTATTCCAGGCGCTCGGCGGCACCCGCGTGCGCGCTCTTTACTTCGTTCCGGCAGTCCTCCTCCTGGCGCTTTATAACCTGTACGGCCATCTGCTTGCCGCCGCGCTGGCGTTGCTGGCCGCATTGCTTTTCGTGAATATCTACTCGCGGTGGGCGCCTCGATCTGCCTGGCTGCGGTTGCCTGCATTCCTGCTTCTGTCCGCCGCCGTCTACTATCTCACGGCGGGCGCGTATCTGGTTTTTGCGGCATTATGCGGAATCCTGGAACTCTTGACCCGGCGGCGGCCTTTCCTCGGCGCGTGCTATATCGCGTGTGTCGTGGGAGTTCCCTATCTGGCCGAGAGGTGCGTCTTCCCCGTCAGCACCGTCGAGGCATCTCTGCGCTTGATTCCCTTCTCTTTGGCGAAAACAGGGCCGATTCCAACTGTCGCGCTTGGCCTGTATCTTTTCTGCCCCGTTGTTGGATTAGTGATCGCCATCGTGCGCCGATTCGGCGGAGGGCGGTTGCGAGCGACCGAAGGCACGCTCTCTCCGTCCGGTCAACAGTCGCAGCCGCGCTCCCTGAGAGCGGGGTTCAGGCCGGCGCTCGAATCGCCGCTCCTTCTCATCCTGGCCGCCATCCCGATCTATTTCTCGTTGGACATGGGGGCGAGGAGATCCCTTCGAATCGAAAGCTGGGCGAGCCAGGGACGGTGGGATCAGATCCTTCGAGAAGCCGAGCACCTCTCGCGCTCGCAATACAATCCGACGATCAATTGGGAGGTCAAGCGGGCGCTCTACCACACCGGCCGGATGCCCGAGGGCCTGTTTGAGTATGTCCAATACCCCGGGAGCCTTGTGAGCCTTGTGCCCACCGCGGGCGGCGAAGCCAGCGACATCTGGATTGAACTGGGAGACGTGGCCGAGGCCGAACACCTGGCGTATGAGACGTTGGAAATAGATGGCGAGCGGCCGCGGAACCTGCAACGGGTGGCGCTGATCAACATGGTCAAGGGTAAGACGGAGGCCGCGCGCGTCTTCCTGGGCGCCCTCGCGCTGGACCCGGTTTGCGGGCGCTGGGGAACGCTCGGCCTGGAGCGTTTGGAGGCCGACCCGCAACTCTCCACCGACCCGGAAGTCCAGCGCCTGCGTTTCTTCAGGCCCACACGAGACACCGTCAAGTTCAATTCCGTGGAAGACAAGCTGTTGGCGCTCCTGGAAGCCAACAGGCGAAATCGAATGGCGTTCGAATACCTGATGAGTCACTACCTCCTGTCCCGCCAGCTCGACAAGTTCGCCCTGAACATCCGCCGTCTCGATGATTTTGACTATCCCGCCGTCCCTCGCCTTTACGAGGAGGCAATACTGGTCTATACGGCCACGACCGGCAAGCAGATTGACCTGAACGGCCGGCGCATCAGGCCGGAGACGCTCGAACGGTTTCAGCGCGTCGGCAACATCCTCGCTTCTCACGGGAACGACCATGAGGGCGCCCTCAGAGACGTTGCCAGAGACTACGGCGGCAGTTTCTTCTGGTGGTCCCTGGCCATGAGAGGACGGCAACCGGAATGAGGAAGCGGAAACTCTGCGTGCTGCTGTTCTGCGCCGGCCTGGCGCTATCGGCGGCCGTCCTGTCTTTCCGGCTGCGCCCGCGTGCGAGCGACGTCGCGAACTGCGCGCCCGTGAACCGGCTTCCGCACATACACCCCGATTATTCCGGAGTCGTCATTCCGCCGAATATCGCGCCCATGAACTTCGTCGTGGAGGAGCCGGGTGCAGAATACTACGTCAGAATATCATCGAAGCGCGGAGAAGGTATTGACATTTCCTCCAGCACCCCGCGGATCGTGATCCCCTCAAGACCATGGAAAAGCCTCCTGGCGGCCAATCGCGGGGAGGAACTTCGTTTTGATCTCTGCGTGCGACCGGCCGGCGGCCGGTGGGAGAGGTTTGACAGCGTCATCAACAAGATCGCACAGGAGGAGGTGGACGGATACCTGGTGTACCGCCTGATCAACCCGGTGCACAACATTCATTCGGTGATGAGCATCCGTCAGCGGAACCTGCAGGACTTCGACGAATCGGTTCTTCTCGACAGCAGAGATTTCGGCGATCAATGCATGAACTGCCACACGTTCCTCAACAACAGGCCCGACAACATGATCGTGCAGACGCGCGGCGTCACAGGGGGCATGATCCTCCTGCGCGACGGGACGCTCACGAAGGTGGATACCCGCACGAAGCTCAATCCCGCTCCCGCGGCATTCGTCTCGTGGCACCCGAGCGGACGCTTGATCGTTTTCTCGGTCAACACCCTGCGGCTGTTTTTCCATTCCGCCAGGACCGAACTCCGGGACGTTGTGGACCTGGATTCTCAACTGGCTGTGTACTCGGTCGAGTCGAACAGCATAACGAGCACATCCAAGATCACCCGGCCTGACCGCCTCGAGACATGGCCGACCTGGGCGCCGGACGGGCGTTACCTGTACTTCTGCTCCGCTCCCAAGTTATGGACCAGCCGCGAGAAAGCGCCGCCGGACCGCTACGACCAGGTCCAGTACGACCTGATGCGCATCGGTTATGACCTGAGCACCGGCGCCTGGGGCGAAGTCGAGGCCGTGCTTTCCGCAGAGGAGACCGGCTTGAGCATCACGCAGCCCCGAATCTCTCCGGATGGAAAGTTTCTCGTGTTCTGCATGTCCGAATACAGCACTTTCCCCTGCTACCAGCCGAGCAGCGACTTGTACCTCATGGATCTCAGGACCGGCCGCTATGCTCCCATGGAGTGCAACAGCGACCAGGCGGACACGTGGCACTGCTGGTCAAGCAACAGCCACTGGCTTGCCTTCACCAGCAAGCGGGGGACCGGCCTGCTGGGCAGAGTGTACTTCAGCTACATTGATGAAAACGGAAAGGCGCAGAAGCCGTTCATTCTGCCGCAGCGGAACCCGGCTTTCTATGATTCCTTCCCGAAGCTCTATCAGTTGCCGGAGCTTATCGTGGATCCTGTCCGGGTGAGCGAGCATGAGTTCGCCCGCGCCATTCTCGCCCCCAGCGGAGTCACCGGCCAACTGGCCGTCACGGGTGCGACCCCGAAGGCCGAAGCCGGGCCGACGACTCCCATGTACGGCCCTCATCCGGAGACGGACAGCGATGGGCAATAAGTCGCCGGCGTTCAAAAGAAGCCCTAAAAGATGGTGTAGATCAGCGGCGCGAGCGGCGATCCGCCCAGAACGACCAGGAGCGCCATAAGGAACAGGATGATGATGATCGGCAGCAGCCACCATTTCTTGTTGTGGGCGAGAAAGTAGAGAAACTCGCTCAACAGGCCCGTGCGCTTCTTCCGGGTCTCTGACTCGAAGTCGTTTCTGTCCGGCTTGATCGTGCCCAAGGGGCCTCGCCTTCAGAACTGCCGAAAATAGTCTGCGGCCTTCGCCGGCAATCCTCGCTTGATCCAATAGCTCTCCGCCGCGCTGTCGAACCGCCGGTGCAAAAGGTCCCGTCCGATCAGACGAAAGATAAGGGCTATCGGCGTAAACACGAGGAAAAATATGATCGCGAGGGCCACGTGGCTCATGACCCATCCGAGCGGCCATGCAACGGCCATCCAGGCGATGTAAAGCGGCCGAATCCACCTGGGAGCGGCCAGACCGATGGCCGCCAGCGCAACGCCGAGCGCCCATAACGCAATTGGCGCGGCGTGCCGAACCGTGCCCAGCTTCCAAGCCGCGAGCGCGCCGGCCAGCCCCAGGCTCAGCAGCAGGACAAGGGCGAACTGACGCAGCCTCCGGTCGTCCGGCCGCCAGTCTATTTCAATCACGGCCACGGGCATACTCCTGAGAAGCGCAAGGTTTGGTCATTCCGAGCGAAGCGAGGAATCTCATACGCCTCGCGCCGGTTATGGTTCAACGTGTGAGATACTTCGCTGCGCTCAGTATGACGCGGGCTATAGTTATGTTCCGGCACAGTACGCTAGTCCAATTGAAACTTCGCAAGATACTCGTCCACCTCGTGAGGTTTTGCGTTGGGCTGACGCTCTTTGAGAAGCAGGCAGTGCGCAAGGACCAGCGCGTCCATGTTGGTGGCCATGAAACATCGGTACGCCTCTTCAGGGGTGCAGACAATCGGCTCGCCGCGCACGTTGAAGCTCGTGTTGATCAGGAGCGGGCAACCGGTCCGTTCCTTGAAACGCTTCACCAGTTGATAGTATCGCCCGTGGCGCTGAGCGTCAACCGTCTGCACGCGGGCCGAGAAGTCCACGTGAGTGATCGCGGGCACCACCGAACGTTGGACGGAAAGTTTCGCCAGGCCGCGCGCGGCCTTCAGGCGCTCGTCGCCGCCGGCGATCCGCTTGTCCTTTCGAACGTTCGCCACCAGGAGCATGTACGGACTGTCCTCGTTCGGCCGCATCTCGAAGTATTGAGCCACATCCTCGCGAAGGACCGACGGAGCAAACGGACGGAAGGACTCGCGGAACTTCACCTTGAGATTCATCACTTTCTGCATCTCGGAAGAGCGGGGGTCGCCGAGGATGCTGCGGCAGCCCAGCGCGCGCGGGCCGAACTCCATGCGGCCCTGGAACCAGCCGACGACCCGTCCCCCAAGGATGAGGTCCACGACGCGGTCCATGAGCCGTTCGTCATCCGGGAAGGTCTCGTAGGGTGCGGCGGCCGAATCGAGGAAGGCCCGGACTTCATCGTCGCTGAACGCAGGACCCAGGAGGCTTCCGCGCTGGCTGTCCTGCGCTGCAATCTCGCGCCCGTGCCCGAGGAGCTGGTGCCAGACGAACAAGGCTGCACCGAGCGCGGCGCCCGCGTCGCCGGAGGCCGGCTGAATCCAGATGTCTTTAAACGGCCCTTCGCGCAGGATGCGGCCGTTGCCGACGCAGTTCAAGGCGACGCCTCCGGCCAGGCATAAATGATCCAGGCCGGTGAGCTGGTGCGCATGCCGGCAGATCCGCAGCATGATGTCCTCGGTCACTTGCTGTATGCTCGCCGCCACGTCCATGTGGAACTCGGTCAGCGCGCCTTCCGGCTTTCGAGGGGGCTGTCCGAACAGGCGGTGGAACCGGGCGTTCGTCATCGTCAGGCCTTGGGCATAGTTGAAATAGCGCATGTTCATCCGGAAGGAGCCGTCTTCCTTGATATCCAGCAATTGCTTGCGGATCACGTCGGCGTACTTCGGCTCGCCGTAGGGCGCCAGCCCCATCATCTTGTACTCGCCGCTGTTCACCCGAAATCCCGTGTAATAGGTGAAGGCCGAATAGAGGAGACCCAGCGAATGGGGAAAGCGCAGCTCATGGGTCAACTCGAGCCGGTTGTCCCGTCCGGCCCCGATGGCCGCCGTCGCCCATTCGCCCACGCCGTCGAGCGTCACAATGGCGGCCTCACGGAACGGAGAGGGGAAGAATGCGCTGGCTGCGTGCGATTCGTGGTGCTGGACGAAGACGTACCGGCCCTTGAATCGGCGTCTCAGGCCGCGGTCCATGACGTGAGGCAGATAAAGCTTCTGCCGCAACCACGCCGGCATCGCAAGGCGGAAGCTGCGAAAACCGCCGGGCGCGTAAGCCAGGTACGTCTCGAGCAGGCGGTCGAATTTGAGGAGCGGTTTCTCGTAGAAGACGACGTGGTCCAGTTCAGCCGCGGTGATGCCCGCCTCACGGAGACAGTAATCAATGGCGCTCTGCGGAAAGCGGAAATCATGCTTCCTGCGGCTAAAGCGCTCCTCCTGGCTCGCGGCGACAATCCTCCCGTCCTGCACCAGCGCAGCTGCGGAATCGTGATAGAAGGCAGAGATGCCGAGGATATTCATCGGTGGAATCCGGACCTCCGGGCGGCTGGTATTCGTCTATGGAACATAGTTCGCCGGGCTCTCGCGAAAAGGTTTTTGCGCCTTGTAGGATTCCAACTGCTCTTCGATCCGTCCGGCCATCTGCGCGGAATGGGCCTTCCGCGCCAGGTCGAGCGCCTGGGTCGCCGCCGCGACCGCCTCGTCAAATCGCCCCTGCTCCGCGCAGGCCGCGCCGAGCGTACTCAAGGCTGTCGGATTCGCGCCGGCGGTTGCTTGGACGGCCTGTTCGGCCAGTCGCGCCGCTTCGGCTCCGTCGCGGAGACGGGCGTCCGGAATCGTCGCAAGGATCCACGCCAGGGCGCTCGCGATCTCCGCGGAACCCGGCATCAGTTTCGACGTCTCGCGCAGATGCTCAACCGCATCCGCCGGGCGGCCGAGCCTGCAGAGCACCCGCGCGAGGCGGATGTGCCCCTCGGCGTCCTTCGGCATCAGGCGCACGAACTCCCGGCATTGCGGCAGCGCTTCATCCATCTTCCCGAGAGCGATCAGCGCGGTCGCCAGGCTCTTGTGCCCCGAGGCAAAATCCGGAGCGATTTGCGCGACCGCGCGAAACTGCGCGACGGCCTCCTTCAGGTCTCGTTCCTCGAAGAGGGCTTTTCCGAGATTGAAGTGCGCCTGCAAATAATCGGGCGAGATCCGCAACGCCTCGTGAAACTGTTGCATGGCCTCGGCCGGCTTTCCCATCTGCATAAGGACAGTCCCCAAATCATTGTGCGCTTCGCTCGAATCCGGCCTGACTTTAAGAGCCTCTTCGATGTATTGACAGGCAGCGTCGCTCTGTCCGGCTGCGGCAAGCTTGCGGCCCATCGTCAACGCCGCGAGCACCATGGCATCATGGATCCAAACGGCGCCGGCGGGCGCCTGTTCCAGGCAGATCTGAAATTGCTCCATGGCGCTCTTGAACTCGCCCCGATCAAACTCCAGTTCCGCAAAATCCTTGCGAAGGAGCAGGTCGTGGGGGTCTTTTTCGAGCGCGCTGCGGTACAGGTCCGAATCCGCTTTCAGGCCTTCCGGCGTGTTGCGTTTCCCCAATTCTTTCTTGGTCTCCTGCAGCCGCGCACGAACCTCGGCCTGGTTGAGTTGAAACGTGAAAGGCGGCGTATTTTCTCTCTCCAACAGGATCTGCACGATTCCAGCCAGGCCCCAGTCGGTCAGGACAAGCGCCTTCACGCACTTCTCCATGGGCGGCGGCGAAACCGTCTCCGCAGGGTGGGCGTCCATCGAGAAGGCGGCAGGGGTCCGAGCCAGCTCTTCGAAGAGGGCGCTCGCCAGCAGGTAATTGCCGGCGAAGTTCATGTGCACATGGTCCCAGAACAGCTCAGCGCCGGGCGCCCCGTGCGCCGCCTTGTCCTCCTCACGAAAGACCTGCTCGACGTCGAGAAGGTGAATCCCGCTCGGTTCCCGTCCGGCGGCCGCCTCGCGGATGATGCCGTTGATGCGCGTATCCGCGCGGAACCGCAGCACGTCCAGATCGCGCGCCAGAATGAATTCATCCCGCGCCTTGTCGAATTGCCTAAGCTCCCGGTCACACCGGCCCAGACGAAAATGCAAGTCGGCGAACCGGTCGTCGAGCGCGGCCGCCTCGCGATATTTCGCCGCCGCCTGCGCGCAGTCGCCCTTGGCCTCGAGCGCAACGCCTGCATTGTACGCCGCTTCCCATGCGGCCATCGTATCCCGGCCGAGGTCGGAGCGGTGCGCCGACCCGAACGGCGCGCAGTCTTCGAGATTCGTCGCGACCGTGCACAGGATCACGCTGGCGCCCGACTTCCGCGCCGCCTCGCAGATGTCGGCCAGGTTTTTCCGAAAATAGCCGTACATCCTTTCCAAACGCGGATCATCGGCGGGCACGTGATTCCCGACAAACATGTTCAGGGAGTCCCACCTCTTCGGCCCTCCCGATCCGCTCAAGAACCTCCACGAGGCGCTCTGAAGCAACTGCCCGATCTTCGTGGACCTGATCCAAATGCTGCCGCGAATGAGCCAGAGGTTTCGTGAGAAGCGGTCGAACACCGTGCCGGGTCCGTAGGGCCCGATCGCCTCGTTGTTGCCCATATAGATGATGAACAGATCGCCATGGAGCCTTGCGCAATCCCGGGCAATCGGAAGGATCACGTGAGAATTGATCGCGGCCAGGCCGGTGTTGATGACCTCGAATCGCAGCTCCGGGTGCTGGTCGCGCAGCATGACTTGGAGAATCCGGCTGAACCCGAACTCCGGCGCCGGATCGCCGATGGCCGCGGACTCGCCCAGCACGAAGATTCGGTACGTTCCGGCGGGCTTGTCGGCTGCGAACGATATCGGGACGGCCGGGCTGCGGGCGATGGCCGGCCTGAAGAACCGCCACCCGAATTTGCCATTGCCGCTGAACTCACCACCCGGTCCGGCTTTGACAAAGAAATGCGAGGGATATCCATAACCGAACGCGCGCAGGCCGCCCTCGAGCAAGCCGAGGAGCAACGCCGGCACGACGACCAGGGCCGCGAGCCGGAAGGCCCACCTGCGCCGGCGGGTGAGGCCGATTCTCGCGGGCCCTTCCTCTCTGGGGCCGCACGGGTTCGGACCCTCTCTTTCGCACCCTTCAAGATCTTCGGATCCTGCTGATCCCATCTTCCCCCGGCCTCCGGCGCCGAGAATCCATGGACGCACGACCTGCTTCCTTCGTCCGCCGCGCCCCCTCGAACCGCGCCCGAGTCACCCAGGCGGAATCTATCCGCCGGCAATGGGGTTGTCAAGGAAGGCGGCCGGCCGTCGTCTAAGGACCATAGCCTGCCGGGCTCTCGTGAAAAGGTTTTCGCGCCTTGTAGGATTCCAACTGCCCTTCAATCCATCCTGCCGCTTGCGCAGAATCGGCCTTCCGCGCCAGGTCGAGCGCCTCGGTCGCCGCCGCGATGGCCTCGTCAAAGCGCCCTTGCTCCGCGCAGGCCGCTCCGAGCGTGCTCAGAACCACCGGATTCGCGCCCCCGGTCGCCCGGTCGGCCTGTTCGGCCAGTCGCAGCGCCTCGGCGCCGTCGCGGACACGGGCGTCCGGATTCGTCGCAAGGATCCACGCCAGGGCGAGCGCGGTTCTCGCGGACCCCGGCGTCCGTTTCAAGCTCCCGCGCAGGTGCTCCACTGCTTCCGCGGGGCGGCCGAGCATGCAGAGCACCTTGGCGAGACGAGTGTGTCCTCCGGCGTCGTCCGGCGCCAGCCGCACGAACTCCTGACAGGGCGGCAGCGCCTCCTCTGTCTTCCCGAGCGCGATCAGCGCGGCTGCCAGGTTATCTTGCCCCTCGGCGGAATCCGGATCGCTTTTCACAGCCGCGCGAAACTGCGCGACGGCCTCCTTCAGGTTTCCTTCCTGGACGAGGGCTTCTCCGAGACTGAGGTGTGCCGACGAAGAGTCGGGGGAGATCCGCAACGCCTCGTGAAGCTGCCGCATCGCCTCGTCCGGCTTTCCCATCTGCAAAAGAACAGACCCCAGATCGCTGTGCGCTTCGCTCAAGTCCGGCCTGAGTTTAAGAGCTTCCTCGAAGTATTGACGGGCCGCGTCGTGCTGTCCGGTTGCCCAGAGCTTTCGGCCCATCCGCCCGATCGCGAAGACGACGCCGGCCGTGATCCAATCAGCGCCCGCGGGCGCCTTTTCCAGGCAGATGTGAAACTGCTCCAGCGCGCTTTTGAACTCGCCCCGATCGAACTCCAGTTCTGCGTAATTCTGGCGGAGGAGCAGATCCTGGGGAGCTTTTTCGAGAGCGCTGCGGTACAGGTCCGAATCCGCTTTCAGAACTTCCGGCGTGTCATGTTTTTCCCATTCCCTCTGATCCGCCAGCAACCGCGCACACCGCTCGGCGTGGTTGAGTTGAAACGTGAAAGGCGGCATATCCTCTCTCTCCAGCAGGATTCCCGCGATCCCCGTCAGGGCCCAGTCGGTCAGCACCAGAGCCTTCGCGCACTTTTCCATGGGCGGCGGCGAAACCGTCTCCGCAGGGCGGCCGTCCAGCGAGAAGGCGGCAGGGTTCCGGGCCAGTTCTTCGAAGACGGCGCTCGCCAGCAGGTAATTGCCGGCGAAGTTCATGTGGACATGGTCCCAGAACAGCTCGGCGCCCGGAGCCCCGTGCGCCGCCGGGTCGCCCTCCTCAAAGACCCGCACGAGGTCGAGAAGGTGAATCCCGTTCGGTTCCTGTCCGGCAGCCGCCTCGCGAATGATGCCGTTGATGCGCGTATCCGCGCGGAACCGCAGCACGTCCTGATCGCGCGCCAGAATAAACTCCTCCCGCGCCTTGTCGAATTCCTTCAGATCCCGGTCACACCGGCCCAGGCGAAAGTGCAAGTCGGCGAATTGATCGTCGAGCGCGGCCGCCTCGCGATACTTGGCCGCCGCCTGCGCGTGGTCGCCCTTGGCCTCGAGCGCAACGCCGGCCTGATAAATCTCCTCCCATGCAGCCGTCTCGTCCGCGCCCAGGTTCGAACGGTGCGCCGACCCGAACGGCGCGCACTCCCCGAGATTCGTCGCGACGGTGCAAAGGATCACGCGCGCGCCTGACCGCCGCGCCACCTCGCAGATGTCGCTCAGGTTCTTCCGGAAATGGCCGTACATCCTTTCCAAACGCGGATCGCCGGCGGGCACATGATTCCCGGCGAACATCTTCAAGCCTTCCCACTTCTCCGGCTGCCCCGTTCCTCTCAGGAACAGCCGCGAGGCGCTCTGAAGCAGTTGCCCGATCCTTGTGGACTTGCTCCAAATGCTGCCGCGAATGAGCCAAAGGTTTCGCGAGAAGCGGTCAAACGCCGTGCCGGGTCCGAAGGGTCCGACCACCTCGTTGTTGCCCATGTAGATGATGAACAAGTCGCCATGGAGCCTTGCGCAATCCCGGGCGATCGGAAGGATCACGTGGGAATTGATCCCGGTCAGGGCGGTGTTGATGACCTCGAATTGCAACGCCGGGCGCTGCTCGCGCAACATCGCTTCGAGAATCCGACTGAACCCGAACTGCGGCGCCGGGTCGCCTGCAGCCGCGGACTCGCCGAGGACGAAGATTCGATATGTTCCGGCCGGCTTTTCGGCTGTGAACGTCGTCGGGACGGCCGGGGTGCGGGCGATGGCCGGACTGAAGAACCGCCACGCGAACTTGCCATTGCTCGTGAGCTTCTCACCCGCTCCGGCTTTGACAAAGTAATGCGAAGGATATCCATAGCCGAACGCGCGCAGGCCGCCCTCGAGCAAGCCGAGGAGCAACGCCGGCACGACGACCATGGCCGCGAGCCGGAAGGCCCACCTGCGCCGGCGGGTGAGGCTGCTTCTTGCAGGCGCGTCATCCCTCGGGCCGCGCCGGTCCGGACTCTCTCCTCCGCGCCCTTCAAGATATTCAGGGCTTCTTGATCTCAACTTCCGCACGCCCTTCAGATCTCATGAGAATCCGGGAATCCCTGGGCGCACGCCCTGTTTCCTGTCCGTACCTATGTCGCCCCAGCGGAATCTATCAGCCGGCAGTGATGCTGTCAAGAAAAACAGGGGCGCGGGACGACCGGTTCGCTAAAAGAGCCGGTTTCTTCGCCGGGCTGAATGAGCCTGGATCACGGAATTTGAGATTCGGCCGCGCCATTCCCGGCCGGGTAGATGCTCTTTGTGGACAGCGTGCCGCCGAGCAATCGGTCGCATTCGGTCGCGACTTCCAGCGCGCCGGCGGGTCTGCGGCGCGGTTTCTTCTCCAACATCCGCATGATGAACCGTTGGATCTCCGCGGTCAGGTCCGGCCGGAAGTCCGCGATGGGCGCCGGCGGGCGCGTTGAAATGTCGCGGGCGATTTCTTCAAGACTCGCGCCCCGCGGGCGGAGCGGCCACGTGCCGGTCAGCCATTCGTAGGCGATCACGCCGAGCGCATAAATGTCGGCCTGTCCGGTGACTCGCGCGCCCGCCGCTTGCTCCGGCGCCATGTAGGGCAGCGTGCCGGTCATCTGCGGGATCGAGGTCTCCTGCTGACCGGCGACATGGGCGATCCCGAAGTCCACCAGCACCGGGCCGCCGTCGTTGCGAATGAGGATGTTCTCGGGCTTCAGGTCGCGGTGCACCACGCCGGCTTCGTGCAGTGCGTGGAGGGCCTGCGCGATCCTGGAGAGTTGCGCGACGACCTGGTACGGGTCCGCCGTGGCGTCTCTGGGCATCAGGTTTCGCAAGGCGCCGCCGGAGACGAGTTCTTGGATGATGTACGTGGCGCCGTCCGGCTCGGTCCCGATGGCCAGGACACGGACGACGCCGGGATGGCGCACGCGCGAGGCCGCCTCGAGTTCGGTCCGGGCCGACGCGAGGATGCTCTGCCGGGCGCGCGCGTCGTAGAGCTTCTCAAGGCGAAGCCGCTTGAGCACCACGTCTCTGCCGCGCTCGGGGTCGTAGACCTGGAAGACATCCCCGAATGCGCCGGCGCCCAACTGCCGGCGGATGACATAAGTGGTCCTCGCGGCGGAACCCGCATCGCCGACGCCGCGGCCTTTTTCGTCTATCGCGCCCTCGACCAATTCCAGGCCGGCCATGGCCTCGTTGAGGACCGGAAGGTAGCGGGCGAAACCGTCCGCGCGCGCGATGCGCAATCCGCGCAGCAGGCATTGCTCCGCAAGCGCCTTGTATCTCCATTGCAAGTACGCCTCGGCCAGAGAGATCCGCGCGGGAATTTCTTCGTCCGGAAGGTCCATCTCCTCGAACCCCTTGACCGTCTCGGCCAGGAGCGGGATGGCCTGCTCGTCCGCGCGCGCCCGGAGCAGCTCTCCTCGCGCGGCGCTGAGGAGCAAAGGGAAGTAAGCGTCGGCGTCGCGGGGCATCGCCTTTTCCGCCGCGGCAAGTTCCGACTCGGCCCGGTCCGGCTCACCCTGCGCCAGGCGCAGCAGCGCCAGGTCTTTCCGCGCGAAGAACACCAGGTCCCTGAAACCGGCTGCCTCCGCTTTTTCGATGCACTGGGTCAGGCAGCTCTCGGCCCTCGCATAGTTCTCCATCCCGAGGAAGGCGCGGCCGAGGTCTTCGAGCATCCGCGCCTGGCCGCGCCGGTCGCCGAGCGCGGCGGCGAGTTCCAGGTTCCGCTCGAAGCAAAAGACGGCCTGGCTGAAACGCCCGGCTTTCAGGTGGACCCTGCCCAGGTTGCCGAGGGTGATGGCGGTCCCGAAACGGTCCGCCGCCATCGTCTTGAGGACGAGAGAGAAGGCGTAGTCGTTGACGGCGAGGTCGAGCCGGCCGCGCGCGGCTTCCGCCATGCCCAATGTGTCGAGCACCTGGGCCTGCGCCAGGCGTTCGCCGAGGCCGTCATAGATTTCCGCGGCTTTCAGGAGGGCTTCGATCGAGGCCGCGGTGCGTCGGAGTTTTCCCTCGGCCAGCCCGATGATGTGCCATGCCCGCCCGGCCAGAACGGTCCCGGGCGCGACGCGGCTCAAAACGTCTTTCGCGGCATCCAGCGCTTTCGGGATATGGCTTCGTTCGCGGATGCCCAGCAGAGCCAGTTCCAGCGAGCAGGCGTCGCGGAGCGCGGGCGAGGCGGCCTCGAGGTCCTGGCGGGCCTCGGCTTCCCGGCCGACCAGCAGCCGGGCCTGCGCCCGCCCGAACAACGCCTCGGCGGAAGAAGCCGGTTCGTCGGACACCACAGCGGGAGTTTCCCGGTCCAACGCCGATCGGTAGGGCTCGGGAAGCGGCACGGTGCAAAAGAACATGACTGTCGCCCTATGGGCTTCTGCGCAGTTCCAATCTCGGGCTGCGACTGATCCCCGCCGCGCTCCTCGCTCGGCCGCGAGGAACGGTCGCGGAAGCTTATTCGACGCGGAGGACGATGAGGCTGATGTCGTCGCTTTGCGGTGCGCCCGTGGCGAACTCGCGGACGGCGGCGCTGATGCGCTTCACAATCTCATCGGCGCCGGCATCGCCGACCCGGCGCACCAGGTGCAGCAGGCGCTTCAGGCCGAAGATTTCGCCCTGGGGGTTGAGCGCCTCGGTGACGCCATCGGTGTAGAAGACGAGCAGGTCGCCTCGGCGCAACGGCACGTCGGCCTGCTCGTATTCCTCGCCCAGGTCGGCGCCGAGGACCATGCCGCCTTTTTCGAGCGGCTCGGCCCGGCCGCCGCGGATGACCAGCGGCGGGTTGTGCCCGGCGTTGGTGTACGAGACGATCCGCCGGGCCGGGTCCAGCACGCCGCAGAAGAGCGAGACGAACTGGCCGGAGCGCGAGTCGTGGCAGAGGTTCTTGTTCAGCCGCCGCATCAACTGGCGCGGCTCGGTGGTGCTTTCCAGGTGAGCGCGCAGCGCGGCGCGCGCCGAGGCCATCAGCAGCGCGGCCGGGACGCCCTTGCCGGCCACGTCGGCGATGACGAAGGCGACGCGGTCGCCTTTGACGCGGATGAAATCGTAAAAATCCCCGCCGACTTCGCTGCACGGGATGCTCTGCGCGGCGATGTCGAATCCGGTCACGGTCGGCGGGTGCTCCGGCAGGAGTTGCTCCTGGATCCTTCCCGCCCAGCGCAGTTCGCGGTCGAGCTTGCGCTTCTCGATGCTCTGCTGGTAGAGCTGCGCGTTCTCGATCGCCACGGCGGCCTGGTTGGCCAGCGACCGCAGCACCTGCACCTGGTCGGGGTCGAAATGCCGCTGGTCGGCGGTGTAAAGGTGCAGCGTGCCGATGGGCCGCTTCTTGCTGATCAGGCCGAGCGAGATGCCGGAGCGGATGCCTTCGGCCTGCGCCTCCTTCGGGTACGTCACGCGCGGGTCGTGGAGCATGTCGAAGGTCTGGACCACCTCGCCCTTGAGCGCGGCGCGGTCAATTTCGCTCCGCTCCACCAGCACGGGGCCTTTGTCGAGGTAGCGCTGGCTGAGGTTGTAGAACGACTTGATGACGAGGCGCTTGCCCTGCGCGTCGAGCAGGCGGATCGAGCAGCCCTTGGCGCCGGCCGCCTCGGTGGCGCTCTTGGCGACGAGCTTGAGCAGTTGGTTCAGGTCCAGCGTTCCGGCGAGGAGCTTGCTGACCTCGTAGAGCGTGCTGATCTCGCGCAGCTTGGCGCGCAGCTCTGCGCCCTGGTAGCAAAGGCCCGCGACGCCGTTGGTGATCGAGACGAGCAGCGTGATCGCCTGGGTCATCTCCGCTTCCGACCACGGCCGGACGGTGTTCAGCGCCGAGCGGAGTTTTTTCTCCGGGATGCCGCTGCGTTGCGCCAGTTGGGCGATGCGCGCCGCCGAGACCTGGCCTTCCGGCTGGTCGCCGGTGACGATCGTCCCGACGCAGGTGTTCTCGACCTCGATGGGCGCGGCGAACTGCGAAAGGCCCGCGTGGCAGACGTACTTGACCACGCGATGCTCTTCGGCCGCGCGCGCCACGGCCCGGCGGTTGCTTTCGCGGCAGCACGTCTCGCCGTATTGCGAACCGGTCATGAGCGAGCAGAACGTGTTCTGGCAGCTCGGCCGCGTGACCGGCCGGCCCTGCAGGTCGCGGATGACCACGGAGACGCCGGTGACTTCGGCGAACCGGTCCTGCATCCGCTGGAGGACGCCGACGTCCACCAGCTCCGCGAGAGGGGTCTCGCGGATGAGCTTGCGAAGCTGGGTGTCGGCTTTCGCCATGATTGATGTTACCGAACAGAGCCTTGAATGACTCGTTTCCTGTTCATCGTAATCTTACTCGTAATCGTAATCGCCGTCCATCCGTCGCCGTCCGGAAGGCGATTACGAGTAAGATTGCGATTGCGATTACGAGACTTGTTGGATGGCGATCTCGCTGGCGAAACTCAGTGCGCGTGCCTCAGAAAAAAACGGGGAGAGCCTCCGCGGCATGCGCCACGGCCGCTCTCCCCGCCGAACTCTTGCGCCGGCGTCCGCTGATCAAGCGACCCCTAACAGTTCCTTGGCCTTGTCCACGGCGGATGCGGCGTCCGGAGCATAACCCTGCGCGCCGATCTCGTCGGCGTAGCTCTGCGTCACCGGCGCGCCGCCGATCATCACTTTCACGTCCTTCAGCCCGGCCTTGCGGACCGATTCGCACACGGCCTTCATCTGCGGCATGGTGGTCGTGAGCAGCGCGGAGAGGCCGATGAGCTTCACGCCCTGGGCCTTGGCGGCTTCCACGAACTTCTCCGCCGGCACGTCAATTTCGAGGTCAACGACTTCGAAGCCGGCGCCGCGGAGCATCATGCAGACGAGGTTCTTGCCGATGTCGTGCAGGTCGCCTTTGACCGTGCCGAGGATCACCTTGCCGCGCGACTTCACGCCCGCCTTGGTCAGGTAGGGCTGCAGGATTTCCATCGCGCCCGGCTTGGTGGCGGCCTCTTTGGCATTGGACATGGCGCGCGCCGCGATCAGCACCTCCGGCACGTAGAACTCGTTGGCCTTGAAGCGGCGGCCGACTTCGTTCATGCCGGCGATCAGCCCGTCGTTGAGGATCGTCGCGGGCGGCACGTTCGCCGCGAGCGCCTTCTTGACCAGCTCCACGACCACTTCCCGCTTGCCGTTGATGATCGCTTCCGCGAGCGGCTTCAAGTCCGCTTTCTGCCCGCCGGCCTGTGCCTTCGCCATTTACGTCTCCTTCCCTAAGGATTGTTGGGGTCGGTTCGCGCCTCGTTTTCCGCCCGGAACGTGCGCCTTTCGGGAATTATGACTTGCGCAGCGTTCCCTGTCAACTGAACTCCAAACGCAAAATGTTCCCGCTCAATCCTTCGCGCCGGCGGCCGCCTCCGCCAGTCGGCGCGTGGCGGCGAGGTCCGGTTTCCCGCTCGGCAGGAAGGGCAGGCTCTCGACGCGGTGGAAGTCCCTCGGCGACGGCAGCCACAGGTTCGGCACGCCGCGCTCGGACATTCGATGGAGCAGCGCGCCGGCGTCCAGTTCGGGCCCGGAATAGACGACCACGACTTTTTCCCCGCGCACGCGGTCCGGGAGCGTCACCACGGCAAAGCTGCGCTCGGCCTCGGGCGACGCCGCGGCGAGGGCGGCTTCGATCACCATGTGCGGCACCATCTCGCCGCCGATCTTGCTGAACCGCGAGATGCGGTCATGAATGTGGAGGAACCCGTCCTCGTCCATCGCGCCGATGTCCGCCGTCACGTACCAGTCGAGCCGCCGCAGGCCCGGTTCCGGCGGAGGCGGACCCTCGCGAAACGCCGCCGCGGTGGCGCGCGCGTCATCCATGTAGCGCATCATCACGCTCGGCCCGCGGACGAGGATGACGCCGGGCGCGTTGCCGGCCGCCGGCCGGAGCGTCTCGCGGTCCGCGACGAGGATGCCCAGTCCCGGCAGCGGGCGGCCGACGGAGCCGACACGCGAGCCGATCTGCTTCACGGGGCCGTCGCGGACGTCCGGCACGTTGACGGACACGACCGGCGAAAGCTCCGTGCAGCCGTAGCCTTCGGTCAGCGGCAGGCCGAACCGCGCCTCGAACGCCTCCGCCACCGCCGGGACGAGCTTCTGCGCCCCGGCGACCGCCAGCCGCAGCGAGCGGAACTGCTCCGGCTCGCAGCCGCGCACGTAAAGCGCGAAGAAGGACGAGGTCCCGGCGATGACCGTCGCGCGGTATTTCGCCACCATGCGGCCGACGCCTTTCGCGTCGAGCGGGTTCGGGTGATAGACCACGCGCATGCGCACCGTCAGCGGCGTCCAGAGCGTGGCGGTGAACCCGAACGAATGGAACGGCGGCAGCATGCCCATCATCGTGTCCGACGGGCCGAAGCGCATCACCTCCGAAAACGCCTCGATGTTGCTCACGATATTGTGATGCGAGAGCATCACGCCCTTCGGCTCGCCGGTGGCGCCGCTGGTGAACATCACCGTGGCCAGGTCGTCCATCGCGCCGCGCCGCATCAGCAGGCGCTCGGCGATCGCGTTCGGCGTGATCGCCGCGAGGAGGTAGCACAGCACCCGGTCGCGCCGCGGCATGCCGCGCATCACGTCCTCGAGATAAACGTATTCCGGCCGCTCCGGCAGCCCCGTCCGTTGCAGGAGCCCGCGCGAGGTGAAGACCGTCTTCAGCCCGCAGCGCCGGATGGCGACGGCGATGGAGGCGCGCGCGCCGGTGAAGTTCAGGTTGACCGGCACGCGGCCGGAGATGAGCGTCGCCGCGTTCATCAGCGCCGCGCCGACCGAGGCGGGCATCATCATGCCGACGCTCTTCTGCCCGCGACAGCGCCGGTCCATCCAGCGCGAGAGCATCAGCGCGCCCGCGAGCGACGCGCCCCAGGTGAGCTCCTGGCCGGTCGAGTCGGCCATGCACAGCCGCCGCCATAAGAACGGGCTCGACCGCGCCGCGCGCCAGAACTTGACGTGCAGCGGAAGTTGGAATCGCTTCCGCAGCGCGAAGGCGTCCGACCCCAGGTCCAGGACCGCGCGGCGCACTTCCGCGGACGAGCTGTCCGGCGGCAGCGGCGCGCCGAACACCACCGTCAGCGGCCGCGGGATCCGCTTCGGCCGCTTGAAGAAGTAGCGGCCGCCTTCGAAGCTGAAGACGCTGCCCCAAAGCCCGTCCATGTACACCGGCGTGATCGGCACGTCCGCCCGGCGCGCAATCAGTTCGAGGCCGCGCTTGAATCCGTGCACGTGGCCGGTGCGCGTCATGCCGCCTTCGGGAAACAGGCAGACGACTTCGCCCGCCTTGAGCGCCGCGACGACGCCCGCGATGGATGTCTTGATCGCCTCGGGCGCATCATCCGGGGCCACGGGGATCGCCCCGAACGCGCGCACCAGCGGGCCGGTGAACCACGCGTCGAAGAACTTCCGCCAGATCAGGAACCGAGGCGGCCGCTCCAGGGCGTAGCCGAGGATGATGCTGTCCACGTAGGAAACGTGGTTGCAGACCAGCAGCGCCGGGCCGCGCGCCGGCAGGTTCCGCGCCCCGATGACCGTGACGCGGTAGAACACCCGCACCAACGGCCGCAGCAGAAAGCGAAGAATCCGCCACCCGGTGAGATTCATCTGTCCTAACTTATTATCACCATACGTGTTGCGATAACTATATCATAACATGCCTTAACACAGCATGTTATGATAAATTGGATTCGTTTTTTCAAATAGCTTTTTACGTCTCAACCTCTTCCCCAAGTGCATCTTGCGATCTGTCAAACGCGAATATATTGTACCATGGCGTATGATATCCTGTCAAATCTAACTCATAAGAATTCTAATATTGCGAGTGATCCTTTAGCCTTCAGCGCTATGCGCCGTTGCGCCGCCGAAATCGAGTCGGCCCTCACTTCGCCGGGGCAACACGGAACTTATACCCGCCGACGTCGCTGAAGTAGATGCGGTCCTGGTTGGCGTCGAACCAGGCCTGCCATCGCTCCGGCGTCCGGAAGCTCTCCACCGTGTACCGTTTCAGCAGCAGGCGGCCCTTTTCCGCCGTCCGCGCGTCCTTGAGCAACGCAATCATCTGGCCCAGGGCGGCGACGGTGCGGTTCGACGGGATGTCGGCGGACTTGAGGTCATCGTCCACGCGATAGCCCTTGTCGTAGCAGACAAGCTCCAGGTTATCCTGAAAGTAGTTTACGAAAGCGTCGTGCTTGCCGAGATACTGCTTTATTAGCTCGGGCGGGAAGGTTCCGCTGAGCGTCTTCTCGGGATCCTTGATCTCGTCAATGATCGAGGCAATCCTAACCGCGTGCTCTCGCGCGAACTGCACGCGATGGACCAGCGGCGCCACGCCGTCGAACTTGCGGATGTAGCAGACGCAGTTCAGGAAAAGCGCGCGCCCGGCTTCGGTCATCTGCGAGGGCGGCGAAGAGTAGCCCCACTGTAAAAAGCTCGCATGTCGCCCGACGCCGACGTCGCCGTATTCCTTGCCTGTGTTGTAGCCTTGCGCCAGCACCTCCGCATCGGGCGAATCGGCGTAGCCGGAGCCATATGAAACAACGCTGCCGTAGTCCTTCCCGCTGTTCTGCACGCGCCAGACTTTAATCTTCGGAGGCAGCTCCTTGCCGGCCGGCGAGCGGCGGTAGTTTTCCGGCGTCGGCCACATCTCGAATGCGGGCTGAACGGGGAACGGCTTCTGGAACACCTCGTGATTGAGCGGCTCAAACTGAGCCGCGTCGCTCATGCAGTTTCACTCATACCCCGTCTTGAGCCGAAGCTGATTGCCGATCAATCCTCCGGCCACGCCGACGGTCACCGTCGCATGGGCATAGTTCTGCGACAGCTTCGGCCGCGGCGCATGGAGGGCCTCCACGCCGTCACCGTCATAATCCAGGATCGCCACGTCGAACCCATCGGCGCTCTTGTCGTCGAAGGTCGCCAGGTCGCCGGTCTGGACCTGCGTGAAATACTTGCCCAGGAACTCGACGAAATCCTTCTCGCGCGCCGAGCCCGGATGACCGGCATAGAGGATGCGCATGGCGATCTTCGCCGGCGGCGCGGGTTCCTCCGCCGCGGTCCCGACGGCGCTGACGATCTGGCTGAGGTTCATATTGCAGGCCTTGCGCGCGTCCTCATCGGCGGCGGAACGGATTGCCGGCAGGAGCAGAACGGCGACCAGGATGACCACGCTCACGACCACCAGCATTTCGACGAGCGTAAGACCGCCACGCGCAGTTTTCATGGGCGACCCTTTCCCCTGAATAATCGCGTTCATCCGGCGCCATTATACACGCTGGACCGACGGAAATGTGTGAGAATCCGGAACGCGCCTATCCGGCTCTCTAATCTTCAAAGGTGAAGATGTCCTCAATCCCGCGCTTGAAAGTGCGGGCAATTCGGAACGCAAGCCCCAGCGACGGTGTGTACTTGCCGCTCTCGATGGCGATGATGGTTTGCCGTGTCACCCCGACACGTCCGGCCAGCTCCTCTTGCGTCATCTCGCCGTGCTCGAAACGCAAGCGCCGGACGCAGTTGGATATCTCAGACATCGTCGGCCTCCGCGTGGCGTCTGTAACCCACCAGTACGGCGATTGCGCGCACGAGGTAGCACGTCATCCAGCCCGACAACACGATAGCGGGAAGCACATGTACGGATACCTGCGAACGCCCATGAAACATGAAGGCCGCAAACCACACGCCCATGAGACCCAGAACGAAAATCATGTAAGATGCCGCAAAGCCGGCTATTGTGGCCTTGCGCAAGATGCTTATGTCCCGCTCGTCAGGCTTCTCTCGGCGTCCGATGAATACGGCGAAACCGTTAACCCCGAAGAACCCGAAGGCCGCTGTGGCTGCATGAACCCCGACGAACGGCGCCAGGGCGGCGAATAAAACGACGCACACGGCGCAAGTTATCACAGCCAACCACGCGCGTTTCTGCTCTGCATTCATGGCTCCGCCCCTTATGTAAAGGTAACTGTACATAGTGTAATGCATACTTTACACGGTGTCAAGCAATTTCTCGGTCGCCTGCAGGTCTTAAACCAGCTTCACAGAGGCTCGCCGGCACGCCGAGTGAGGGCGCGTGAAATCGCTCTAAGACAGCATAGGCATGATCCGGAAAACCGAGTGCCAGTTGAAAAATGAGCCGCAAGGGTATAGATTGCCGCGTGGCGAATGCCGGCACAGAGAGGCGGTTCGAAATGAAGATCGTTGTGCTCGACGGCCATACGCTGAATCCCGGCGATTTGAGCTGGGACGAACTGAAGGCGCTCGGCCCGACCGAGGTTTATGACCGCACGCCGCCGGACCAGGTCGTCGCGCGCGCGAAGGACGCGGAGATCGTCCTCACCAACAAGACCGTGCTCGACGCGGCGGTCCTCCGGCAGTTGCCCCAACTGAAGTACATCGGCGTCCTCGCGACCGGGTACAACGTTGTGGACATCCGGGCGGCGCGCGAACGGCACGTTTCGGTGACGAACGTTCCGACCTACGGCACGCCGTCCGTGGCGCAGATGGTTTTCGCGCACCTGCTCGAGCTGACGCAGCACGTGGCGCACCACGCGCAGACCGTGCGCGATGGGCGCTGGACGAAGAGCGCGGATTTCTGCTACTGGGATTTCCCGCTGATCGAGCTGAAGGGCCTGACGATGGGGATCGTCGGCTACGGCCGGATCGGCCGCGAGACGGCCGCCGTCGCGAAGGCGTTTGGGATGAAAGTGCTCGCGGTCGAAGAGGCCCCGAAGCCGGCCGAGCCCGGGGTGGAGTTCGTCTCGCTCGACGACCTCTTCCGCCGCAGCGACGTGGTGAGCCTGCATTGCCCGCTCACGCCGGAGACGAAGGGCCTGGTCAACGCGCAGCGGCTGTCGCTCATGAAGAAGACGGCCTTCCTCATCAACACCAGCCGCGGCCCGCTCGTCGAGGAGCAGGCGCTGGCCGACGCGTTGAACTCCGGCCGCATCGCCGGCGCGGCGCTCGACGTGCTGGCCGTCGAGCCGCCTCCGCCGACGCACCCGCTCCTGAAGGCGAAGAACTGCCAGATCACGCCGCACATCGCCTGGGCCACCCGCGCCGCGCGCGAACGCCTGATGAAAGCCGCCGTGGACAACGTCCGCGTCTTCCTGGCCGGCGGCCGGCAGAATGTGGTGAATTAAGTCTTTAGTTCACCACCACGACACGACGAGCACGACGTACGGACTCGGAAGAGAAAATTCGTTTGGCCTTACGTCGTGCTCGTCGTGTCGTCGTGGTGAGCGCGTGCCTTTGTGGTGCGGGTTAGCGAGGAACTATGACGCCCGCGACCGAGAAGAGACCTCCGATGCGGCTGCTCGAGATCGCGCTCGACCGGGGCATGATCACGGACGCGCAACTGGAGATGGTCCGCGCGGAGCACACGCAGGTCGCCGCGCAGGGCCGCAGCAAAACGCCCACGCGCATTGCGATCGAGCGCGGCATCCTCTCCGACCAGGACGCGCACGACCTGGAGACCGAGGCGTGGATCCGCGAGCTGCCCTCGGACCTGGACGAATACCGCCTGGTGCGGCTCGTCGGGCGCGGCGGCATGGCCGTGGTGTTCGAGGCGCAGGACGTCTCGCTCGGCAAAACCGTCGCCATCAAGTTGCTCCTTCCGGAATTCTCGTCGAGCGATTCCTACCTGGCGCGGTTCCATCGCGAGGCGCGCATCGCCGCGCGGTTCACGCACCCGAACACGGTGCAGGTCTTCCGCGCCGGCGAGAAAGAGGCGGTGCAGTTCCTGGTGATGGAGTTCGTCGAGGGCGAGCCGATCTCCGCGGTCCTGCGGCGGCGCGGCCGCATCCCGGAACGCGACGCCTTCGACGTGGCCTTGCAGGTCAGCGGCGCGCTCGAGGAAGCCGCCAGCCTCGGCGTCATCCACCGCGACGTCAAGCCGGGGAACATCCTCATGTCGAAGTGGGGCGTCCCCAAGCTGGCGGATTTCGGCATCGCCAAGGAGTTCGCCGACATCCGCGACGCGCGCATCCAGCAGTCGCTCACGATGGGCGTCGTCGGCACGCCGACGTACATGTCGCCCGAGCAGGCGCGCGGCGCGCGGGACATTGATTTCCGGTCGGACATCTACTCGCTCGGCGCGACGCTCTACCACATGGCCGTCGGCGAGCTGCCGTTCCCGGCCTCCACGCCGCAGGAGACGATGGTGCGCGTCGTGGCCGAATCGCCGCGCCTGCCGCGCACCGTGTTCGCGAATCTCTCCGAATCCGCCGCGGCGGTCATCTGCAAAATGATGGCCAAGAACGCCGCGGACCGGCACGCCTCGTACCCGGAACTGAAAGCCGACCTGGCCGCCGCGCGCGACGGCCAGCCGGCCTCGATCAGCTACGCGGAAGCGTGCCGCCTGATGACGCCGGCCGGCCGGCCCGAGGAAATCCGCGCGCCCGCCGCCGGCGGCCGCCTGCTCCGAATGCTCGCCGTCGCCGGCGCCGTGGCCGCCGTCGGGCTGGCGCTGATGCTGCTGATGACGCGCGGATGCGGTTAGAGCCGCTCGTAGTGTGCCCGTAAGGGCATACGTTTTTCCAATGCGCTTGACGGAAGCAGCGCCTGGCGGCGCCACTACAAGCGAGACGGCGATTACCCGCCTTCGCCCCTTCGGCTGCGCTCAGGGCTGCGGCGGGCGAGCGATTACGAGCAAGACTACGAGGTTTGGAAAAAGGAGGCGCGGCCATGGAACGCATCTCGTACACGTTCGACATGATGCGCTCGTCGTGGGAGGTGCTCAAGGCGGAGAAGCAGTTGGTGCTTTTCCCGCTGATCAGCGGCATCTGTTGTCTGCTCGTGCTGGCCTCGTTCGCGCTGCCGCTGTGGGCGGTCGGCTTCCCGAACTCGGAGCAGTTGCAGCAACGGCCGGTGCTGTATTACGGGCTGCTCTTCCTCTTCTATTTTATGAACTACTTCATCGTCATCTTCTTCAACAGCGCCGTCATCGCGTGCGCCATCGTGCGGATGCGCGGCGGCGAGCCGACGCTCTCGACGGGCATCCACGCGGCGCTCTCGCGGCTGCCGCAGATCGCCGGATGGGCGCTCGTTGCGGCCACCGTCGGGCTGATTCTGCGGGCGCTGGAGAACGTGGCGCGCAAGCGCGGCAACTGGGTGGGCCAGATCGTCGCGGGCATGCTCGGAATGGCGTGGTCGGTCGTGACGTTCCTCGTCGTGCCGATCCTCGTCGTGGAGAAAAAGGGCCCCTTCGAGGCGCTGAAGGAATCGGTGACGCTTTTGAGGAAGACGTGGGGCGAGCAACTGGTCGGTGGGTTCAGCTTCGGACTGGTCTTCATGCTGCTGGGTCTCGGCGGCTTCATCCCGCTTTTCCTGGGCTTCAATATTCTGCACACCGTCATGCCGCTGGGCGTGCTGCTGATCGCCGTCGGGGCGATTTACCTGATCGGGCTGTCCGTGGTGCAGTCCACCCTGCAGACCATCTTCCAGGCCGCCGTTTACCTCTACGCCCGCGACGGCCGCGCCCCGAGAGGGTTCGACGAGTCCTGCCTGAGTTCCGCGATGGCCCCCGCGCCGCGGTCGGATGAGTGAGCCGGCAGACCGCCGCCGGCGCCCGTCTTGATTTGGGCGAGGAGGGGGTCGAACCCTCACGTCCCTAGCGGGACATCGGATTTTAAGTCCGATGCGTCTGCCATTCCGCCACTCGCCCGAGTGTCGGTTAGCATAGCCCAAGCAGAGGGCCAAATCAATTACGACCGGGAACTCGCGGTCGGTGTCGGCTCAACACGGGAATCGGCCCACAATTCCGGCTAAGCCGCGCGCCTCACGCAAAAGGAAAAGCCTGTCCAAGGCCGTGCCGACCCGCAGCAGCGACGTTCATTATGTTGCGCCGCCGTTTGCGCGTTACCGGGCGTATTTGAAGACGGCCACTCCATAGGGTTGAACTTCGAACGTCCCCTGGCAACGCCGACGGGTGAGCAACTCCACGGCCGGGCGCTGCAGCTTGAGCGTGGCCGGCTGGTTCGACAACTCGACGGCGATAAGACCTTCGGCCGCCCGGCCCTTGCGCGGGACAACGAGAAGGTTCGCCGAGGCCTCGGCGGCGGGGGCGACGCGCGCCTCAACTGCGGCGTCGAGGAGCAGCCGCTGCAGGTCCTGCTCGCCGGGGAGCGTGCCGAGGAGGATGATCCGCCCCTTGGCCATGCGCTTCTCGACCACGGCGGCCAAGCCTTTCATCGGGCCTTCGACATAGGTCGCCAGCGGCTTCGCGCCGTGGAGTTCGTATGAGTCGTACCAGAGCGCGCCCTGCGACTTGTGCCCGTCATTCCACAGGAACGAGAACGGCCGCGCGTCGCCCGGGATTTCATATTTGCAGCGTATGCCCGCCCACTCTTCCAGCGAACCATACGGCGCGTGAGAGAACTTGGCGGCGTGCCGGTCGCGGATGTCGGTGAAGGGCCCGGCAATCCAGGTGCCGCCGGCCTCGATCCATTTGCGCAACCGCTCGCGCAGGCTGCCTTCGTCGAGGTTCGGCAGGAAGGGCGAGAAGAGCAGCTTGTACGCCGACAGGTCCGCCTGTGCGTCGAGGAGGTCGGGCCGGAGTTGCGCCTGGATCATCGGGTGATAGATGTTGTTGACCAGCGTATCGCAGTACTTGAACCCATTGACGATCGGCTGGAACTCGAACATCCAGTACGCCGGCCCCGAGTAATGCAGCGCCAGGCCCGTGCGCACGGGACGGGTGCCGTTGAGGAAGCCGGCGGCGGCCTTCAGCCCCGTGGCGATCTCCTGAACCTCGCCGAAGATGTGCAGCGGGCGCCCCGCGCTGGAGACGACCGAGCCGTGCATGAGTTCCTGCCCGGCCCGGTGCGCGCGCCAGAGCCAGTAAAGGGTGGCCTCGCCGCCCAGAGCAAAAGGCAGCCACGAGTTCGCCCGGCAGAATCCCGGCTCGCGGTAACCGTTGGAAGCCGCCACACCGCCGTTCCAGCAGGTGGAGGTTTCCGTATTCCAGAAGGCCCGGTCCTTGAGCGACCGGCACAGGTCCATCCAGAACGCCGCCCGCCACATGTTGTTCGGCTTGGTGTAGTGGTTGAACTGGACGATGTTGAGCTTCCGTTCGATGTCGAAGTAGTTCAGCCCGAAGGCGGGCATCATGTCGGTGCCCACAGGCTGCCGGACGAGCCGGTGGAGGATATCGGCCTGGTGGTGGCAGAATTCCACGACGGAATCGGACTGGAAGCACATCCACGCCGTCTGAAGCGACGGGTGGTGCCACGTGTCGCTGCGAGGGACGGGCAGTTGCGCGAAGGACTGGTAGGCCTGGCTCCACAGGTTATTGCACCAGGCGGCGTTGAGGGCCTCGATCGTGCCGAACTTCGCCCGCAGGGCGTCCTGGAATTTCTGCAGGCAGATGGGGCAGCAGCACGCGCGCGTGCCATAGGGGTACAGCTCGTTGTCAATCTGCCAGCCGATGACGTTGGGGTCCCGGCCGAACTCCTCGGCCATGCGCGTGACGATCCGCGCGCAATGACCGCGATAGACGGGGCTGTTGGAGCAGACGTGCCGTCGCGCGCCGTGCTGGGCGCGCACGCCCTGCTCGGACATGACGAGTGATTCGGGATAACGCTCCGTCAGCCACGCCGGCGGGGTGGGCGTCGGCGTGCCCAGGATCGTGGCGATGCCGGCCTTGGCCAGTTTCCGGACCACGACGTGGAGCCAGTCGAAATCGTACTGACCTTCCTGCGGCTCCATCCGGCTCCAGGCGAACTCGCCGATGCGCATCACATTCATGCCGGCCTGCTTCATCAGGGCGATGTCGTCATCCACCTGCGAAAACGGCCAGTCCTCCGGATAATAAGCGGCGCCGAGGTAAGGGGGTTTGACTGTGTTGCTCATGAACGATTCTCCTTTTTAACTCAGCTGCCTGCGCCATGGCCTGCGGTTACGCGCGCGTGGCCAGTTCATGCGGCTGGACTCGGGGCGAGTGCGCGCCGCAGCTCTCCGCTTTTTCGGCCTCCGGCGTGGCCGCCGGGCTCGCGTAAAATCCGAACTCGCGCAGGAGCCGCAGTTTCGGCAGCACGTTGCCTTCCAGGTCAATGTGGAAGAACCCGGAGAAGATGTCCGGGTTGTCCGTGATGAGCTGGAAATACCGCCGGTACCGCTCCGGGATGCGGATGCCGCCGTCCACGTACGTCTCGTGGCCGGTGCAGACGAACTCCGGCAGCAGCCAGGGCGAAAATTCGAGCTTCGCCTTCGCCGACCACTCGCGGTACACCTCCGTCTGCGGCAGAAGCGAGAGCAGGCTCGGCAGGATGCGCGCACCCATCATGCGGAACGAGATCATCTGGAAGAGCGACTGCCGGAAGTCCTCGATCGTCTCGAACGGGAATCCCCAGACGTAGAACGTGTCCACGCGCGGGAAGATCGGGATCGCCTTCGGGACGATCTCGAGCGCCTGCGCGGCGGTGAAGCCCTTGCGGATGATCTCCAGCACGCGGTCCGAGCCGGACTCGATGCCGAACCGCAACTCCAGGCAGCCGCACGCGGCCATCGCGCGCATCATCTCCTCGTCCACCAGGTTCACGCGGCCGAACGCCTTCCATTCCAGCTTCAGCCCCGTGCGCGCCAGCTCGTCGCAGAACGCCATCACCTGCCGTTTGCCGGAGACGAAGAACTCGTCCTGGAAAAGGAACATCTCCGCGCCGGCGCGCTCATGGATGAGCTTCATCTCCGCCACGATGTTCCGCGGGCTGCGCGAGTAGCTCTCCAAGTTCCAGACCGGCGCCACCGAGCAGAACGTGCACGGATACGGGCAGCCGCGGCTGGTCATCAACCCGTAACCGGCGTACCGTTTCAGCTCGATCTTGTCGAAGGCGGGGAACGGGATGCTGTCGAGGTCGCGGATGCGCGCGCGGTCGGGATTGTGGCGGATTTTTCCCACGCCGTCGCGGTAAGAGATGCCGGCGACGCCGGAGAGGTCGCCGCCGGACTTCAGCGCGCGCAGGAGGTCCGGCCCGGTCAGCTCGCCTTCGCCGCGGCAGATGACGTCAATCCATGGAAAGCGCGCGAGCACTTTCTCTTCGACCGACTTCGACCCGACGCCGCCGAGGACCAGCGTGCGGCCGGGATAGCGCTTCTTCAGGGCCTGCAGCGCCAGGACGGTGAACGGCAGCAGGTTCGCCATGCACGAAAGGCCGATGACCGGCGCGGGCTCTTTCAGGAAATCGAGGAAGGCGGCGATGTCGAACGGATCGTCGGTCGGGCAGGTCTGGTAGTCGCGGAAGTCCACCTCGAAGCCGGCGTCCTCGAGCGCGCGAGTGAGATACAGGCAGCCGAGCGGCACGTGCAGCTCGCGCTCGACCTCCTCGCCGTAGCGCATGAAGAGCATGTTCAGGTTGATCAGCGTGATGTCGGCCATGCTGTTTTCCCTAGGGTTGGTCCGGACGCATGCCTGTAACCACCATCGGCGGCTTGGGCACCTGCGGCGTGACAGCGGCATCCGTGTCCGGCGGAGTCGCCGGCGGATTCGTAGTCGCCGGGCTGCCGGGCGGCGTCTCCGCGGGAAGCGACGGCGGCCGGTCCGGTCGAACGCCGCCGAAGTTGGTCGGGCGCTTCGGATTGTTCACGGCATCGGTATCCGCCGGTTCTGCTACGAAGCCAAAGACCGCGTGGGAAAACACCGGAGCGCTCCCCGTCGTTGACTGCGCGGCGGAGGGCGGCTGGTCGGGTCTGCTGCCGGTCGGCGGAGGCGGCGCTGATTCGCCGCACCCGGCCAAATCCGCTCCGAGCGCGACGAGCATCACCGCCGCGGCCGCGCCCATGAGGACCGGCCGGAGTTTCGCGTCAACGTTGGTCCGGCTGATGATCGCTTCGAGCTGCGCATGCGGGATGCCCGCGAGCATCGCGATTTCCGAGGGGCGCAGTTCCAGCCCGATCGTCTTCGCCGCCTCGGCGCGCTGCTCCAGGAGCAATCGGCGGAACTGCGGGTCCACCGCCGCCTTTTTGATCAGCACCTCGACCCCGCGCGGCACGCCGCCCAGCGGCTTGCCCGCGCCCGGCGGCCGCCCGCCGACGATCGTCGTCCGCACCGACTCCTGCTCGATTCGGCGTCCGCCGCCCTTCTGGTCCGGAGCGCTCATCGTTGCGTTCTCCTTCCATCGGTTCGACACTCACATTCGGCAGGATTCTACACCCGTTGAATGAAAAAGCAACTGAAATGTTACGTCCTGCGGCGAGAGGCGGCCATCATTGCCCTCCGAAAATGCGCCGGGCCGATTGACAGAATTACGGCTGCGTGTAGAATGGCGCAGGGCGAACGGCAACAGGAACGGGAAGGGTCCGATGAAACCAGGATCGCGCGGCGCTTCGGCGGGTGCGGGCGGAAGCCGGCCCGAGCTGGAAAGTCTCGGTGAAGTCGGCATCCTCTTCGCCGACCTTTCCGGCTACACCCAGGTCGTCTATCAGTGCGTAGGCGATGAAGACCGGCTTCAGCGCCTGTCCATGGCGCTTTACCGGCTCTTCAATGCGCCCGGCCATGCGCATCCGGACATTTCCGTGGAAGGCTACGCCGGGGACGGCTTCCTGGCGTTCAGCCGCGGCCGGACGCCGGTCCGCACCATGTACGACTTCGCGCTGACTTTGCACAGCCGTTTCGACGCGGAGACTCGGCCGCTGATGCTGAACCTGGGCTTTCGCGCCAGCGCGGCGCTGCGCACCGGGCTTCACATCGGGCGCGTCTGGCGCATGAAGTTGTCCGCAGAGCCGGAGCCGCCGCGCTATTCCAACATCTCCGACGCGATCAACGTGGCCAGCCGCGTGGTGGCCGGGCAGGTCTGCCGCCGGCGCGGCCTAGCCGTGACGCGCGACTGCTATCGCCGCCTGCTCTACGCCGGCCGCAAGGAAGTCCGCGAGCCGGACGAAGTCATCCAGGACCGCAACCAGTATCCGGAGCCCATCGAGATCTATCACATCCGGCCGGAGGAGCATCAGCAGATCGTCACCCGCTCGGCCGGACAGGCGAAGAATCCGCCGGCGTGAGGCGTGCGCATTCGTTCTGAGACGTCCGCAGAGGTGAGGAGAGTGTGATGGGACTGACGATCCGCTTCCAGGGCGGCGCGCGCGCCGGAGAAGTTCTCGACTTCGGCGACCAGGTCGAGACCGTCGTCTTCGGCCGCGATGCCGACAGGTGCCAGGTGGTTTTTCCGCCGGAAGAGACGAAGGTCGGGCGCGAGCACTGCGCGCTCCGGCGCGTCCTGGGCCGCTACCGCCTGCAGCTCAACAAGGACAACCTCGTCCTGCTCGACGGCAAGCCGGCGATGGAAGACCAGGAACTCGGCGCGACGGCCGACCTGCAACTGGGGCCGGACGGGCCTCGGCTGATCGCCGAGACGACCGGGAAGGCCGGCCTGCTTCCGACGATGGACCAGGGGCGGCGCGCGGGCCAGGCGACGATGGTCCGCGATGCGGGCCGGACGGCCAGGAAGGGCCGGAACATCGCTCTTGCGGTGGCCGCGTTGCTCGTGATCCTCGGCGTCGTCGTCCTCACCGTGGCGCGGCGGCAGGAGGAGAAAATTCGCAGCGTCACCGAATTGACCCAGGCGGATAAGGCGCTGATCAACGACATGGCCGGCAAGCTCGCGACGGTCGCCGCCAAGTCCGAGGCGCTGCCGATGGCGCTGGCGAAAGCGCGGCCGTCGGTCTACATGGTCGTGCTGCGCTTCCAGCCCGAGGGGAAATCGTCCTACGAAGAGGTGCAGCTCGGCACGGCGTGGGTCATCGCCGACGGCGTGCTCGCCACCAACGCGCACGTCGCGGAGGTGTTCAACAACCTGGGCAAGACAATGGAGGACCTCAAGCCGCTCGGCGTCCTCAAGGAGTACGTGGTCCGCTCGAACGCGCCTGAGCCGAAGACGCATCGCATCAAGTCCGTGCGCATTCACCCCGGTTACGAGGAGTTCCAGAAGATCTGGGGCGAACTCAAGCCCGGCTACGGACAATCGCTCAGGACCCTGCGCATTGTGGACGCCGCCGGCCCGGCTTGCGACGTCGGGCTCCTGCAGGTGGACGAGGCGGACCAGGCCGGCCTGGCCGCGAAGCTGCCGGTCGCAACGCCGAAGGAACTCGGCGAGCTGCTCGCCGGCCGATCGGTCGGATACGTCGGTTACCCGGGCGAGAACCTGGCGCTCATCAGCCAGACGCATCCGAACCCCGTCACGCAGGTCGGCAGCATTACCGCCGTGACCGATTTTCTCGGCGTCAGCTCGAAGGACGGTCAACTGATCCAGAATTCGCTGCCGCTCGCCGGCGGCGCCAGCGGCAGTCCGGTCCTGAACGCGGACGGACAGGTCATTGCCATCCTCAGCGCGGGCAACATGGTGGTGACGAGCGCGGGCCGGACTCCGTCGGCGGCCGGCATCAATTTCGCCCAGCGCGTTGACCTGGTCACCGAACTGCTCGAGGGACGGGCCGCGAAAGCCCAGCCGGAACGCTCCGCCGCGTGGCGAAGGCAGATACCGGAGGTGTACGACACCGGGCTCGCCCTGCTGCACAAGGAACTGGTTCCTGAATACGTGAAGTTCCGGGAAGTCCAACTGGCCGGCGACGATCAGAACGTGGAAGTCCAGGCGCGGGAAATCTCCCACCAGGCCGGCAAGCTCACCGCATCCGCCGAAGCCGCCAATCCGGCGACGTATAAGCTGACGGCGACTCTTCCCTTGAACGCCGTGTGCCTGGTGGTGGTCGCCTCGAGCGACGACGCCTGCGATCTCGCCTTGAACGTGGTGGAAAAGGGCGGCGCCGCAACGGGCCAGGAGCATCCCGGACAGAAAATCCACGAGGAAGTTCCCTGGGCGAGCGTGACCCAGTTCGAAGTGCGCGACACGGAGCCGATCGAGATCACGGCCTCCGCCAGTTCGGCCAACGCGCCGGTGGAAGTGTACGTGTACCAGCTCGAAAGGAAAGAGCCGACGCCGGAAAAGCGCCTTGGCAAGATCCTCGCCTCCTGGCAGAACGATCTCAAAGAGAACAAGGGCGGCGAATTCACGACCGAGGAGGTGATCGCCCAGCAAGGCGAGTTAGGCGAACCGACCGCCGAATTGAAAACGGCGATCTACAAAATGGACCTGTCTATCGCCGCCGAGGGCCATTACATGGCGGTCGCCGCCGGATCGCCCGGCCAGAACGTCGCCATCCTCGTGGCTGCGGTCAACGGCGACGAGCGGACTGAGCTTGCGAAAGACACGCGCGACCTTCCCTGCACCGCCTGCGCATTCGATGCGGACGGGAAGGTGAAGACCGAGATCTACGTCCTGGGCCAGACCGCCCGGACCAAGTTCAACCTCTGGGTCTATCGAGCCGTGCCCAAGATGCCGTGAGCCGATGTCATGCCGGTGGTTGAGGAACCTGATGGACAACGGGCTTGCTTCCTGGTTCAGAATATGGCACCCGCGGTATCGGGGCATTCTGGTTCAACTGGCCGTCGCCGCCGCGATTGCCGCCGCGCTCTTATACGTCCAGCAGGGTTTGCTCGACCTTCTGACGCTGTCGCTGGCGTCCAACCCTGCGGCGCCCGCCGAGTCGGGCGAGCATGCGGACAAGGCGCTGACGGTCCTCTCGAATGATGCCGCCTCGCTGGGCCTCACGCCGGCATCGCTGCCGCTGCTCGTCCTGGGACTCTTCATCCTGGTGGCGGTCGTCGCGAGCGCAATAGACTACTGGAAAGTGCGCGTGACGGGCCGGCTGAGAGTCCGAAGCGAAGATGACCTGGAAGCCGAGATCCTCGCGCACCTGCTGCGGCAGGACGACGCGTTCTTCGCCCGCCATTCGCCCTCCGAGACGGTCAATCGCCTGGCGGTGGATGTGTACCGGACGACCGAAAACCGGCCGAACCTGATGCTCGCCGTGGCCTCGGTCGCCCTCATCGTCAGCAGCCTGGGCTACTTTGTGCAGAAGGACTGGCGGCTGGCGGCGGTGGCTTTCGGAGGCTGCGTCGCGGGCGCCCTGTGGACCTTCCACATGACCAAGCGCGTCAAGGACATGGACGCCAGCTACCTCCGCTCCGACGACCGGGTCAAATCGCACTTCGAGGATTGCCTGAGAGCGTCTCCGGAGATCCAGGTCGGCGACCTCCATCGCAAGGTCCGCCGGCATTTTGAGGAGGTCCAGGAGGACCGCACGCAGACGTATCTGCGCTATGTGGGCCTCAACGCGGCGCTGAGCGTGGGCAGCACGGTGTGGTACTTGCTGGCATTCATCGCCATGATCTTCGTCGCCCTGCACCTGCGAGGGAGCAGCGGCGAGAACTCGTCGCTGGCCCTGGTCCCGGTGGTGATCTGGGCGTTGCCGCGCCTGTTCAACAGCGCCTCGTCGCTGGTCTTCCTCAACCTGCAGTTCCAGCTCGCCCGGACCAGCATGAAGCGGCTGCTGGAATACGAGGCCCTCGCGTCGCCGCCGCCGGCGGGGCAGGCGCAGACGCGCGCCGGCGAGGAAATCGCTCGCGTGGAACCGATCCGCGCCGACCGGGTTACCTATCGGTACGCAGCCGCCGACGGCACGCAACAAGTCGGCCTGTCGGAGGTCAGCGCCACGTTCGTCCCCGGCCAGTGGACGGCGCTGGTGGGCACAGCCGGCTCGGGCAAGTCCACCTTGCTCAGGCTGCTGCTCCGGCGGGCCAAGCCGCATGAGGGCGAAATCTTTTACGGCGACCGGCCGCTTCAATCGCTTTCCGACCGGCAACTCGCCGATCTCCTATCCGTCATGCCCCAGTCGGTGGCGCTGCTGGATGCCGCGATTGGGGAGAACCTGCTGTTCGGCAGAGCCGCGCCCGCCGGCCGGACCTCGCCCGAGCTGACCGACGCGGACCTCGAAGTGGTGGAAAGCGCGGGCCTCGCAAAGGTCTGCCGGCTTAAAGCGCTCGACATGCTTCCGGAAAAGGAACGCGGTTGCGCGGAGTTGGCCGGAGGAATCGCGGAGACCCGGAACCGGCTTCGCGAGCGGCTGCGGAAGGAATGCGGCGCGGTCATTCTGCCGTTCGAGGAAGGCCGCGCGGACGCGAAACACTGGGTGCTCGAGCACCTGTTGAACGGGCGGTGCGACCGTGAAAAGGCCGCGCGGATCCTGCTGCATAAGACGCGCGCCGGCAGCTTGAAGGCGCTGCCCGGAACGCCGCTGGGCGTCGAACTCGTCCGCGCCGGGCGGGCGGTCCTGCAGCAAAACCGCCACCTGCTCCAGATCCCCAACTTCCACGTCTACTGTCAACTGGCCCCGTCGGCGATTGACGAGAGGGTCTGGCAACTGCGGTCGTCCAGCGTCGCGCTCGCCGACGGCGCCGCGCTGTCAACGGCGGAAACCCTGGCCTTCTGCGTGATCGCTTTGACGAGTTGCCCGTCCGAGTTCGCGGGCGCCGAAGGTTCCAGAGACTGGGGCAACCCGGACTTCAAGAACGAGTGCGCCGGGACGATCGCCGGGCTTAGAGAGATGCTCGGCGACGCCTGTAAGGGGTTCGACATCGGCGCGATTCATCCGAACCTGACCTGGCGCGAGAACCTCATCTTCGGCGTGGTGCAGTCGCAGAACGTCCGAACGCGCCGCCTGGCGGACGAGGCCGTCCTGAACTTCGTCGAGCAGGACGGGCTGCGGCAGGCGTTCACGCGGCTCGGGCTCGAATTCGGCATCGGCCGCCTCGGCGGCAACCTCTCGGGCGGGCAGCGGCAGCTCGTCGCCTTATGCCGCTCGCTCCTGCGGCGGACTCCGGTGCTCGTCCTCGACGAGCCGACCTCCGCCCTGGACCCGGCCAGTTGCTCCGCGGTCCTGGCGCTGCTTCACGCCTGGAAGATGAACCGGATCCTCATCACGGTGAGTCATGACGTGGAGCTGATGCGGCATGCCGACGTCATCCAGGTGATGGATGGAGGCCGTTTGGTCGCGAAGGGTTCCTTCCCGGAATTGGAGGCGGGGTCCGACGTTTTCCGCAAGATCCTGCGACAGACATGAACACAACGGTCCTCAGCGTGGCCGAACGCATGCAGGCGCTCGGCAGATGTCCCGCCTTCGCGCGGGTCCCGGCCGGCGACCTGAGCGTATTGGCGGAAATGGTCGAGACGGAGCGGCTCGCCGAGGGCGAAATCCTCTTCGAAACAGGCGAGCCGAGCACGAGCGTCTACGTGATCGCGGCCGGCGCGATGGGAGTCTGGCTTCCCGGCCGGCCCGAACCGGTGCGCAGGCTGGGCGCCGGCGACCTGCTGGGCGAATACGGGATGTTCTCGCGCCAGGGCCGCACCGCCACCGTCAAGGCTGAAACGCCGGCGGTGCTGCTCTCGCTGGACTACCCGCGCTTTCGCGCTTTCCTCGTGCAGTTTCCCGAGTCCGCGCTGGTGCTGCTGGAGATCGCCGTCCATCGTCTGACGGCGGCCGAAGCCGGCGACGGCGCCAATGGACGGGCCAGACATGAGTAGTTCGGAATCCATCCTTCAGACCTATCTCGGACTTCTTCCGGCTTCCCCGGAGAGCGGCGTTTTGCGCCTGCTGGTGCAACTGGGCATCCAGGTCGTCGGCGCGGACGAGGGATCGCTGCTGGTGCTCGACGAGAAATCGCGTTCACTCGTCTTCGCCATGACCGCCGGCGACCGTGTCTCCGAAAAAACGCTCATGGGCCAGCGCGTGCCTCTGGGCAAGGGGATCACCGGCCTGGCGGCGGCCACGCACGAGGTGCAGATCGGCGCGCCGACCTACAAGGATATCCGGCAGACCCGCCGGCGCGGCCGCCCCGCGGGCGCGCCCGAGGCGGTGATCGCGGCGCCGATGCTCATCGGCGACACGCTCATCGGGGTCATCACCTGCGTCAGCTTCAAGAAGGGAAAGCGCTTCGGCGCTGACGACGCGCGGCTCTATGCGGGGCTCGCCTCCATCGCGGGAGTCGTGGTGGACCAGTGCAGGCGGTTGTCGGCCGCCGGCGCGGGCCGCGGCGCGCGGGCGTCGCTGAAAGCGTTGGGAGAAATCGGAACGGTCGAGCGGGAGATCGCGCAGTCCATCGCGCGACTGTCGCGGAAGCGCCCCGAGGCCTTGACGTGCGTCGCGCAGATTCTGAAGTCCGTCGAACGGATCTCTCTTTCCAGCGGCGGAGGATAAGTGGCCAGATCGCGGGGATTGACGGCGGCGGTCCAGGTTCGGCCCGAGGCGCTCGGCAAGGTCAAGCTCAGGCCGGTTGAAGTGGCCATCCTCGACAGCGGGATTGACGCGGGCCACCCGGCGCTCCGCGGGCGGATCGTCGCGGCGTTCCGCGTGGAGGGCGGGCAGAGGAATCCCAAGGTCCGCCCGGCGCGGCGGAAGAACAATGACGACTACGGCCACGGGACGGCGGTCGCCAGCATCATCGCGCGCATCGCTCCGAACGCGCGGCTGGTGGACGTCCGCGTCCTGGGGCCGGACAACCAGGGGTCCGGCGCGGCGCTGATCGAGGGGCTTCGCTTCGCCGTGGAACGCGGGTCGCGCATCATCAATATGAGCCTGGCCGCGACGGGCGAATTCGCCGCCGACCTGCAGGCCCTTTGCGAGACCGCGTATTACCAGAACCAGGTCGTCGTCGCGGCGAAAAGAAACATGCCGCTGGTGGACAACGGTTTCCCCGCGGAGTTCTCTTCCTGCATCGGCGTGGACAACCGCGCTTTTCCCTCGCCGTTCGTCTTCCGTTTCATGCCGGACCAGACCATCGAGTACGCCGCTCATGGAACCGCGGTCGCGGTCGCGGCCCCGGGCGGCGGCTACTCCACCAAGACCGGGACGAGCTTCGCCACTCCGACGATCACCGGGATCTGCGCCCGGATGCTGGGCGCTTACCCGGATATGCGCCCGTTTGAGGTCAAGTCGCTGCTCAAGCTGTTCGCGCGGTGAGTGGACGGACGCGGACGCGGGAACTCTTTTATCGGGACGCCGCCGTGGTCGCTGTGAACCGTTCGACTCGTTGCCGGTTCCTCTCTCGCACGCGGACCGTCATCCTTGCGGTCACGAACGACTGCAACATGGCCTGTTCGTACTGCTACCAGGACTCGCGGCTCATTCCGCGCGGAGGAAAGGCGCGACTCTTGCCCGCGGAGGTCGCCCGAGCGGCGCTTTCGGACATCGTCCGCACGACATCTTCCCGGCGCGTCGGCGTCATTTTTCACGGCGGGGAACCGACGCTGGCTCCGCAGGAATGGTATCGAGAGGTCATTGCGCCCGTTTCGCGGCTGGCCGCCAGGTCGGGCAAGAGCCTTCAGTTCCACATGCAGAGCAACGGGCAGTTGATTGACGATTCGTGGGCATCGTGTTTTCGCGCTCTGGCGATCAACGTCGGAATCAGCACCGACGGCCCGGCCGAGGTGTCGCTGCCCTATCGGGCGGGCAGCGAGAACGCGGCGCGCGCGGTGCGCGTCATGCAGGCCTACGGACTGCGGCCCGGAGCGATTGTGGTGGCCACGCCGCGCAACCTTCCGGTCATCGGCGATGTCATGAGCTATCTGGCCGATCTTCAGTTAGATGGTTTTCATCTCCTGCCATGGCTCGCCTTTGGACGTTCTCACGACGCCTCCGACGCCGCCTATCGGCAGATGCTCCTCGCCGGCTACATCCAGGTCGCCGAGACGCTCCTCGCAAATCCGGGCTATCCGGTCGAGGCGCGCCTGGCTCTCTACGTTTCGCGATTTGTCGGAAAGCCGACGAGTTCGATCAAGGCCACCGGTTGTCAGAGCCTCAGAAAGCCTTGCGGCAGGCAACTGATCTACTTAGACGAAACGGGCGGCATCTATCCCTGTCAATCGCTCCATTCGGACGCCTTGGAATTCGGCCGGGCCACAGCGAATGGAATCAGGTCGTGCACGCGGCCGGTTTTGCCTGAGGCGAGCCCGATGGCTGAGCGTCATCGCATCCGTTGCGCCCTGTGCGCGGCCGGCAGGATCTGCACTTATGGTTGCGCTGCCGACGACGGTTCTGAGGCCGGACAGTGGCGCTGTGAATTGGCGCAAGGACTTTATGAGTACTTCCTGGCGAATACATCTCGCGCCGCGCGGCTGCACGATATCCTAAGTGAATCGCGAAACTACCGCCGGACTCGAGTCTGTAAGGACCAGGTCGCATGAAAATAAGAATCAAGGCCTTGGATGGTTCTTTCTATGAAGTCGAGGAATCGCGGCTTCAGGCGTATAAAGTTCCCGCCGAGGAAGTCGCGGGGCAGTTGCAACACTTGAAGGGTTCCTTGCGGCTGGACCTGGCCAGGGAGTTAGATGCGCCGGTACCCAAACGGCCGCGGCGGCGCAAGAGGAGGTGATCGCTTAGAAGCCATGCGAAGAAGAGGGTGGTGAGTGCGGTCCATGTACGATCATTTGGTTAGGAAGACAGGCCATGTCATTGATTACGGTGGATGCGAAAGGCAACGTGTACCTCGTCCCCGATAATGTGCTGAAGAAGTATTGCAGGAAAGTCGGCCGGATCAGCGACAAGAAGCGCAAGGGAACCGCCCAGGTCGAAGGCCAGGACTGGTTGATTTGCCAGGCCTGGCTGAACTGTTCAGGAACCAAGGGCGGCTGATTTCCACTGCGGAAGAACTCATGGTAGCGCAGATCGCTGCGACGTCCGGAGCGTACATGAAGAAGGTGAACTGGCTTCACCTCCGGGCGCACGACTCCTGCAACCTGTCCTGCTCGTACTGTGTCATGTCGGCGCGCCGCGGGCGCCCCGGCGCGGACGCCATGACGGCGGAACAGGCCGTTGAGATCCTGCGGCTGCTCCTGGAGCATTCGTCCGCGCCCAGGATTACGGTTGAGATTTCCGGCGGCGAGCCCCTTCTTTGCGGCAGCCGCTGGATCGCCGCCGTGTGCGGCGGGCTCCGCGCGATGGAGAGGCAGTACGCGAAGCGGCTCGATCTTTGGATCACCACGAACGGCACTCTCCTGACCGAGGAAATCATTGCGATCATCCGGGACTGCAAGGCCAAGCTTTCCGTGGGCGTGGACGCCCCGGCAGGCGTCTCGGGCGAGGTCAAGACGCTCGATCGCCGGGTCCGCAAGGGAATCGAGCTGCTCCAGAAGCTGTACGCGACGCCGGGCATCAATGCCGTGGCCACGCTGCCGGCGATGCGCCACGTCACGCGATTCATGGACGAGCTGAAGCAGATGAACATCCGAGTGTTCCGGCTCACCGCCGTCAACAGCCGGGGCCGCGCGTCGTCGGCGCCGGCGCTGCTCCCCACGGCCAAGGACGCCCTCGCCTGCACGATGCGGCTAATCCGGTACATGGACCGCTGCGGTTTCTCCATCGTTGAGGCGAGCGCGCTGGATCGCGTCTACCGTTATATGGGAGACGTGTACGAACCTAACTTCTGCAACGCTCCCGCTTGTCCGGCGGGGAGCGGATTCCTGGCGGTGGACGCAAACGGCGACGTCTATCCCTGCGGGAATGAAACGCGAGACCGTTTCATCATGGGCAACATCTACGACGGCTTCGACGGACCGCGCAGCCGACGCGTTCTCTCCGCCTACCACGGCGAGCTTGCCCCGTTTGTCCGTTGCGTGTATTGTAAGGCCGGCCGGATATGCCATTATGGGTGTCCGGGATGCCTGCATGAAGGAGACACGAGGCATTTCGACGCGGAATGCCAATTGACGCAGATGCTGTTCGAGCGTTTCGAGCGAAACCGCGTGGCGATTGGGGAGATATATCGAAAGGCAAAAAGCAACGCGCCGGCGTGCGGCCGCAAACAATCTTCGGGCGTTCAAGGTGAACGCTAGAGCTTCCTTAGAAAACTCGAGAAAGGAGACGTACAATGGCCGGTGTCATTGCCGTTGATCGAAAAGGCATTGTCTATCTGATTCCGCAGGCCATCCTGACCAAGCATTGTAAGAAAGTCGGGTGGCTGAGCGAGAAGAAACGGAAAGTGCCGGGCAGAGGTCAAGTCCAGGGACAGGGAGATGATTGGCTCGCCTGCCAGGCATGGGTTAATTGTTCATTGCATCCTAAATGAGGATCGCCATACTTTCGCCGCCGCTGGGGTCACTCACTCAAGCGCCTTTGAGTCTGCCGAGCCTGACGGCTTTTCTTCGTGAATCAGGACATCAGGTGGCTCAGCACGACTTGGGTATCAAGTGCATTGACCTGATGCTCACGCCCGATTACCTTGACAAGTTGCGCGCGCGCATCAACGCCCGGGCCTCTCACCGGCGTACTCCCCGCGGATTGTCGCCTAAGGATAAGACGCGATGGCGGATAGCGGTCACCTCGGCCCTGGCCGCGGGTGATTGGACGATCGCCCATATTGAAGAGGCCAAGCGCGTCATGCGCTCTCCGGAGCGTTTTTACCGCAGGGATGAGTATGTAGGCGCGAAGAATGCCATTCGGAACGCCCTGCAAATTGTGACGGCGGCATATTTCCCTCTGGAATTAATCTTCAACGAAATCCGATACCCGTTTGTCGCCTCATTAGATGCAATCCTGGATATGGCGCCTGACAGGAGTCCTTTTACTGAGCCGATGCGGTCGGCCGTGGCCGCAACTCTGCCCCAGCTGCCGCCTTTAGTCGGCATTTCAATCACGTTCTACGACCAACTGGTCGCCGGGTTTCAACTGGCCGGAATGATCAAGAGGAGGAAGCCGGAAACACACGTCGTGTTAGGTGGGGCGGCCGTCGCCGCTTCAGAGGAAGCGATACGACGGCACGCGCGGGCGTTCGAGCGCGTGGACAGTTATGTCTTTGGTGAAGGCGAAGCCGGTCTGCTTGCGTTGGCGACGCTCCTGGAAGAACGCGAGCCGCGCGTCGCGATGCCGGGGAATGTGTACATTTCGCCTGAACTGCCTGCGAGCCGGTACGAGTCCGGCGACAAGGACCACTGTCAACGAATGAACGGCGACACGTTTCCAACTCCCGACTACACCGGGCTGAATGTTCAGGACTACCTGACGCCTGAGCCCATGTTCTCATTGTCGAACGCGCGGGGATGTTATTGGCGCAAGTGCGCATTCTGTAATGTCTCCCTGAGCTTCATGCGGGAGTTCCGGCAACGGAGCATGAAACGTGTTCAACAGGATATAGCGACACTTGTTTCCCGGCACAAAGCTAAGTGGATTTTCTTTGCCGATGATTGCGTGCCGCCTTCACGTTGCCGGGAACTGGCCGATTACTTAAGAGGGAAGAAACGCCCCGTTTATTGGGTCACGGAATGCCGTTTCGAGAAAGCGTTTTCGCCGAGGCTGCTGCGTTCGATGTATCGGGGCGGTTGCCGGCAGCTCACGTTCGGAAACGAGTCGGCGAACCAGCGCGTGCTCGACCGCATGCGGAAGGGAACCCGGGCTCCATGGAACAGAAAACTCATCCGGGCCGCGGCCAGAGCCGGCATCGCGGTGCATCTCCAGAACTTTTTGGGATTTCCCGGCGAGCGCGCGAGCGAAGCTCGAGAGACGGTGGCACTGCTTCTGGATGAACGCAAGCATATCGCTTCCACGGCGCTGGGATGCTTCCACGTCACGGCCGATTCTCCGGTCCATCGCTTTCCTTCGCAATTCGGTGTGACGAAGCTCAGGAGAGTCCAGAAAGAAGGCCTGGTGCCGGCGTTCGCTTTCTCATGCCGTACCGGAATGGGGCCGGAACACGTGAAGGAGATGTGGAACAATGCCGAGGCCGCGCTGAGGCGCGCTTACCCGCACTGGGATGCTTTTCTCGACGGGGTGTTAGGTTTGCACGCCGTTTTGTATATGGCGCGATTCCAGTGCAACAAGTTCGACGACATCTTCGGTGTGAGGCGAATGCCGCGGAATATCCTTTCGCTCTACCCGCGGGCGCATCCGGGCGTGGTGTGCAGTTTTTCCGCCGGCCGGAAACCGATGTGCGCGGTCTTCAGCACGCGCACCGGCGGCTGCATGCTCGTTCAGGGAGCATTGGCCGCCGTGTTGAAGGTGGCGGACGGCTCGCACAGCGTCGCTTCCCTGCTCGGGGCCGCGGCGTCCGTCAAATCGTTGAGAGGGAATCGAACTCGCATCGAGTGTGGCACGACGGTCGTCCTGGGGCTCATGGATTTGTACCGGAGCGGGTTGATTGACTTGAAGGCCGGCGCTTTTGAAACGCATGAAGCGAGGCCGCAGAAAGGAGGCGGAACTTAGGGGAAACGGCAATCGCACCGTGCGCAATTCTGTGGTCAGTGTTCCTGCAATCAATGCTTTTGTGAAAGGATCGCACGATGGCCGAAACGATGATCATCGCCATCATCAAGGGGAAGAAGCTGAGCGCGAAAGAGCAGGCCGCCGTCCGCAAGAGAGTCCAGAAGGCGTTGGCCGGCACGTCTGAGGTGGCCGGGCAGGACGGCGAAACCTGCGTGGGCGTCAGTGTCGCGCCCGTGACGGTTTCTTATTGCAAGTGAGCCAATTCGCGAGCCGATGTCATGGCGGCTGGGATGGAAGGCGCCGATAAGGCGACCGAAGTCCAGCCGCCGTGCAGGCTAAACGATTTGTACGACCGGCGGCTGAAACTTACAATATTCGCCGCGCGGGATTCGCAAATCCGGGGCGCGCAGCGGGGAAACTTAGGTCCTAATTAGAGAGCGGAAATGGAGACGCAGTTCCATCGCGAGTACCTGTTGCGTCTTCCGCTGCCGGTGGCGCAATTGTATAGTCGGGCGTACAACGCCAAGGACGCGCGAAGCCGGCACGATAACTGCTACTACCTGTTCGAAGTGCTCATCAAGCTCTCCGCGTGCCCGTTGACGGCGTGTTATGTGCAGGAAATACGCCGCGGCGGGCAGCGCGTCGCCAAGCTGGATCAGCTTCTTCTGCAACTGGCGTTTCCGTCGCTGGGGCAGTGGATGGCGATCCTGCGGGAGACCGCGCGGCATTACGGCTCGCTGCCGGATGCGGCGTCGCATCCGCTGGGGCAGATGTGGGGCCAGTTGAACCGTCCGCAGCATGATCCTTCCGCCCTCGCCGCGCTCTACCGCCGGATCAAGAACGGGCCGGACGGCCAGCCCGCGGGCGACAAGAGTTGCACGATCCTCCAATTGTTCGAGGCGCTGGTGCAGTACCGCAATGGCGTGGTCGGGCACGGAGCGGGGCGCTTCGAATCGTTTTACGCCAATGACATGGGGCCGCTGCTCTTCCCGGCGGTGAATGAGATACTGGCGGAAGGAGTATTCTCGCCTCTGGGTCCGGCCGGGGCGCGGCTGGCGTACCTGACGGAGTTGCGCGCGGTGTCGGAGGACCGGTTCGAGCTGGGCATGCGGGAGCTGACCGGCGCGCAGGGCGAGCGGATGGCGTCGCTGGCGCTGGAGGCGGGCGAGGCGGCGGGGCTGGCGCCGAACCGCGCGGCGGTGCTGTGGCCGGGATTGCGCGCGCCGCTGCGGCTGGACCCGCTGATGATCTTTCGGGAGAGCGAGGTCGCCGACGAAGTGCTGCTGCTCAACGGTGAGCGCGGCGGCCGGCAGGTGGAGTACCTGAGCTACACGACGGGTCGGACGGAGCGGACGAAGGACACGGCCGCGGAGCTGGCGGCCCTGCTCTCCATCCTGGCCGGCAAGGAGGTCACGGAGTCGAAGCTCCAGCAGTTGGCGGAGTTGAGCCGCGCCGCGGTCCCTTCCGTCGAGGCGCTGACGGAGCCGGCCGCGCCGGTGCGGCGGCAGTTGGGCGACTACGAGATCCTGGCGGAGATCGGCCGGGGCGGAATGGGCGTGGTGTATCTCGCGCGCCAGTTGTCGCTCGGCCGCCTGGTGGCGTTGAAGACGCTTCCGGCCGACCTGGCGGGAGACGAGGTGGCGCTGGCGCGGTTCCGGCGGGAGATGCGCGCGCTGTCCCGGTGCGATCATCCGAACATCGTCAAGCTCCTCGACAGCGGCGTATTCGCGGACGGCCAGGTTTACTACACGATGGAGTACGTCGCAGGCTGCGACCTGGACCAGGTGTGGCACGAACTGTCTCGGTCGGGGTTGGCGCGGGAGTCGTCGAAGCTGGGGAACAGCACGTTTGCGCGAGCGGTGATCTCGGCGAGCGGGCGGCGGCGCAAGGAAGTGGAATCGCGCTGCGCGGCCTCCGGCGCGGGCGAGCCGAGACCCGCCGCGGACCAGGAGCCGCCTGCGGTGCCGAAGCTGCCGCTGCCGCCGTTGCCTCCTCTGCCGGAAGTGAGCGAGGACTCGGGCGGCTACGTGCGAAAGGTGGTGGCGCTGATCCGGGACGCGGCGCTGGCGCTACAGGCGGTGCATGACCAGGGCATCGTGCACCGCGATATCAGCCCGGCGAACCTGATGCTGACGCCGGACGGATCGCGCGTGGTGTTGATGGACTTCGGGCTGGTGAAGGGGCAGAACCTGTCGCGCTCGCTGACGGAAAAGGGCGGGTTCGTCGGCAAGCTCCGCTACGCCGCGCCGGAGCAACTGGCCGCGGCCATGCTGAAGGTGGGTCCTCAGGCGGACGTCCGAGGGCTGGGCGTGACGCTCTGGGAACTGCTGACGCGCCACCGGCTCTTCGAGGAGGCGCACGACGAACGGCAGTTGACGACGCTGGTGCATGAGAAGGACGTGCCGCGCCTTCGGCAGATGGATTCGAACTTCGACCGGGACCTGGAGGCGATCGTCGCGCGGGCCACGGAACGGAACGCCGGCGACCGCATCGAGTCGGCCGGGCGGCTGGCGGAATATTTGCAGCTTTACCTGGACGGGAAGCCGCTCCCGATCCGCACGCCGACGCTGCGGGAGATGGCCTGGCGCTGGAGCCGGGCGCATAAGCCGCTTGTGGGCGCGGCGGCGGTGGTGCTGGTCATAGCCGCGGCGGGCCTGGTCTGGTGGTGGCGCTTGCCCGGGACGCTGAGCCTGGACGTGTCGCCCGCCGACGCGCAGATAGAAATCGCCGGCCGGACCATCCAGCCGGGTGAAATGCCTCTCCAGATGAAGCTCCCGGCGGGCGTTTACCAGGTGCGCATCCGCAAAGACGGCTTTGCGGACGAACAGCGCGAAGTCGCCGTGCTGCGCGGCGGTTTCAAGTCACTGCCGCGTGTGTCGCTCATACCTTATCGGGGCACGCTGGGCGTGCAGGCGTGGCCGCCGGGCACTACGATCGAATTCAACGGCGTGGACTACGCGGCGCCCATCAAGGAGCTTTCCGTTGACACGGGCGTCTACGACCTGCGCGCCCGGGCGGACGAATGCTTTGACGCGCTTCACACGGTCCGGATCAATCGCGATCAGCGGACCGAGGACCGGTTCTCGCTCGAACGCGGCTTCCGGTGGAAAGAGCCCTACACCTCGCCGGCCATTCAGAGCGGGGTAGTGATCGTTCCCGGCCCGAAGCCCGGCGACCTCGCAGCTATCGTGCATAACGAAATCGGCCAGATCGTTTTCCTGTCCGCGGCCAGTGGAGAGCTCGTGGAGAGCATCCCGACGCCGGCCGGCAACATGCGGACATTCACGCAGCTCGACCTGGGCGGAGATGTCGGCAAGGTGATCGTATCGGGCTTCGAGGACGAGACGGCCGGGCCCAGCGTGCTCGCGATTGGGGCCCATTGGCCGGCAAAAACGCTGTGGGAGTGGCAGGGACCTGCCGTTCATTTCGGTCAGGCTCAAAGTCTGGCGATTATCGCAGTGCCCCGTCCGGGCGACGTCGCGCAGGTCGCCGTCGCCGGGCGCGACGGCCGCGTTCGCCTGCTCGACGGGCGCACCGGGACACAGCGTCAGGAACTCGTCTTGTCCGACGCGGCGCTGGATCTCCCGCCCATGCTGGCAGCGTGGACGGCCGGCGGCGAAACCTGCCTGGCAGGACTTTATCGGCTCGCGAACCCGAACGAACCGGGGACCGGCCACGGCAAATTGATCGGTGTTGTGATAAAGCCGGCGACAGGGGACGTTCTGTGGCGCTGGGAACTGGGCGCCGGCCAGAACGCCTTCTTCGCCGATCTCGACCGCAAGGGCATCCCTCGGATCCTGCTGTGGAACGACAGGGCCTGGCAGGCGATTGACGCGACTACCGGCGCCGCGCAGGCCGGCGGCACGCTGAGCGGTCCGCTCGTCGGCGGGCCCGGCTTGGCCGATGCCGAAGGCCGCGGCGCTGACGACCTGATTTTCCAATTCGTTGATCCCTCGCAACCGATGCTCGCCGTGCGCCCGGACGATGGCGCCGTCATCTGGCAGGGGCCCTCCGGCCTGTATGCCAATCAGCCCCGAGGCGAAGGAGGCGCGCTCCTCCGCACCGCCGACGGCGCGCTGCTGGTTGCGCTCGACCAGGCGCTAGCCGCCGTGGATGCCCGGAGCGGAAAGGTGCTCTGGCAGGCGGAAGACAGGCCGAGCGGTGTGCTGGTGGACGATGCGCGGGAGAACATTTACGTCACCGTGCTGGACAAGGGCCTGGTCTGTCTGGATTCATCCGGCAAGACCCGCTGGACGCTGCGGCTGCGGCAGGACGTGACTCCGTGGGCGCTCGTTCCAAGCCAGGACGAGGCGGGAACCTATGACGTTCTCCTCCACCGCCACGCGGGCCTGATTACGCTGGTGCACGGGCCGCGGCTGCTCTGGGAGGCGGAAGCGACCGCCCCGCTTCAGGCCGCGCCGCTGGTGGCGACGGGTGATGACGGCAAGCCGGTCGTCATTCAGCTCGGCCCCTGGGGCGACGACGTGAACATGCGTTGGCTCGACGGCGCCTGCGGCATCACACGCTGGTCGGATCGGGAATGGTTCTCGCCCAATCGCCCGCCGACCCTGGCGAAGATGGATGCGGACGGCGTGGCCTGCGTGGTTGCCTTCGGGCATCCGCCGGCTTCCGACGGCATCTATCTGGTCATTCACCGCGCCTCCGACGGGAAGGTGATCCGGTCGCTGCGCACGGACCTGACCGGCTGGATGTCCTGCGCGCCGGCCGTGGCCGACTTCCGCGGCGTCGGCGCCTGCGATGTCGCCGTGAGCTGCTGGGACGCCCGGCGGATCGCGATGATTGACGGGCGTTCAGGCGCCACTCTTTGGTATCAGCCGACGGAACAGCCGAACATGGGCGGCATAGCCGCGGGCGACCTCGGCGGCGGAGGGTCGGCCGACGTCGTCGCCACTTCCCTGGACGGGCACGTCTACGCGCTGCGGGGCAAAGACGGCAAGCTGATCTGGAAAACCACCGGCAACCGCTGCGCCAGTTGGTCGCCGCCGACGATCGCTGCGCTGGACGACCAGGGCGCGCCGCAGGTGCTGGTGACCACGGTGACGGGCCAGCTGTTCGTGCTGGACGGACGCGACGGCAAAGAGCTTTGGTCTCCCGACGTGGCCGGCGGCGGCAAAGTCGGCGGGCGCGCCGTGGTTGCGGCGGTGGATGGGCGGAGCGTCATCCTGGCGCCCATGGGCAGCGCCGGCGTGGTCGCCTTCGATTGGCCGAGTCGGAAGGAATTGTGGCGCTCGCCGGAAGGCCACCCCGTCATCACCGCGTCGGTCGTCGCCGACTTTGCCCGCGACGGGAAAAGACAAGTGGTCGTCGCTGCGGCGGACGGCGATGTCTTCGTCCTGGACCTGGTGACTGGCAACCCGCTTTGGCATATGAAGGTCGCCCAGGGCCTGATTGAAGCCGATCCCGTCGTCGCTGACCTCGATGGCGGCGGCGTTGACGACATCCTCATCGCCAGCCACGATTCTCATCTGTACGCCATCAGCGGGAAGAAGATTCTTGACGCGATGCACCGGCGGGCAGCGGTCAGCCGGCCCGTGAAATGAATGCTCCAACGGACTCCCACTTGACTGCGCCGCCGCGCGACAAGAGAATTCACCCATAAAGCCATTTCGTTCTGGAGGAGCGGTTTTTGAGCGCGAACCGTTACGATGAGCTGTTGGGGGAAGCCGCGGGAGCCGAACCGTTCGTCCGCCGTTCCCTGGCGTACCTGGAATCAGACTTCCGCGCCGTGGCGCTGCTGGCGCTGTCGGACTGGGAGCGTGCGGAGATCGTGTCGAGCGAGCTGTTCAGCGCGCTCGGAGGCCTG
>Ga0187876_1000160_pt1 | contig 67945 bp, 51 predicted proteins | sample June2016WEW_17_4_FD_133000 | JGI IMG/M metagenome (GOLD analysis project Ga0187876, IMG submission 133000) | Peatland microbial communities from SPRUCE experiment site at the Marcell Experimental Forest, Minnesota, USA - June2016WEW_17_40 | ecosystem: Environmental > Terrestrial > Soil >... | reverse complement strand
TCCATCTTCGCCGGCAGGGACGCTCAGTATGCCAACGTGCGTACGACCTGCTCATCGCTGCCACTGCGCTGGGTCACGACTTGACCCTTGTGACCCGCAACGTGAGCGACTACCGAGACGTGCCAGACCTCCGGCTGTACTGACGCACTTGCCAGGCGAAACGCCCCTACCGCTTCGCCTTCGCCGCTGCAATAGCCGCGAGCTGCTGCTTCCCCCGCTCCTCGATCTCGCGCTTCCAGTCCGCCTCGTACGGCTTCATAACCTGCGCCACAGCGCTGGCGACAGCAAAGTTGCGGAACCACTTCTTGTCGGCAGGAACTACGTACCAGGGCGCCTCCTTGGTCGAGCACTTGCTGAGGGCCAGCTCGTAGGCTGACACGTAGTCGTCGTACAGCTCGTGCTCGGGCCAGTCGGACGTTGATAGCTTCCACGCCTTGGAGTGGTCGGCTTCGCGAGCCAGGAGCCGATTGCGCTGCTCGGCCTTGGAGATGTAGAGAAAGAACTTCACGACGATCGTGCCGGAGTCGACCAGCAACTGCTCAAAGCGGTTGATGTTCTCGTAGCGCGACTCAATTACCTTATCTGGCACTAGCTTGTGCACCCGCGTAACCAGCACGTCTTCGTAGTGGGACCGGTTGAAGATCGCGATCGAGCCGAGCGGCGGCGTGGTGCGGTGGATCCGCCAGAGGAAGTCATGCGCGCGCTCTTCCGGCGTGGGCACCTTGAATGACTCGACCCTGCAGCTGGCCGGGTTGAAGCTGGCCATTACGTGCCGAATCGTGCCGTCCTTCCCCGCGGTGTCCAGCCCTTGAAGCACAATCAGCATGCCGTTCTGCCCGGCTGCGTAGTGTGTCTCTTGCAGGGCCGTAAGCTCCGCGCCCAGCGCGGCAACTTTCGCGTCGGCGTCCTTGCGGTCGATGCCGTGCGTATCAGCCGGATCAATGTCGCGAAGATTGACCGTATCGCCCGGATGAACCTTGTGCGCTAGCTCTGACACTTCGCTCCCCTTCCATTTCTCTGTACTGGCAATGTCTGCACCTTGACCACACTCTCGGTACTGGCGAGAGGCGCCAATGGTTCACTTGCGACTGGGAATGCGTGCGTAGCGAATCCGCCTGCATTGTAACTCCGCAGTACACTATACGCAGCGCCACGCGAGGCACGGGAGGGAACAAAATGGCCACTGCAGCGGCAGTCCAAGAACCTCAGCGCTATCGTTTCGCCGTCTGGGACTACGAGCGGATGGGCACCTTCGGCATTCTTGGCGAGGACGACCGCGTCGAATTGATTGATGGAGAGATCATCCAGAGGAGTCCTATCGGCGTGAAGCATGCGCGTTGCATCAACAGACTCACCCGCAGGCTGGTCCGGGCATTGGGCGAGCAAGCTATCGTGAGTATCCAGAACCCAATTGTGCTGTCCGACCATGATGAACCGCAGCCTGACGTGGCCGTGTTACGACCCAGCGCCGAAGAACATATGAGCAATCCGCGGCCGAGCGATGTGTTCCTGGTCATTGAGGTCTCTGATTCTACGCTCGCGTACGATCGCGGCGTGAAGCTGCCGCTCTACGCGCGCGCCGGGATCCTCGAAGCCTGGATTGCGGACGTTGACCATGACATCATTAGCCAGTACTCGATCCCGTCCAATGGGGAGTACCAGGTGGTTGCCACCTACCAGCGCGGAGACGCAATCTCGTCCCACGTGCTGCCAGAGCTCTCGCTTCAGGTCAATGACATCCTGCCTTGACATGACTTCGGCAGCTTAGCCCAGCGACGCGTGCTGACCGACGCCGGCTTCACGCGCCCGCTCGTAGACTGTTGCCGCGCACACCAAGTCCTGCGCCGCGAGGCCGACGCTCTTGAACAGCGTGATCTGCTGCTCCGAGGTCCTTCCGGGGATGCGGCCATCGACCAGGGCGCCGATCTCGCCGACGGCATGGTCTCTGCGGATGGCGCCGCGCGCGAGCGGTCCCAGGAGGTCGCCGGCCTCGCCCCACGCTGCCTCGTCGGCGTCGACATAGACCCGTGCACGCGCCATCGTGGCATCCGGCACTTCCTGCATGGCCGGCGTGAACGCGCCGACGGCCGTTATGTGTGCGCCCGGCGCAAGATCAGTGTCGTCAAACACTGGCTCCGCGGCAGTGGTAGCCGTAACGACGATAGCGGCGTGGGCTAGCGCCTCGGCGCTAGACGCCGCCTCATGCAGCAGTGTTCCTGGAACGCAGCCGGCCATCCGTGCCACGAAGGCGGCGGTGAGCTTCGGCTCGATACTGTAGACCCAGGCATCCCGGATGGGCCGCACCGCAACAGCAGCAAGTAGCTGCGTCTCGGCCTGCGCGCCTGCGCCAATGATCGCGAGCGTGCTGGCGTCTTGCAGTGCCAGCAGGTCCGCCGCGACTCCGCCTGCCGCGCCTGTCCGGATCGCCGTGAGCTTCGTGGCTGCCAGCAGTGCAAGCAGCTCGCACGTCTGCGCCTCAAACAGCAGGTAGCTCGCCCGCACCACGGGCAGATCCCGGCGTGCATTCTCGGGCTGGACCGCGACCAGCTTCACTCCCGCGTAAGTGCGGCCGTCGAACGCGGGCATGCTCAGCAACACGGCACCTTGCGGCAGCAGCGGCAGCGGCAGGCGTTGCGGGCAGATCACCTCGCCGCGCGAATACGCGGCAAACGCGTCCCGCACGAGCCCAATGGCCTCGCCCACTGGGAGAAGCTTCGCGACGTCTGAGTCCGAGATAACAAGCATCAGATATCGAGCTGATTCACGAAGTCACGGAATATCGCCAGCTTGTCGTCGTCTGGTTTCTCGTCTTCGCTTTGTAGCGAGACCTTGACGCCGGCCTGCTCGAACACATCCTCCTCAACGAAAATCGGTGCGTCACAGCGGATAGCCAGAGCAATTGAATCACTCGGCCGGGCATCGATCTCCAGTCGGCGGTCACCGTGTTCGATTGTCAAGGTGGCAAAGAACACTTCGTCTCTGAGGCTATGAATGAGCACGTTGGTGATCCGCGCACCCAACCGCTCCAGGATGGTGGTGATCAGATCGTGGGTGAGGGGTCGTGCATGCCGATGGCCCTGCAGCTCCGCGGCGATGGCGAACGACTCCGCGTCGCCGATGTGGATGAGCAGGCAGCGATCGAGCTTCATGTCCTTGAGCAGCACCACACGCGTGTTCGTCTGCAGGTTAATCCGCACACTCTCCACAAACACTTTCACCGCCATGGTTCCGACCTCGTTTCCAGTGGACGGTACGCAAAGTGGGCTGCTTGAATTGTACACCCGCCCACAGCACCGTGAAAGACGACCAGACGGCCGGAACGCTTACGGCACGATGCCGTCCACGCGCAGGTTGGAGCCGTTGGCGATGAGCGTCGCGCTACCACTCCGCAGGTCAAAGAGATAGAGGCCCAAGTTGGGCGACTCATCCTTTTGCAATACGAGGGTTTGGTTATCGACCCAGCCCATGACTTGGTAGCCTGCTCGCAGGTCCGACTTCCCCGTGCCATCGGCATTGGCTATCGCCGCTATCGGCCTGACGGTTGGCGCTGGCGCTCCGCGGGGGTAGATGGCATCGAGACGGGTGTAGGCAACGCGGGTGCCGTCTGGAGAGATGAACGCCTCGCGGCTGAACGCGTAGGCAGCCGGCGCAGGTAGCCCATGGGGTCTGTCCTGGTGCGATGCTGCCACGTCGACTTGCACCGACCGACGTCCGGCCAAGGTCATGACGTTGAGGTCGGCGGGAAACGGGCCTTCCCCCGATGGAAAGGTCACGTCGCTGGTAGCGTAGACAATGCTGCTTCCGTCAGGGCTCAAGTCAAGGACCTCGCCAGCAGGCAGCGTGGCGTCGCCGGTAGGGGGCAGCCAGTCGCCCACGAGATCGCCGGTCTCAGGGTCGAACTCCTCAAGCCCCTTGTGCAGGCCAACAAAGCCGTAACTGTACTGCACTAGCAGGGTCGGCGGTTTGCCCCAGCGCCAACCGTAGATGATGGGGACACCACCGGCAGCGTCGATGTGCTGGCTCAGGAGTACGCGCGCGTTCGCGCCCTGCTGGTCGGTCAGCACGATGCGGCTGGCGCCCATGCTGAACATCGCGCCGTTCCACGGCGCCGGCGACACCAGCACCCATGCAATGTACGCCCCATCGGGTGAGGGCCAGGTATCGTACACCTGTTCGCCGGGTGCGGTCGGAGCCGGCACCGGCACGTGGTGGCCGAAGTCGTCACCAAGGATGAAACCATGGTCATAGTACATGAACTGCCATCCGGCGTATCGCGGGCGCTTGAAGGGGCCGGGATTGTCGGACATGTTCGCCAACCCGGCCAGGCTGCTGCCCGCGGCAGTGGCGAGAATGACCTGTGCCCCGTTGTCGAAGACGATTGCGTGATCGAGCGTGCCGAAACTAGGCGGGCTCGGCACAGGGGTTGGCTGAGGCAGGCCAGTCAGCGGGGAGTCCAGCGTAGGCGCCGGCGTAGACGTTTGCGCTGCGGCTATCAGCAGGTTGGCTGTACCGAATTGTTGGGTTCCACGAGCGGCTACGGCGCCAACGTTCTGGGCGATGGCCGGCAGCAGGACGGCTAGGCTGGCCAGCACACGAAGCCAGGTACGCCACATCATGCGCCTAATTCTCCATCGTCTGCGGCGATGTCGCTTCGACACCAGCTGCCTGTGAACTGGACCGTTTGGGCGGCGGCGTATGCCTTGCCCCGAGCCTCGGCAAGTGTGCGCCCACGCCCCACGACGGTAAGCACACGTCCCCCGGCAGTGATCACCTGGCTTGCACGATCTCGCGCCATCCCCGCGGCCTGGCTGTCCGCGGTCTGACCGCCAGCCCGCGAGGGCAGCAGGAACCCGGCGAGGCCCCGGCCACCGAACATGCCTTTAGGAATCGGTCTGATGCGAGGCGACACAATCGGAGTGTCCTTGATGAATGGATTCCGGGTGCCGTTGTGAAACACATAGGCGCCGGATCCAAGGTCCCCTAGCCCTACAACGCCGTAGCCGGTCTCAACCTCGCCCGGGTAACCGTCCGACGCGATGACCACTCCACAGACGGCATCGCTGCTCCATTTGAGCGGTCCGAGCTGGTCAAGCTGGCCATCCATTGCCGCCTGGAGCGCCAGATAGAGATCAGTGTCCAGTCGAGGCATGAGCACCTGGGTCTCTGGGTCGCCAAATCGGGCGTTGAACTCGAGCACCTTGGGGCCAGCGCGGGTAACCATCAGCCCGGCATAGAGAATACCCTGGTACGGCACACCTTACGTGGCCATGCCCTCGACCGTGGGACGCACGATCGTGCGCATAACCTCTTCGACAAAGGCATCGTCGGCCGTGGCTACCGGCGTGTACGCGCCCATCCCGCCGGTCATCGGTCCCGTATTGCCGTCGCGGGCACGTTTGTAGTCTCGCGACGGCGCTAGTGGCACCGCCATCTTGCCGTCGCAGATCGCCATGAATGAGACCTCGTAGCCTTCCAGGAAGCCCTCGACGAGGACCCGTGATTGGGCGCCACGCCGGACTGGCGCGAGCACGTCGCGTACTGCGCCAATCGCCGTTTCGCGATCCGGGGCCACCGTGACACCTTTGCCGGATGCGAGCCCATCGGCCTTTACCACCACCGGATAGTCGGAAGCAGCCAGACCCTCGAGGTAGCTCACGGCATCGTCCGCGATCTCAAAATCGCGGTGCGGGGCCGTTGGTATGCCATGTCGCTGCATGAAAGCCTTGGCCCACGATTTGCTGGTTTCCAGCTGGGCCGCGGCGCGCGTGGGTCCAAACACCGGCAGGCCGCGCGCACTGAATGTGTCCACCACGCCGCAGGCCAGTGCGGACTCCGGCCCAACCACCGTCAGGTCGATCTGATTCTGTTCGGCCCATTCCGCCAGGGCGTCAGGCTCGGTCGCGGGAATGTGCACGTTGCTTCCCACGAGGTTTGTGCCAAAGTTGCCCGGTGCCGTGAAGACGGCACGTGCCGCGGGGCTCTGGCCGAGCTTCCACGCGAGTGCGTGTTCGCGTCCGCCACTGCCGATGATTAGTGCCTTCAAGCTACATCACTCCCGCATCCACCTGGTCCGGCCGGCTGGTCGGATCAGTCGACCTGATCACAACTTCAGCGTGCACCTCATCACTCCCATTCGATCGTGGCCGGCGGCTTCGAGCTAATGTCATAGACCACGCGATTGATCTCCGGCACTTCGTTCACCACCCGGTTCGCGATCACAGCCAGCACGTCGTAGGGAATTCGCGCCCAGTCGGCAGTCATCGCGTCGTCGCTGGTCACGGCCCTGATAGCCAGCACGTTGGCATAGGTCCGGTAATCACCCATCACGCCTACGCTGCGCAAGGGAGTGAGTACGGCAAATGACTGCCACAACTCGCGGTACAGGCCGGCCCGCTTGATTTCCGTGACCACGATGTGATCGGCTTCCCGCAGGACCCTCAACCGCTCCTCCGTCACCTCGCCCAGGACGCGCACTGCCAGGCCGGGTCCGGGAAACGGCTGCCGGTAGACGATAGCCTCTGGAAGGCCAAGTGCCAAGCCTACTTTGCGCACCTCGTCCTTGAAGAGGTAGCGCAGCGGTTCGACCAGCGTGAACGGAAGATCGTCGGGTAGCCCGCCCACGTTGTGGTGCGTCTTGATCTTGACTGCATGTCCAGTCCCATGGCTGGCGCTCTCGATCACGTCTGGATAGAGCGTGCCCTGTGCCAGGAAACGCAACTCGCCAAACTCCTGCTGCACGCGCTCAGCCTCGGCGGTGAAGACATCGATGAAGGTGCGGCCGATGATCTTGCGCTTGGCTTCAGGGTCTTCGACGCCATGTAGCGCTGCGAGGAACCGGCTGCGCGCATCGGCGTGTTCCACGCGGATGCGCAGGTCGCGCTCGAAAACACTCAGCAATTGCGCGCCTTCATCTTTGCGCAGCAAGCCGTTGTCCACGAACACACAAATGAGTCGGTCGCCAATGGCCCGCGCGACCAGCGTTGCGGCCACGGCGCTGTCCACGCCCCCGCTCAAGCCACAGAGCACGCGGCCATCCCCCACCCGTGCGCGGATTTGCGCCACCGATTCCTCGATGAAGTTCTCAGGCGTCCAGGTGCCGTGGCAGCCGCAGACGTTACGCACGAACGTCCGCAGCAGCGTCGCACCCATGGGGGTATGCACTACCTCAGGGTGAAACTGCACGCCATAGTAGCCCTGCTCGCTCGCAATTGCCGCGATCGGCGTCGTATCGGTCCTGCCAATAACCCTAAAGCCGGGTGGAAGCTCACCCACGGAGTCGCCGTGGCTCATCCAGACGCGGCCACTGCTGGGCAGGCTGGCGAAGATGCTGGCATCCTCCAACAGCTGCAAATCGGCGGGGCCGTATTCGCGTTGCTCGGATCCGATAATCGAGCCGCCGAGCTGCTGCGCCAGAAGGTGCATGCCGTAGCAGATCCCAAGGATCGGCAAGCCGCTATGCAGCACCTCGTCAGGCACCTGTGGCGCTCCCGGCTCGTAGACGCTCGCCGGCCCGCCGCTCAGCACGAAACCTCTGGGGTTCAATGCCGCGATGCGGTCCCATGGCGTGCTGGGTGGCAACAGCTCGCAGTAGACGTTGCACTCGCGAATACGCCTGGCAATGAGCCGGCTGTACTGCGAGCCGAAGTCGAGGATCACGATGGTCTCGTGCGCTATGAGTTTTGCAGTAGCCATTGCGCTCCCAGTATGCGATTGGCGTGGCTCAAATCACGTTACAGGGTACCTATTTTGGCCACGGTTGTGTGCTCCTGTCCGAAGAGACCGGCACAAAGACCTCATAATGTATACTCGGGATCGAGAGGTGCCAACCACCAACCCCGTCGCTGCCTACCGGGCTATCCGCGTGGCGGGGTAGACCAAGCCCCTTGGTTCTGCGCCGCGAGGTGCTGCGATGGCGGAAGCGTCCACCGGTGACTCATCTCAGCCCCTGGTCTTCGTATCCTACTCCCGCGCCAATGCCGCTTTTGTGGAGCGGCTGATAGCGGACCTCGCCGATCGTGGGATCACCTGCTGGTTCGATCGCACCCACATAAAGCCTGGGGATCCCGATTGGGATGAAGCGATTCGGGCCGCCATCCGGGCATCCCAGGGGGTGGTCCTTGTCGCTACGCCGGAGTCGCGCCAATCGCCGCACGTCAAGGGCGAGATCGATCTCGCCCGCAGGTACGAGCGCATCATTCTCCCGGTGTGGGCTCAGGGCGACGTGTGGATAGATAGTGTCGCTCTTAGCCTGTCGACGGCTCAGTACATCGATGCACGGGGCGACCATTACTCCGAGGCCCTCGATCGCTTGGTCGGCGTAATGACGGCAGCTAACGCCACGCCGGCGCCCGTGGTACTCGTGCCCGAGCCTGATTTCGAGCCACGGAACCCCTACAAGGGGCTGCATGCTTTTGGCGAGACTGACGCGCCTGACTTCTATGGCCGGGAGCGGCTCGTGGCAGACCTCATCGCGCGGCTGGGTGCAATCGTCGCGGCCGCTATAGGCGGAGAGCCGTCCCGCGCGGCTCGACTGCTCGCCGTCGTCGGGCCGAGCGGCTCGGGAAAGAGCAGCCTCGTGCAGGCCGGGCTGCTGCCCAGGCTCCGTACCGGCGGGATCTCCGCCGGCGAAAGATGGCTGCCGAGCAGTGAATGGATCTACCTTCGGCCCGTGAAGCCCGGCGCGCACCCCGGGGAAGTGCTGGCGGGGGCACTGAGCGCGGCCCTCCATCGCAGCGTCACCGAGATCCTGAAGGACCTGGGCGGTGATTCGTCGAGGGGCCTGCACTTGCTAGCGCGCGTGCTGGCGCACAACCAAGACCAACACGTTGTGATGGTGGTAGACCAATTCGAAGAGTTATTCACCCAGGCGGACCCGGCCTCGCGCCAACATTTCCTGGATCTCCTCGTCACTGCCGTGACCGAACCGGTCGGACCCGTGCTCGCCGTGCTGACGCTGCGCTCCGACTTCTATCACTACACGATGGCCTATCCCGATCTCTGGCCAGCGGTGCAGGCTAACACTGTGTTCGTGACTCCCATGGGCGTCGAGGATTTGCGCAACGCTATTGTGGGGCCTGCACTGCAAGCCGACACGAAGCTAGCCTTCGAGAAAGACTTGGTGGGCGATCTCCTATTCGAGATTCGGGACCAGGAGGGGGCTCTGCCCCTACTGCAATTCACCCTCGACAAGTTATTCGAGAGGCGCGTGGGGCACCGCCTTACCCAGGCGGCATACGACGAAATCGGGCGCGTCCACGGCGCGCTCGCCCGCCATGCGGACAGCGTGTTCGAGACTGTGCTCACCAACGAGCAGCAAGGCGTGGCGGCATCGTTATTCATGCGCCTTGTCGATCTGGATTCTGCCGGTCAGGATGTGAGCCGCCGCCGCATGCCATTTGACGAGCTTGAACAGGCCGATCCTGCCCGCAGCCGGCTGCTGCTGGAAACCGCTGATGCCTACGTGCGGGCGCGGCTGCTGGTTGTGGACGTGGTGCGCGGGGTGCGTTCGCTGGATCTGGCGCACGAAGCGCTTATCAGCGCCTGGCCGCGCTTGCGGCAATGGATTCAGGACAACAGGGCAGGCCTTGTCCAACATCGCCAAATAATAGACGATGCCGCGCGCTGGGAACGCGGTGACCGAGATGAGAGCTTACTGTACCGCGGCAGTCGGCTAGCCGCGGCACTTGCCTGGCGCGATGAAGACGATCACGCGGCTACGCTGAGCCGCACCGAGGCGACATTCCTGGTCGCAGGCGGCGCGCTGCGGGATCGCGATGAGCAGCTGGAACGCCAGCGAGAGCAGCGTGAGATCGCTGCCGCAAAGGCACTTGCCAATTCCGAGCGGCGTCGCGCGAACATCGCGCGCACGTTTGCGGCGGTGCTCGGGGCCGCGCTTGCCGCCATGGTGGTGGTGGCCATCATCGCCTTGCAGCAGCGTGCGCTCGCCACGCGCGAAAGCCAGGAAGCGCGCTCCCGTGCGCTGGCTGCCAGCGCCCTGGCTCAGCTGCAAACTGACCCAGAGCTGAGCCTGCTGCTCGCGGCGGAGGCGGCGCGCACGGACGCTACCGCCGAGGCGGTCAGTGCCCTACGAGAGTCGCTGGTAGCTTCACACGTTCGCCTGGTCGATCGCGCCAATAGGGGCGCCGTCACGAGTGCTGCGTTTTCGCCCGCCGGGAATCTCGTGATCACGGGCGATGACGGCGGGCGCGTGCGAATCTGGGCTGCAACCACCGGCGCCACCGTGTTCCAAAGCGATGACCCTACGGGGGCTCCCGTGCTCTGCGTGGCCTTCAGCGCAGACAGTTCACTGGCCGCCTGGGGTGGCGCGGATGACCGTGCCCATGTGCTCGACGTGCATACGCATGCCGAGGTTGCCAATTTGCCCAATGCGGACATCGTGACGAGCGTAGCGTTTAGCCCCGACAGCCGGCAGCTGGTGTCGAGTGATATCAGCGGCGCCGTCACCGTCTGGAATGCCAGGATGGGCCGGAGCCTGGCGGTGCTGCAAGGTACGTCGGTGGGCCCCGCACAAGCCTCCTTCAGCCCCCGCGGCGACACGCTATTGGTGCTCGGTCCCGACGAGGACGCGCATCTGTGGCGCTGGGCCGATGCCAAGGACTTGCACACGTTCAGTGCCACCGGCACCAACGTGGATGCTGCTGCCTTCGTGGCTAGCGGCACGCGTATCGCTACCGGTCACAGTGACGGTACGACGCGCATCTGGGATGCCCGGACCGGGAACTTGCTCACAGTGCTGGTTGGCCACGCGGGGGATATCACCAGCATCGCGGCATTCCCCGCCTCGACCCAATTCGTCACCACGGGTGTCGATGGTACGGCCCGCCTCTGGGACGCGGCGAGTGGCAGATTGTTGCATGTACTGGCCGGGCACATCGGCAAGGTGCTCCAGGCAGCGGTCAGCGGCGACGGACGTCTCGTGGCCACCGCTGGGGTCGACGACACGGTCAAGATCTGGGATGCCGGCACCGGCCTGTTGCTTGCGACCCTGGCAGGGCACAAGAGCACCATCACGTCGCTCTCCTTCGACCCGCGCACGCAGGATCAAGCGGTGCTCACGTCCAGCACCGACGGAACCGTGCGCATCTGGGACGTCAGCACCTACGCCACCCTGAACCCGTCGCTCTGGAGTGCCCCCTCGCTATCCGCGGAGGCCTGGAGTCCCGACGGCGCGCTGGTGGCCACTGCAGGTGCAGGCAGCGGGATTCAGATCCGCACAGCCGCGTCTGGCGCGATCCTGCGGGTGCTGAATGCGCCATCGCTGGTCAGCGCGCTCCAGTTCAGCGCCAACGGCCGGCTACTCGCCTCGATCGTCGGCGGGATCGCGGATATCTGGACGGTGGCCGACGGCCGTCTCAGCGCCATCGTGCCTGCCGGCGGCCACGTGGTCAGCGTCGCTTTCAGCCCCGATAGCAAGTCTATCGCGCTCGTCTTGGCCGACCATGAAGTGTCGCTGTGGTCGGCGCAGGCCACGCGTGAGCAAGTGTACCGAGGTGCTCCAGAGCCGGTCGGCAGCATCGGCGCATTCAGCCCCGATGGCTCGCTCCTGGCCACGATTGGCGTTGCCGGCCGGCTTGCCGTGTGGGATACGCGCAGCGGTACGCTGCTGTACAGCCCGTCGGGTATCGTATCCGGCGTCTGGTTCAGTCCAGACGGCAAGTGGCTGCTGCGCGTGACGAAAGATTTGCTCGGCGGCCTGTGGTATGCGCGGCTGTGCGATGCGCGGTCGGGTACCGGCGGCAAGACGATCGATGAGGACACGAGCCAAGCCGGCGACGACGTGACCGCGGCAATCTTCGCCGATAACGGCTCGGCAATCTTCACAGCGCGGAACAGCGGGCTCATCTGCGAGTCGACCGGTCCGAGTTGGCCAATGGCCACCTGCGATCTTGCCGATCATGCCGGCGCGGTAACCGGCCTCGCGGTGGATGCAAGCGGCGCCTTCCTGGCGACCGCGAGTGCGGACGGCTCGGCCCGTGTTTGGGAGCGGGCTACCGAGCAACTGATCGCCTTGTGGTCCAACGTTCCCGGTTCGGCGACTGGCCTTGCCTTTGGCGCCAACAATCTGGTCGAGACCGTGCGCGCGGATGGCGCCAGCCAGTCCCTCGCCGCCTATGCTTGCCGCGTGTGTGGCTCGGTGCAGGATCTCTTGTCCCTGGCACAGAAGCGCGTCACGCGGCAGCTGACTGTGGCCGAGCGTGCACAGTATGTCCAATCATCATGAATGCCGTAATTCTGGGGCGCGAGCATCGTCCGCCCGCTGAGTAATTCCTGCTAAGTACGTACCGAGTCTATCCTGCCCCTGCATCGATTCCCTAATGGGAGAGTGCCATGAGCGCAATTCGCATGGTGGTTGCAATGTTTGTGGTCTTGATGGCTTTGACAGGCCGGCCGGCAGCGCCAACGCCGGCAAACGGGGCCGCCGACCCATTCGCGCAGCTGCGCATTCTCGTCACGGGGAATGACAGGAATGTCTACTTGATAGACGGCGATGGCAGGAAGCTGCGGCAGGTCACGTCGCATGCCAACGCCTCAGTCTTCTATCCGCGGTATAGCTGGTCGCCAGACCACCGGTATGCCCTCCTGGTGCGCGCTGGTACCAATCAAGCCGGCGACACTACCTTGTTGCTTAACAGTAGCGGCGCTCTGGTATCCACGCTTCTGAAAAGCAGCACGGAGTTGTATCCATCATGGGCGTTCGATGCGGATACCGTGGCCTACCTCGCCCATGATCAGTCGCAGTCAACGTGCGGCGCATCGCTTGCCTGCGACACGCTGACAATCGGTGCCGTAGACATACATGGAAAGACGCTTGGCACGCTGTGGACCCGCACGCTTGACACAGCCATTGGGTGCGGTGGTGGCGGTGAATTGTCCGCGCCCGCGGTCTCGCAGGCTATCGAAGACTCGATGTACCCACGCAGCATCCAATGGAGCTCCACTGGGCCTCTTGCCGTGGTCGACGATCAGGACCTGTGCCCCGGCTGGACGGCAATCGTCGATCGCAGTACCGGTACCGTCACCGACTGGCTCGATACCAATCTCAACATCTGCGGACATCCTGGGAGCTACCTCCAATTGTCTCCCACGGGCACGATGTACGTGGTCGAGACGTTCTCAGGACAGACCCCAGAGATCATGGTCTGCAGCGACCGGGGCCCGGAGATCACCGCTCTCCCCGGTCAAGCGCCGGGTTGGTGGATTGACGGCACTCTCTTGTACTACAGCGACTGCCAGGCCGGGGAGTGCGCTATCTACTTGGTCGACTTCAAGAAAGGCACGTACGGCCGCATCTCAGACTGGGAACCGGCGTACGCTCTGGGACCGATGCAACCAGTGGCAGGGGCACTGATCTTCTCTCGGATCGAAGTACTGAAGAATGGCAACGCGCGGGTATCTGTCCAACGTTTCGATGCCAAGGGGTTTACCACGATTGCCACCTGGGCTTCACGCCCCGTCGCCTGAGTGACGCGATCCCGCGGCTCCCGCCGCTCGTTGGCCTGACCGTATTCCGGTCTCACCAAGTAATGGAGAACAGTGTGAGTGGCAAGGTAGTTCGTCTGGGGCGCATCTTCGAGGCCGGCAATTGCTGTTGCCACGAGGCATGGTCACACGATATGCTGTGCCCGTGCAGCGACAATGAGCGAGAGGAGTGCACGAATCGTGCCACAGCAGGGACGACGAAGCGGCAATCAAACTCGGGGACGCCCAAGCAGACGAGCCGTTGCCAGGGAGGTCAAGGACATCCTCCTCAAGCGTCTGGCGGCCACGGTCTCCACTAGCTTCGTGGCGGCACTCGGCCTCGATTTGCCCCCCGTCGTCGCGATGCTGCCCAACGATCCCGAGGTGCTGCGTGTGCAGACCGAGGCCCCGGACCTCCTGCTGCACCTGGCCGACGACACTATCACCGACTTCGAGTTCCAGATGACCTCCAAGGCCAGCGATCTGGAGCGCTTCCTGGAGTACAATATCGGCATCCATCAGCAGCACCACCGCTGGGTGCGCACCATCGTGGTCTACGGGCAGAGCGTCCGGTCCGCCCCCAGCGAGCTCGTGTGTGGTTCCATCACCTTCCGGGTGACCAACGTCTACCTGGCAGACGTGGATGCCGAGCAGCTCGTGGTACGCCTGCAGGCGCACGCGGCCGCCGGCGAGCCCTGGACGGTGGTGGAGCAGGTGCAAGCAATGCTGCTGCCGCTGCTGGGTCGGGCGCGGCCCCTGCCGGTGCTGCTACAGGAAGTCGCGGCGGCCAGCGCCGTGCTGCCAGACGACCAGCGGGAGGATGTGTTGGGCAGCATGGTGGGGCTGGCGTACAATTACCTGGACGAGGGCGTGGCGGAGCAGCTCCTGGAGGTCCTGCGAGCAATGAACAAAGTCGACAAGTGGCTGGCGAACTACGTGTATCAGCGCTGGGATGAGATGGACGCGCAAAGACTCGCGGAGGTCCGCGAGGAGGGCATCGAAAAGGGCCGTGAAGAAGGCCGGGCTATGCTGCGACATGCCGTCCTGCAGCGCTTTGGCCAGATTCCGCCCACTCTGGCTGCGCGCATCTCCCGCGCCGATGGCCCCGTCCTCGAAACGCTTCTGGACCAGGTTCTTGGCGCACAGTCACTCGACGAAGTGGCGGCAGGCTAGCCCAAACGACGGCCAAATGCGCGCCCCTTAGGTACGACAGGTACGAAAGTTCCTCGAATGAGCAGGGGGTGACGCCATGATGAAGCCGTACAAAGGGTACTTTGCCGCCGTCGAAGCATGAATGCATGAACGCCTGGATTGAGGAGACACTCACAGCCGCACTACAGCGAACCGCCTGATCAGCCACGCACTGACCAACGCCAATTGCTGCTCGCATGCCCGAAAATACGCGGCACGAAGTCCCCTGCCAAGTCTGTTGTGTCCCCGTCATCCGGCCGCGCCGGAGGCTCAGTCACGCCTGACGAAGTCGGGTACGACTGCCGCGCCCCAATAACCCGCACGCGACAAGCACGCTGACCGGCGGCAGCACGTCGAATACGGGCGTGCGGTAGTCGTGGAACATGGCCAGAGGTGCCAGACAACACACCCACGCAGCCAGCAGCACCGGCCGCTCGAGTAGGCCGGCGCCATCCGGACCGATCAGCAGCAGCACCAGCAGCACGAGCACTACCTGGTCACTCGTGTGCACGTAGGGAAGAAGGCTGTAGCAGCCGGCAATGCCACCGCACATCAACAGCGGGCTGTCGGTACCCCGCTCGCGCGAGGCGAAATACGCGACGGATAAAGCGGCGCAGGCGAGACTCGCGACAACAATCAGGTTGTCATAACTCGTGGGAACGGCATGCAACAGCAGACCGGGCAGTGCCGCGACGTCGGCCTGCGTGGCGAGCAGCGTTGGGTCGCCGCCCAGACTCCCGACCCAATCCCGGATCGCGCCAAGCCCTCCATCGAATGCCACGGCGATGCCGGCCCACCCTGCGATGCCGGTGGCAAATCCGGCGACCATGCGCCGCCTCGATTCCGGGCCAGCCGTGAGGAGCAGCACGACGGCGATCCCGATCAGCACGTGCGGTTGCATGAACCCAAAGGTGAGCGCGAAGCCGGAGAGCCACGGCCGATTGCGCTGCAGGCACCACACCGCCACGCCCAGGGCGAGGACGAGCATCGGCGCTACCTGGCCTACCCTGTACCCCCACAAGGCCGCGCCACAGCAGGCAACCGCAAATGTGCCGAGGCCGCGCGCCGGGGCCGGCCACCGGCCGAGAAACAGCCAAGCTCCAGCCGAGGTGGCTGCGACCATCAGCCCGCACCACGTCCAGTACGCCGTGGCGATAGAGAGCCCGGTCAGCGGGCGCAGCAGCAGTGCAAACGGCGGCGGATTCCCATAGAAGATGACCTGTTCAGGTCCATGGTATCCGCCGCCGAAGAGCAGAACCTGCTCCGCTTGCCACAGCTGCGAGTGGATGAATGGGGACAGCCCGTGAACGTCGGCATACGCGCCGGTGTAGAAAGCGGTGAAGTCCGTCCAGTCCCCAGGGCCCGGTATGAACACGTGCACGAACATGATCGCGCACGCCGCGACGACCACGATCAGCGACTCGATCCGCCGCCGGACCCTCCGTTGCGCGAGTGCCAAAGTTGCCACTGAGCCCGCTTGCCGTTACAAAGCTACCGGCGCGGCCCGACCTTCCTCGATACCTGCTGCCGCGCGCAGCGCCGCAACCTTGTTCGTGCGCTCCCAGGGCAGATCCAGGTCCAGGCGGCCGAAATGCCCGTAGCTGGCCGTTTGCCGGTAGATGGGTCGCCGGAGTCCAAGATCGCGGATGATTGCCGCCGGCCGGAGATCGAAGTGCGCGCGAATGAGCTGTTCCACGCGGGCATCGCTGACGACGCCTGTGCCGAAGCTCTCCACCCCGATCGCTACCGGGTGCGCCACGCCGATTGCGTAGGCCACGCGGACCTCCAGGCGCTCCGCCAGACCCGCCGCTACGACGTTCTTGGCCACCCAGCGCGCGGCGTAGCTGGCCGATCGGTCCACCTTGGTCGGGTCCTTACCCGAGAATGCCCCGCCTCCGTGTCTGGCCATGCCGCCGTAGCTGTCCACGATGATCTTGCGGCCGGTCAGGCCTGCATCGCCCTGCGGCCCACCGATCACGAACCTGCCGGTAGGGTTGACGAAGTAGCGCGTCTGGCCGTCCAGCATGGCTGCGGGAATCACGGGCCGTACCACCAGCTCGAGCATGTCTGCACGGATCTGCTCGATTGGAGCCGCTGCGTCGTGCTGCGTGGCGATCACGACCGTATCGACGCGTACCGGACGCCCGTCCGCGTACTCCACGCTCACCTGCGCCTTGCCATCGGGCCGCAGGTAGGGCAGCGTGCCGTCCTTGCGCACCTTGGCGAGACGGCGTGTGAGCGCATGTGCCAGGCTGATGGGCATCGGCATCAGCTCGGGTGTTTCGGTGCAGGCGAAGCCAAACATCATGCCTTGGTCCCCGGCGCCGGTGGCGTCGAGCTCACCATCGTCATCCGCGTCGTCACCGGAGCGAGTCTCGAAAGCCGCATTCACGCCTTGGGCAATGTCGGGTGACTGCACGCCAATCGACGCCAGCACGCCGCACGTGGCATAGTCGCAGCCGTACGAGGCATCGGTATAGCCGATATCCCGAATGACCCCGCGGACGAGTGGCCCGACGTCTACGAAGCCGCTCGTGGTAATCTCGCCCATCACCACCACCAGGCCGGTGGTCGTCGCGACCTCACACGCCACCCGCGATTGCGGATCCTGGCGCAGTAGCTCGTCGAGCACCGCGTCCGAGATCTGGTCGCACATTTTGTCTGGATGGCCCTCTGTCACCGATTCCGATGTGAATAGCGTTCGCCCGACTGACATGCTCTCTTCTCCACCTACCTCAACGGCGATAATCTCATGTTCCCGATTGCCATGAAGCCAGGTACGCTACCTGTTCCGGCGTGAGCGTATCGATGGACACGCCAAGCGACTGGAGTTTCGTCCGCGCCACCTGCTGATCGATGTCTGTGGGTACGTTGTGCACCCCTGCCTTCAGGGAGGCCGCGTTGCGCATCAAGTACTCCACCACCAGCGACTGGTTCGCAAAGCTCATGTCCATGACGGCCGCGGGATGACCCTCGGCGGCGGAAATGTTCACGAGGCGACCCTCTGCCAGCACGTAGAGGCGACGGCCGTCCTGCAGCCGGTACTCCTGCACGAAGTCGCGCACCGTGCGGATGGTAGCGCCCTCGGCCAGCGCCTCGAGGTTGATCTCGTCGTTGAAGTGACCTGAGTTCGCCAGAATTGCGCCATCCTTCAGCACGGCGAAGTGCCGGCGATCGACCACGTGCAAGTTGCCGGTCACGGTCACTATCAGGTCGGCCTGCTTCGCCGCTTCTTCCAGCGAGGCCACGCGATGCCCGTCCATGAGCGCCTCGAGGGCACGCGTCGGGTTGACCTCGGTGACGATGACGTGGGCGCCAAGCCCATGCGCGCGCATTGATACGCCCCGCCCGCACCAGCCATAGCCGACCACTACCACCGTACGGCCCGCGATCAGCAGATTGGTGCTGCGCATCACCGCGTCCATGGTGCTCTGCCCTGTCCCGTAGCGGTTGTCGAACAGGTGCTTGGTATCGGCCTCGTTGATGGCGATGACCGGGTACCGCAGCACGCCCTCCGCGGCCATGCTGTGAAGCCTGATGACTCCGGTAGTCGTCTCCTCGGTTCCGGCGAACACGGCATCCAGCTTGTCCTTCCGGCTGGTATGCAGCGTCGTCACCAGGTCGCAGCCGTCATCCATGGTCACCTGCGGATCGGCGTCGATCGCGGCATTGATGTGACGGTAGTAGCTATCTGAGTCTTCACCCTTGATGGCAAACGTGCTGATGCCGTGATACTGCACCAGTGCCGCCGCGGTGTCGTCCTGCGTCGAGAGCGGGTTCGAGGCACAGAGCGTCACGTCCGCGCCGCCCGCCTTCAGTGTGATCGCCAGATTGGCTGTCTCCGTGGTCACGTGGAGACAGGCGGCGATGCGCAGACCAGCCAGCGGCCGCTCCTGCTCAAAGCGCGCACGTATGAGGCCTAGCACGGGCATCTGGGTGGCGGCCCACTCGATGCGATCTTGCCCCTGGCGCGCCAACGAAAGATTCTTGACGTCGTGCCTCACGGTCGTTTCAGTTGCCATGTATCACCTCGCATACTTCTCATAAATCAGCCCAAGCTGCTTGGCAGCCTCCGGCGAAATCGCCTCCGGGGAAGTCTGTATTGCCGTGGCCAGCGCGCTATCGCAGGCGCAGCCTGCCGTGGGCGGAATTGTGGGAATGAGCGCAAGCAAACTCTTGCGCACGGTCGCGATGTTCCGCGCTACGTTTGCCACCACCAACTCGGCGGTCACCGCGTCCTCTGATTCACGCCAGCAATCGTAGTCGGTGCTCTGCGCGATCATGGCGTAGTGCAGCTCAGCCTCACGCGCCAGCTTCGCTTCCGGCAACCCCGTCATCCCGATTACGCTGGCACCCCAGGCCCGGTACATGCGGGACTCCGCGCGCGTGGAGAAGGCCGGTCCCTCCATGCACACGTAGGTGCCGCCCCGATGGACTGTAGCGCCGGCGTGCTCCGCGGCGCGAGCCAGCAAGTCCGAGAGCACCGGGCAGAACGGATCGGCAAACCCGACGTGTCCCACGAGGCCGGTGGTAAAGAAGGTCGAGGGGCGGCCCTTGGTGCGATCGATCAGCTGGTCAGGAATCACCATATGCAGTGGCGCGATGTCCTCGCGCAGGCTGCCCACGGCGCTGGCTGCGATCACCCATTCCACGCCCAGGCTCTTCAAGGCATAGATATTGGCTCGCACCGGGATATCCGCCGGCAGAATGCGGTGGCCGCGCCCGTGGCGAGGCAAGAACGCCACGCGCTCGCCGGCCAACGTGCCAATGGTAATGGCATCGCTGGGGTCGCCGAACGGAGTTTGCACGCGCACCTCTTCGATGCCGGTGAGTTCCTCCATGGCATACAAGCCGCTGCCGCCGATGACGCCGATACGTACTTTGCTCATGCGTGCTCCTTACAAGACGTGTCTCTTGGGGTTGACTTCATCCTGGGGGCGCGAGCGTCTCGGCTCGCCCTCGTCCTGCTCGTCCTGGGGGCGCGAGTATCTCGGCTCGCCTCCGTGCTGGCGGGTACAAGTGCGGACAGGATGTCCGCGCCCCCAGAAAGGATCCACTCTTGCCAGATCCAGCACGTGGTGTCATGTGCTCGCTCTTGGTGCCGCAACCTGCAAGGCGGCCAGCTGCTCCCTAAACGGGGGCTGGGCGATACCGCGCTCGGTAATGATTGCCGTTACGTAGTCTGCCGGCGTCACGTCGAACGCCGGGTTGCAGACGGGGTAGTCGTCGGGAACGAGAGGGTGACCGCACGCGGTTCGCACTTCGTCGGGAGATCGCTGCTCGATGACAATCGCCTCGCCGTGAGGGGTGCGGAGGTCGAGGGTGGACAGTGGCGCCACCACGTAGAACGGAATGCCGTGGGCACGCGCTGCCAGCGCCACACTATACGTGCCGATCTTGTTCGCCACGTCGCCGTTCGCGGCAATGCGGTCTGCCCCCACGAAGACGACCTGCACCCGACCTTGCCGCATGATGCTGGCCGCCATGTTGTCGGTGATCAGCGTGAAGGGCACTCCAGCACGCTTCAACTCCCAGGCGGTCAGCCGCGCACCCTGGAGCAGCGGCCGCGTCTCGTCCACGAACACGTGGATGCGCTTACCTTGTTGGTGCGACACGAATATGGGGGCGGTGGCAGTGCCGATACCGGCAGTAGCTAGGGCGCCCGCATTACAGTGAGTCAGGATGCCGGCACCATCGGCGATCAGGGGTGCGCCGAGCTCACCCATTGATTGGCAGGCGCGTTCGTCCTCCGCGGCGATTCGCTGCGCTTCTGCCAGCAACTGCTCGGTAATTGCAGCCGGCGAGGCACTGCCTGCACCCGCCAGCGCCGCGCGCATCCGCTCGATCGCCCACGAGAGGTTGACGGCCGTGGGACGCGTCTTGGCCAACTGCGTGCAGGCTGCCAACACACGAGCCTCGAATTCGTCGCGCGCCGTTCCCTGTTCGCGTGCCAGGCGGGCAGCCAGCGCCACGCCATACGCGGCAGCTACCCCGATCGCGGGCGCTCCACGGACCTGCAGGCGCGTGATAGCGTCGGCCACCTGCTGCACCGTGGTACAGTGCAGGTCGAATTCAGAGAAGGGCAGCCTGGTCTGGTCGATCATTACCGGATGATCGTCCTGCCACCAGATTGTCCTGCTCTTCCCCTCCCCTAAACTGGACACAAAAAACGCCTCACATGATGAGGCTCTAGGAAGCTTGCGCACCTGTAAACTCTCATCTTCGGTGGGATTCAGGCCCACCACCGGAATTAGCACCCTGACGCAGGCCTCGCGGCACTGCCGGGTTGTCGGGCTTCACAGGGCCGGTCCCTCAGCCACTCTGGATAAGAACTGTGCCTATGTACTTGGGGTTCGACTCCATGAGTTGTATCACAATGCCGACCAGCGGCGCAATGGTACCAGAGACTTGCCTGTATTGCAGATATTCAGGTATAGCACTAAGCAGAGCGAACAAGACACGTCTGGAGCAAGGAAGCGCCACCTTATGTCTCACTGTCAGGCAACGTACGACTCAAGCAAGCTGCTTTTGGCGGACGATACGTGGAGAGTGCAGCTGCACACGACTGTCGATGCACTGGTTCGACTCAAACCCGAATGGGATCGGCTTGTTGCCCAAAGCGACGCGGACCATTTCTTCGCGCAGCATGCCTGGCAACACCTCTGGTGGAACCATTTTGGCCACGACTACGCCTTGCGCCTGGTCACCGTACGCGACGAGACCGGACGGCTGGCCGGCATTGCGCCGTTGATGGCCTCCCATACGGACGTTGAGGTGACCTTGAGCTTGCTAGGCGGCAGCGAGGTCGCCGATTACCTCGACCTGATCGTGAGTCGCGAGGAGGCAGCCGAGGTGAGGCCTCTGCTGCTGGCAGCAATTCGCGAACACCTGCGCTGGCACACCCTGGATCTGCACGGCCTGCCGGAGGGCTCGCCGACGCCGGACGCGATTCTGCAGCAATACTCCAGCAACGGGGTTGAGGTCGTGGTCGAGCTGGAGGACGTGAGCCCCTCCGTGGCGCTGACCGGCAGTTGGCATGGCTACCTGGCCTCGCTGGGCAAGAAGGATCGCCACGAGCTACGGCGCAAGTTGCGCAGAGCAGTGGACGACCAGGAGGCCATCTGGCACACCGTCGCAGACGAAGCCGACCTCGCCGTGAACTTCGACGCCTTCATCACGCTGCATCGGCTGAGCAGCCCGGCGAAAGCCGCCTTCATGACGCCGCAAATGGAGTCGTACTTCTGGGACCTCGCCCGCATGACCCTCGCGCAGGGCTCGCTGCGTTTGGGTGTGCTTTGGGCGGATGACAAGCCGCTGTCGGCGGCAATGGGCTTCGCCTACGGCAACCGGCTCTACTTGTACAATTCGGGTTACGATCCGGCCTACGCCTCGCACAGCGTCGGCATCGCCGCGGTGGGCCTGCTCCTGCGCGAGAGCGCGCACCAAGCCATCGACGTGTTCGATTTTCTCCAGGGCAACGAGCCATACAAGTATACCCTGGGTGGGCGGGACCACCCCGTGTACAGGGTTGTGAGCAGGCGGGTCCAAGAGGAATGCCAGACGAATATCTAGGGCCGGTCCTGGTTATCGGCGCGCATCCGGACGATCCGGAGTTCGGTGCCGGCGGCACGATTGCGTTGTTCGCGCAACACCACCAGGCAGTGCACTACGTGATTTGCACCAAGGGCAATCGCGGCACAAAGGATCGAAGTATCGATCCGGAAGACCTTGCTGCCCAGCGCGAGCGCGAGCAGCAGGCCGCCGCCGCCGTTCTTGGCGTCAGAAGCGTGACCTTCTTGCGCCAGGAGGACGGCAGTTTACAGGTGGTGCCGGGCGTCCGCCGGGATCTCGCACGGCTCATTCGACAGGTGCGGCCGCGCGTCATGATCACCCACGACCCATGGCGACCCTACCAGATGCATCCCGACCATCGAGCTGCCGGCTTCCTCTCTACCGATTCGGTCATTGCTGCCAGGGATCATCTGTACCACGCCGAACTATACTACGAGGAGCACCTGGAGCCGCACGACATCTCAGAAGTGTGGTTCTACATGCCGGCCGAAATCGACCACTTCGTGGATATAGGCGAGGTACTCGACCAGAAGGTCGCGGCAGTACAATGCCATGCCAGTCAGCTGCGCGACCCGAGTGGCACCGCCGCCCGACTGCGTACGCGTGCCGCCGAGACCGGCCATCGCCACGGAGTAGCAGCGGCCGAGGAGTTCAAACGGCTGCGAATTCCTTAGTAATCCCACTACGTCACACCGCGAGCAGCGCGATGCCCGCAACCACCGCCGCTGCGCCGCCCAATCGCCACCCGACGCGGTCGCGCTCGCCCAGCCGCAGCACGCTCCACACCGTGACCAACACGATCGCCGATTCTCGCACGGGTGCCACCACCATGAGCGGTGCCCAGCTCAGCGCTTGGAGCACCAGCAGATAGGGAAGCGCCATCAGCGTGCCCATGGCGAGCGCTGCTCGCCAGCTGCGGTGTTGCGCATCCTCGGCGTTACGACTGGATGAGTTGCCGGCTTGCCTCCTTCGTCGCCAGTTGGCGCCGCACACCCACGCCGTGGCAAACAGCGCGGCGCCGGTCCATATCGCCCAGCCGTACAGCCATGGCTGGACATGCTGGACGCCTATGCTATCCACCGTGGAATACCAGGCAATACATACCCCGGTGAGCACGGCGAAGATGGTGGCCGAACCGGCACCGCGCGGCGGCCGGATGGCAAGGAGACCGGCAAGCACGAGCACCACGCCGAGGTAGCCTGCCCATTGCAGCCGCTCGCCCAGCCCCAGGCCGGCCAGCACCGCGAGTACCGGAGCCGTGCCACGCGCCACCGGGTAGATGTGCGAAATCTCCGCCCTGCGATACCCGGCGGAAAGAAAGATGTAGTAGGCAAGCTCTCCCATGGCAGACAGCACCACGAGCCCCCAGACGCCGGCCGGGATTCCGGGCCTTCCCGTGAGGAGCCAGATCAAACAGCCAAGCGGCGCGACCGACACCGCCGACGCCACCGTCGCGCGGGTCGCCACGCTCAGCGGATCGCCGGCTGCCTTTAGCCGCACATTCCAGGTGGCATGCAGCGCCGCCGCACTCAGCGCCAGCGCGATGGCCTGGAGGATCATCCTACTGCTGTGCGCGTGCCCACGCTCTGGCTCCCAGCGGCCCCAGCGACACGCTGGAGCCGTTCCACACGAACTCTGCGTTGGTGAAGTACTGGACGGTCAAGCCTTCCTTGGAGAATTCTTCGGTGAGCGGCACGCCCCATACGGACGCCCCGCCGGTGCTCTGCCAGTACTGGAGGAACACTCCACTGAGATTGTGCCCCGTGGCCGAGAAGTACAGGTGCTTCTGTTTCTTGGGCATCTCCCGGGCGCGGGGATCGGCCTTGCCGCCTCGCTCGGCCAGACCCAGCGGGAGCAGAGTCGCCGACGTCCCATGCGCTTGCATCGCCACCGCCGCGTAGTACTGAACCGATCCGCCCGTCGCGGGCTGCGGCTCCGCAAATGGTGCGCCTACGACCGGAACCCCGCCAAGCGCCAGCCACCGCGTGAGGAACGGCGGCGCGACGTTGTGTCCCGCCGCCAGAATGTACCAGCCGTCCTTGCGCGGCGGTGCCGGCAGCTCAATCGGCAGCACCGGGTGGCCACCCGGTTTGTAGCTGAGCGTGTACCAGACACCCGCCTGGAGATGCAGGTGGACCTCGGTTCCGCTCCCCACAAACTGCTGCGCGGGTACAAGGCTCACGGTGCCGGTGATCGCACCGGTCAGTGCTGCCAGGTTCAGATTCAGGTCCGCGGTGTCGCTCGACACAATCCTAAGCCGGCCGGGCTGAGCCCAATCCAGCCACAACTGGGCGGTTGCCGCATTGTCGTGCGTTGCATAGGAGAGCCGCGCATCGCTGTAGCTCCCTCCGCTCGCACCCAGCGCGTCAGGCGCACTGTAGAGGTAACCGAGCCCGGAGCTTCCATCGCTCCACATGCGCACACCGCCGGGCTGGTGCGGTCCGCCGAAGTACGCGGCGATCTCTCGATTCACGTAGAACGCGACCTTCGGCACGTTCCCGGCGCCAAACAGGCCCAGACCATTCTCGTACGCGTTGGAGCCCACTGTATCGTCGTTCAGCTGCCACTTGAAGTCGCCGGATCCGCCGAGCGTCCTGAGATACAGGCTCATGCCGGTCTCCTGCACCGAAGCAAGTGCGCTCGATTGAGCGGCCGTGGAGAAGCCGTACTCTTCGAGCACCTGTGGTGAGTTACCGCCGCTCAGTAGACTCTCGAAATCCAGCAGACTTCCGTGAATGCTGTCGAAGTCCTGGCTCGATGGGTACAGGTGGATGCAGCGGAAGCTCAGCACGTCGTTGGCCGGAAGCCCCGCCCAGAACTCGCTATTGTAGCCGACGGTCACCAAGTGCGCGGAGTCCACGGCACGCACGGCATCCAGCTGCGTCTGCAGGTAGATGGCCAGGCTGGCGTTGACCGCGACGAGCAGTGGCCACCAGCGCCCGCCCGGTCGCTGATCGGCCGCGCTGGGCGACGCGTCAAAATAGTCATTCAGAATCGCCTCGGCGTTGAGGAACAGGTAGACCTGCTGCTCAGACATGTGCGCGAACGTGCCGTCCTCCCATTCTCCGGCGGCCCGATCGGCGTGTATGCTGGCCAGCGTGTAGTGGGCGCCATAGCGCTTGACGATAGCGTCGCTCAAGAGCGGCAGGGATACCCCCGGCGGGTAGATGGCGCCCGCAATGTCCTGGATGCCCGGCTCGTTCTGCAGGTCGTAGCCAAAGATGGTGGTATTCCCGGCGTAGTGCGCGGCAATGGCTCTGTCCACCGCGGCCACCCGCGTCATGTTCGGGTCGCGAGAGTCGTTGAATGTGATCAACAGCCGGAGATCGCGCTGGCGGGCCAGACTGACGAGCGTGTCGATATGCCCAAACTCGCCTGCCAGCACCTGTGCCGGCAGCGGATCCTGTACGAACACGCGCAGCACCTTGTATCCTGCGGCGGCAGCGTCGTCCAGATCAACCGAGATCGGCGACGCATCAAACTTTCCGTCCTGCCACATCTGCCAAGGGCGATCGTTGGGGCCCTCATAGTTGATGCCGGACAGGTAGCCGACCTGGGTTCGCCCAAACACAAACCCCGAGGCGCCTACCGCGGCGATCGGACCGGGCTGCGGCGGAGTTACGTCGAAGAGCACGGAACCACCGAGTGCACTGATGGTGGCAACCTGTCCGTGGCCTGGGCCGGCTTCGGCGGCCACCAACAAGCCCGAGCTCGCGGTAGCGAGCGATGACACGGCGTCTGCAGCCTCGGCTACCGGCTCCCACAAGGGCGTTACCGGCAAAGCAGTAGCAGTCATGGTCGCGCTGGGTGTCGAGGTCGAGGTAGGTGCATGCACGGCGGTGGCGCTCGGCGACTGGCTTGCCGCGGGCATTGCTATTGCCGTTCCAATGGAAACGGGCGTCTCAGACGGAAACAGCACGACAGTAGACGTATCGACCGCTGTAGGGCTTGCAGTGCCCGTAGCCTCATCCGCCTCGCCCTGGCCCGCGCTCCACGCGGCCAGATCCGCGCTCATGGCTCGAGGCTGTACCGCGACCACTCCACCGGGCCCACGCGGCACGAGCGCGGCTACCCCCAACGTCGCCGTGGGCCCCACGCTGGAGGAACCTGCTATCGGCGTATCCGTCGCGCCGGCAACGGGTGACAGGGTTACGGTCGAGGAGACAGTTGGCGTTGCCGATGGCGTGACGCTGGGCGATGCTATGGTCGGGGTGCCGGCGGTCGCGGTCGTGGTGACGACAGGCGCCGTGCCCACGCTGCTGCTCGGGGATGGCGCCGCCGTGCGGCTTGGCGACGGCGTTGCGGTGCGGCTAGGTGAGCGCGTGGGGCTTGGCGTAGCCGTGTGCGTAGGAGCGGGCGTCGGCGTGGTCGTCGCCGTCGGCGGTGTCAGGTCTTGCAGGGTGAGCAGAGCGGAGTAGAGCGTGCCGCCGGACGACGCGCCGAGCACGCCCGATGGCACGATCGCGTAGAGGCGCGGCGCGGCTCCGCCCACCACCGTGAGATCGTACGGCACGGCGTAGCCGTTTCCCGGAGCCGATCGGGGCAGGCCCAACGAGAAGTCATGCCAACTACGCCCCCCGTCCCGCGAGTACTCCACCTGGCCGCCGTCGAGTCCGACGAACAGCACGCCGCCGAGTCCATCGTAGGCCACGAGCCTGCCCGGCGCCGCGGTCTCTTCGCCGATGCCGGGGTAGGCAGGCATAGGCACGCCGGCGCTCCACGTGTGGCCATGATCGTTGCTTCGCTGGAACCCGGCCGTGCGCGAGACAACGTAGATCGTGGCGCCGCTCGAAGGCTCGATCGCCAAGCTGCTGACCGGATAGGGCAGCACCTGCTGCCACGACAGGCCGCCGTCGCCGGTGCGATACAGGCCGCCATTGCGGTACCCCGCGAGGTACGCGGCTTCGGGGTGCCAGGGGTCGATTGCCAGCACGGACCCGATCGCGCGACCCGGCTCGTCGCTGCGCACGTCCGCCTCGGTCCAGGTGACGCCGCCATCCGTACTGCGGAACACGCCGCTCAGCCCTGCAGCCCACACCACGCGCCGATCTGAGGGTGCAACCTCGACGTCGAGCATCCAGGCGCCGGGTCCCCCGGTTACGCCCACCCGCAAGTTCGTCCAGGTGGCTCCGCCATCCGCGCTTCGGGTCAGGCCGCCGTTGCTCAGTCCGGCAAACAGGAGCGATCCGTCGCGCGAGGCGCGCACGAATCGAACGTGCCCAGAGTCCGGCAGCAGGGCCAGGTAGCTCACGCTCAGCAGATCCGGTGGGGTTTGGCGCGCACCGGCGTCCGACACTGCCGCGCCGGCAGCCACTGGATTGGCCGCTACCGGGATGAGGAGCGCTGTGAGGGCGACTAGCACCAAGACCCGACGAAGATACATGCTAGGAGCCAGTATCGCCTGCCGCGAGCTTTACGACAACCGTTGAGGCTGGATAACTTGCCACCTTCTTGCCTGGCGCGCCGTCATAGGGCATCCTGTATGGCGTTAGATGGCTGCCTTTGAGCGGCTACGCTGAAGCCACGACGGGAATTACATTGAGCCGCACGCTTCCGGGGGCGCGGGCATCTTGCCCGCCCTTGGACGTGCCAGCTAGAGACTTCATCGCCACGGCGCGGCACGGGGTCCGCCGTGGCATAATCAACACGTTGAAGTAGCAGGAGGTTGCATGAGCGGCATCGCGTTTCAAGGTGAGCGGGGAGCGTTTGGCGACGAAGCGGCCGCGTGTCTGTTTCCTGGCACGCCCGTGTTGCCGCAACCGACGTTCGCCGACTGCTTCGCCGCGGTGCTGGACGGCACGGCGTCGCTGGGCGTCGTTCCGGTCGAGAACTCCACTGCCTACAGCGTGGCCGAGACCTATGAGCTGCTCCTGGAGTATCAGGGACGCATCTTTCCGCGCGGCGAGTACGACCTGCACGTACAGCAGTGCCTCATGGCGCTTCCCGGACAAACCCTCGACGACATTCACACTGTGCAATCGCACCCCCAAGCCCTGGCGCAGTGCCGTGCCTACCTCGAGCAGCTGAAGGTCACTACCGTGCCGGTCTACGACACAGCGGGCAGCGCGAAGCTGATTCGTGACGGCAGTCTGCGCGGCGTGGCGGGCATCGCCCCCAAGCGAGCCGCGGCAATCTACGGTCTGGCGCTACTGGCCGAGAACATTCAGACCAACAAAGACAACTACACCCGATTCCTGGTCATCGGTACGGAGCCCGCGCCCGCGCACGAAGGCGGCAAGACGAGCATCGTGTTCGTGGTGAAGAACCAGCCGGGCTCGCTGTTCAGGGCCATGGCAGCCTTCGCCATTCACGAGGTGAACGTCAGCAGGCTCGAATCCAGGCCCATGCAAGGCCGGACCTGGGAGTACCTCTTCCACGCCAACATCGAGGGCCACCAGAACGAGCCGGACGTCGCCTCGTCGCTCTCCGCCCTGGCACGCTGCACGACGATGCTCAAGGTACTGGGGTCGTATCCGAGGCTCACGCCGTCGCGCGACTAAGTGGTGCATCCGGCAAGTCTGCACCGGATCTGAGACCCTGCCCTTTAGGGCGGGGAGCCTCGCCTGCTAGGCTAGCCGTGGCCTTCAGGCCGCCCCGGTTCCCGCGAAGCTGTAGGCCACACATACCAGATGCACCACTAACGCCGTGCCAGAGATCTCCTACCACCACCTCAAGATCACGCCGCCGTACCCCACGGCAATGCATGAGCTGGCGCTTGGGCAGCTGACGCCCCAGAGCGACGCCGGGGTGCCCGATGCCTGCAAGGACCACGTGCTGCCGCCATCCTTCGTGATCGCAATCGTGCCCGCATCCCCCACTGCGACGCAGGCGGAGACGGTGCGGCAGCCGATGCTCCAAAGTGAGCTCGACGTGCCGGGCTTCCGCAATGTCCAGCTCCTGCCGCCGTTGGCGGTGGTCACGATCGTGCCGCCCTCGCCTGCAGCGTAGCACGTCGTGTTGCTCGGGCACGCGATGGTCCAGAGCGTGCCTCGCGTGCTGGAGGTCTGGGTAGCCCATAGCCTACCGCCGTCCGATGTCTTCAGCACCGCCCCTTCGTCGCCTACCAAGAAGCAGGTCGTCGAGGTGGGGCAGCTGATGTCCGCCAGGCTTGGCGTAGTAGCGAAAGTACGCGTGTTCCACTGCCTGCCGCCATCGCTCGTATTGACTACTGCGTACTCGCCCACGGCAAAGCACACAGCTACTGTCGGACAGCTGATGCCGGATAGGTAACCCGCGGCGCCGGCTCTCAGCGCGATCCACTGCCGGCCGCCATTGGTCGTCCTCAGCACCATCCCTGCACCCGATGCGCCTCCGGCAGCGAAGCAGGTAGTCGTTGTGGGACAGCTAATACCGGCCAGCCCGACCGCGACGCCCAGCATCAGCGGGCTCCAGCTTGTGCCGCCGTTGGTGGTGAACAGAATGGGTCCCGAGACATCCTGGTCGTACTGCACGGCATAGCAGGTGGATACACCTGGGCAGCTGATCGCCACGAGCCGGTTCGTGGTGCCCGAGTGCAGCGCGGGCCAGGCCGTCCCACCGTTGGCAGTGGTCACGATCGTGCCTTGCTTTCCCACGGCCGCGCAGAATGTGCTGCTGGCGCAGCTTACTCCGGATAGCGTGCCCGACACGCCCGACGTCAGCAGCATCCATGTCGCGCCGCTATCCGTCGTGGCGTCAATCGTCCCTCTCCAGCCAACGGCGAAACATGCCGTGTCAGTGGGGCAGCTGATGCTCAGCAGCCAATTGGGGGTGCCGGAATCCTCGGCGGTCCATCGCCCGCCTCCGTCGGTGGTGCGCGCGATGGTGCCGTACCACCCCAGTGCAAAGCACGTGGTAGCGCTGCTGCACCCTATGGCCAGGAGCGGTCTTGCCGGAGAGGGTGTGTGCATAGCCCAACTCTCGCCGGCATTGCTACTGGTTACAAGGGGGCCCTGCTCTACAATGGCCATGCACGCGGCCGGGCAGGCGACGCCCACAAATCCCTTCGCCGTGCCCGACGATCGCCGCGCCCATGAGGATCCTCCATCAGTGGTAGACACAATTGTGCCCGTCCAACCCACGGCCACGCACGCACTGACGCTCGAGCAGCTGATGCTGGTCAGCGGGTCCACGGTGCTCGACCCCTGCGACGACCAGCGCGACCCTCCGTCTGCCGTGGCGAGGATAGTGCCTCCCTTGCCCACCGCGTAACAGACCGTCGCGCTGGGGCAGTCTATCGCGGACAAATCGGTCGAAGTGCCCGAATCGCGGTGAATCCAGGTCGATCCCTCATTGGTGCTGGCGAGGATGGTGCCGTGCTTGCCCACGGCAAGGCAGTTGCCGATGCTGGGGCAGCTAATCCCGGTGAGGTCGTATGCGGTGCCCGAGTTCCTCGTGATCCAGCCGGAGCCGGCACCAGCCGGCTGCGTGCCTGCCGATCCCAGCGCCTGTGCCGGTAGTCCCGCCACGAGCATGCCGACGGCAGCGCAGAGCGCGACGCTTCTGGCAACTTGGGTTCGCCAGATACCGACCATTGACTTGCCTCCGGGTCTAAACCGCAGCCACGCCGGAACCTGCATCGAGCCGCACGCTGCTGGGACCGCGAGCATCGTGCTCGCCCCTGGACATCCCGGCTACCGGCTCCATCGCCAAGACGTGACGTGCGAGTTTCATCGTAGCTTCACTGTCGAGTTTCATCGTGGCTTCGCCGTAGGGTTAGACTGGCGAAGTTTGACACCTGCGCCAGCATACCATTGGTGTGGCCGTGCCTCAATGCCCAGTCCGGCACTGAAGTCCTGGCACGAATGGCATGAACGTTGCCTTGCTGGGCCTAATCATGTGGCATACAATAGCAACCGGATCGTGCTGTTGGTGTTCCGGAAAGGGCTCCTGATGTCTCTCGGGCGCGCGCTGTGTAGACCGGTCCTCTTCTTGCTCCTGGCCCTCTCCAGTGTACCGGCAACGCACGCGCAGCCCGCGCCGGCGAGCCGGCCGCACCCACCTGCGCTGGCGTTCTACTACATGTGGTACATGCCGGCTACCTTCAGCGCGGCCAAGATGCCGGATCTCCCGGTGGGACTGTACAACTCATGGTCGCCCAGCACGATAGATAGGCAGATCCGCGAGGCAACCAACGCCGGCCTCACCGGTTTCATCGCCTCGTGGGGCTGCGGCGGCCAGGAGAATTTTGCCAAGCTCCTCGCGCGTTCCGCCGAGCTAGAGCCCAAGCTGGGGCGCAAGTTCACCTCCACGATCTACCTGGAAAGCGACTGCCTCAAGTCGGACGCGGCCATCGCTGCGGCAATCCATCAGGTGCTCTCCACCTACGGCAACAGCCCGTACTTCTTCCATTTCGACGGCAAGCCGATGATCTTCATCTGGAAACCGGTGGACCAGGGGCGCACGCTGGCCGATTGGGCGGCCATCCGCCAACAGGTCGATCCCCGGCACCAGTCCCTCTGGTCCGCTGAAGGCACCGACATGAGCCTGCTGGACCAGTTTGACTCCATTCACCTGTTCAGCGCCTCCTACTGGGCGCTGCTCGACGGTACGATCGTCGCCTCGAACGACGCCTTCCGTGCCAAGATCGACGCCTACAACGCCGCTCACGGCACGCACCGCCTCTGGGCAGCCGGGGTTGAGCCGGGCTACGACGACACGCGCATTCGCGCGGGCTACATTGTGCCCCGCGACAACGGCGCCACGTACGTGACCAGCTGGAACGCGGCGCTCGCGAGCAACCCCGACCTGATCACCATCACCAGCTTCAACGAGTGGTTCGAAGGGGCGATGATCGAGCCCAGCGTCACCTACGGCGACCTCTACCTCCGGCTCACCCGGCAGTTCACCCTGGGCTAACGCTCGCACCAGCCCCGCGCCTTGCACGATCCGGGGGCGCGGGCATCTTGCCCGCCCTCGTCTTCGTGCCCGCCCCGCCACATCATCCCCGTGCAGGGCGCCATCCGGGGGGGCAGGCATCTTGCCTGCCCCCGTTATCCCCCTGCACAGTGCCCTCCGGGGGCGCGGGCATCTTGCCCGCCCTCGTCTTCGTCCCAACGCGACACGTTCGCTGTCATGCCAGTAGGCCGTTTGTGCCGCTTGACCGATGCTCCGTAATCGACACCCGCTGGCGGCAAGCTCCCACCGTACCATTGCCGCGCAGCCCACGCCACCTACGACGAGTCTCCATCCCCGGCTGCCTCTCGATGGCGATCGGCGCGGTCATCGAGCCCCATTTGCGCGAAGAGGTCTGCCGCACGCAAGAGATAAGGACGTGCTACCGTCTGGCGCCCTAAGCGCTGCAGCTCCCAGCCGAAGTTGCCGATCTGCGCAGCCTCACTGTAGCCGTCGCCGACGGCCCGATAGATTCCCAGCGCCTGTTCGAGCAGGCGCTCAGCCGCGGCCTGGTCGCTGCCGAGGGCGATTCTCCCCTGGCCCGTGAGCGTGTTGGCCTCCCCCAGGCGGTCGCCCACGGCGCGGTAGAGCTCCAGAGCCGCCTCGTAGCTGGCCAGGGCCGCGTCGTGCTTACCCAGGAAGCGCTGCACGTGGCCGATGTCATTTAACGCAGTGGCCTCCCCCACACGCTCACCCACAGCGCGATAGAGCCCCAGGGCCGCCTCGTAGCTGGCCAGGGCCGCCTCGTACTCGTCACGGAGGCGCTGCACGTCGCCGATGGCATCGAGCGTGTTGGCCTCCCCCAAGCGGGCACCCACGGCGCGGTAGAGCTCCAGGGCCGCCTCGTAGCTGGCCAGGGCCGCCTCGTACTCTTCCCGGAATAGCTGCACGTCGCCGATGGCCTTGCGCGCGCTGGCCTCGCCCAAGCGGGCACCCACGGCGCGGTAGAGCTCCAGAGCCGCCTCGTAGCTGGCCAGGGCCGCGTCGCTCTCTTTGCGGAAGCGCTGCACGTGGCCGATATCGTTGAGCGCAGTGGCCTCGCCCAGGCGGTCGCCCACGGCGCGGTAGAGCTCCAGGGCCGCCTCGTAGTTGGCCAGGGCCGCCTCGTACTCGTCGCGGAAGCGCTGCACGACGCCGATGGCCTTGAGCGCGCTGGCCTCTCCAGGGCGGTCACCGGACCGTCGAGCGGCTTCCCGTGCCGCCTGCAGCCAGGCCATTCTGCGTGGGTCGTAGCTGTTGCGCAACACATTGGTCATGTGGAGGCTGTAGTCGATCAGCAACTTTGCCGCCGCCTGATCGATGCCGCTGATCTTCGCGCGTGCGGGCGCGGCCGTAACACGCTCGGCCAGCCACTCCAGGGCCCCGCTGACGTTGCTCCACTCCAGCGGCGCGCTGTACGTCATGCGTCCTTCTTTGATGGCCTCGTTGTAGCCGGCCACGATGCTCAGGTGCGCCGCGGCATGGCGCAGCCGGTATGTAGTCATCTCGGCGGCCTTCGGCGGGCGCCGTCGCTCTAGGTAGGCCCGCACCGGCGGGTCCAGATCGTAGCGCCCTTGGTTCCGGCTCAGCAGGTTCGCGCGCACCGCCGGCCATAGCAGGCGCTCTTCGAGGTCGATGCGCGCGCCCTCATCCTCCGGCATCTCGTCGCCCAGCGTCACCGCACACAGCCGTTGGCCGTCGGCGCCGCCCACGAATGCCAGCGCGGCGTGCAGCAGGGCCAGCGCCTCGGGTACCTGCGCCAGCAGGTCGTCCAGCATCGAGCCGATCAACCCTTCGAGTGCCTGCTCGATCGTCTGCCCCTGCAGGCCCTTCAGCCGGACGATCACCGCTTCCCACTCGTTGTCTGCCAGTAGCGCCGCCGCCAGCTCGATCAGCTTCGGGTGATCGAAGGCGTACGTCGCCAGTTCGTCCAGCGCGGCGATCTCGGTCGCCACTAGCGTCCCGGGCAACCGGGCCTGGGCCTGCAGCGCTCGCATCTCCTCTTGCCACGCTTCACTGTGTGTGCCGCCGCCGCTTCGCGGCAGCTTCTTCAGCCCTTGCCGGCTCGCCCAGCCCTGCCGCAGAGCTTGCTCCCAGGCTAGGCGCACCGCATCCGCCCGGTCCAGCGTGGGCAAATCCAGGCGGTCGCGGCGGTCGACCAACGCGGTCAGCGGGTCCTTCTCGCGCGGCCGCAGCGTCATCAGCACGCGCGTGCCACCATGCGGATCGATGCCCTGCAGTACCTGTGCCAGCGCCCCTGTGTCCTGCACGGTCAGCGACTCCAGGTTGTCCAGCACCAAGAGCGTGGCATGCGTGTTGAGCAGGTGTACCGCCTCCCCTACGGGGTTGCGCTCTTCCTGTGGGGCTAGGCCCAGCGCCTCGCTGAGCGCCTGCAGCACTTGCAGCGGGCCGATGCGCTGGTCCTTGGCGCTCACGAACACCAGGGCCTTGAACCGGTGGGCGTGGCGTAGCGCGGCGTTCAGCGCCAGGCTGGTCTTGCCCACCCCGCCGATGCCGCTGACGGCAAAGGCCCGCCCTCCCGTCCCGGCAAGCCAGCGTGCGATGGTCAGCAGCTCGCGGGTGCGTCCCACGAACCCGCTCACCGTGGAAAACGGCAGCGGGTTGTTGTGCCGCACCGGGTGCGCGATGAACGCCGGCTCGCGTGCCGGGGGATCGGCTGCCGCCAGGCGCAGGTTGTAGTGGCCGATCAATGTCAGATTGGCGGCACGCGCCTGGGGATCGCCGATGACCGGCAGGTCGCCTTTTTCCATGGCCTCGACGAGCGCCTGCCGGGCGTGCCCCAATGCCTCGCCCACGCAGGCGCCGGCCGCCAGGTAGCCGTACAGCTGCTCGCTCAGCAGCTGCGCCTCGCGGTCGTCGATTGGCTCCTGGGTGGCGACGGCGCACGGCACCCCGGCGCGCTCCACCAGGGCGCGGCCAATTTCCACGCTCGCGCAGGCGTTCAGCACCACCAGCTGCACGGTGCTGCCCTGCAGGCTCTTTACCAGGTCATCCACGGTAATCAGCCGCTCGCGGCCCAGATCGTCTTCCAGCACCAGACCCTCGGCACTGCCGTGGCCGCTGATGTGCAGTACCTGGTAGCCGGGCTCGCGCGGCAGCAGCGCCCGGTGGAGCGAATCGCTCGACGGCGGTACCAGCCGCACTACTGCCCAGGGCGCGCCTTTCTCGTCCACGGGGTCGCGCGCCCGCTCCGTGGCCGCCCGCAGCCGCTCCCATTCGCCCCAGAGATCCAGCGCCCGCCCCTCCGGCGGCCCGCTGCCGTCGGCGTTGGCGATTGGCGCGGCCAGCACCGCCAGCATGCGCAGGTAGTGGCGTGTATCCGGCCGGCGCGCGAACTCCTCGGCGTTGACGACGATGTTGAATACGTCGCGGGGCTGGCGGATCTCCTGCTCGAACGTTGCCATCGCCCTCGCCCTCGCTTGCGCCGCTCAGGCGGGGTCGCTGCCCTGGCGCCGAGGATCGAGCAGCGCGTCGATCTCCGTGTCGGGGGCAGTTGCCAGGTCGAGCGGCGGTTGGCCCGGCCGCTGCAGCTTTACGTCCGGCTTGCCGCCCTGCTCGCGCACCTTGTTCCGCCAATCCTTGATTCTGTCCGCCAGGGCCAGCATCGCGAGCGTGCTTCCGGATAGGCCTCCCACCGCGTTCACCACTGCCACGATGTCCTGTGCCGCCTGCACGATGTCGCGCCGCTCGCTCTCCTCTATCTCAGCGTACTGGCGCAGGATGAGCAGCAACGCCTCGCGTCCCTCCTCGGGCAGCTCGCGGCCTATCGATACGGCGAAACGGTTGCTCTGGCGCATGCTATCCCCCTCCGAAAACAACGGCACCCGCTTGCTAGCGTCATTGTATCGTAACGGGCACCCCCTGCGTTCCTTGCAGTCCCTACTACGCGTCACGGTTCGATTGAGGAAGCCCCGCTGCTTGTCGTGTTTGCGCGCAGCCATTGCTCGAGCTCGTCCGCGGCACGGTCGATGTTGCCAAGTTCAGTCGAACCCAGCACCGCCGAAGCAAACTCCAGCGGGTCAGCTTCAACGTGCACCCCGTTTGCCTGAAGCATCACGAAACCCGCCATCTCGGCAATGCGCTTGTTGCCATCCACAAAAGCGTGGTTGTAGCAAAGGCCGGCGACAAACGTGGCGGCCTGACGCACGAGATCCGCGCCTTGATAGTACGCCGCCATGCGTGGGCGCATCACCGCGCTCTCGAGCAGGCCCTCGTCGCGCAGGCCCAGACTGCCGCCATAGCGCGCGATGAGCTCGTCGTGAATCGCTAGCACATCTGCCACGCTTAGGTAGACAATTTCGGTCATCGGTCTGAGAGAAAGCGCATGTCGGCGTCGAGTTCGCTCAACCCTGCTGCAAACGCTTCCTCGAACACAGGCGAAAGGGTGGGCTTGATCCGCGTCTCGACGGTTACCCGGCGGACCTCCACGCTCACCGTATCCCCTTCCTTGATGTGCTGCAGCTCCATTTCCTCACGCGGGATCGTAACCGTGAAGCTGTTCCCTACGCGCCGCACTTTCTGAGTGACCACCGTATATACCTCCTATACCCACTATACAGGTTATACGTGGCCTGGAGAATGAGAATCTCAGTAGCTCATTGCTGCGGTCAACCGCAATTGGCCAGTTTGCCAGGCCGGTTACACCTGACTAATAGCCTGCCAACAACGAAACGTCACACTCACGCGACCGCAGTCGCCCCGTGCGCTGCCATGACACCGCAGTGTCAGGCTCCTCCCCAACCGTTACGAATGCACGTTGACAAGCTACTAGCATTCCTCACCGGTACCGCACGTCCGCGTACGCGATCGTGTGCGCGGGCACGCCAGGCAGTGGGGCGATCACCCTCGAGAAGTGCTCGGGATCGCGGGTCGTGAAGAACTGGTGGCTGGGTGCCGCGAGGTCGCTCAGCGCGCCGGCACCGCGCAGCACCGACTGCACCCGCAGCGCCACCGGAATGCTGGAATCATACACGCGCGCCCGCTCCCCAAGCAGCGCCTCGATGCTCGGCCGCAGGAACGGGTAGTGCGTGCAGCCCAGCCCCACGACGTCGGCGCCCCCCGACACCACGGGCTCGAGGCAGGCGCGCAGCAGCCGCTCGCAGTCGGGGCCGGCGATATTCCCCGACTCGACGACATCTGCCAGACCATCGCAGGGCACGTTGATCACGCGCTTCCCCGCGGCAAATCGCTCGATCAGGTCTGCCAGGTAGGCACTGCGCACCGTGTTGGGCGTGGAGAGGAGGCCGATCGTGCCGCACCGCGTGCGCTCCGCCAGCGTCTTCACCACGGGCACTACCCCCACGAACGGCACGCCGGGGAAGGCGGCGCGCAGGTGCGCCAACGCATACACCGTGGCCGTGTTGCACGCCACCACAATCAGCTTCGCGCCCCGCTCCAGGAGGTACTCGGCTAGCGAGGCCGTGAGGTCGCAGAGCTTTATCGGCTCAATGTCGCCGTAGGGGAAGTGGGCGGAGTCGGCTACGTAGAGCAGCGACTCCGCGGGCAGCAGTCGATGGACCTCGCGCGCGATGCTCAGTCCGCCAATGCCCGAATCCAAAAAGCCAATTGGCCGGTTGTCCATGGCTTGTAAGGTAGCATATGAGGGCACGGAAGCGGCCTCAGCGTCACGCGCCAGCGTCTCGTCGCCTGAAGCTCGCAGCCTGCAGCCGGAATACTCCGTCCACGGTCTGGCGTACGGTCACTCTGTGCGGCGAAATTCGCCTGTTGCGAAGGGGTAAGGCGGCCGCCGCGCGCACACGAACGCGCGCGGCGGCCGTTCGTACTACCAGTACCGCATGGTCGTTGCGCAGGCGAGGGTAGTTTGAATGGGGTTGTAGTCTCGGTGGCCGCCTTTGAAGTAGCCGAGAGTATAGAAGTGACCCTGCTCGAGCGGGATATTATCGAGGAATCCATCCCCCTTGGCTTCATGGCTGCGCACCGGGACGAACCAGTCGGGCGGCGCAACGTACAGGTTTGCCGATATCTGGTCCTTCCAGAATCCCACCCAGTCACGGTCCTCATCCGGCCGGCTGCCGACCGGCAGAACATAGTCGAAGTACACTCTTTTCGGCAGGCACCAGGTCATGGTCACCATCGGCGACACCACGAGTGGGTCACTGCCACCCTTGGCGGGCACGAACACTACTGCGCAGGCGTTCTTGGGGTCCGGTCCCACGGCATAGCCTAGGAGGTAGCTGTTGTGGACGACATCGAGACCGTCGAACACGCTGCCGCCGTTCTCGGAATCCCCTCGCACATCCCACTCCTTGAGCGGAGGCGTCCCGCATGGGATGGCTGGCTGTGACACCTGCCAGACGAAGACCGTGTTATCGTACTTCTCGGGCTTATTGCCGCGTATGGTTCTGTACTCGAACGGGATCCGATCGTCAGTCACGTCATGTACTGAAAGATGCGTCGTCGTTAGGATCTGGTCCCCGATCCCCGCTTGCAACTGCTCGGAAAGCGCGTTGTCGTGCACCATCACTTATCCTCTTCACTTTCATTGTTGCCAGGAAGAGTTCCACGCGACTCTACTAACGTTGTGCCTGCACGCCCGGTGCCGCGGAGCCTGCCGGGCCAGCCGGCAGCTGTCGAGGTCAAGAATGCAGTGGCGCCTGTTCGATTGGTACCCAGGAGAAAGGCTGCGTTATGCCTCACATCACCTCCTCTCGGCGCGTGCCTCCAAGCCCCGGGCTGGCTCCGTACGGCTGCTCGGCCCCTGCTGTGGGGGCAGCCACCGAACGGATCCACAGCCAAGCATAATGCGCGTGTAGGGGCTGGTCCATGACGTTGACCGGCAACTGACCGGCAACTGACCGGCAATCGATTGGCACCTCCTCTCCCGTCGGCACTCCGCTGCGCCCCCGAGGACGCGCCCGACCGATGGGTGGCCCACTCGCCCGCTGCCCATCAGCTGGTCCAAATCGAGCTTAATGCGCCTATTCTGGTCAAGCCCATGCATGCAGCCGGCAATGAGCCGGAACGTAACGCACCTCCTTTGCATACCCTACCGGATAGCTGTATACTGCTGGCGATGCAGTTCCCGCAAGAGCGGGTAGGATGTTTGGTCCATGGTCGGAGCGCGGAAGTGGTCGATTGGGCAGCAGCTCAAGCACTATCGGCTTGCGGCAGGCCTGACCCAACAAACCTTGGCTGAACGGGCCGGGTTGAGCGTGCGTAGCGTGAGCAACCTAGAGCGTGATCGCTGCGTCGTACCTCGCTCGAGCACGCTTGATCGGCTGTGCGAGGCGCTCGACCTTGGGGCAGTGGAGCGCGCCATGCTACGCGCTGAAGCGCAGCCTCTCTCTGCGCCCGCCTACCACCGCGCCTCTGACTCGCAACGTCTCGCTCCACTCATAGGCCGTGAGGCCATGCAGGCCGAGCTGGGGCGGCACTTGGCCGGCGAGGGCCCGCCGCTCCTGCTCCTTGCCGGCGAAGCTGGAATTGGCAAGACTCGGCTCTTGCAGGAGCTTTGCTGCGAAGCAGCCGAACGTGGTTTTACCGTGCTGGCTTCAGGCGCTCCTCACTACGGCATGCCCGGGCCTTATGCTCCGTTGCTCGACGCGCTGTCCCGGTTCCTTGCCGGCCAGCCGCCGGCCGTGCGGCGTAGAGCCTTGCAGGGCTGTGCATCGGTCGAGCAGCTGCTGCTGCGTGCGGCGGACATGCCGAGCCCACCTGCGATAGCGGAGCACGACCTGCACAGTCGGCCCTGGCAGTTACCCGCCGCCATTGCCCGTTTCTTGACCAATGTCGCAGGCCCAACAGGTACGTTGCTCATTCTCGACGACCTGCAGAGGGCAAGCGCGGACGCGCTCGCCCTGCTGGGCGCGCTGGTACACGCGTCGGCGCCGGACGCTTTACATTGGGGCAGCCGGCCGGATTGGCGACTGCGCTTGCGCATTGCTGCGGCCTACCGAGATACGGACGTTGCCGAGGATGGCGCGCTCTGTATGTTGCTCGCCGACCTGGCTACGAGCCAGTTGGTGGGCCGGCACACGGTCGGCCCGTTGGCACCTCATCACGCCGCTCGGTTGCTCGACCATTTGCTTGCACGCGTCACAGAGGTAGTAGTGCCGGCCACCAAAGATCGTATGCTGCAGCGCGCGGACGGTGTGCCTTTCTTCCTCGTAAGTCTGGCGCTCGACGCGCGGCATTCCGTTGCTCCGGGTGCTATGCTCCCGTGGGATCTACAGCAGGCTATCCATCAGCAAACCGCGCGGCTGTCGCCGCTTGCACGCGACGTAGTGGCAGTGGTGGCAGTCCACGGCCGGTACACCACGCGCGACGAGCTTGGGGCGGTGATCTGCCGGCCTGAGCAGGACGTGGATGCCGCGCTCGCCGAAGCGTGCCGCGCCCGCTTGCTGGTCGAGGGTAGGGATCTCAGCTACGGCCTCGCCCACGACGTGGTGGGCGAGGTGATCGCGGTGCGTCAGGGAGGGGCTGCCCGAGCTACGCTGCACCGCCGTCTGTCGATTGCGCGGGAGCGCCGCGATGCTACGCCGGCCCTGCCCTAGGTGGTATACTCTCTGCAAGAACAGGCCTGCATTACGACTGTTGTGACTGTGGTTCGCGCCGTGATGTTGCCGCCTTGGGCGGCGTGGCTGGTGGTTGGTTGGCCAGACTGAAGATGAGTAGATGGGACATATGGTAGAAACAGCATCCGGCGAGAGCTTCGAGCACCTGCTGCGCCGCTTCAAGAAGGAAGTCGCGCAGGACGGCATCCTCCGCGTGTTCCGCGAGAAGAGTCGCTTCCAGACCAAGCGCATGCGCGAGCAGACCAAACGCAAGCGCGCAGCCCGTAAGGCACAGAAGCGCCGCACACCGAGCGCCCCGTAAGACGCCAACGCCGGCCGGCGTTGGCCAATCCATCGGCCGCTGAACGTCTGATACCTCGGCATCTGCCGGCTCAACGCGCGGCCCGAATGCGCGCCATCGGCGCGCGTGGCGAAGCGTGCCCGCGCCGAACCTGCGTGCGCGCCCTCATGCGCTAGCGCGTCAAACCCCAATCGATTGCCGTTCGCACGCAACGATTCTACCGGCCGCAGCCGGCATTGTCCCTGCCATCCGGCCGCAGCCGGAGGTCCGTCGCATCGTCCTTGCCATCCGGCCGCAGCCGGAGGCCCGTCCGTATCGTGCACGCGCGCCCGATCACGAGTCAGTATACGCGGACCGGCTCGGTCCGGCCGGCAACTACTGTTCGATGACCACCACGGTGCCAATCGGCGCCCAGTCATAGAGCCACTGCGCCACGTCGGTGGGCACATTCACGCACCCGTGCGTGCCACTGTACTGCCCTGCACCCGGCGGGCCGGGTGCGGTGTTGGTACCCGGACCGTACACGGTTCGCCACGGCGCATCGTGGATGAAGTAGCCGCCTGAGTGGAAGTAGAGCGCGTAGTTCACGTCGGATGGCGGGTAGTAGTAGATACTGCTCTTCTTCCAGGGACTGATGAACTTGTAGGGGTGGAACTTGGCCCCGATGTGCCATACGCCCAGTGGCGTGGGCAGCAGCGCATTGCCCGTGGTCACCAGCGATGCCTTGAGCAAGGTCGCACCGTCGAACACTTGCATGCTCTGCGTCGCCAGGTGCACCACGATTCGCCGGTAGTTCACCCCAAGGTCGGCGTAGTACCCGTCACCCACATTGCCAATGTCGTCGGTCGCCAGCACCAGCATGGTGTACAGGCCCGGCGCTACCAGCGCCCCGTACGCGTCTCTCCCGTTCCAGCTCACGTTGAACGTCTCGCCCGCTAGGGCCGTGCCGAGTTCGAGCACCCGCACCACGCCTTTGGTGCTCTGCTGGCTAATCTCCACCTTTATCGTCGCGTCCTTGCTCGGCGTGAAATGCATCGTCAAGTCGTCGTACTGCGGATTGAACTGGAAGCGATCGAAGACCGCGTGCTGCACCTTCGGGGGCGATGTGTCGATGTGCACGACGTACGTGGCCACCGGACCAAGGTTGCCCGCCCAGTCTTCAGCCCGCACGTGGAAGTAGAGTGTGCCGTTGGCCAGCGGACCCAAATTCGCGGTGCGTGCCACGCTGGCGCTGCCCGTGGGCACGCCATCGGCCCGCCGATCGATCGAGCTCAGGTACCCCTGCACGGCGCCATTGTCGGTTGCTGCCGTCCAGCTGAAATGCCCCATCACCTGGTCGTACGTGCGCGTCTGGTCGGGATAGGTGGTCGAGCTGACTGCCACCGTGCTCGGCGGCGTGCGATCGAGCCTGAAGGCCGGTCCCGCATAGAAGTCGGCCCATGGTCCGCGATACTGGCCGTCGGTCAAGCGGGCCTGCCAATGGTAGGCGCCTTCCGGCAGCTGCGTAACGTCCATCGTAAGGGCTTCGGTCTGCCCTGGCGCCAGTGCCTGCCCCTCGAGCGAGGGTATGCCTTTGTAAGCAGTGCTGACTGGCTCGAGTTCGATCTGAGGCCGCAGTCCCGCACTGGCGCCCGCGGCTGCTCCCACCGTGAATACGATCGCCGAGGTATTCGTCCAGTACCGCGCCTCTAGCGGTCCGCCCCCGGCCTCGCGTTCGGCCAGGCGTACCGGCGCCGGTATCACAGGGGTCGGTGCTGGTGACGGGCTTGACGTGGCAGTGGCGGCGGCATCCCGCGTAGCGCTCGCCGTGCCCACGGCAATGGCCGATGGCGTACTGGTCTGCTGGTGGCTACCGGCCGGCACGGTGCGCGCGGTGAGCGTCGCCTGTACCGCGGCCGCGATTTCAGTCGCGGCCGAAACAGGGGACGGCGCCGGCGCGGCACCGGACGGAATCGAACCTGGTAGCACCGCGCAGCCGCCAAGCAGCGCGACGATCAGCAGTGACACTAAGCACAGGAACATACGGCCGGCGTGGCGGGGGAGAGACTCTATGCGGTTCATTGAGGAAGGCAATCCTGTGAATACGTTTTGAAGACCAGGCTCCGATTACGGGCAGAGCTGCTGCCTCGGCGACTACCGCCGCGCCTGTATGGTGCCAAGCGCCGCGGCCATCGATCAAGGGGCTCGGTGGAAGCCAGGGCTGGCTGAATGGTGCATCCGGCATATGCTACCGCGTATGAGACTCCGGCCTTCAGGCCGGTGAGTCTCACCCGCCGGCCTAGCAGTGGCCTTCAGGCCGCCCCCGGTTCCCGCGACGATGTAGGCCAGGTTTGGCGGACGCGCGACCAAAAGGAAATCATAACGGGAACTGCGTCGAGCCGCACGCTCCCAGGATCGGCCGGATGTCGCGGGCCGCCTTCCACTTATCCGGGCGTGCATTGGCCACGTTCGGGGCAACAAGCCCTCATGTGGCGCACTATCGCGCCTCCATCAGAATATCTTCCTTGACAACGCCAAAATCCATGCTATCATCATGCTATACTAGAACATAAATACTATAAGCGAGCCGGCGAACACCGCGGGGCGCGGATAGCCCGAAAGTGTGGGTAGCATGCCAGCATGCGCGAATGCCGGCTCTAAACCGAAGCCACCGCGGGATCCGCATCGAGCCGCACGCTTCCGGGGGCGCGGGCATCTTGCCCGCCCTTGGACGTGCCGGCTAGCGGCTCCATCGCCAAGACGTGACGCGCAGGTTCCATCGTGGCTTTACTATAGGAGCCGCTGCACAGCGTGGACCGCCGGCCCCACGGGCGTCCACTGGCCGGCAGGCACGCCGCGCCGTACAAGCGTGCGCGGTGCCGCGATCATCGTGGGGGATCGACGCCGCGCCTGCCCCGTTTGCTGCCCCAGAACCTGTTCCGGGGAGACTCACGGCTTGCCATTTGCCCCCAATAGGGCAAACCATCAGATCCACCCGGCCACGTGCGCCGGCTTCAGTCCGCTCCGACCGCCGTGTCTGACGGCATCGGGAGGGTGCCACGCGGCACCTAAGTACGATCCCTTGCACGCCATCTGTGTCATCTGACGTATCTGTTGCATCTGCGTTTCCGTAGCATAGAAAGGACCACGCCCACCATGTTCGCCTCCCAAGAACCCGCATCCGAGCAACAGACCGCTTCTCAGCCGGCCGCAGCCGCCGAACGCTGCCATGCGACCGCAGTCGCAGGTCCAAGCCAAGGCAAAATTGCCAAACAAACTGGTCTGCCCGCGCCGCGGCCCCGTGCCCGGAGGCGGCATTCGGGCAAGAGCCGGCGCTAGTGCAATATCCAGCAACGATGGAGGCTTGACCCGCGCCTCACTTTCTCGTTATCCTGCTACATAACCAGACAACCGCGTCAGGTTGGCGGGTGTGTCTGGGCAGTTGCTTTGCACCCTGCCGTCGTGCTGGGTGGGAGATGTAGCACGGTCGCGAAGAGTAGTAGGCAGACGGGCTAGTCTGCAGAGAGCCGGCGGCGCTGCGAGCCGGTGAGTAGCCCTGGCCGAACTCGCTTCGCATCGATCGCGCACCGAGGCTAGCCGGTGTGTTCGAAGCCGTGGCACGGTGGCACGCCGATATCGTGTAGAGTGGTCTGACTACCCGGTTCTCGCCCAGTGGGGGCGGGATGCGCGGGGGTTAGGCAACGTGGGGTGGTACCGCGGGTGCCTGCACTGCAGGCGAATCGTCCCCTTGTCCGGATTGGACAGGGGGATTTTTGTTACTTGTTGGAGATCAGCGAAACGACAAATGCACGAGGCCGAGGAGATGCAATGAAGCTAAACGGCGCACGCATACTGTGCGAGAGCTTGCTGCAGGAGGGAGTCGATACCATATTCGGCTACCCGGGCGGCGTGGTGATTCCCCTCTACGACGTGTTTCCCGAGTATCCGGGTCTTCGCCACATCCTCGTTCGCCACGAACAGGCGGCAGGGCATGCGGCGGAAGGCTACGCCCGAGCCACGGGTAAGGTGGGCGTGTGCCTGGCCACGTCGGGCCCGGGCGCGACGAACCTGGTAACGGCGATCGCCGATGCGCGCATGGATTCGGTGCCCATCGTAGCCATCACCGGCCAGGTGCCGACCACCGGCATTGGGCGCGACTTTTTCCAGGAAATCGACATCACGGGCATTACACTGCCCATTACCAAGCACAACTACTTGGTGTGGAACGTCACGGATCTCCCCCGCGTGATCAAGGAAGCGTTCCACATCGCCTCCACCGGGCGGCCCGGGCCGGTGCTCATCGACATACCGAAGGATGTGTTCGTAGCCGAGGCTCCGTTCCGCTACCCCGAGACGATCGATCTTCCCGGGTACAAGCCGACGATGGTGGGCAATGCGCGGCAGATCAGGCAAGCCATTAGCGTGATCAAGGAAGCGAAGCGCCCCATGATCCTGGCAGGGCACGGGGTTGTAGTGTCGCAAGCCTACGACGAGCTGAAGCAGTTCGCCGAGAAGACCCAAGTCCCGGTGATGGTGACGCTGCACGGCATCGGCGGGTTTCCCTGCTCGCACCCGCTGTACTTCGGCATGGTAGGCATGCACGGGCACGCGCACACGAACCTGGCAATTCACGAAGCTGACCTGCTCATCGCCGCAGGCATGCGCTTCGACGACCGCGTCACCGGCCGGCTCGCTACGTTCGCCCCGCACGCACGGATCGTGCACATCGACATCGATCCCGCCGAGATCTCCAAGAACGTGAAGTGCACGGTTCCCATCGTCGGGGACCTTAAGAACGTCCTGGCTGCCATGAACCAGGAGATGCCCGAGTGCGAGCATCGCGAGTGGATCGATAAGATCGAGGGCTGGCGTGCCGACCGGCATGAGCCGCCCGGAGCGCTCGACGATTCGACAGGGATTCCGGCGAGCATGCCGATCAAGGAGATTTACCGTCGCACGCGTGAGCCAGCGGTTATCGTGTCGGATGTGGGGCAGCACCAGATGTGGGCGGCCCAGGCATTTGCCTACGACGAGCCGGGCACGTTCATCAGCTCCGGCGGACTCGGCACGATGGGCTTTTGCACCCCGGCCGCCATGGGCGCCAAGGTGGGCCGGCCAGAAGCGACAGTATGGGCGATCGTGGGTGATGGCGGCTTCCAGATGACCATCCAGGAGCTGGCCACGCTCATCGAGAGCAACATCGCGATCAAGATTGCCATCATCAACAATGGCTACCTTGGCATGGTGCGGCAGTGGCAGGATCTGTTCTACGACAAGAACTACGTAGCAACCCAGTTGTACCAGCCCGATTTCGTGAAGATTGCCGAGGGCTACGGTATACCCGCCCGGCATGTCACGAAGCAGCGCGATGTGGGCCCTGCCATCGACTGGGCGCTGGCCACATCCGGTCCCACGCTCATCAACTTCGAGGTACAGCGAGAAGAGAATGTCTTCCCCATGATTCCCGCCGGTCTCGGCGTGGCCGATATGGTAGAAGGCAGCCAGCCGAAAACGTTGCAACTGACGTGATTGCCAGCACCAATGATTGCGAGTACCAATGATTGCGAGTACCAATGATTGAATACACCGCTCGGCAGATTACCCCGCACACCCTCGTGGTGTTGATGCAGGATCATCCAGGTGTCTTGAACCGCGTGTCCAGCTTGCTGCGCCAGCGAGGCTTCAATATCGAGAGCCTTACGGTATCAACCACGGACACGCCAGGCATATCGCGCATGACGCTGGTGGTCGACGGCGCTACGACCAACGTCGAGCAGGTAGGCAAGCAGCTGTACAAGCTCATCGAGGTGACGAAGGTTACCGAGGTAACCCACGAGCCGCACGTGACCAGGGAAATGGCGCTGGTGAAGGTCGCGACGAACGGTAGCAAGCGCTCCGAGGTGCTGCAGATCTTCGAAGTGTACAAAGCCGACGTCGTGGACATCGCGACCGAGTCCGTCACCGGCGAGATCACGGGGACGCGCGAGCAGATTGATTCGCTGATCACCGTGATGCGGCCATTCGGTATCAAGGAGGTCGTGCGCACCGGGATCATCGCGATGGTGCGCGGGTAGCTGGGAGCGCGCGTCTCGCGTGCCCTCTTAACAAGCAGGCGAACGGACCGATCGGTCAGATCGGATTGCTCGGTCCCGCAAGCAGTAGTGAAGATCATGGAGGAAGTGGGTGGCTAAGCTATTCTACGACAGCGATTGCGATCTCGATCTCTTGCGCGGCAAGACGGTGGCCGTGCTAGGCTTCGGCAGCCAGGGCCATGCACACGCGCAGAACTTGCACGACAGCGGCGTTGAGGTCCTGGTCGGGCTGCACGCCGAGAGCAAGAGCCGTGCCAAGGCGCGGGAAGCCGGGCTCGCGGTCATGGACGTGGGCGACGCGGTCAAGGCTGCCGACGTGATCATGGTGCTGGTGCCGGACCAGACCCAGCGGGCACTGTACCTGGAGTCCATCGCGCCGAACCTGAGCGGCGGGAAGACGCTGATGTTCGCCCACGGCTTCAACATTCATTTCGGCCAGATACTGCCGCCCGCGGATGTGGACATCAGCATGATCGCTCCCAAAGGCCCCGGCCACCTGGTGCGGCGCACCTACACCCAGGGCGGCGGCGTGCCGTGCCTCATCGCGGTGCACCAGGATGCTTCGGGCCGTGCATTCCAGAACGCTCTGGCCTATGCCAAGGGGATAGGCGGCGCACGCGCCGGCGTGCTGGAGTCGACGTTCCGCGAGGAGACCGAGACAGACCTCTTTGGCGAGCAGGCGGTGCTGTGCGGTGGTTTGACCTCGCTGATCAAGGCCGGCTACGACACGCTGACCGAGGCCGGCTACATGCCCGAGTCGGCGTACTTCGAGGTACTGCACGAGCTGAAGCTGATCATCGACCTCATCTACCAGGGTGGTCTGGCGTACATGCGCTACTCCATCAGCGATACGGCGGAGTACGGCGACTATACCTCAGGCCCCAAGGTGATCAACGAGCAGTCCAAGGCCGCCATGCGCGAGATTCTCACGAACATCCAGAACGGCACGTTCGCGCGCGAGTGGATTCTGGAGAACCAGGCCGGCCGGCCGGCGTTCCGGGCCATGCGTGCGCACGAGGCTGCCCTGCCGGTAGAGAAAGTTGGGCGAGAGCTGAGGGCCATGATGCCCTGGCTCGATCCGAAGTAGGGACTGACCTCTGCGCCTTCGGCGCCTATCCAATAGGAGGAGAATATGGACCACGTTGTGATCTTCGACACTACGCTGCGGGACGGCGAGCAGTCGCCCGGAGCCACTTTGAATGCCGGCCAGAAGCTGGAGATCGCGCGCCAACTGGCCCGGCTTGGCGTGGATGTGATCGAGGCCGGCTTCCCCATCAGCTCGCCCGACGACTTCGAGGCCGTGAAGGCAATCGCCGACCAGGTGCGGGAGCCAATCATCTGCGGGCTGGCTCGCGCGAAGCCGGACGATGTCGATGCGGCGTGGAACGCGGTGAAGGGCGCGCGCCATCCGCGCATCCACGTGTTCATGTCCACCTCCGACATCCATCTCGAGCGGCAGTACCGCATGAGCCGGGCCGACGCTCTGGAAGCCATTCGGCAGATGGTGCGGCGCGCGAAGAGCTACTGCGAGGACATCGAGTTCTCGCCCATGGACGCCACGCGCACTGAGGCGGCATACCTTCACGAAGCCCTGACCATAGCGATCGAGGAAGGTGCGACCACGCTCAACATCCCGGATACCGTGGGTTTCGCCACGCCGGATGAGTACGGCGCCATGATACGGGGCATCCTCGAGCACGTGCCCGCGTCAGCCAACTGCGTTATCAGCACGCACTGCCACGACGACCTCGGCATGGCGGTGGCCAACTCGTTGGCCGGCGTGGCGGCCGGCGCCAGGCAGGTCGAGTGCACCGTGAATGGCATCGGCGAACGTGCAGGCAACGCCGCGCTCGAGGAGGTCGTCATGGCCCTCCGCACGCGCAAGGACTCGTATGGCCTGAGCACAAACGTCGACTCCACACAGCTGCACAAGACCAGCCGGCTGGTCAGCGCGCGCACGGGCATGGTGATCCAGGCCAACAAGGCCATCGTCGGATCCAATGCCTTCGCGCACGAGTCGGGCATCCACCAGGACGGCCTGCTCAAGGACCGGCGCACCTACGAGATTATGGATGCCACGGCGGTAGGACTGAGCGAGAGCAACCTGGTGCTCGGCAAGCATTCCGGGCGGCACGCGCTCAAGTCGCGACTGGCCGCGCTGGGCTACGAACTGTCCAACGAGGATATCGGCCGCGTGTTCCTGCGCTTCAAAGAGATGGCGGACAAGAAGAAGCAGATCTCCGATGCCGATCTCGAAGCGCTGGTCATGGACATCGTGGAACCAATGGCGGAGGTCTACCATCTCAAGTCGCTGCAGGTCGTGTGCGGCGAGCCGGGCATACCCACCGCGGCGGTACGCATCGAGGATGCGCACGGCGAGATCCACGAAGCATCGGCAATCGGCAGTGGTCCTGTCGATGCGGTGTACAAGGCCATCGACCGTATCGTGGGCAATAGTCACACCCTGCAGGAATTCGTGGTGCAGGCAATCACCGAGGGCATTGACGCCGTCGGCGAGGTGAGCGTGCGCGTCACGCGCGATTCCGTGAATCCAGATGTGCCGCGCCGCACGTTCACCGGCCATGGGGTCAACCTCGACATCATCGTGGCGTCGGCCAAAGCCTACCTGAGCGCCATCAACAAGCTGCTGCAGGCGCCCGAAGAGCCGGCTGTCACAACCGACGACTGGCGCGCCCGGTTGTTCCAGAAATCGTAGTTAAGGAGTGCGCGTGACTGTACAGATGGCCGCACAAGCCGGAGCTGCAAGCGCAGCCAAGCAGACATTCGCGATTACGGTCCTCCCGGGCGACGGTATTGGCCCCGAGGTAATCGCCGAAGCCGACAAGGTGCTGCGAGCGTTGCAAGACCTTGGAGTAGCGTCGTTCGGCACGAGCGAGGAGCTCTTTGGAGGCGCCGCGATTGACGCGACTGGCAGCCCGCTGCCCGAGAAGACACTACAGCATTGTCTTTCTTGCGATGCAGTCTTGCTGGGCGCGGTGGGAGGGCCGAAGTGGGACAACCCACAAGCTGCGGTGCGGCCGGAGCAGGGGCTGCTGGGCCTGCGGAAGCAGCTCGGCGTCTTCGCGAATCTACGGCCGGTACGCGCCTGGCCCGCGCTGCTCGACGCCTCGCCGCTCAAGCGCGAGTTGGTAGATGGCGTCGATATGATGGTCGTGCGCGAGCTGACAGGCGGTCTGTACTTTGGCAGGCCCCGGGGCCGCCGGATTGGGGCGCGTCACACACGGGTGGTGGACAGTTTGGTGTACACCAGTCCCGAGATACTGCGCATCCTGCACGTGGCCTTCAAGTTGGCTCGCGGCCGGCGCAAGCGGGTAACCTCGGTGGACAAGGCCAACGTGCTGGCCAGCTCGGCCCTGTGGCGGGAGCTGGCGGTAACCGTCGGCCGCGAGTATCCCGACGTGGCGCTGGAGCACGCGCTGGTGGATTCCACCGCCATGCAGCTCGTGCGCGACCCTCGCCGTTTCGACGTGATGGTCACGGAGAACATGTTTGGCGACATCCTCAGCGACGAAGCCAGCGTGCTGTCAGGATCGCTGGGCATGTTGCCGTCTGCCAGCCTTGGTTCCGGTACCCGTGGGCTGTACGAGCCAATCCACGGATCCGCGCCTGACATCGCGGGCAAGGCCATCGCCAACCCAATCGGCACCATTCTGTCGGTAGCCATGATGCTTCGCCATTCTTTTGGACTCGAGGGAGCTGCGCGTGCGGTTGAACGTGCTGTCGAGCAAGCGCTCGACGCCGGTTGCCGCACGCGCGATATCGCCGCGCCCGGCGCACCATTCTTGCACACACCTGAGATGGGCGATGAAGTGGTAAGGCGATTGACGTTATGAGCGAGTCCATGGAAATCTATGACACCACGCTACGAGACGGATCCCAGGGCGAAGGCATCAACTTCAGCCTGAGCGACAAGATCCATATCGCGGAGCGGCTCGATCTGCTGGGCGTCGACTACATCGAGGGCGGCTGGCCCGGATCCAATCCAAAAGACGTGGCCTTTTTCGAGGCAGCAGCAGCGCGAACCTGGCAGCACGCCAAGATCTATGCCTTCGGCATGACGCGGCGACCGAGCGTCTGCGTGGAGAGCGACGAAAACATCAAGGCGCTGGTGAGTTGCGGCGCGCAAGGCGTCACAATCTTCGGCAAGACGTGGACGCACCACGTTACCAAGGTGCTCCACACAACCCTGCACGAGAACCTGAAGATGATCGAAGAGTCGATCGCGTACCCACGGTCACAAGGGTTTCGAGTGATCTACGACGCGGAGCACTTCTTCGATGGGCTGAAGGCAGACCCGGAGTACGCGCTCTCCACACTGAAGGCCGCGGCCGCGGCGGGGGCGGCTACGATTGTGCTGTGCGATACCAATGGCGGCAATCTGCCCGAGATGATCGCCGACGCGGTGCGCCTGGTCATGGCTACGATTCCCGGCGCTCGCGTGGGTATCCACACGCACAACGATGCCGAGCTGGCGGTGGCCAACGCGCTGGCGGCGATCCGCACCGGCGCTACGCATGTGCAAGGCACCATCAACGGCTATGGCGAGCGCTGCGGCAATGCCAACCTGTGCTCGATCATCCCCACCCTGCAGCTCAAGATTGGCATCGACTGCTTGCCGGAAGGGAAGCTGAAGCACCTCACCGAGACCGCCAGGTACGTGGGCGAGGTCGCCAATCGCGCGCTGGAGACCGGGCAGCCGTACGTGGGCCACAGCGCGTTCGCGCACAAAGGCGGCGTGCACGCGGCCGCCATGCGCCGTTCCCCGATCGCGTATCAGCACGTGGATCCCGAGCTGATAGGAAATCGCCAGCGCACGCTCATCTCCGAGCTATCCGGACGCGGCAACGTGCTCGAGCTCGTGGAGCGGGTCGGCAGTGCCACGCTGGATGGCGCTCGGTTGACCTCGGTGGTGGAGCGTGTGAAGGCGCTGGAGAATGAAGGGTTCAGCTTCGAGAGCGCGGAGGCATCGGTACACCTTCTCGTGCAGCGGACGGAGGTCGGCTACGTACCGCCTTTTAAGCTGGTCGATTTCACCACGGTGATTCAGCGGCTGCCCAACCACAAGATGGTAGCGCAGGCAATGCTCAAGCTGGATGTCAACGGGCACATCGAGCACACCGCTGCAGATGGCAATGGGCCAATCAACGCGCTGGACCTCGCGGCACGTAAGGCGCTGAGCCCCCATTACCCGCACCTGGACGAGACCAAGCTACTCGACTTCAAGGTGCGCGTGCTGGATGGCCACGATGGCACGGCGGCGACGGTCCGCGTCCTGATCGAGACGGGCGACGAAGAGGAGTCGTGGAGCACGGTGGGTAGCTCGCAGAATATCATCGAGGCCAGCTGGATCGCGCTGAGCGACAGTCTGGAATACGCGATCATTCGGGCGCCAAAGTAACCAAGGCGAACGTCAGCCTTGAATCGGTGGGCTGCGACAACAGCAGGCAGGAAATTGGGAAGCGCGGTCACATTGACCGGGCTTCTCTTATGATCACAACACGAGGCCGCGCGCTGGGTCGCGGCAGCGCTCAAGCCACGGACGAACGCATCACGGCGGTGCGATTGGGCTCTAGCAAACGATCGTTTTCTAGTAGTTGCACTTTGGAGTTGCAATGGGTGCCGAAGCGGGGACCGCAGCCGAAGAAGTCAGGAAGGTCAACCTCGAGATGGCCTTCGCGAAGTTTCAGGACTTCTGGAGCCCGAAGATCGTCGGGGATCTGAACGACTCGCAGGTGAAGGTGGTCAAGGTCAAAGGTGAATTCGTGTGGCACAGCCACGAGCACGAGGATGAGCTATTTCTGGTGACGCAGGGCCGGCTCACTATCAAACTGCGCGATGGCGACATCGACCTGCACCAGGGCGAGTTCGTGGTCATCCCGCGCGGCGTCGAGCATATGCCAGTGGCAGCCGAAGAGGCGCATGTCGTGCTGCTCGAACCGAAAACGACGCTCAATACCGGCAACGTGCATAGTGAGCGGACCATCGATCGCCCTGGGCGCCTGTAGCTGTACTGCACGTTCTGTCATCAACTCCCAAGTAGACTGTCATCGGTCCGTAAGACTCCGATCACGGGTCCGTCATCGGAGTTCCCTATGCTGGACTAGGGTGCTGGGCAGAACAACCCGCATCCAACGGCTCTCAAGGCGAAGGGACTTCCGATGGTTGTGGGTTTGCTGGGCAGGAATGCAGCGCACGATTCGTCCGCGCCGCATTCAGAGACGCCGCCAGCGCGGGTAGTAGTTGTGTCGCCGGATGTGCGTGGGGCGGCATGGTGGCACGCCGCACTCAGGCGACGGCATTTCACCGTGTACGCAGCTAACTCGGCAGAGACTGCCGGCGCGCTCGTAGCCGGAAGCCGCCCGAACGTCATCGTCATCGACGTAACGGACAATTCGTTCGAAGGCGGCGCACTTTGCCGGCGCTTGAAAGCGGCGAACGCCACACGACCGATCCTGCTGCTGCACACCCACGGCACCATCGACGACCTGGTGGCCGGCTTTGACTCTGGGGCGGATGCGTATCTGCGTGGATCGTTCACCGAGGCAGTATTGCTGGCACAAATCGGCGCGCTAACACGACGGCAGCGGTACGCCGCGGCGGTGCAGGACCACATGCGCGTGGCCCAATGATCGCGATCTCGACAGTGCGCCGCCTGCAAGTGAGGCGGCTGAGGCGATTCGCCAGCACCGGTATCGCTGCCGCGATTGTGCAGCTACTGCTGCTCGACCGGTTCGACGATGCCGGCTGGCAGCCCCTGCTCGCGAATGCCCTCGCACTGCTGCTCTCCACGCAGGTCAACTTCATCCTCAGCTACCTCTACACCTGGGGAGATCGGCGACCCGGGGACGAATCGACGCACGCCATTGGTGTGCGGTGGCTGGAGTATCACAGCTCCGCCGCGGTCGCTGCCGTGCTCAACATGGCGATCTTTGCCGTCGTGCGACTCACGCTGCCCCTCCTGCTCGCTTCGGCCCTGGGCACGGCAGGCGCCGCGACAATCAATTTCATCGCAGGCGACCGGATCGTGTTTCGCCATCGCGCACACCGTGGCCGTTTGCAGCGCGTGACCGATCTGGGCAAGTCGGCCGCATAGACAGCTCTCACGTCCGAAACACGGCAGTCCCATCTACGTCCAACCCAGTGCCCACAGCCGCTAGGAAATTCCATCGTCGAGACCCCAGCGTGGGCTGGCCTGTGCGGATCCCAGAGGCTCTTGCGCCTCAATCGTACCGCGGGTATGATTGTGCCATGAAGTACTCGAAGTTATCGGTCACGCTTGAGCCCGACGTCGAGGCAGAGCTTCGCCACGTGGCAGGCGCGCGCGGTATGTCTGCGTTTGTCAATGAAGCGGTGCGCCAGCACCTGCAAGCTGCCCGTCTGCGACGGCTTCTGGACGAAGCGGAGGCCGAAGCCGGCCCGGTGCCGGATCAAGTGCGGCGAGACGTCGATGCACTCGCGTGGCCCGGCTGATCCTCGACGGCGGCGCGGTATTTGCGCTCGCCGCCAACGAGCCGCGAGCGCGCCAAGTCGTGGAGCGTGCGTTGCGGCAGCACACGCTTGTCGTCGTGCCAGCCGTTGTCATCGCCGAGACCACGCGCGGTGGGGCCCGCGACGCGCGGGCCAATCGGGTGCTGAACGCCGTCAATGAAGTGGCGCCTGCTACCGAGGCTGTAGCGCGCGAGGCCGGCCGGCTTCTGGCCGCCGCAGGCATCCCTGACGCGACGATTGACGCATTGATCGTGGCCGAGGCCATCCTGCATGGCGCCTCGCTCATTCTCACCGGCGACCCGGACGACATCTCGGCGCTCGCGGCGAACCATCCGCACGTGCAGGTAGCTAGCCTCTGAGCAGCGCGGTGACAACTCCGAGCGTACGCACGGATCGGGATCTGCCGAGGCGGATACGAGGTCAACATCGCCTATCCTTCCGCCGCTTGGCCTGCGCATGGCCTCAGGTGCGGGACCAAAACCCTACGCTCGTCTCATACTTTCACTATACGAATAAAGATCCTGCTGGAAGCCGGGCGCCCGTCGCTCCATTGATTCCAGATGTAACGCATGTGTTGACAAGCACATCCCGCTGTGCTAGGGTAAAGCTAGGTTATTTATGTTAGTGAAATAAATAAGTGGTATGCTGACTACACGAACCGGGAGTAAGCGGCTGCTGCGCGACCTCAATCGCAGCATTGTCCTCAACACCATAGCGTCCCACGCACCGATTTCGCGGTCGGACCTGGCACGAATGAGCAACCTTCCCGGTGCCACGATCACCCACATCGTGGGCGACTTCGTGCGTGCGGGTCTGGTCAGCGAGACGCAGAGTGAAGAATCAAGCGGCGGCCGACCACCGGTGCTGCTGGCCATCAACCCGGGCGCGGGGCACGTGGCAGGGGTCAAGCTCCGGGAAAACGGCATGACCGTGGCGATCTGCGATCTCGGCTGCAACGTCGTCCACCACGTCGAGGCTCCCATCGCCCCCAGCGCCGTGCCCTACCAGGCGGTAGAGACTATCGCCGCCGCCGTGGAAAGTTGCATCGGCGAAGCTGGGATCACTCGCAGCGGCGTGCTCGGCGCCGGTATTGGGCTCTCGGGCCTCATCGATTCGGCACGTGGCATCTGCCGGCGTTCCGCCATCCTCGACTGGACGGATTTCGAGCTCGGACCAGCGCTGGAGTACGAGCTGCGTGTGCCGGTACGTGTCGACAACGACGTGAACACCCTAGCCGTAGCCGAGCGGCACTTCGGCGCCGGCCGGGATGCCAGCGATTTCCTTTTGGTCACCATCGGCCGCGGCGTGGGGCTTGGCGTGGTGGTTGGGGGTGAGATTTACCGTGGGGCTCATGGTGGGGCCGGAGAATTCGGGCATATGACTGTTGACACGTCTGAAAGCGCTGCCCCCTGCAATTGCGGCAAGCTTGGTTGCCTGGAGGCGATTGCTTCGGACTACGGGATTCTGCGCGCCGCCACCGGCGAGGACCCGGGACACCACGTGGAAGAGGCCATGAGCGCGCTGCTTGGGCGAGCCCGAGAGGGTGACGTGCGCGTACGGGCGATCTTCGCGCGGGCCGGCAACGCATTGGGCGTGGCACTCGCCAACCTCGTGAACATCTTCGATCCCAACCTACTCATCGTGGGTGGTGAGGGGCTGCGGGCGGGCGACCTGATCACCGGGCCGCTACTCGCCACGCTGCCACGTCATCTATTCGGACGCACGGGCAACGAGGTGCGGGTGGAGATGCATCCGACGACTGACGTCGAGTGGGCACGCGGCGCAGCCAGCCTCGTACTGCGTGAAGTCTTCCGTACCCCAATCTACGAGACGGGCGAGGACCCGGTCATTGACACCTTGTTGGCGCCGCGTCCCAGCCGGGCGCGGAAAAGGGGGTGATGGAGCGCAGAAGCCTCTTGGCAGACCGTAGGATGGACGTCAGTGCAGCGTAGCAGACCGGATACCGGATCACAATGGTCGCCGGTCCGCTACCACCGTTGCACATCCCCATTGGTAGTTCGAAGCAATTGGAGAAGCGCACATGCGCAGTATAAAGGGAACGGGCGCGCGCCGGCACTTCGTAGCCGCCGCCCTAGCAGCCACGCTGCTCGTCAGCCTCGCCGGTGGATCATTGCATCAGACTCGCGCCGCCGGCAACACATCGATTAGTGGCTCAGTGGTGTTCTGGAACCAGTACAACACCGTTGGGCCCGAGAACTCGACGCTGGTCACGAAGGTCCTTCCACTGTTCCAAACACTCTATCCCAACATCACGGTCTACAGCCAAAACTATGCCGGCAGCAGCTTCGAGCAGAAGCTCATCGCAGCGATTGCCGCGGGTAGCGGGCCTGACGTCATCCGCTCCGACATCATAAACGTGCCACTGCTGGCCAAACTCGGTGCACTCGCCTCTACCGACAGCATAGTTGCGGCCAGGAAGAGCCAGTTCTATCCGGGCCCGTTGGCTACCAACTTCTACCAGGGGCACTACTATGGATTGCCTCTTGACACCAACACGCGGGTCCTCATCTACAACAAGGCTGTCTTTGCAAAGGCAGGCATCGCAACGCCACCGGCGACCACTGCCGAGTTCATGGCGGACGCCATCAAGATCGCGGCTACCGGCAAGGGCGTGTTCGGCTACGCCGAGGGCGGCACAGACGGCTGGAACCTGCTGCCCTGGATCTTCAGCTTTGGCGGGGCGATCACTAACCCCAGCGTGACCAAGGCTAGCGGGTACATCAACAGCGCTAACAGCGTTGCCGCGCTTCAGTTCCTGGTCACCATGCTCGACCAGAACCTAATGTCACCCTCGCTACTCGGCGGTGGCTTGCAGACCAGCGACGCTATCGGCAAGAACCTCACCGGCATGATCCTGGATGGGCCCTGGACGCCGCCGATTTTCCTCACGACCTATCCCAAGCTGCAGCTCGGCTTTGCGCCGGTGCCCGCCGGACCGAATGGTTCGACATCTTCCGTGGTCGGCGGTGAGGATATCGCGCAGCTCAAGAGCAGCCAGAACTCCGCGGCAGCCAAGGCATTCATGCAGTTCATGACGTCACCGCAAGCCCAAGAGCTCATGGGCGAAGTTGGCCAGATGCCGGTCCTGCAGAGCCTGGCGCACGACCCCAAGTTGCCCGCATACTACACGATCTTCAACAAGGAACTCATGACGGCACAGCCGCGCACGGTAAGCCCCAACTGGGCGAAGATCGATGACGCACTGACTACCGCGTTCAACAAGGCGCTGCGCCACCAGGCGACGGCGCAAGCGGCACTGGACACCGCGGCACAGCAGATTGACGGCTATCTGAAGTAGCACGAGGCCCCGGCTTCTGGGAGCGCGAGTGACTCCACGCGCGCTCCCGGACCGGGAGCGCTTGACGGCAAGCAACAGACATTTGGGCAGCGGTCCTACGCGCAGGACCGCCAGATCGGGTAGAAGGGATCAAGACCATGGTTGCTGCGAGATCTGTGGGCAGCCGAATGCCAAGCAGACGACGGCCCATGCCGCGGCGGGCCGCGAAGGCATTCTTCCGCCTGGCACCGATCTACCTGCTAGTCCTACCAGGTCTAGTGCTATTCCTCACCTGGACCCTGTATCCACTGGTCGATGCCTTCATCATGAGCTTCTTCCAATGGAACCCCAACCCCAGTGGCACCAGCACGTTCCTCGGCGCCGACAACTACGGCGAGGCGTTGCACGACCCAATCTTCTGGCAGGCATTCGGCAACGTCGTCTGGTATACCCTGGGCACGGTGCCCGCACAGATGGCATTGGGCCTAGGCGTGGCGATCATGCTCAATCGCAAGCTCGCTGCTCGCGGGGTGTTCCGGGTGCTCTTCTATCTACCCGTTATCACGTCATGGGTTGTGGTGTCCTTTGCCTTTGAGTTCCTGTTCAACAGCCAGGGAGGCCTCGTCGATTGGTTCCTAGGCGACGTGCTTCACGTGACCTCCGACACGCAGCCTTGGCTTGGCGACCTGAACCTGGCCCTGCCCACCCTGATGATCATGGGTATCTGGAAGGGCATCGGCTGGAATATGGTGATCTTCCTGGCTGCACTCCAGACAGTTCCGCGCGAGATCTATGAGGCGGCTGCGGTGGATGGCGCGGGAGCTTTGTCGCAGTTTCGTCGCATCACGCTCCCATGGCTGCGGCCGACGATCGTGTTTGTCTCGGTAATACTCGTCATCGGCGCCTTCGGCGTGTTCATCCCCATGTTCATCATGACCGGAGGTGGTCCTGAGCACGCCACGGAGACACTGGTTACCTACGGGTATACCAACGCGTTCTCGTCGGGCGACTTTGGCTACGGCGCCGCGGTGACGTACCTGTTCGCAGCCTTCGTGGCAGTGTTCGCCGGTATTCAGCTGTGGCTGCAATGGCGCAAGGGAGATATCTCATGATCCGCACCGCGACCACAAGGGCGGAAGCGCTCAGGGCGCGAAGGCGTAGCTGGACCATGACTGCCGCTATTCGATCCGGTGCACTCTACGGCACACTGCTGGTAGGCACAGTCGTCATGCTTATCCCGTTTGTCTACATGGTCGGCACATCGTTCTTGCCCAACGCCTATGTGCTGCCCATGCCGCCGGTGCTCATCCCCACGCACCCGACATTCGACAACTACATCGCGGCGTGGAATACCAACCAGTTCGGCCGCGCCTTCCTAAACAGCCTCGAAATTGCCGTAGCCTCCACCGCCATTGGTGTAGGGCTTTCCTCCGCACTGGCTTTCGCTTTCGCACGCTATCGCTTCCCCGGCCGCAACATTCTGTTCTTTGGCATGCTGGCCACGCTCATGGTGCCGAGTATCGTGCTGATCATCCCACAGTTTGTCCTGGCCAGCCATCTGCACCTTGTCAACAGCAAACTTGGTCTGATCCTCGTCTACGCCGCGACGAACGGCACGGCATTCAGCGTCTACCTGCTGCGCAACGCGTTCGCGCAGCTGCCACAGGAGCTGCTCGACGCCGCGGCGATCGATGGGTGCGGGGTGTGGCGCACCTTCGCACGCATCGCCCTGCCCCTGGTGCGCCCAGCTCTGTCCGCGGCGGTGATCTTCGCCTTTCTGGGCAATTGGGATGAGTTCACCTGGGCCTATACGTCGCTCAACGATCCGAAGCTGTTCACGCTGCCCATTGCGATTGAACAGTACCAGGTCGACAACCAGACCCAGTGGGGCATTGTGTTCGCCGCGTGCACTATTGCGGTTATACCGGTGATCGTCGTGTTCCTCATTTTCCAGCGGCATTTTATACAAGGAATCAGCGCCGGTGCTATCAAAGGGTGAGTGCCACCCTATTCCGCTACGGAGAGTACTGCAGAAGTGACGATTCCGCCGTACATGCAGCCTCGCGACAACAGTCGCAGGCTTTCGCGGCGCCTGTTGTTCAGAAAGGCGCATTTGGCCTCCTTGGTCTCGCGCACCTACCGTCCATCTCATTCGTTAGATTCGAAAACCAGGAGGCAACCGTGACGGACCTTCCCTCAACGCCCCACGCCGCCATCGACGCCATTTGGCCAGACCGCGCCAGCTATGCGCCGGCGGCAACCGCCTCGATCCAGGTGGCCCTGCACAGCCAGTCAACTGCGCGGTATCAGCTCGAGACGCGGCTCAAGCTCCTCGACCGTGACATCGGCAGCGACACTGTCACGATCACCGTGCATGGCGGCATGACCGAGCTGCGCCTGCCGGTGCACCTGCCTGAGCAGAGTTTCCGCGGCTATGGCATCGACCTGAGCCTGCTGGACGCGGATGGCAACATGGTGGACCAGGCAAGCACGGCGCTGGACGTGCTTGATAGCTGGACCCAAGCCCCGCGCTACGGTTTTCTCTCGGATTTCGCGCCCGGAGACACTGGGGCAGTCGCGCACGTGCAGGCTCTGGCGAGGTACCACGTGAACGTGGTGCAGTTCTACGACTGGATGTGGCGGCACTACGAGTTGATGCCGCCTACCACCGAATACAGGGATGGCATGGGCCGTCTCATGTCCATCGGAGCAGTGCGGGCCAAAGTGGCTGCCTGCCAATCGCTGGGCATGGCCGCCATGGGCTACGCAGCAGTCTACGGTGCGGAGCCCGAATATGCCTTGAAGCACCCGGACGAGATGCTTTACGATGCGACGGGCAAGCCCTACAGTATCGAGAATCTGTTCTACGTCATGAACATTCACCATGGTAATCCATGGCGCGACGTGATACTCGCGGCTATGGCGCGTGCGGTGCGCGACGTGCCGTTCGACGGGCTGCACCTGGACCAATACGGCTTCCCCAAGGATAATGCGTTTGGCCCTGGTCCTAACCCCAAAGCGTACGACCTAGCGGAAGACTTCCCACCGTTCATCGACGACGCGAGAGACGCGGTACGCCGTGCGCGACCAGGTACGCGCGTGATCTTCAATGCCGTGGACAACTGGCCGATCGAGACCGTAGCGCCGACCAAGCAGGACGCAACGTACATCGAAGTGTGGCCGCCATACGACTATTACAACGACTTGCAGGAGCTCATCTTGGGCGCACGGAAGCTGGCGCCGGCCAAGCAGGTGATTCTGGCTGCTTACCTTTCCCCATTGCTGGGCGCGCGCGGCGTCGCGCTGCCCGCCGCCGAAGCGGCGGCCAGGCTGGCCAGTGCGGCAATCTGGGCCAATGGCGGGTTTCATCTGCTGCTGGGCGAAGACAACGGTGCGCTCTGCGATCCCTACTATCCCAAGTACGCCAAGCTGGAACCTGATTTCGCACGGACCATGCGCGTGTACTACGACTTCGTGGTGCGCTACGAAAACGTTTTGAGCGACCTCGGGTTGACTACGGTCGCCAATCCGGGACCCGACGAGTCGCCACAAATAGAAGGGCACGCTGTGACCGCCTTTGGCGCGCCCGGCAGCATCTGGGGCATACAGCGCAGCATGGGTGGCATGTACACCGTCAGCCTCATCAACTTGACCAGCGCGGAAGACGGTCGTTGGAACGCACCGAAGCCGCCGCAGCCGACCCTGCAAGGGCTGAAAGTGGAAATCCCCTTGCCTGGTGCCCAGCCAGTACGCTCCATCTTCTGCGCCAGCCCCGATCGCGAGGACGGTCGGCCTCAGAGCCTGGTCTTTGCGGCCCAGCAGCGGGAGGAAGTACAGCGCGTTGCCTTTGAGCTACCGTCCTTGCAATACTGGACGCTGATAGTCATTCAGCTAGAGCAGTGACATCTATGGCTACCGAACCTGATTCCTGCCCGCCGCACGAATACCCGCTGGTCGCACGCAGCATCGCGGTAATCAAGGCCGGACAGGCCGGCTCTGGCGCCTTCGTGGCGTGCCCGGCCTACCAGACGTACAACTATGCGTGGTTCAGAGACGGGACCTTTACGGCGCGAGCGCTCGATCTGTGGGAGGAGCCTGCGAGTGCCGACCGCTTTTACCGGTGGGCGTGCGGGCTCATTGCGACTCGAGTTGATGCTGTGGACCGTTGCGTAAGGGCCTCCGCGGCGGGCCATCAGCCGGCCGAAAGCGATCTCCTGCACACTCGCTACTTGCTCGACGGTCAGCCAGGCAGCGACGACTGGCCAAACTTCCAGCTCGATGGTTTCGGCACGCTGCTGTGGGGCATCGAGCAGCACTTGCGGCACCTGGGACAGACGTTGGGCACATCGTCTCCGAGCTGGGAACTGTCTGTGCGCCTCCTGGTCCGCTACCTCGCTGCGCTCTGGCCGCAGCCAAACTTTGACTGCTGGGAAGAGTTTCCCGATCGCATTGCGGTATCGACGCTGGCCGCGGTCTACGCTGGGCTTCGCTCCGCTGAAGTAATGCTCGGCCGAGATGACCCTGACGGGGCTCGCGCGGCAACGGCTGCGGAGCAGCTACGGGCATTGGTGTTCACGTCGGGCGTGGCTCAAGACCACTTGATCAAGCAGCTTGGCGGTGACGACGCGGTTGACGCAAGCCTGCTGTGGGCCTGCACGCCTTTTGGCAGGCGAGGACTGCTTCTGGCAACAGACCCAGTAATGATCGCCACCGTGCGACGGATTGAGGCCGATCTCGTCGGCAGTGATGGGGGCGTCCATCGCTATCGGGCAGACACCTTCTACGGCGGCGGCCAGTGGGTGCTGCTGACGGCTCTGCTTGGCGAATACCATGCGGCACTGGGCGATGCCGAGCGCGCCCGGCGCTGCCTAAAGGTGGTCGAGGCCCAGGCTGATGCCGGCGGCTTGCTCCCTGAACAGTGGAGCACCGGCGTGCTGGCGCCGGGGAGAGTACACGAATGGATCGACCGCTGGGGGCCTGTGGCCAAGCCGCTGCTCTGGTCGCATGCCGAGTACCTCAGCCTGCAAGCCGCGGTGCGCTCAGTGCGCTAGCCGCTACGCAATAACCATGCCACGATGGGAGCTGCATGCAGCGGACGATAGGCGCGGCAGCGCAGAGGTCTGTCCCTGCAGTGGGCGGATTCCACTTTAGCTTCACGTTGGTAGCCAACCATCACCAAATGCTACCCCCATATGGCATAGTGGCATAGGACATTTCGGCACTTGCGCCGAGGTCTAGTTCTGCGCAGAATAGTAGACGTAGGGGCATGGCACGCGGTACTCTCGGTCTGATGCTACAACCATCGACACGGTCGTGAAATGCCATAAGGAGGTTCGAAGATGAACGCTCTGGTCCTGTACGATTCCGAGTCCGGTGACACTGAGCAGCTCGCAAAGGAGATCGCCGGCACCTTGCAAGGTTACGGGCGCGCACAGGTGATGCCGGCGGACGACCCGAGTGTGGACGCGGTAGCCACCGCGGACCTGCTAGTAGTAGGCGTTCCGACCAGCAAGCACGGGCTTACCCCCACGATGCGCGGCTTCCTGAACAGAATGCCGCCGGGCGCACTGCTTGGCAAGCAGGTGGCCGTTTTCGACACGCGGCAACACGCGCCCAGGATCGTGACTGGGTCGGCGGCGCACGATCTTGGTCGGCGATTGAAAGGGATGGGAGCAGATCTGGTAGTATCACCAAAGAGCTTCTTCCTCGCCGGCAAGGACGGGCGCCTCTACCCTGCTGAGCCTTACCACGCCGATCGATGGGCGGAAGTCTTGCTGGAGAAAGCAGAGCAGTTCAACTAGAGACTTCCTGAGCATCCGCACAAGCGAGTCGCTCACCGGCGAGCCGGCGTTTCGCGGATCGCAGGGGTCGGCCTGAGCCATGCCACGACTCCGGCCACGAGTGATGGGGCCACATGAAGCATGAGGAACCGGTAGCTGCCGGCCGCCGCGAGCGGCTGGCAGCTACCTATCGCGTCTATGCGCGCATCATTTCTCTGCTGCGGCCGCACCGGACACAAACAGCGAGCATGATCGCATGCCTGCTCATTTCGACCGGCTTTGCGTTGACGCTCCCGTGGCTCCTGGCCTGGGTGGTCGATGTTGGGGTGCGCCATGGAAACGCCGGCCAGCTTGCGCTGGCCGCAGGCGCTATTCTGGTGACCAGCGGGTTACGCGGGCTATTTGCCTATGGCCAGGGCTATTTGTCCCAGGCTGTATCACAGCACGTGTCCTACGATCTGCGCAATCAGGTCTACGATCACCTGCAGCGCCTGAGCTTTGCCTTTCACGACGAATCCGAGACGGGCCAGCTGATGTCGCGCATGACGGTCGACATCGAAGCAATTCGCAATTTCATCGTGCTCGGATTCACCCGGGCCATCCTGGCAGTTGCTACCTTCGGCACCGTGACGATTATCCTGCTCTACCTCGACTGGCGGTTGGCGCTGGTCACGCTCGGGTGCGTCCCCATACTGGTTTATCTCTCGATCAGCGTGGCACGGCGCCTGCACGTGATGTGGACCACGGTGCAGCAGGAGACCGGCGCGCTTGGCACGATCATGCAGGAAAGCCTCTCAGGCATGCGGGTGGTCAAAGCGTTCGCGCGCGAAGAATTTGAAGAGGCGAAGTTCGACGCCAAGAACCGCGAGGTGCGAAACATGAGCCTGGAGGCCATGCGTGCCTCCGCCTGGAACCAGCCGCTGATGGTCTTCGTGTTGAACGTGATTACCGTCGCGGTTATCTGGCTAGGCGGTGCCGGCGTCATCGGGCACCAGCTCAGTCTAGGCACGCTGGTCGCGGTCACTCAATATGTGTTGCTGCTGGGCGCGCCAGTGCGCACGTTTGGCTTCATGATGACGCATTTCGCCCGCGCGCTCTCCAGCGGCGATCGGGTTTTCGAGGTGCTCGACACCGCGCCAGCCATCGTGGATGCGCCGCACGCACGCGCGCTAACCAACGTGCGTGGCCAGGTCTGTTTCGAGGACGTCTCGTTTGCTTACGGCGACGGGCCGCCGGTACTGTGCAACGTGAGCATCGACGCGGCGCCCGGCTCCGTGGTGGCCTTGCTCGGCGCTACCGGCAGCGGCAAGACCACGATTCTGCATCTCTTGCCGCGCTTCTACGACGTGTCCTCGGGCCGGATCACCATCGATGGCATGGACGTGCGGCACGCTTCACTGGCGTCACTGCGCAGCACCGTGGGTTTGGTGCTGCAAGATGTGTTCCTCTTCAACGCCTCGTTGTGGGAGAATATCGCCTTTGGCGTGACACACGCTACAGATGAGCAGGTGAAGGCCGCGGCCCGCGCGGCCCGCGTCGACGAGTTCGCCCATAGACTTCCCGACGGCTATGACACGCTGGTAGGAGAGCGCGGTGTGACGCTCTCCGGCGGCCAGAAACAGCGTGTCGCCATCGCCCGCACGTTGCTGTGCAATCCACGCATCCTGGTGCTCGACGATTCGACCTCGAGCGTGGACATGGAGACCGAGTACTTGATTCAGCAGGCGTTGGACGTGGTGATGCGTGGCCGCACGACCTTTGTAGTGGCATCGCGGCTCCGCACGGTGAAGAGCGCCGACCAAATCATCATGCTCGAGCACGGCAGAATCGTGGAGCGCGGCACGCACACCGGCCTGTTGGCGCAGGGCGGACTCTACGCCGAGCTCTACGACTTGCAGCTGCGCGAGCAAGAAGAGTTTGAAGCACAGGCGATGCTGACCTCCGGGTAAGGCCGGATGGAAGACAGGATCTGATGAGCGCGGTTGAAACCTACCTGACGCGGCGTCGGATGGCGAGCCGCTACAATCTGCTCGCTCACCTCGACGAAGACGAGGCAGCGCATCCGAGCTGGGCACTCGTGCGCGGCTTCGGCAAGTATGTGAGGCCGTTCACGGCGCCAGCGATTGCCAGCGGGGTGCTGATGCTGGTGTATACGGGAGCGAACCTGGCTAATCCGTACTTGATCGGGCTGGCGATCGACCAATTCATTAATCGCGGCGACCTGGGCGGGCTTGGCATCGTCTGCAGTCTGCTGCTCGCGTGCAGCGTGGTGCAGTGGCTCGCACAGTACTGGCAGGTTTGGACCATGTCGTGGGTCGGGCAAGGCGTGCTGTACAGCCTCAGCGCGGACATGTTCGCCTACTTGCAGCGGCTCTCGCTCAGCTTCTATGACCGTACCGAGGTTGGGCGGGTTATGTCTCGCCTCCAAAGCGACATTGCAGTGCTCGAGACGATGCTGAGCTCCGGATTGCTATCGATGCTTGGATCCTTGGTGGCGCTCGCCGGCATCGTGGCGATCATGGTCGACCTGAGCCCTCTGCTGGCGCTGATTAGCTTCTCCGTCCTGCCGGTGATGTTCCTCATTGCCGCCTATTGGCAACGGCACGCGCAACGCTCGTTCCGGCGCACGCGCGCCGCGATATCGCTGGTGAACTCGACGTTGCAGGAGAACATATCGGGCATGCGGGTGATCCAGAGCCTGGCGCGTGAGAGCAGAAACCGGGATGAATTTGACGACCTCAATCGCTACAATCTGGACACCAACATTGAGGCCAGCCGGGTATCCGCGCTGATACTGCCGCTCGTCGAGGTCGTCGCCGCCGTGGCGATTGCGCTGGTAGTGGTGTTCGGCGGTATTCAGGTGTCGCAACGGCACCTCGACATCGGCGTGCTCGTGGCGTTCACGCTGTACATCAACCGGTTCTTCGATCCTATCCGCGACTTGAGCCAGCAGTACATGCAGCTGCAGCGAGCGTTCGTGGCGGCCGAGCGAATCTTCCAGATCCTGGGGCTGAGCATTGACGTGCGCGATAGTCTTTCCGCGATAGAGCTGCCATCGATTGTAGGAAGGGTGGAGTATCGTCACGTGACCTTTGCCTACGAAGCGGACGCACCCGTGCTGCGCGATCTGGATCTCGCGATTGAGCCAGGTCAAACCGTGGCCATCGTAGGGCCGACCGGGGCAGGAAAGAGTACCATCGCGGGCCTCTTGCAGCGGTTCTATGACGTGCAGGCAGGCCAGGTCCTCGTGGACGGTCTTGACGTGCGCGACGTCACGCAGCAATCACTACGCCGCCAAATCGGTATGGTCTTGCAAGAACCGTTTCTCTTCACCGGTACCGTTCGCGAGAACATCAGGTACGGCCGGCTCGGCGCGACGGACCAGGAGGTGGAGGACGCGGCGCGCGCGGTGGGAGCACACGAGCTCATCGCGCATCTACCCCAGGGCTACGACACGCTGATTCGGGAGCGAGGGCAGAACCTGAGCGTGGGGCAACGCCAGCTGATATCGTTCGCCCGTGCTTTGATCGCGGATCCGCGCATACTGCTGCTGGATGAAGCGACCGCGAGTATCGACACGCTCACTGAGGTGCTGGTGCAGCAAGGCCTGCGGCGGCTTCTGCAGGGTCGAACCGCGCTGGTTATTGCCCATCGCCTCTCGACGATCAAGAACGCGGACATCATTGTGGTGTTGGAAGCAGGCCGCATCACCGAACAGGGCACGCACGCGGAATTGCTGGCACGGAATGGGGCGTACGCCGCGCTGTACGCCATGGGCTTTCGGCATGCCGGGATCGGGCCCGATCCCGGTTGCTAGCGTGTCATCAGACGGCCGCGTGAGGTGGGATTCGAGCCTGACACTGCAGATCGTCACCTATTTGCTATCGCTTCGCGGCGGTAGCGTATGGGATGTCGCTGGCTTTGACGCTTCGTTGTAGACAGGCACCAATTCTGGTGAAACCATGACACTGGCAACATCCCTTTACGCCGCCTGTCGCAATTACTGACGCTCCGTAGTGGCGGCAGCAGCCGCGACGAAAGCGTCGGCGCACCTCTGCAATGCCGCGCGGCATCACAGTTTGGCCTCATCCGCGGGCTGCGAGCCCGACGCAGAAGGGATCGGCGGCGACCCGGACGTTTGCCGCCGTGGCATCACTTTGGTTGTCGAGTATGTGGACGATACGATCAGTGAGCATGCTTGCATAAACGATTGCCAACTCGGCCTGGAATTGGTTGGTACCTACTCAATAACCAGGGGCGCGGCGGTGCCGGGCTGAGAGCACGCTAACGTCGGGCATCGTATGCTTACTCCCACGCGGTTGGACACGGAGTAGGCGAGCAATGGCGACCCAGGTCAC
>Ga0187876_1000158_pt1 | contig 69184 bp, 58 predicted proteins | sample June2016WEW_17_4_FD_133000 | JGI IMG/M metagenome (GOLD analysis project Ga0187876, IMG submission 133000) | Peatland microbial communities from SPRUCE experiment site at the Marcell Experimental Forest, Minnesota, USA - June2016WEW_17_40 | ecosystem: Environmental > Terrestrial > Soil >... | reverse complement strand
TCGTTCCTATCTCCGCATCACGCAAGGTAGTCCGAAACGGGTAAAAAGATACTTTCACGAAGGCCACGTCCAATACGCAGCTTGATCAGTGTGTCACCAATTTAGTGCTCGGAGTAATAAGATTCGGAAATGATCTGGCTTTAGCCACTGAGGTGACAGAAACATTACCTCAGGCGCTAAAGCGCTATCCAGGAACTGGCGACTATTATGCACGCCTGAAAGGCGTGCTCCACCCATCGCCTATCCACCAGATGTGAAACTGCTATAGAAACAAACTCCGTGATCTCTGTGCCTCAGTGGTAAATGTTTTTCGTTGTTCGATGGAGCGCCTATAGGGTTGTGGCCTTCTTCAGGCGTGCTACCGTCCGCTCTTGTCCCAGGTTCGCCATCACTGCGAATAAGCTGGGAGCGACCCCCTGTCCGGTGAGAGCGACCCGCACTGCATTGATCAGCAGGCCAGCCTTCACGTTCTTCTGCGCCGCGAAGTCGCGCAGCACCTTTTCGGTGCTCGCCTCGGAGAATACGGGTTCCTGCTCGTAACGCGATCCCAACTCCACCAGCATCTCGCGCACTGCATTGTCTTGCAGGAACTTCTGCACCGCGGTGGGGTCCACTTCAAAGCTATCGCTGAAGTAAGCCCGGAACAGGGTTGCGAAGTCCTTCAGATTGCGCGCCCGCGGCTTTACCAGGTCCACCGTGGCGGCCATGGCGCCGCGGCTGGTCTGGAATGGGATGAGATTGATCTTCTTCCATTCCTCTTCGATCAGCGGCAGCAACTGCACCGCGGGGCAGGCGCGAATGTATTCGGAGTTGAACCAGTCGAGCTTGCCGCGATCGAAAACCGCATTCGACTTTGCGATGCCGCTCAAATCGAAGAGGTCAATCAGCGCACGGTCGTCCATGATCTCTTGCGAGGAGTCGGGCGGCGTCCATCCCAGCAGCGCCAGAAAATTGCGGAAGGCCTCCGGGACGATGCCTTCCTCCTTGTAAGCAATGACGCTGGTGGCGTCATGGCGCTTGCTGAGCCGCGTCTTGTCGGGGCCGAGAATGAGCGGCACATGCGCAAAGACGGGCAACGGCGCACCCAATGCCTGGTAGAGCATCACCTGCTTGGGCGTATTGGAAAGATGGTCGGCGCCGCGCAGGATGTGCGTCATGCGCATGTCAATGTCATCCACCACCACGCTGAGGTGATAGGTGGGAGCGCCGTCGGAGCGCAGCAGGACGAAGTCCTCCAACTCGGCGTTGGCGAACTCCACGCGGCCGAAGACCCCGTCATCGAAGAAGGTGCTGCCGCTTTCCGGCACGGCGAAGCGGATGGCAGCGGGTCCGTCGGCATCACGGCGCGCCTTCGCGTGTTCTGGCGGGATACTGCGGCACTTGCGATCGTATTGCGGATCGCTACCCTTCGCCTGCGCCTGCGCGCGCCGTTGCTCCAACTCTTCCTTGGTGCAGAAGCAGTAGTACGCATCGCCGCTTTCGATCAGGCGCTGCGCGGCCTCGCGGTACAAATCCATGCGCTGCGACTGGAAGTACGGACCCTCGTCCCAATCGATGCCCAGCCAGTGCAGCCCGACAAGAATGCCCTCCACCATCTCGGCAGTCGAGCGCTCGAAGTCGGTGTCCTCGATGCGAAGGACGAGCGTGCCTCGGTAATGTCGCGCGAACAGCCAGTTGAACAGCGCGGTGCGCGCCCCGCCGACATGCAAGTAGCCGGTAGGCGACGGCGCAAAACGAAGGCGGGGAGCGCGAGATGTTGGTAGATTAGAGCTCATCATCAGTCAACTGACGGCGTCCTAATGCAATTGTGTCATCCCGAGCGAGCGAAGCGAGTCGAGGGACCTGTTTTCTCTTGAAAGTTTAGGCAATGCCAGCAAACAGCAGGTCCCTCGCGGGCTGAAGCCCGCTCGTGATGACAAAAATAAAGAGGTTAACGGCGCACCTAAAGGTGCGCCCCTTCAAAAATACCCACTGAAGCCGACTTTTTCAGCAGCCTCTGAAGCAACTCGGTCGAGATGACAACAACTTTTTCGTTATATGCTTTCTGCCGCCTGGCCATTGAGCGCCTAGCCCGATCCGCCCTTCTCCCGCTTCTCAATCTTGGCCCAGGTGTCGCGCAACTGCACCGTCCGGTTGAAGACCAGCTTCTCCGATGTCGAGTCCGGATCGGCGCAGAAGTACCCCAGCCGCTCGAACTGATAGCGATCGCCCGGCTTGGCGCTGGCCAGCGATGGCTCCAGCTTGGCGGCGGTCAACGTCTCCAGCGAGTTGGGATTGAGATTGGCGGTGAACTCCTGGTCTTCGGGCACATCATTCGGGTCTTCCTTGGTGAACAGGCTTTCGTACAGGCGCACCTCGGCTTCGATGGCGTGCTGCGCCGAGACCCAGTGGATGGTCGCCTTCACCTTGCGGCCATCAGGCGCGTTGCCGCTACGCGTTGCCGGATCGTAGGTGCAATGGACCTCGACCACCTCGCCACTCTTTTCGTCCTTCACCACGCTGGTGCACTTGATGAAATATCCGCCGCGCAGACGAACTTCCTGTCCGGGAAACAGCCGGAAGAACTTTTTCGGCGGCGTCTCGCGAAAGTCATCCTGCTCGATGTAGAGCTCGCGAGAGAACGGTACCTTCCTCGTTCCGGCGCTGGGATCTTCCGGATTGTTTAGCGCCTCAAGTTCCTCGACCTGCCCTTGCGGATAGTTATCAATGACGACCCGCAACGGACGCAGGACCGCCATCACCCGCGGCGCGCGTTTGTTGAGGTCCTCGCGCAGGAAATGCTCCAGCATCGCCAGTTCGATGGTGCCGTTGGTTTTGGATGCGCCGATGGCGGCGCAGAAGTTGCGAATGGCCTCGGGCGTGTAGCCGCGCCGCCGCAGCCCGGAGAGCGTCGGCATGCGGGGATCGTCCCAGCCGCGCACATGGCCATCCTGGACCAGTTGCAGCAGCTTTCGCTTGCTCAACAGCGTGTAGGTAATGTTCAGACGGTCAAACTCGATCTGCTGCGACGGAAAGATGCCCAGTTGCTGAATGAACCAGTTGTACAGCGGGCGGTGATCTTCGAATTCGAGCGTGCAAATGGAATGCGTGATCTTCTCGATGGAGTCGGATTGTCCATGCGCGAAGTCGTACATCGGGTAGATGCACCACTTTTCGCCGGTGCGATGATGCTCGGCATGCAGAATGCGGTACATCACCGGATCGCGCATATTCAAATTCGGGGAAGCCATGTCGATCTTGGCGCGCAGCGTGCGCGAGCCATCGGGAAACTCGCCGGCGCGCATCTTCCCGAACAGCGCAAGGTTGTCCTCGACAGAACGATTGCGATAAGGGCTCTCCTTCCCCGGCTCGTTAAGCGTACCGCGATACTGGCGAACTTCCTCGGCGCTTAAATCGCACACATAGGCCTTGCCGACGTTGATCAGTTGCACCGCCCACGCGTGGAGCTGATCGAAATAATCTGAGGCGTAGAAGAGCCGGTCTTCCCAATCGAAGCCCAGCCAGCGCACGTCGGTAAGGATGGAATCAACGTACTCCTGCTCTTCTTTTTCCGGATTGGTGTCGTCAAAGCGCAGATTGGTCTTGCCGCCGAACTCGGCCGCCAGCCCGAAGTTGAGGCAGATGGATTTAGCGTGGCCGATGTGCAGATATCCGTTGGGCTCGGGCGGGAAACGGGTCTGCACTCGTCCGCCGAATTTGTTGGTCTTCAGATCTTCGAGGATGATGTCGCGTATGAAATTCGATGGCCGATCAGCTTGCGGAGTGGCAGCCGCCGCCACATCGTGGTTTGAGGTGGTCATGATTCCTTCTGAGTTCAGGGAAGCCCGACCTTGCCGCCATCCGTTGGTGGCAAGGTGAGCACCGCTGACCGAGAGTTCTATTTTACGTGGTCGCAGTGCGCGTAGCAGCTCGGACTACGGCCAGCAAATCTCGCTGAGCAGCACGGCCACGTGTGCGATGGCGGCGTTGTCGGTGTCCATGCCTTCCGGAGTCTTGGCTTTGATCCCCACACGCGAGGGATCGACGCCGAGTAACGCGGCGACGTGCTGCTGGATCGCCTTGGCATGCGGCCCGATCTTGGGGGCAGCGAGAATCAGCGTGCTGTCCACGTTTCCCACCACGTAGCCCGCTTCTTCGATCTGCTTCAGCGCCTCGCGGACGAAGACCGCCGAGTCGGCGCCCTTCCATTTCGGATCAGTCGGCGGGAAGTAGGTCCCGATGTCTCCGGCGGCGACAGCGCCCAGCAATGCGTCGGTCAGAGCGTGTAGCAGTACGTCGCCATCGGAGTGCCCGGCCAGACCAGCGTGGTGTGGAATCAGCACCCCGCCGATCTTCAGCGGGATGCCGGGCTGGAACTCGTGCGAATCCCAGCCAAAGCCGATGCGAGGTGTGCGTGGTACCTGTGAGTTTGACAAGATTCGTTAAGGCCTAGCGGCGCGGTGTCGCCGCTCCGCGGCTCCGCTTGATTCTCAACCTGACCGCGGGCTCACGCCCACGGCTGAAACAAATTTCGCCCTTCGGGCTCGACCTTTACCTTCACCCGCCCAAGCTGGCCTTGCGGCGGTTCTCCTGCGAGAGAAAGAATTCCGCCAACTCCAGATCGGCGGGCGAGGTGATCTTCATGTTTCGCGGAGAGCCCATCACGACATGGACCGTCCCTCCGCTGCGCTCAATCAGAGAAGCTTCATCGGTGCCCATGAATCCGTCGGCGGCGGCTTCATCGAAGGCCTTCTTGAGCAGGCCGAAGCGAAACCCCTGCGGCGTCTGCGCCAGCACCATGCGCTCGCGCGGGACGGTCGCAATCACCACGGCGCCATCGGCCGTCCGCTCCACCTGCTTCACGGTGTCAACCGCGGGCACACCAGCGATCGCAGCCTCATACTTCTTCACCGCTTCAATCACGCCAACGATGGTGTCTTGGTCAACGAAAGGCCGCACCGCATCATGCACCAGGACGATGTCGTTGTCGGCCGCGTCGATGGCCGCCAGCGCATTGGCCACGGAGTTCTGCCGGTGCTCTCCGCCCTCAACTACGCGGACCGGTTTCTTCAGTTTCTCTTTTTCGATCTGCTTTTGAAAGCTGGTGGCCTCGTTCTTGCGCAGTGCCACCACGATCTCGCTGACCGCCGGGCATTGCGCGAACTTGCGCAGCGTGTGAAAGAGAATCGGAGTTCCGTCGAGCTCGAAGAACTGCTTGCTCTTGCTCTTGGGAACTCCGGCAGCGCTGGACATGCGCGTGCCTAATCCGGCTGCGGGGATGATGACAATGACCTTCATGCTGGGGAGCGCAGTATAAACGCCCGAGGCAGCCAAATACAAATCGCAGGGAAAGCGTTATGGTCCGCGCTCTTCTTTCGCGGGAGGCGGCTGACCGATGGACGAGTCGGTGTCAGGCTTGGTTTCGCACCGGGACCCGGCGCTCCTCTGGCTTCTTCACGTGGGAACGCCCAGCTTAGGCAAAAGCCATTGCGTCAGCACCACGTACACAACCAGAATCAGGATTATTGGGACCCAGCCAGCCATGCCTCAATTACACTCCACTCGCCGGCTTAACGCCACACTTGCGCAGGAATGCCATCATGGGGCACCAATTGGTGAAGGCCGACTGGAAGAGATTCAAGCCGACAAAGGCGGTGAACAGATACCAGTAGGGCGAGACCCAATGGCCGAGGGCGAGTGAGATCATGACAAAAGCGCCCGCGATCAGGCGCACTGAGCGTTCGATGTTCATACCTGTACCTCCGAAGGGGCCGGCGCGGACTCCAAGGCGGGTGGCGCCGGCAGTTTGCGTTTTTCAACCATGTAATACAGCACCGGGACGGCCATGCGCGACAACAGCGTCGAGGCCACTTCCCCGGCCATGAGAGAAATTGCCAGACCCTGAAAAATCGGGTCGAACAGAATTACGCTGGCGCCCACCACGACCGCCGCTGCGGTTAGCAGCATGGGGCGGAAGCGCACCGCGCCGGCATCGACCACTGCGTGTTCCAGCGTCATGCCCTGCTCCCGGCGCAGCTCGATGAAGTCCACCAGGATGATCGAGTTCCTCACGATGATTCCGGCCCCGGCAATGAAGCCGATCATCGACGTCGCGGTGAAGAATGCGCCCATCAGCGCATGTGCCGGCAGGATGCCCACCAGCGTCAGCGGGATGGGCGCCATGATCACCAGCGGCGTGACGAAGGACCGGAACCATCCCACCACCAGCACGTAAATTAGCACTAGCACGGCGGCGAACGCCAGGCCAAGGTCGCGAAAAACTTCGATAGTGATGTGCCACTCGCCGTCCCACTTCATCGCCAGGCGGTCGGTCTCGCTGGGCATGGCAACGTTGTACTGCTTGATCTGGTATCCATCGGCAGTCCTCAACTGGTCGATGGCCTTGCCCATCTTCATGATGGCGTACACCGGGCTTTCTTCCTGCCCGGCCACATCGCCCAGCACGTACACCACCGGGCGCAGGTTCTTGCCGTAGCGAGTGATGTCGATGGTCTTCTTCTCGACAATGGTGACTTCGGCGATTGACACCTGCCCGCCACTCGCACCCACCCCAACAAGTCCAAAACCGGGACTTGTTGGGGACCCCGGAGCGGTCGGCATACGCATCGCAGTCAGCGACTCGATGGCCGAGCGTCCCGGGCGGTCGAGTTGCACGCGAATGGGAACGTCTTCGCGCGACTTGGGATCGTGCAGCAAGCCCGCGGTTGCGCCGTCGAGCCCGATGTGCACGGTCTCGGCCACCGCCGCCGCAGAAACGCCGTTCAGCGCGGCCTTGTCGAGGTCCACCTTGACGTCGTACTTCACCTGCGGGTCTTCCACGTACCAGTCCACATCCACAACCCCAGGCGTGGTCTGAAAGATCTGCTTGATCTTCTTCGCCATCTCGATCTGCTGCTGGTAATCCGGCCCCTACACTTCCGCGACCAATGTTTCGAGTACGGGAGGACCGGGCGGCACCTCGGCGAGCTTTAACCGCGCGCCATACTTGTTGCCAATCTCGACCAGGTCAGGCCGCAGCCGCTTGGCGATCTCGTGGCTTTGCGCGCTTCTCTGGTGAACATTCTGCAGGTTCACCTGGATGTCGGCCTGGTTAGCGCCGTGCCGCAGGAAGTAATGCCGCACCAGGCCGTTGAAGTTGTAAGGACCCGAAGTGCCGGCGTAGATCTGGTAGTTCACTACTTCGGGCTGCTTGCCGAGATACTGCCCCAGTTCTTGCGCGACGCGGGTTGTCTGTTCCAGCGTGGCGCCGTTCGGCATGTCAACGATGAGCTGGAACTCGCTCTTGTTGTCGAAGGGCAGCATCTTGACTTTGACCAGCTTGAATGCCACCAGCGAGCAAGCGAGCAGCAGCAGCACAACCAGCTCCCGAGAAATAGCCAGCGCCGTCTTGCGTGCGCAACCAGTGGGTCCATGATTCGACGGTAGAGGCGCGTCGTCCAGCCCTCGGGTTCGTGCTCGTTGGTGACGCGTTCAGCGTAATGGCGCAGCAGGCGCAGCGCCGACCACGGTGAAACGATGAACGCCACGATCAGCGAAAACAGCATGGCCGCCGATGCGCCCACCGGAATCGGCCGCATGTACGGCCCCATCAGACCGCGCACAAATGCCATGGGCAGAATGGCGGCGATGACGGCGAAGGTCGCCAGGATTGTGGGATTGCCGACTTCATCCACCGCTTCGACCGCGATCGCACTCAGATTGCGTCCGCAGTTCGCTGGCATGCGAAAGTGGCGCACGATGTTCTCCACCACAACGATGGCGTCATCCACCAGAATGCCGATGGAGAAGATCAGCGCGAACAGGGTCACGCGGTTCAGCGTGTAACCGAAGAAGTAGAAGATGAACAGCGTGAGCGCCAACGTGACCGGAATTGCGATCAGCACCACGCCCGATTCGCGCCACCCCAGAGCCAGCGCAATCAGCAGCGTGACCGAAAGCGTCGCGATCAACAAGTGTTTCAGCAATTCATCGGACTTGTCCTTCGCGGTCTCACCATAGTTGCGAGTGACGGTGACGTTCAGGTCCGGTGGCAGCAGGTATCCGCGCAGCGACTCGATCTTCTTCTCCGCCGCCTGGGTAATGTCGGTCGCGTTGGTGCCCTTGCGTTTGGCCAGGGTGATGGTCACCGCCGGATAATCGCCGCGCACGGGGCCGTTCGCCGCCGCGCCGTTGGCGTAGAGAACGTAATCCTCCGGCTCGGCTGGGCCGTCGGCGATCGAAGCGGCAACATCGCGCAGATAGACTGGCCGTCCCTGACGCACGCCGACAACAATCTGTTGCAAGTCATTCGCGGTCCCAAGGAACCGTCCCGCTTCGACGGCGAACTGCTGGTTGTCGCGGGCAAAGCTGCCGGCATCGCCGCGCGCATTGGCTTGCTGCAACTGCGCGACCACCGCTCCCGGCATCATGCCGTATGCCGCCAGCTTCTGTGTGTCGAGGGTGACGCGCACCTGACGGGGCAGGCCGCCGATGATCTTGGTCTCGGAGACGTTGTCGAGTTGCTTGAGCTGATTTTCCAGCTCGCCCGCAATCTGCCGCAGTTGATAGCTGTCGTAATTCTTGCCCCACAGGGTCAGCGCCATGATTGGCACGTCGTCGATGGAGCGAACTTTAATCAGCGGCTGCGAAACGCCTTGCGGTATGCGGTCGAAGTTGGAGTACAGCTTGTTGTAGGTCTTGACGATCGCGTCTTCTTCCTTCGTCCCCACGTAGAAGCGCACCACCAGCAGGCTCATGCCGGGCTGGGAGATGGAGTACACGTACTCCACGCCCGGCACCTCGCGCAGCAGGCGCTCCATGGGGATGCTGGCGCGCTGCTCGACTTCGGCGGGCGATGCGCCCGGCATCTGCACGAAGACGTCGAGCATGGGCACGACAATCTGCGGCTCCTCCTCGCGCGGGGTTTTCCAGATGGCGAAGGCGCCCAGCAGCAGCGAGGCAGCCACGAACAGCGGCGTCAGCTTCGAGTTGATGAAAGAGCGGGCGATCAGCCCGGCGATTCGAAGCGGAGTTTTTCCTCCGGCCGCCATCGTCATTGCGCTCCGATTTGCTTGCCGCTTAACTCGCGACCGCCGGGCTGGGCGACCACCTGGTCGCCAGCTTCGAGTCCCGAGAGGACCTCGACCTGCTGAGCGGAAGGGGTACCCAGCGTGACGTAACGCAGGCTGGCGAGCTGGTCTTTGCCCACCACGTACACCGTATCCAACTGTCCGCGATGCAGCAGCGCGGTTTGCGGAACGAGGATTGATCGGCGCTCTCCGCGCGCGAAGCGTGCGCGGCCGAACAACCCTGAACGAATTTGTGAATTCACCGGAAGATCGATCTTCACCGTGAACGTGTGGCTGGCCGGATCGGCCGCGGGAACAATCTGCACAATCTTGCCGGTGATCGTCTGGTCGCCGAGCGCATCAACCACAACCGGGACCGTTTCACCCAGACGGACCGCGCCCATCTTGCTTTCGTCCAAGGTGGCTTCCAGGCGGAAGTGGCCCGCGTCTTCGACGATCAGCAGCGGGACGCCCGGAGTCGCAATCGCGCCGGCGTCCGCCAGCTTGGCGGTCACCAGCCCGTTAAAGGGCGCACGAATCTTGGTGAAGCCCATGGCCGTGCTCGCCTGGGAGACTCCCGCTTCGGCCTGCGTGCGACCAGCGTGGGCGGCATCGCGTCGCGCTTTGGCGGCGGCCAGCTTGGTCTTGACCTCATCGAACTCCTGCGGGCTGACCGACTTCTTGTCGTACAGCATCTGGTAGCGCTTCATCGTCGATTCCGCGAGCCCGTAGTCCGCATCGGCGGCGGCGATGTTTTCCTGCGAGGCTTGCAGTCCGGCATTGGCGCCGGAGTAAGCGGCACGCTGCTGGGCTTCGTCGATTGCGATCAGGACTTCGCCGCGCTGTACCCGATCGCCTTCATGTACGTTGACGCGGGTGATGGTCCCCATGACCTGGCTGGAAAGTTGCGCCGACTGCGACGCGCGCACAGTGCCGGTGGCCTCCGTGAAATCTGGGACGGTGGTGCGTTGCGCGGTGAACAGCGTGACGTCGCGCACGATTTCGGGCGCGCGCGTCGTGGTTGGCTTCTCGCCGGAGCAAGCGGTGAAAGTGAGGAGGAGCACCAGTGCGGAAAGAAGCACACAAAACCAGCCCCGAATGGGGCGAAAGAGCTTAGCCCAGCGCTTCACCGGGGTCCCCAAGCCCGCGCCGCTTTTGCGCGGGTTGGGGTGGTCGAGCGCTGGGTAGAGTGGCAAATGAGACCGAGTCCCGTAGGGACGGCACAGGTCGTGACACAAACCCTGAAGGCCCGCTCTACTCAAATTGCGTCCATCTTCCGATTTCACCAACTGCTCGTTCATCATTGCGTCACCACCGGAGAAGCGGAAGTCAGTGTCCCAGTCGCCAGCTCGACACCGGCGTAGCTGGTTTGCACGCGGTACACCGCCTGCCAGTAGTCAGCCTTGGCGCGATGCGCGGCCTCTTCGACGCGCAGCAGATCGCTGACCGTGTTCAGGCCGCCTTCGTAGCGGTTCTGGTTGATGCGCAGGCTTTCGTCCGCTTGCGTGATCGCGCCACGCGCGACTTCGACCTGCTGGCGTGCGGCGTCATATTCGTAGTAGGCCTTGCGCACTTGCAGCCGGATTTCGTCGCGATAAGCGTCGCGCATTGCTGCCGCTCTCTCCTGCACCGCCTTTTCGCGGGCGATGTGTGCTCTCTTGCTGTCACCGTCGAACAGATCGAACTGCAACTCCGCGCCGGCGATCCAGTTGTTGCCGCCGTTCCATCCCGGGGAAGGGCTGTCGGTCTCCCACGAACCGAAGACGTTCAGCCGGGGAGCCAGTGCGCCCTTGGCCATCGATAAGCTCTTGGCTTGCGCGCTGCGCTCCGACTCCACGCGCTTCAGGTCGGGACGTTTTTCCAGCGCCTTCAGTTCCAACTCCGCAGCGGTCGCAGCCGGGAATTGGCGCTCCGCCAGCGCCTCCTGCGGTTTGTAGGCGGTATCGGCAGGCATCCCGAGAGCCAGCGCCAGTTGCGCGCGCGCCAGCGCCAGGCCGTTGCGCATCTGGATCAGTTCCTGTTTGCGCCGCGAGGTCACCACCTGTGCGCTCAACCAGTCCGAGTCCACGGCCAGGCCGCTCTCCACCCGCACCTGGCTGCTGGCCTCGATGGCTTGCGCCGTTCTCAACGCGTCTTCGGCCACCTGTTCCTGCTTCTGCGCCAGCAGCACTCCGAAGTAAGCCTGCACAGCCTGGTACACCAGCTCCTGGTCAGTGCGGTCCAGTTGCTGCGCGACCGCTTGCCGCATGTATTTCGCGCGGCTCACGCCGAACCAGCTCTGCAGGCCGTCGAACAGACTCCACAGCCCGGAGAAACGGCTGGAGAAATTGCCGATCGGGGTTGGCGTGTTCAGCTTGTTCAGCGCGAAGTCGGCGGCGGTGAAGCTCTGCTGCCGCAGTCGCGTGCCGAAAACAAACACGGGATCATTTCCGCGAAGTGCGCTCTCGGTGAACATGATTTTCGGCATGAGCGGCGAGCGAGCTTCGCGAATGTCGGCTGCCGAAACGCGCGTGTCCGCCAGTGCGGCCTTGTGCAGAGGATTCTTGTCCAGCGCCATGCTGACGGCTTGCGGCAGGGTAAGCGGAGTCGCGGTTTGCGCGGCCAGCGGCATTGCCAGCATGGCCGCGAGCGCAATGAATCGCACGATGTGTGTCACTGCAATTCTCGGCGATTGCGAGCGGCTTCTCAGGAAGGCCGGCATCGGTGTGAGTGGAACTCCCAACATCCTTACGCCCCGGCCAATGCGGTTTCCATCGCCGGCACAATCTCGAACGTGGTGTGCAGTTCGGCGCTCAACTTAACCATGGCGCCGACCGAGCAGTACTTCTCTTCCGAGAGGCGGATAGCGTCTTCCAGCGCCTGGGGCGACACATCGGTACCGGTCACGATGTGGTGGATGCGAACCTGGGTGAAGACCTGCGGCGGGTCCGGCGTCTGGTCAGCTTCCACTTTGACTTCGTAGCCGGTGACCTGCTGACGCTTCTTGCGCAGGATGTTGATGACGTCGAACGCCGTGCAGCCGGCTAAGGCGACGGCGACGAGTTCGATGGGCTTCGCGCCGGTGTTTCCGGCAGCGTCGTCAAGCAGGAAATGGTGGCCAGTACCGCTGGTAGCAACGAATTGCCGATGATTGCCGAGAGGTTGAGTCAAAGTTACGCTTGCCGAGATCATGTCATTCTCCGTGGTGTAAGGAGCCTTTGGGGCTCCCTGGCCCATTACATCCGGGCCACACGGATAAACGCAGTGACAGGGCGCACCGTTACAGGAATTCTGCGGGGGCTATCGAGAAATTTCCCAATTCGGGAAAAGGCGGCTGGCGGACGGTGTCGGGCTAACGCGATTCCAAGGTTACTGTATCTCCAAGTAGAGCAATGCCTTAGCTCTTAATTCGCCTGTCATCCTGAGTCGAAGGACCCCTATAGCTTGTAAGAAATCACGGGGTGGACGCCACAACCACTCTGTGCCGGCGCTAATTGCGGACCGCCCGGCTCTTTCGTCCCAAGGCCGTGAGCGCCTGCTGGTACTTAGGCAACAGCTCTCTGCGGAGCTGTTCGGCGCGGCGGGAATCGCACTGCGGCTGATACGAGCGGCACTGGGCCACGGCGTTCTTCAGGCTCGCCAGGAACGCCTGGCAGGGCTGGCAGTCGTGCAGATGCAGGTCCATCTCCTCGCACACCGCATCGTCGATGACGCCGTCCATGTAATCGGAAAGCGCGGCAAATAACCGGCGGCACCGCTGCGATCGGGGCGCCTCGGCGCTGGCATGCAGGACCAGGCCGGTGGCGGGGCGGGCCTGGGACAGCCTGGCCAACTCCTGACGGACCATCAGCCGCGCGCGGTGCAGCCGGACCCGCACCGTGCCTTCGCGCAAGTCCATGATCCTGGCCACTTCGGCTGTGCTCAGCTCTTCCATGTCGTGCAGCACCAGCACCATGCGGTACTGCGGAGGCACCTGCAGAATCGCCTGCTTCAGTTGCTCGGCGCTTTCGCTGTTCAGCAGGGCTGCCTCCGGATTGGGCGCTGCGCTCTGCATCAGGTCTTGCAGCTCGCCGCTGTTGGGCATCAATTCGTCCAGCGATAAGTTCTTGGCGGGCGAGCGCTGGCTGCCGCGATGGCTGCTGATGCAGCGGTTGCGCGCCACCTTGTACAGCCATACGGTCAGCGCCTGCGGATTGTCGAACTTGGCGAGGTGCGGGATGGACTTCAGCAGCACGTCCTGCATAGTGTCCTCCGCGTCCTGGGGATGGCCGCAGACTTTCATGCTGAAGGAATAGACGGTGTTCTGCAGCAGCGCCAGCGCCCGGTCCGTCGATTCCGGCTGGTTCTCGCGAATCAGTTCCAGCGCCTGCTCTACCGCTTGCGACATGTGTTCAGGTTAGCTGATACCCTGTCGCCGAGCCAATCTGTTTGAGCGAAATGAGTGATGAGTTCATGCATCGTAAGCGGAGGCGGTGACATCTGGGATGAGCGAAGGAGTGCTGCCTATGCGAGGTCCCAAGGTTCTTGCGGCGGGCCTGTTGTTGGTGGCTTCGGCTTTGATGGCGCAAGAAATTCCGGCCGGCACGGTCATCCCGGTGATGCTGCGAACAACGCTGGACGCCAGAAAAGCCAGAGTGGGGCAGAAAATCGAAGCCCAAGTGATGCAGGACATTCCGCTGTCTTCCCAGACGCGAATTCGCGCCGGCGCCAAGCTGGTTGGACACGTCGTGGAAGTGACGCGGCCGAGCGCAGCTTCAGGATTGCCGGGATCGCGGGGATCGCGCATCGCAGTGTCATTCGACCGCCTGATGATTGGTGGCACCGCAATCCCGGTAACCATGAGCCTGCGTTCGCTGGCCTCCATGATGGAAGTGTTTGAGGCGCAACTGCCCACCAACGCGATCGATGACTATGGAACCACGCCAGCCGACTGGGTCACCGTGCAAATCGGCGGCGACGTGGTCTATCGCGGAAACGGAACCGTGATGACTGACGGTCAGGTAGTCGGGAAATCAACGATTGGGGGCGAGGTGACCGCGAAGCTGATTGCCTCTCGCGACGGGGCTTGCCACGGGGCGGCGGCCGCGAACGACCGCGAGCAGGCGCTTTGGTTGTTCTCGCCGTCGGCCTGTGGCGCGTACGGTTTTGCCGAGCTGAAGATCGTTCACGCCGGCAGGCACGATCCAGTCGGGCAGATCATTCTGGCGTCGGACAAGAATGTGCATGTGCCTGGAGGCAGCGGCTTGCTGCTCAGGGTGACGGCTGTTTCCGATCCTTCTTCGATTGGATCCACCTCCGGTGTAAGCAGCGCGCGCCAGGCATTGCGAGGACCGTCTTAATTCTGACAGGGCCCGAGGGCGAGATAATCGTAGTCCAGCGCGCTGGGTAGGCTTAGAATGGGACTCCGAGTCCCGTAGCTTGTCTCCAACGGAGCGCCCCGCCGCGGCGGGACTGTTGGAATGGTGGAGGGATCCCACGATTCGGCACGATGACTGCTGAGAAGAAAAAACGCAGCAAGACCCGCGGCGCCTCCGATCCGGTCATCCCCGACAAGCTCTACTTCCGCATCGGTGAAGTGGCCGGCCTTTGCCGCCTGCCGGCCTACGTGTTGCGCTTCTGGGAGACCGAGTTCCCGCAACTCAAGCCGGTCAAGAGCAGCACCGGGCAGAGAATGTATCGCCAGCGTGATGTGGAAACTGTGCTGCGTGTCAAGAAGCTGCTCTACGATGAGGGCTTCACCATCGCCGGAGCCCGCGCGCATCTCAAGGCCGAGCTCAAACCTTCGCACCGGCAGGACGGCTTGCCCTTTCCCAAGCCGCGTTCGGCGGACCCCTTGAAGAAAGTTCGGCAGGGCTTGCAGGAGATTCTGGGCATCCTCAACAAGAAGCGCCGGTAGCTAGAACGTGATCTTGGCGGCGAACTGAAGGCCGCGCGGACCTCCTCCTCCGAGGAATGGGTTGCCGATACCAACATCGCCGGTCGCCGTCAGAGCGTAGTAGCCCTGCCCGCGCCCGTTGCTGGCAATTCCGTTGACGCTATCTGACGTTGTGGCCGGACGCGGAGATCAAGCCGGTGGTGTCGACGCTCAACGCCTTGGATGGGGCGATTACGTCCAACATGGCGATTGTGCCCACGCTGAACGGCTCCATCGACGCTTTCGCCACCACCGCAACCGACCTGGTGGCCGACATCTTCAGCTACTTTGCCCCGATTACGGCGCTGGGCATTACCACGCCCTCGCTGCCCTCGGGCACCTTGAATTACCCATACAGCGTGACCTTGGGCGCCAGCGGCGGCGTGCCGCCCTACACTTGGAGCCTAACTTTAGGCAGCAGCTTGCCGCCGGGATTGAATCTGGACGCCGCGGGCAGCGTGATCTCGGGCACGCCCACGACGGTAGGAACATATCCGTTCACGCTGCAGGTTGCCGACTCGCAAACGCCGCCCGCCACCGCGTCGGCGCCGTTCAGTATCACCGTGAACGCGACCCTGACCCAACTGACGGTGGTGACCACGTCGCTGCCCCCGGGCACGCAGAACACCGCCTACAATGCGATGCTGGCGGCCACCGGTGGACTTACTCCCTACACCTGGAGCGTCACTGCAGGCAGCTTACCGGTTGGTTTGCATTTGAATGCGAGTACGGGAGCGATCACCGGCACGCCTAGCGGGGCGGGCATTTCGACCTTCACGGTGCAGGTCGCGGACGCAAACACGCCGCCGGCGACCGCGAGCGCGCAACTGAGCATCACCATTGCACCGGCGGTGCCGTTGAGCATCACCACGACATCGTTACCGTCGGGTAACGCAGGCACCGCCTACAGCGCCACGCTGACAGCGGCCGGCGGAGTTTATCCCTACACCTGGGCAATCATCTCCGGCACGTTGCCGCCTGGTTTAGGTCTGAACCCCAGCACCGGCGTGATCTCGGGCACGCCGACCACGGTCGGGACCTCGAACTTCACCGTGCAGGCTGCCGACTCGGAAACCCCGCCAGCCACGGCCAGCGCGCCACTCAGCATCGTCATCAATCCGGGGGGCGGCGGCAATCCGGGGCTGCTCTCGGGCAATTACGCTTTCTACTTGAATGGCTGGAACGCCTCAGGTGCATGGACGCTGGCGGGTAGCTTCATCTCCGATGGCAACGGCCACATTACCAGCGGCGTGGTGGATGGGAATTCGGTGACCGGCCAGCCGTTCAACGCCACCGTCAGCGGTACCTATTGGATTGCGGCCAACGGTTTGAACACGATCACCATTCAGGGCCAGTCCTATGGACCGGTCACGTTTGCATTTGTGCTTGACTCGTCTGCCAATGGACGAATCATCGAGTACGACGACACCACCGGCCAGGGCAGCCGGGGCTCGGGCGTCTTGCGCAAAGCAGATCCCACCGCCTTCTCGCTCAGCAGACTCAGCGGCGGCTACGTCTTTGGAATGACGGGAGCTGATAACTCGGAGCGTCGTTTCGTTAACGTTGGCGTCTTCACGCTGGCCTCCGGAAACATCACCAACGGAGCATGCGACACCAACGACGGCGGAACTTTCCAAACCTGCACCTTCAGCGGCAGCGTGTCCGCCATCAATGCACAAACGGGCCGCGGGGTAAGCACGGTCCAAAGCACTTTTGGCACCACTGATCAGGCGATCTATGTGGTCTCCGCGGGCGAGTTGATAATGGAGCAAATTGACTCGATTCCCATCACACAGGCACCATTGCTCGTAGGCTCGGTGCTGCAGCAAAGCGGGACGTTCAACAACGGCTCGCTGAACGGCTTAAGTGTTCTCTATTATCAGGACATCCACGCCGCGGAAGGGGCCGATCAGTCGGGCGCCATGATCCTCAGCGCCAATGGTGACGGCAGCGGTAACGTTATCGCAGCGGACGAAGACCTGGCTGGCACGATCACACAGAGGCCGCCTGGGCAGTCAAACTACACGGTAGCGGCCAACGGAGCCTTTAACACCGGCGCAGGAAATCCGGCGGGCTTCCTGGTGGGCCAGAACCACGGCTTCTTCGTGGGCACGGGTTCCAATTCCATCTTCGGCATGATCGAACCGCAAACCGGCGGCCCGTTCTCCAATGCATCGATCGCTGGGGCCTACGCCGCGAGCTCGCTGGCTCCGCTGGATTATGCAAATGCACGTAATGAAGTAGATATGGGCTCGGCGGACGGCGTTGGCAATCTCACCACCAATACCGACAGCAGCTCACACAAGGGTTTGGGCCAAACCCTCGGACAAATTCACAACTACGCGATCGCTGCGAACGGTAGAGGTACGAGCTCCGACAACCCTCCGGTCGTCTTCTACGTGATATCACCGAGCAAGTGGCTTGTCTTGGTGACAGACACGGACGCGGCAGTGCTCGTCTTTGAGCACTGAGTATTCGTCAGATGGTCGCCTGAATTTCCTGGCCGGCGCCTTCCGACGCCGGCCTTTTTCAGTCTTCAGCGACTGATGTCCTGCTGGATATGGATGGCTATTTTGTGCCGGCCGCAACTAATGCCTATGATTACCATTTTTAGTGCCGTGCGCTTTTTCTCTGCACGTGCCCATTGATTCCGGGACACAGCAGTCCTACACTTATGGTATGTTGCGAATTCTTTCAGCCGTCGCCGTCGTAATCTTAGCCGTTGGCGTTATGCTTGTCGGCTACAACGTACTTATTACTGGAACGGGACTGGTCGGCGCTCTCTTACTTCCTCATCGCTATTGGCGGGATTTCGCTTCCAGTCCCGGAGTGACTCAAAACATTCAATGGATGGCTATCGTCGTAACGGCGCTCATGCTCGGGTGGCGCGCCGGTTCTATGCGCGAACCAGGAAAGTACTAATAGGCATGGGCTGCGGCGGTTGAGATGATTCGTAGCGAACGGCACGCCCCCGCTCTAGCCAAGCTAAAGCGGGTTTTTTCTTTGAGCGCGCACAACAAATCTTGATCGAATCGCCCTAACGCGAACGGCGAATAGCGAAGAGCGAAACGCGGCCCTTCAAATCACCACGGTCTCCTGATATTCGCCGTACACGTGGCGCATGGCGTCGGAGATTTCGCCGACCGTGGCGTTGGCCTCAACAGCTTCCACAATGGGCGGCATCAGGTTGCCAGTGCCGCGCGCCGCGTCTTCCACCTTCTTCAGCGCCGCCTGCCATTTCGCCGGATCGCGTTTGGTGCGCACGGCGCGCAAACGCTCCACCTGCTTGCGTTCCAGAGACTCGTCCATGTGTAGCAGCGGAATCGGCTTTTCTTTCTCCTGTTCGAAGGCGTTCACACCCACGACAATTGCCTCCAGTCTGTCCACAGCCTGCTGATACTCGTACGCGGCATTTTGGATTTCCTGCTGAATGAATCCGCGCTCAATTGCCTTCAAGGTGCCGCCCATGGCGTCGATCTTGTCGAGGTACTCGCGGGCCTGGGTTTCGATCTGGTTGGTCAGCGATTCGATGTAGTACGAACCGGCCAGCGGATCGACGGTCTGCGCCGCGCCTGATTCGTAAGCGACGATCTGCTGGGTCCGGAGGGCGATGCGCGCCGACTGTTCGGTGGGCAAGGCCAGCGCTTCGTCGAACGAATTGGTGTGCAGCGATTGCGTCCCGCCCAGGACTGCCGCCATGGCTTGCAATGCAGTGCGCACGATGTTGTTCTCTGGCTGCTGCGCGGTCAATGTCGAGCCTGCCGTTTGGGTGTGGAAACGCAACATCAGCGATTTTGGGTTCTTGGCGCCGAAATGGTCGCGCATGATGCGTGCCCACATGCGGCGGGCGGCGCGAAACTTCGCCACCTCTTCCAGGAAATTACTGTGCGCATTGAAGAAGAACGACAGCCGCGGCGCAAAGTCATCCACGCCCAGCCCCGCGTCGATGGCGGCCTGCACGTAACTGATGCCGTTGGCCAGTGTGAACGCCACTTCCTGCACCGCCGTGCATCCGGCCTCGCGCATGTGGTAACCGGAAATGGAAATCGTGTTCCACTCGGGCACGTTCTCGTGGGCGTAGGAAAAGATGTCGGTGATGATGCGCATGGCCTGTGCGGGCGGATAAATATACGTCCCGCGCGCAATGTATTCCTTCAGCACATCGTTTTGTACGGTGCCGGAAAGCTTGCGCACGTCGCGACCGGTGCGCCGCGCCGTCACAATGTAAAGCGCCAGCAAAATGGCTGCCGTAGCATTGATCGTCATCGAGGTGGAAATCTTCTCCAGGTTGATGCCGTCGAAGAGGCGCATCATGTCGTCGATGGAATCGATGGCCACGCCGACCTTTCCCACTTCTCCCGTAGCGAGCGGGTTGTCGGAATCGAGGCCGATCTGCGTCGGCAGGTCGAAAGCCACGCTCAATCCGGTGGTGCCATTGCTCAGCAGGTACTTGTAGCGGCGGTTCGATTCTTCGGCATCGCCCATGCCGGCGTACTGCCGCATGGTCCACAGCCGCCCGCGGTACATCGTGGCTTGCACGCCGCGGGTGTAGGGGAACTGTCCCGGGAAGTTGAGATCGCGGTCGTGATCCCAACCTTCCAGATCGGACGGCGTGTAAAGCGGGTGAACGCTGATGTGGGAGGAGGTTTCTTGCTCGGGCGCAAGCTTGGTAGCCACAGACCCTTTAGGTTTGTTTTCGGGCATAAGAGGAGAACCCCAGTTTCGAGTTTCGAGTTTCGAGTTTCGAGTTCTCGTTCCCCCTGGAAACTCGAAACTGGAAACTCGAAACTACCTTCTTCGGGACCTGGCGAACGAGCTCACGCCAAAGTACAAAAAAGCCAGCGCGAATGCCGATGCCAACAACATCTTTCCGGTTGACCCGTGCCCGGCAGCGTAACGATGGTATTCGCGCAGGGCAGCCGCGCCCCCGACCACCGCAAGCACCAGGAAAAATAGTCCTGCCACCTCCAGCCAGAGCACATGCAGCACCCGCACTACGCTGCCGAGCGTGACGCTACTTCCCCGGTAAAAGGCCCGTATCCAACGATTCTCTCCGGTCTTGCGGCCCGCAACGCGCAGAAACGCCCGGCCCTGGGTACCGAAATTGTGGGATGGCACGCTTTTACCTTTCGCCCTGCGCTGTTGCCTGCCTAACTCCTCATTCTATCAGTGGACTAACGCGGGAGATGGCTCCCTTCGCGACGCAACAGCGCCCCCATAATCACAAAACTCGGCCTCCACAGGAAGCATCCAACGTATTAAGCTGGTAGAGTGGGCGGGCCAAGGTTTTCAGCACCATCGCCAAGAAAATTGCGCGGTCCGTCGCCAGCCAGCTAGCTTAGGTGCAATCGTGGATAAACGACTAAAAAGCCTGATGGAACAACTGGGGGAAGCGATCAACAACTCGCTTTCCGATTCCGAACAAATCGCGGAGGTCATCACTCGTATTAAAGCCGGGGGATACGATGTGTTTCTGGTACTCGAGGCGACCGTGGGATTGAATGAGCGTGACCAAGCCGCGGCGCCGGCTCGAATCAACGGCCAGCGCTCAGCCGCCGATTTTCAGGTGACGGCACAGGATGTGAAGTTTCTAAAGTCCCTTCGCATCAGGGTCGATGAGGAGAAGTAGCCTCGCAGCCTGGCATCCGGCCTGACACGCCCGGACCGCGTGCGGTGTGCTAACATTCGACTTCGCCTGTGGGCCGGCACGCGCCACCAAAGGCGCCGTCAGCCCTTCCAACAAACGAGGATTCTTAGCCCATCGGGGAAATTCGTAATCGGAAACCATCAGGATGAGAGACACCCTCGGAGTCTTACTGGCGGGAGGAGCGGGCGAACGTCTATATCCACTGACGCGCGATCGCGCCAAGCCGGCCGTCACCTTCGGCGGCATTTACCGCATCATTGACATTACGCTTTCCAACTGCATCAACTCCGATCTGCGAAAAGTCTATATCCTGACCCAGTACAAAGCGCTGTCCCTGAACCGGCACATCCGCGAAGGCTGGGGCAACATTGTGGGACGCGAACTGGGAGAGTTCATCGAGATCCTGCCGCCCATGAAGCGGGTCAGCGAGAACTGGTACATGGGCACGGCCGATGCGGTGTATCAGAACCTGTACTCCATTGGCTCCGAGCAGCCGCGCTACGTGCTGATCCTGTCGGGCGATCACATCTACAAGATGAACTACGACTTGATGCTGCGTCAGCACCAGGATTCGGGCGCGGACGTCACCCTGGCCACCATCCTGGTCGATCCGGCGGAGACCAAGCTGTTCGGTGTAGTCGAGATTGATCGTACCGGCCGAGTTGTCGGCTTCCAGGAAAAGCCCGAGCAAACCGACCTGCGCTCGCCCTACAACCCGCGCATGGTTTCGGCCTCGATGGGCGTTTACCTGTTCAACACCGATGTGCTCATTCCGACGCTGCTGAAAGACGCGGAAGACGCAACTTCGCGCCACGATTTCGGGCACAACATTCTCCCCCGCATGGTGGACGACTACAAGGTTTACTCCTTCAACTTCATCGACGAGAACCGCAAAGAGGCGCTGTACTGGCGCGATGTGGGGACCCTGGAAGCTTATTACGAGGCCAACATGGACCTGGTCTCGGTGGCGCCGGTTTTCAACGTGTATGACGCGGCCTGGCCGATTCGCACGCATATGCGGCAGTACCCTCCGGCCAAGTTCGTGTTCAGCGATCCCGGCCGCACCGGAGAAGCGCATGACTCCATCGTCTCCATGGGCTGCATCATCTCTGGCGGCTCCGTGCGCAACAGCGTGCTCTCGCCCGACGTGCGCGTGAACTCCTACTCGGAGATCGATACCAGCATTCTTTTTTCCCATGTCAACGTCGGCCGCCACTGCCGCATTCGCAAGGCCATCATCGATCGCGACGTGGCTATCCCCGAGGGAACGGTCATCGGCTACGACACCGAAGCCGACCGCCAGAAGTATCACGTGACCGACAGCGGCATCACCGTGGTGACGCGCGATTATTCGCTGTTCGAGAACCCGATCACGGTGGATTACTTCACCTCGGAGTGAATTCGAATCGCCAGCAACCTGCGCCGCAGGCTGTTTTCCTCACTGTCTTCCGAATGGTTCCGCCGTCGCAAAATAGCACGCCGATTGCGGCTGGCCGCGCAGGATGGCATAAATCTTTAGCGGCGCGTCCGGCCGAACCCTTCGCGCATATCCCGCGTAGCCAAGGTAGCCGTCCTTGATCCGGCGATTGTCCACCAGGGTCATGGGACGCCACTCGCCGACCACGCCCAGGCCGGTGATGATTCCATCCTCGGTGATCACAATTGCAGAGGGAGGACGCTGCTGCTCGCGGTCCCAAACCCAGCCGGCAACGCGGGCTACCTGCGATGGGCCGCTTGCCTCCACCGTGGCCGTGGATTCCACGACGCCCGTACACTTCTCGGGCGAAGCCAAGCGGTATACCGATTCCAGGGGCTTGCCAAGCTGGGTGTAAGCATTGTCGGAATAGGCAGACAACCCGTTCTTCTGCATGAACTGTGTTTCGGCGGACACGACGGCCGGATTCGTGATGGCTGCCTTCGCGAATTGCACGTCGTCGCGTGCTCCGACAAACATCGCGGCAGCCGCCACATTGATCTGGAACCCTCGTATTCTTGCTCCGCGCACGTCGTTGCGGGTGATGTGGGACGACCAAACGATGATGGCAAGGATGCACACCTGGACAACCAGAAACCGCGCTCGCTTATTCGCCGAGACCGACTCGGACATCAATAACAGCAGCCCCAGGCAGCACCAGAACAAAAGAGCAAACGTGTGATATCGGGAGGCGAACGCCTGCCGAATGCCAAAATTCAAGCGGCCCAATGATGTAAGAAAGGCGGTCCCCAGGCAGAACACCGAGATCAGCACGAGCAGAACTGGAAACGGCCGGCCAGCGCGGAGGTATGCGCGGAAGCGGAAGAGCACGAAAAACGCGGCAGCCAGGCCAGCGATTCCAATGCATGCCGCCAGGCGAACGTCATGCCGCACCCAGGGGCTGCCGAAGTAGGTGGCTATGTATTGGAGAATTTCGAGTGGCGTCTGGATTGATGAGGCTGGATTGCCGTGGCCGAGTGGACGATGGTAGTGGTGAAGATACAGCGCCGTGCTGACTGTCCCCGTGACCAGGAAACTCAGCACGGCTGCCAGACGCAACCGGAGCAACAGCGCCGCCGCCACCAGCAGGGGCCACAAGAGATTGCCGTTGGCCAGCGAGTAAGTTGCCCCCAGGGCCGCCAGGAGTGAGAGCAAGAGATACACCCATGTATGCCGATCGCCAGGTTGTCGCTCGGAATGCTTCCAGTAAAGCATCAGCTCAACCAACGACAAGGTGGCAAATAATTCCAGGAGGATGAAGCAGACCGAAAAGCCGATGATCAGGTTCTCCCATTGCGTGGGCCAGAAAAGGCAGAAGGCCGCAATGCCCACGCCGGTTCGCCACACCGTTCCCCGCCAACCGCCCAGCACTCGCATGCTCCAACCCAGCACCATCAAGAGCAGGAATTGCGTTGCCAGAATGCTGCTAAGCAAGAATTTCTGTCTGGCTCGAAACAGAAGCAGATCGGCTGCCAGGAATAGCTTCGGAATTACCATCCTGTGTTCGTTGTGTTGCTCCCATAACCAGGCGGGGGACAATGGACTCACCCTTCGCAAAGCAACGTCGATCTGTTCCCATCCGTCGGTCGATGGAAGGCTCGAGTAACTGGCGATGACCATGTACACAGCGGCGCCCGCGGTCAGCAGACCGGCCAGCAGGATGGCGTATGAAAGTGCGACAGAGGCACGGGGGAACGTTTCGTTACGCGTCAGGTCAACGTCATCTGTGGTATATGCCGAGTTCACTGGGTGAGCATCCGCGCTTTCACCGCTATCGCGCCCACGCACCACAGCAAGGCATCTTCTACGTGCTCTCGCAGCGATTGGTTGGTAAGAATATTTCCCAGTTGCGCGCCTTCCGTCAGGCGCGCCGCCAACTCGGTCAAGATGCCCTGATAGCGGTCCGGCATGTGCAGCTTGGTGGCGCGCACCAGGTCGTCAAAGACCAGCAGGCAGTCCAGGATCACTCCGTCGGGATCAGCTGGTTGCGAATTAACCCGATACAGCGCCTCCGCGATATCGCAAAACGTTTCGATTGCTTCGGGAGGAGGACCAAGCTTCGCCATGCTGGGATCGAGCGCCAGCGCCTGCGCAGCTGAGCCGGGGTGAGCGAAGAATACGATGCGCCCGTCGGATGTAAGCGGGCGTTCATCATCGCCGCCGACTGCCAACAAGGTGTAAAACTGCGGACCATCATGGCCGCCGTCCACACGGAAGCCAATGAGGACCAGTTCTTCGTGTGGCCGGTGGTGAAGAACGTGTAACTCGGGCATGGGGAGATATTACAGTTGCCGGTTGCCAGTTGTCAGTTGGCCAGGAAAAGCTGAAGCAGGCCCGTCAAGAGTGCACCGTGCAACTGGCCACTGGCAACTGAATTTGCGCAACCGGACGCCTCCGTTATCATCTACATTTGTAGATATGGGAAACACCTTCAAGACCGCGTTACTGCTGACCGCATTGACGCTTTTCCTGTTGTTGATGGGCGAAATCTTCGGCGGCCAGCGAGGCATGGAGATCGCCCTCGCGTTCGCCGTCATCATGAATTTCGTTTCGTATTTCTACAGTGACAAGATCGCGCTGGCCATGTACCGCGCGCAGCCCGTCACCCGCGAACAACCGCCGCGCGCTTACCAGGTGGTCGAGCGGCTTACGCAAAAGATCGGCATCCCCATGCCGAAGATGTACGTGATCCCCACCGATTCGCCTAACGCCTTTGCCACCGGACGCAATCCCCAGCACGCGTCGGTTGCGATGACGGAAGGGATTTTGAACCTGCTCACCGACGAGGAACTGGAAGGCGTGCTGGCGCATGAACTGGGACACGTGACGAACCGCGACATTCTCATCAGCTCGATCGCCGCAACTCTAGCGGGTGCGATCACCATGCTGGCGCGCATGGGTTATTGGGCTTCGCTCTTCGGGGGCATGGGAGGCCGCGACGATCGCGACCGTGGAGGCGGCGGCTTCGTTGCGCTGCTGATGTTGATCCTAGCGCCAATCGCAGCCACTCTCATTCAGCTTGCGGTTTCGCGATCGCGGGAATACCAGGCCGACGCCACCGGCGCGCAGATCACCGGTAATCCTTATGCTCTGGCTAGCGCGCTGCAAAAGCTCGATGCCTATTCCAAGCGCATCCCGATGCAGGCTTCGCCATCGAATGCGCATCTCTTCATCGTTGCGCCGCTGCTTAGCGGCGTCACCTTCGCGAATCTGTTCTCCACCCATCCGCCCATCGCCAAGCGCATCGAGCGCCTTACCGGGCGGCCAGCCGACCTGGATTATTGATCGTCGCCCGCGGATGGCGTGCAGACATTTCGAACGCCGTCTTTCGCCCTGCAGATCTCATGTCCCACAATGTCAGATACCGAAACTGGCCGCAGCAAAGTGCGCCTCAACTTACTGAGGGACCGTGGCCCAATGAGCGCTGCTGTGGAGAAAATGGGGCCGCCCTTGGAGAATCCCCCTGCTAAGTTCTTGTGTGCGCCGCCTCTCGCGCCTGCAAGAAAAAATCCTCTCCTTTGCTTTCTTGCAGTTAGCAAGCGGCGACGTAAATGTAAATGCTAAACGGGAATGCGATCAAGATGCGCTCCATTAGCGGTTTACAATCGGACAGCCGCGGTTCATAATTATGTTTGAGCGATTGGTTAATCCCGGGTTCTCACCTTTCCAAACTCACCGAGATTTCTGCATATCCCACATTGTGGGAGGAGAATTATGACACCAAATTCCGGTAATCCTACAGAGCCCAACCCTCGAGAACGTATTTGGTTTTTTCCGGACAAGTTTTGGCGGGCCACCAAGAACATGCCTCCGGACGAGGTTACGCATCTGATGGCAGAAGTTGAGGGCTATGCCGCCGCGGGCGATGTGCAGGCACTCCGCAAATATCCTTTTGTGGTGGTTGGAGATCCTTACAAGAAGAAGTCGGTTGCCTGATTCGGAATCAGGCGCTTGAGCGCGGACCGGCGGCCACTTTGCGCGCGTGTCCCGCAACCGGAGATGCCGCCGCCGGCTTGGCTGCCTGCGGACGGACCATGATTGGGCACGCGCAGGTCGTTTCCAGCAAGTATCGCGCGCGGGCCACACGTTCCGCCACCGGACTGATTTCTTGCAGGCCCCGCCCGTAAACAATCAGCATTCCGTCCCGTCGTTCCACCGCGACCCGGTCGATCTGCCGGTCGTGAGAGAAATCGAAAGCGTCCGCCAGCCTGAGAATACCCGCGATGGGCAAGAGCGCCCTTCGCCGTTTTGGCGTGAGTCCCACAAACGCGGAGTTGCTGGTTTGCGGAAGCGCCCCGCCATGATAGCGGGCAATCACGGCGACGCACTGGAGTTCCTCCGCGCTCCATCCCAGGGGAGGCTTGAGCCGGCGAATCATGGAATAAGCGCGCTTGCGATGGCCCTCGGGGCCGCGGCTTCGTCCCACCTCATGCAGCATGGCTGCCGCCTCCAGGATACGGCGGTACTCTGCTTCGGCAATCACGATCCCCTGCTTCGCCAAGCCGTCGTAAAGTTGCAGCGCAAGCCGGGTCACATGCGCCGAGTGGTTCACGTCAGGATCCAGGAAGGAAGCCCAGGTCCGCAGCTTCTCCATGGCGGCCTGTTGCAATGAGGGACCGCGCGGCAGTTCATCGCGCCACACCGGCCAAAGCGAATTCTTGCCGAGCATTTTCTGGCGATACAAATCCAGCCGCTGCTGCCGTTCCTCGGCAATTCTCTTGTTCCAGCGCTCGCGATCTTCGGCCGCAATTCCAGGATGCGCCTTAATCGTCGCCTTCAGTACATCGAAGTCATGCACCTCGCCGAGAGCGTCCTGCAGCTCGCGCAGGTCCTTGGCCCACTTTTCGTGGCGCTGCGGAAGAAAATTTTCGCAGGTGTAGCGGAAGCGCTTGATGCCGATTCGCAACCGGTGATAGCCGACTTGCGTGCGGTTTCGCAGGGCCTGCCGGTGTAACGCGTGTGCGTCCATCCAGCGCTCCAGCGCGAGATGCTGGAACACCAGCCCTTCCACTGGGACCCGGCCCGCCCGTTTCGCCAACCGAGCATTCAACGCGGTCCATCGCTTGCGGTTGAAGTTGTGGAGCGCCTCTTGCGCGGCCGCCTTGAGCTGGCTTTCTTTCTGGCCCAGGGTTTCGAGCAGGACCAGGCGAACAGGATCGTCAGGTTCCGAAAGACGGGTGACCCATTCCAACATGACCTGCACATCGCGCAGATCGCCCAGGCTGCTGAAGAGGGCCTTGCCCAGCCTCTTCATCTCCTTCCATGCGGGGTCCGGATCGACCGACAGGAAGCCGTCCGCCATCGAGCGGCAACGGCGAATGGCGACCCGCAGATCGTGCACGGGATCGGCGGCAAATTCATGGCTGGCGTTGTCACACTCCTCCAGCGTGCGCTGCGCCCAATGGGCGAGCCCGGCTTTGTTGTCGTGAGTGGGGGGACGCGGCGGCATGAGATTGAATCCTGTTTGCTTTTACTCTACAGCGATTCCGCGTGCCGGGGCAGCAGAAATGGTGGGGGGCAGGAAAAGCGCATCGGCTCGAAAACTGGCGGGCCCTACAGGTACACTCGCTCGGCGCTGCGCAGATTTCGATAGCGCTGGAAAACTGTCTTGTCGCTTTCCAGGCCGAGCAGCGATTTGATCGAGGTGCCGCGGAAGGTGTGCGCCAACATCTTCCACCAGTTGCGCAACACGAACAGCGGTTCATGCGCCATCACGGCTGGGATGTGCCGGGTCTTCATCCAACGCTCGGCGCGCCATCTCTCATACTCGATTTCCTCGGGTTGCAGGTGCTGCGTGGCGACAACGGCGGTGGTGCCGTCGTACTCCTCCATCTTGTCGATGACGATCAAATTGCGCGCGCGAAAATCTTTCGTCATCGGCGTACCCGGATAGGGCGTCGGATGCTGGATGTAGGGCCAGTCCACATACTTGCCGGCAAACTCCAGATTGGCCCGGATGGATTCGCGGGTGTCATCGGGATTGCCGACGATGAGTCCGCCCACCACATACATCTTGTTTCTGTGTAAATGCTCAATAGCACGAAGCGTCGCATTGCCCGTAATGCGGCCGTCTTCGCGGAACTCATTCTTGGCCGCCGCTTTCAAGAAGTGGAGATCGTCTTCGAGGATGTTCTCGATGCCGAGAAAAACATAGCGAAATCCGGCCTGGCGCATCAGCGGCGCCAGGGTCTCGCCATGCATGGCAATGGGCGATGTCATCGCCTGCACGGTGTAATCGATGTCGTTCAAGCCGGCATCGATGATGGCGCGGCATAGCGCTTCAAAGCGGCGGATGTTAAGGCTGATGTTGTCGTCCACGATAAAAATAGCGCGCGCGCCGTGCTCCCTGGCGTCGCGAATGTCGGCCAGCACGCGCTCGAACGAGTAAGTGTGAAAGTTGCGCCCACGCATCTCGATGATCGAGCAGAAACCGCAATCGAAGGTGCATCCGCGCGAGGTCTCCACCACATCCACCCCGCGCCCCAGCATGGTATAGCCGCTAAGCACACGAGCGTCGCGCTTGGGCAAACGGATTTCATCGCCCTCGAGGGAATGCACAGGTCGCGGAAGATTCTGATGCCAGCCATCCTCCGCGTGATACGACAGTCCCTGGATCGCAGCGAAGCCTTCGTCGCTTTCGAGCGAGCGCAGCAGCTCGCGGAAGGTAATCTCGCCTTCACCGCGGACAATGTAATCGATGCCGCACCCGTCTTCCATATAGGCTTCGGGCGCCAGGCTGGGATCGTAGCCACCCACGACGATGCGAACAGCGGGCCGCAATGAGCGCAACAGTTGGATGATGCGCAGCGCCGTCTTGCGCTGGAAGGTCATGACGGAAAGGCCAACTACGTCCGGCTGGTTTTCGCGCACCAGCCGCTCCACCGTTTCACGCACCTGGTGCTGGACCAGGATCAGGTCGGCCGCTGCCACTGTGTGGTGCGCATCGATATTTCCTGCCAGGGAACACAGCGCACCGTTGGGCATCCGCACCGCGACCGTCGGCATGTGCTCGAAGGAGTCGGGCATGGAAAGGAGGAGTACATTCATGGCACGGCTCCGGCTGACACGGTGGTTCCCACGACCTGAAATATCTGGTTGGCATACATGCTACACCGGAATTGGCGTCAATTGGCGGGAAGAATGGGATGAGAGCGAAGCAGGATATCAAGTACCAGGCTGGTTTGATTGGTGGCGGCGGCTGGACTCGAACCAGCGACCTACGGATTATGAGACCGTCGCTCTAACCACCTGAGCTACACCGCCAAAGGTCAGACACACGGGCCGCGTCGGGCCGCAGAGAACGTGAGCAGAGAATCTGCCACATGCCTGAGCGCATAAGAACGTCTACCGCGCTCGATCATAAGAAAGGCCGGACGTGACCGCGTCCAGCCCACTCTTGATTCTAGAAGCGGCCCTATGGGCTGTCAAACCGCGGCTCACGCTAGAATTCCATGCCGGACGCGACGCCGACGATCGGAGCTCCTGGGCTCTGCAAAGTCTGTAACCCTGCTGTAATCAGAGAAGTGTAAAAGTTCAGGGATTCGCGCGCGAAGGGGAACAGATGTGGTCCCTTACAATGTGCAGGAGATAGGTAGCCATGCGCGGTCATCTTCCAGTTCGACCACTTTGGCTTCCCATGGAAACCCCGTGGTTCCTGCAGGGTTTCCGTCGGAGCCTGATGGTGCTCGCACTGGCTGTCACGGCATTGGTCGTATCTTGTTTCGCGCAGGATGTCCCGGCGGGCGACGCGCAACCGCCTGCTCCTGATTCGAAGGCAACTTTCTTCGAGCACTCGCAGACTTCGAAGTGGTGGTTTTCCGGAGAGGCGAACATCGTCTTCCAGGCGCACGGCGACTTTTACGCGCTTTACAATGGCAGCAACAGTCTCCACAACAAGGCCGAGACCGCAACCTCGCGTGTCCTGACGTTCTTCAGCGGCTACGAATTCAACCCGAACACCATGGCTTATCTCGACGTCGAGGAGGCAGGTTGGGGCGGGATAAGTGGCGCGTTGGGATTGGCGGGCTTCACCAACCTGGACGTAGTCCGTAATCCCTCGCTGGGTGCTCAGCCCTATATCGCGCGGCTGATGATGGAGCAGATCATTCCGCTGTCGAAGGAAAAGATGGAAGTCGAGCGGACGGCGTTGTCACTTCCAACCCAGGTCCCGGTGCGGCGCTTTGAAATGCGCTTCGGGAAATTTTCGCTGGCCGACTTCTTTGACGTCAACGTTGGCGGCACCGACAGCCACTACCAGTTTCTGAACTGGGTCATAGACAACAATGGCGCATGGGACTATGCCGCCGATACCCGCGGCTACACCGTTGGCGCCATTCTCGACTACGAAGACCGCAACTGGGGCCTGCGCTTCGCGGAAGTGTTGATGCCGAAGATCGCGAACGGCCCCAACCTCGATGCCGATGTGGCCCGTGCTCGCGCCGAGAATATTGAACTGGAACTGCGGCCGAAGCTGCTGAAGAACAAAGACACGACCATCCGCGTTCTGAACTATGTCAATCACGCTAATATGGGCGATTACCAACAGGCGGTGCAGTTTTATCTGGACCATGTCACGCCCACGCCCGATGTCACCGCCACTCGCAAGCAGGGAACGGTCAAGTATGGCTTCGGATTCAATTTCGAGCAGGAGGTGTCCAGCGACATTTGGGCGTTCGGCCGGTGGGGGTGGAACGAAGGGCAGCACGAGTCGTTTGCCTATACCGAAGATAACGAAGGCGTGGAATTGGGGGCGTATGCAAAGGGCGCGCGCTGGCATCGCAGCCTCGACCGTGGCGGAGTGGCGTTCGTGTCGAGCGGCATCTCGAAAGCGCATCAGGCATATCTGGCCGACGGAGGCCTGGGATTTCTGCTGGGCGATGGCGGACTCACGTACGGCCGCGAAACCATCGAGGAGGCCTTCTACACCACCCACATCTGGCGCGGTGTCTTCCTCGCCTTCGACCTGCAGCACATCAACAATCCCGGATATAACCAGGTCCGCGGCCCCGTGACTGTGCCCGGGTTGCGGCTGCACTTGGAATTTTGAGAGCAGTTGTCAGTCGTCAGTTTTCAGTTGGCTATACAAGCTTTGTCATCCTGAGCGAGCCCGCCGCGGCGGGCGAGTCGAAGGACCCCTATGCTGCCCACGCATCTTCTACCGGCAGGCTTTTGCAACTGACAACCGGCTACTGACTACTGGCTACTGACAAGGTAAACTAGTCAGGCAATGATCCTCCCGTTCGTTCGCGAACTCTTCGCGGACGTGGAAAAGTCTTCCGCCTTTGCGCGTGCTGTAACCCGGGTAAAGGGTGGCGCGGGGCGGACTCGTGTCTCTGGACTCACTCCGACGGGCAAAGCCCTCTTCTATGCACTGTTGCATCGCTCTACATCGCGGCCGGTCATCGTCGTCGTTAGTGACAACCGCGCGGTGGATGAATTGCTGCCGGTCGTGCGCTCGCTTGGCGATCTGACGGGCGCCGTCGCGCCGGACGCGGTCATTGGCTTGCCCGCCTACGACGTGTTGCCTTTCGAGAATCTGTCGCCTCATCCTGAAATTCAGGAGGCCCGCGCCACCGCCTTATGGAAGATTGCCACCGGAGCCGCCAGCGTGGTGATCACGCCGCTGGCCGCGACAGCAATGCGTTTACGCGACGCCGAATTTTACGCGGACCTGGCCAAGGTGGTGCGACGAGGTGAGATGATCGATCCCGAGCGCCTGGTCGAGCACCTGCGCATCGTAGGCTACAACCAGGTGGACGTGGTCGAGATGCCGGGCGAATTCGCCCATCGCGGCGGCCTGCTCGACGTATATTCGCCGGAACTGGACCGGCCGGTCCGCATCGAGCTTTTCGGCGATGAAGTGGAGTCAATCCGCAAGTTCGATCCTGGCACCCAGCGCTCGGCGGCGGTGACCGAAGAAGCCATTCTGCTTCCTCTGACGGAAACTCCCGTGGAAGAAGAGACGCTGGCCGCGATCAATGCACGGCTCTCCGGCGCCCGGCTGACGGGGGACGAACAGGTGATTGAGGAGGTGGTCCGCGCGACCGGCGTTGCCGTGTTTCCCGGCTGGGAACTCTACGCCCCGGCGGCGGGCAGGAAAGAAAACTTCTTCGATGATCTGCTGCCGGGCGCGACTATCGTTCTCGACGAACCCGACGCCCTGAATATCGCGCACGATGCGTGGTGGACGAAAGTGACTGAGGCCCACGAACGCAGCCTGGTCGGCAATCTGGTTCGTCCGGAAAATCTGTATCTCACGCCGGAACAGTGGGGCGAGCGTTTACAATACGCGGCCACCATCGCCGTCGAGCAACTGGGGATCGAGACCGGTGCCGACGAAGAACACTTCACCCTGCAAACCCAGCCCACAACGCGCTTTCACGGCTCGGTCGCTGCCATGACCGAAGAAGTGGGACGCCTCGTGCGGGAAGGCAAGCGCGTCCTCTTTGCCGTCTCCAGCACCGGCGAGGTCGAACGCCTGGCCGACGTCTTCAACGAATACAACTTGTCGTTCCGCATCGGCAGCCGCACCCCCAAGCCGGGCAGCGAAGTGTATGTGGACGAGTCGTCGTACTTCGCGGAGGACGTAGTGGCCACAACCATCGTGAAGGCGTATGTGCCCGAAGGAGTCGCCCTGCCGGAGGCGAACCTGGTGCTCTTCGGGGCGCGCGATCTGTTCGATGAGCCGGAGGTTTCGCTGGCCCATCCGCAACGGCAGAAGTCCAAAGTCTCGGCCTTCCTCTCCGATTTTCGCGATCTGGCCATCGGCGATTATGTGGTGCACGTCGAGCACGGCATCGGCCAGTACCAGGGACTAAAAGAGATTCCCCAGGAAGATGGCGGCACCGTCGAGTTCATGGTCCTGCAATACGCCGAGGGGGCGCGCCTGTATGTCCCACTCACCCGGCTGGACCTGGTGCAGAAGTACCGCTCCTCCGAAGGAGTGAAGCCGGTACTGAATCGGCTGGGCACGCAGCAGTGGCAGAGGACCAAGGCCCGCGTGAAGAAGGCCATGCAAGACATGGCCGAGGAGCTGCTCAAACTTTACGCCGTGCGCAAGACCGCCGAGGGACACGGGTTTGCCGCCGACAGTGAATGGCAACGCGAGTTCGAAGGCGCCTTCGAGTTCAGCGAAACCGAAGATCAGATGAACGCGATCGTTGATGTCAAGCGCGACATGGAGTTGGCCACGCCGATGGACCGCCTGCTCTGCGGCGATGTGGGATACGGCAAGACGGAAGTCGGCATGCGCGCGGCCTTCAAGGCGGTCAACGACAATCGCCAGGTCGCGGTGCTGGCGCCGACCACCGTGCTCGCCTTACAGCACTACAACACCTTTCGGCAGCGCTTCGCGGCCTTTCCCATCAAGATCGACATGCTCAGCCGCTTCCGCACCACGAAGCAGCAAAAGGAAACCATCGCCAAGGTCGAGGCGGGCCAGGTGGACATCGTCATCGGTACTCATCGGGTGTTGTCGAAGGACGTCAAGTTCAGCGACCTGGGGCTGGTCATCGTGGACGAAGAACAGCGCTTCGGCGTTCGCCACAAGGAGCGGCTGAAGCAGCTTCGCAAGGAGGTGGACGTGCTTACCATGTCGGCCACGCCCATTCCGCGCACCTTGCACATGTCGCTGCTGGGGCTGCGCGACATGAGCGTGATCGAGACCCCGCCCAAAGACCGCATGGCGATCCAGACGGTGGTGGCGGCATGGGACGAGAAGCTGCTTCGTTCGGCGATCGAGAAGGAGTTGGAGCGCGGCGGGCAAGTTTACTTCGTGCACAATCGCGTGGAAAGCATCTACGAGATTGCGGACAAGCTGCGCGAGATGGCGCCGCAGGCCCGCATTCTGATCGGCCACGGCCAGATGCCGGAGAGCGAACTGGAGCGCATCATGCTCGCCTTCATGCGGCACGAAGCCGACATCCTGGTGGCGACCACGATCATCGAGAATGGTCTCGACATTCCGCTGTGCAACACCATCGTCATCAACCGCGCCGATCGGCACGGGCTTTCGGAGTTGTACCAGTTGCGCGGACGCGTGGGCCGCTCGGACCGCCGGGCCTATGCCTATCTGCTCATCCCGCCTGACCGCGAACTGAGCGACCTGGCAAGACGCAGACTGGCGGCGCTCAAGGAGTTCAGCGATCTGGGCGCAGGATTCAAGATTGCGGCGCTCGATCTGGAATTGCGTGGTGCTGGAAATCTGCTGGGTGGCCAGCAGAGCGGCCACATTGAGGCTGTCGGTTTCGAGCTTTACACCACCATGCTGGAGCGCACGGTGCGCGAACTGAAGGGTGAGGTGCAGGCGGAGACGGCCGAGACGCAATTGAACCTGGGGCTGAACATCCGCATTCCTTCCGATTACATCCCAGAAGAGAACCAACGGTTGCGCATGTACAAGCGCGTCGCCGGGGTGGAGACCGAGGCGCAACTGGAGGATGTCGCGGCAGAGTTGGGCGACCGTTACGGCGCGCCGCCTCCGCCGGTTCGCAGCCTGCTGGAGTATGCAACTTTGAAATTGCTGTCACAGCGGATCGGGGTGGCGCAGATTGAGCGCCGCCGTGAGGCCGTCAGCATCCGCTTTACCGAGAGCGCCTCGGTCGATCCGGAACGCTTGGCCCGGTTTGTTGCCGGAGAACCCGGAAGCCAGTTCACGCCGGCGGGCGTGCTGAAGTTCAGCCTGAAAGAGAAGCAGCCGGAGCAGGTGCTGTCGCGGCTGAAATCGTTGCTCGAACAATTGGCGGGAGAGCAGCAGGCAGTCGCGTGATAAGTTAGCTTTTCGTTCCATCCAAGAGGACCCATGAAGAAGCAGGTTTGCAAGGCGGTTTTTCCGGCGGCGGGACTGGGCACCCGATTTCTGCCCGCCACCAAGGCCCAGCCTAAGGAGATGATGCCGCTGGTGGACAAGCCCATCATTCAGTACGGCGTCGAAGAGGCGCTGGCCTCCGGCTGCGACCAGATCATCATCGTGACGGGGCGCGGCAAGAGCGCCATCGAAGACCACTTCGACGTCAGCTACGAGCTGGAGAAGATGCTGGAGGAGCGCGGCAAGACCGACTTGCTGGCCATCGTTCGTCAGATTTCCGAGATGATCCACATCGCCTACGTCCGGCAGAAAGAAGCTATGGGCCTGGGTCACGCGGTGTTGATGGCGCGCGAGCTGGTCGGAGATGAGCCCTTCGCGGTGATTCTGGCCGACGACATTATCGACGCCCAGGTCCCGTGCCTGAAGCAGATGATCGAAATCTACGACGAGACCGGATGTTCCGTGCTGGCGACGCAGGTCATCGAAGGCAAAGCCATCTCTTCGTACGGTGTGCTCGATGCCAAACCGGTTCCGGGCAAATGGAAGGGCCGTCTCTTCGAAGTTCAGAACCTGGTGGAGAAGCCGAAGCTGGAAGATGCCCCTTCGAACCTGGCGATCATCGGACGGTACATTCTGACGCCCGCAATCTTCGAAATGCTGGATTCGACTCCGCTGGGGGCGGGCGGCGAATTGCAGCTCACCGACGGCCTGAAGCAATTGCTCAAGAAGGAAAAGATTTACGGGTACACCTTTGAAGGCAAGCGACACGATACTGGCGACAAGCTGGGCTTCCTGAAAGCGACGGTAGAGTTTGCACTGAAGCGCGACGATCTCGGCGGCGACTTCCGGGAGTATCTGAAGACGTTGGAGCTGTAAGCGGCGACAGTCCCTCGACCTAGCTCACTACTTTTTACTTTCTTTCAGCTTGCGCGATTTCGCTTCCACGCCCTTCGCCAGCTTCTTCTTATGGGCTTCGAGTTTTCTGGCCACTTCCTCATCGTAAAGTCCAATCATTTGCGCTGCGAGAATGCCGGCGTTGGTCGCCCCCGGTTTGCCGATGGCGACGGTCGCGACGGGAATTCCCGCCGGCATCTGCACCATCGCCAGCAACGAGTCGAGTCCCAGCAACGCGGTCGAAGGGATCGGCACAGCGATTACGGGCAACGTAGTTTCGGCGGCGATGACGCCGGCGAGATGCGCAGCCCCGCCGGCGCCGGCAATGACGATCTTTATGCCACGAGCCTTCAGTCCGCGCGAATACTCGCTGGTGCGCGCCGGTGAACGATGTGCCGAGGTGATGTCGATCTCATACGGAATGCCGAACTCGGCCAGCGCCTTCCCGGCCTCGTTCATGATCTCGAGGTCGGAGTCGCTGCCCATGACGATGGAGACGAGAGGATTATTTTTCATGTTCGGGCTTTTCTGTGATGAACTTCTGCCGTCCCTACGGGACTCAAATTTGATTAAACGCTTACCCACCGCTGAAGCGGGTATGTGAGAACTGTGCCGTCCCTAAAGGGACTCAGATCTATTTCACAGCTTACCCAGCACTCCGCCTTCGGCTCCGTGCTGGGCTAAGCTCTTCCGTCCCGCAAGCGGGACTCGGTTTCTGCTACTTAGGCCACGACGGCGAATTGTGCAATATGATCCTCGCAATTATTTCCCCGCGCGCAAATGTTTCAGCCCCCGCGCCGCGATGTCTTTGCGGTAGTGCATGCCGTCGAAGCGGACCTTCATGACCGCGTCGTAGGCGCGCTCGACCGCGTCCGGCAGGTCTTTGCCGCGCGCAGTCACGCCCAGCACGCGGCCGCCGGAGGTGTAATAGGCGCCATCACGCCGGTTGGTGCCGGCATGAAAGACTTTTACTCCGTAGATGCGCTCCGCTTCGTCCAGACCGCTGATGAGCTTGCCCGCCTCGAACCCGCCAGGATAGCCGCCAGATGCCATCACGACGCAGACCGCGGGATCATGGCTCCAGCGGAAGTCGCCTTCGCTGACGCGTCCTTCGATGGACGCCTCAATCGCTTCGAGCAGATCGCTCTCCATGCGCATCATGATGGGCTGGGTCTCCGGATCGCCGAAGCGGCAATTGAACTCCAACACCATGGGCCCGCGCGCCGTCATCATAATGCCGCAATAGAGGATGCCTTTGTACTCCGCGCCCTCGGCCCTCATGCCGGCGACGACCGGACGCGCGATGTGGCTCACCAGCCAGTCGCGCATCTGGGCATCGACCATCTGGTCGGTCGAATAGGCGCCCATGCCGCCGGTGTTCGGGCCTTGGTCATCGTCGAAGACCCGCTTGTGGTCCTGCGCAGCCACTAGCGGAACTACCCGCTCGCCGTCGCTCATCACCAGGAACGACAGCTCCTCGCCCTCCAGACACTCCTCGAGCACCACGCGCGATCCAGCCTCGCCCAGCATCTTGCCGCTGAGCATGTCTTCGGCGGTGCGCTGCGCTTCGTCCTTGCTCTGCGCGATGACGACACCCTTGCCGGCGGCGAGACCGTCGGCCTTCACCACGATCGGAGCATGAAATAACTTAAGGGCTTCGACGACCTCTTCGTTGTTGGTGCACACCGAGTATTTGGCCGTGGGGATGCGGTGGCGCTGCATGAACTCTTTGGCGAAACTCTTGCTGGACTCCAATTGCGCTGCGGCGCGCGTCGGTCCGAAGACAGGCCAGCCGCGCCTCTGAAATTCGTCCACCACGCCCAGCGTCAGCGGCAGCTCAGGTCCGACCACAGTCACGTCGGGACTGAGCCGGCCTGCGAGCTGCACCAGTGAATCCAGGCTTTTGAGGTCCGTGGCGACACATTCGGCGTCGGCTGCAATGCCGCCGTTGCCGGGAGCGCAATAAAGCTTGGTGACCCGCGGCGACTGCCGCAGCTTCCATACCATCGCGTGTTCGCGACCACCGCTGCCGAGGACCAGGACTTTCATGGGACCAGGTTTCGCACGACTTGTCTACTGACGAGAATGAGATGCGAAGCGAAAGAAAAGAGTAGGGCGCAGTGCGCCCGATGTCAAACTTGCAGTGCAGCTGCTTCTCCATCTGTCATCCTGAGCGAGCGCAGCGAGTCGAAGGACCCCTATAGCCGCAGGATCGCTGTGTCGCCGTCTCGCCCAGCAACAGATCTGGGATCGCCTTGCAATCCTCTGTTAACTGTCGTTAACTAAGACTTAACAATCTCATGATCACGGTTTCCAAAGAAGATTACCTCAAGGCCATCCTGGAAGCGGAGGGCGAAGGCGAGCAGGTCATCTCAGCCCGCCTGGCGCAATGGCTTTCGGTTTCCGCGCCGGCGGTCACCATGGCTTTGCGGCGACTCAAGCGCGACGGACTGGTTTCCGTGCGCAGCGACGGGCGAGTACAACTCACGGCAGAAGGGCGGAAGATCGCCCGGCGACTGGCCATACGGCATCACCTGATCGAACGCATGCTGCACGAGATCTTCGGCATGGAGTGGTACAAAGTGCATGATGAAGCGGAGCGCCTGGAACATGCCGTCTCCAGCGACTTCGAAGCCATGCTCACGCGCAAATTGGGGCGCGGCGGGCCTTGTCCGCATGGCAATTCGCCGACTCCTGAGCCGCCGCGCAGCAAGCGTAAACGCGGGCTGCTGCTGCTTTCCGAATCGCAGCCTAGCGGCCGCTATGCGGTGCAGAGCGTTTACGAACGCGACCGCAGGCTGGGAGAGTTCCTGGAGAAGCTTGGTATTCGCCCCGGAGCAGAGATTGCGGTCCATCTCCGGAACTACGACGACACCCTTAGCCTGGTCACCACGGCGGGCAAGGTGTCGCTAGGCCGCAGCGCTGCGGAAAAAGTGTGGGTTGCACCTGCCAATGGCGACAGTTCCTCTCGTCCAAAAAAGAATTAACCACGGTTTAGTAAATCCTGTATACTTCGGCTAATGGTGTGGATCCACAGCGGCGAGTCACGCCGCCGCTTTCTCGCTCGGTGAGCTTTGAACACGAAACCCCAGGCACCGCCTAGCCCGCAGGATGTACGGCCGGATGAAACCGCCCTCGGCAACCATGTGTCGTTGGAGGGGATGCACAGCTCCGTCGCGGTGCCGCACCATGAGGCCGGCTTCTGGCAGCAGTGGCGGGCTTTCGTCGGGCCGGCGATTCTGGTCAGCGTCGGCTATATGGACCCCGGCAACTGGGGGACGGACCTGCAAGGCGGCGCGCAGTTTAAGTACGGGCTTTTGTGGGTGGTCGGGCTGGCCAGTCTGATGGCCATTTTCATGCAGGTAATCTCCGCCCGGCTGGGGGTGGTGACGGGGAAAGACCTTGCGCAATGCTGCCGCGACTGGTATCCCAGGTGGACGCGCTGGCCCAATTGGCTGATGAGTGAAGTGGCCATCGGCGCTTGTGACTTGGCGGAGGTGCTGGGGAGCGCGGTGGCCCTCAACTTGATGTTCCATATCCCGCTGCTTTGGGCGGTCATCATCACAGGCTTGGACGTGCTCCTGCTGCTGGCCATGCAGCAGTTTGGAATGCGCACCATCGAGGCCATCGTCGTCCTGCTGATCGCCACCATCGGGGTGTGCTACTTCATCGAGATTTTCGTTCTGCCGCAGACCCAGCCCAGTTTCCTTGAAATGGGACGGGCACTGATTTCGCCGCAGTTTCGCCAAGCGGGGATGTTGTACGTCGCCGTCGGCATCATCGGCGCGACCGTGATGCCGCACAATCTGTACTTGCACTCGGCCCTGGTGCAGAGCCGCAAGCTGCAGAAGGACGAACTTTCCATGCGGCGCGCGGTCCGCTTCAACACCATTGACTCAACTGTGGCCTTGACCATCGCCTTCTTCGTCAACGCGGCGATTCTCGTGTTGGCGGCGATGGTGTTCTTTGGCAAGGAAAGCGTGACCGTAACCGGCGGCCAGTTGATCAAGTTCAAGGCGGACAGCGATTGGATTCGCGTCGCATATTTGACGCTGGCGCCGTTGTTGGGGACGGCTTTCGCGAGCACGCTGTTTGCGGTGGCCCTGCTGGCCAGCGGCCAGAGCAGCACCATCACCGGCACGCTCGCCGGGCAAGTGGTGATGGAAGGCTTCATGCATTGGCGAATCAAACCGTGGGTGCGGCGGCTCATCACCCGCACGCTCGCCATTCTGCCCGCAGTCTTCATTATTGGCCTGCGAGGCGACAGCAGCGTTACCGATCTGCTGATCCTCAGTCAAGTGGTCCTGGCGTTGCAGCTTCCGTTCGCGATGTTTCCGCTCCTGCAGTTCACCAGCTCCCGCAAGCGAATGGGGAATTGGAGGAACGGTTGGTTTCTACTGCTGGCAGGTTGGGGCAGTGCTATCCTGATCACCGCGATGGACGTTTACAGCTTGCCCGAATCGCTGAAAGCTGCGTGGCAAGTCATCGCCGGCACGTAACCCGGCGACGAGATAAACGGGACGACCATGTACGACACCATTCTCGTGACGTTGGACGGTACTCCGACGGACCGCGCGATCATCGAGCACATCAAACAGCTCGCGAAGCTGGCGCACAGCCATCTGGTGTTGCTGCATGTGGCCGACGGATGGGCGGCCCGGACCTATGGCCCGGACGCGATCAGTCCGGAAATCGCGGAAGACACCGCGTACTTAGAGAAAGTGCGGGCGGAGTTTCAGGCCATCGGCATTCCTACAGAAGCTGAATTGGCGTACGGCGAGCCGGTGAAGGAAATCATCAAATGGGTGCAGCGAAAGGGCTGCGATCTGGTGGCGATGAGCACCCACGGACACCGCTTCCTAGCCGACCTGTTTCTCGGCACCACAGCCACGCAAGTCCGGCACAGCGTCAGCGTGCCTGTCCTTCTCCTCAAGGCGAAATAACCGTTGGACGCGAGACCGATGATTCGGACCTCTCCTGTATTGCTACTGGCGTTGTTTCTGGCCGTGGCGCTGGTAGCTGCGGCGCAGCAGCAGGGGCCGTCCAGCAACCCGCCAGCAAGCGCAGCCCCGGACGATGCCGTAGCCAATCCTGCCAGACCCACCGTCTCCACCCCCGCAACCCTCACGCCAGTCGGCTATTTTCAATTTGAAACCGGAGTTCTGGCGGCGTGGAACTCTCCAGGGTTGTCGTCGCAGGAGAATCTTACCGAAGTCATAAAATTGTCCGTGTCGCGCTGGCTTGAATTGTTAGCCGGGGCAGAGCCCTTTGCGCATTCCCACGCTTCCGATGGACCCACGAATGCGTCCGGCGACGTGGTGTTGGGAGTCCAGGGAATTGTCCATCACGGGGAGGGCGCTAATCCGACGATTGCGATGAGTTACTTTGGCCGGGTTTACGTCGGAGATGCACCTGGCCTCGACATCGACAGCTTTCGAAACTCAGCCATTCTGCTGGTCAGCGCGGATGTGAAGGGTTTCCACTACGACACCAATTATCTCTTCAACGAAGTGGTCAACGGCGCGGTCCGCCGGGCCGAGTTTGGGCAGACGCTCTCGGTGTCACACTCGCTGGGGAAGAAATTTGGAATCTCCGGAGAGTTATGGCATTTCACGCAGCCTTTCCTGCGCAGCAATACCGTCGGCAACTTGTGGGCGCTGAACTACAATGTGCGGAAAAATCTTGTGCTCGATGGCGGTTTCAATCGTGGGCTAACCAGTACGTCCACGCGGTGGGAAGCGTTTACCGGATTCACCTACCTGCTGCCGCACAAAGTCAGTCTGCACTGATGGCCCTATCCACTGCCCACCCCGGCGGTTTAAGATCATTAGTTTCGCTTTCTAAGAACCTGCGCCCAGTCATCGCTCCTCTAATAAGAAGGGACTCATCCATGAACAGTTTTAGCAGTCGTTCCGTCCTCCGCGTGGGCAAGCGGGAATTCGAAATCTACCGTCTTGACGCGCTGGAAAAGCAGGGTTGCTCTGTTGGCCACCTGCCTTACTCGCTTCGCATTCTGCTGGAGAACCTGCTCCGCCGCGAAGACGGCAAGACGGTGAAGGCCGACGACGTGCGCGCGCTCGCCTCCTGGACGGGCAAGACCGTCCCGGTGCAGGAGATTGCGTTCATGCCCAGCCGCGTGCTTTTGCAGGATTTCACCGGTGTGCCCGCGGTGGTTGATCTGGCCGCGATGCGCGATGCCATGAAGGCTCTGGGCGGCGATCCCAAGCTGATCAATCCGCTGCAACCGGCGGAACTGGTAATCGACCACTCGGTGCAGGTGGATGAGTTCGGCACCCCGCAGGCGTTTCAGCTCAACGCCGAACTGGAATTCCAGCGCAACAAAGAGCGCTACGCCTTCCTGCGCTGGGGACAGACCGCGTTCAAGAACTTCGCCATTGTGCCGCCCGACACCGGCATCGTTCACCAGATCAACCTCGAATACCTGGCGCGCGTCGTCTTTGTCGGAGCGAATGGCGAGTCAGGCAAGCCGCTGGCTTATCCCGATACGCTGGTTGGCACCGACTCGCATACCACGATGATCAATGGTCTCGGCGTTCTCGGCTGGGGCGTCGGAGGAATCGAGGCCGAGGCCGCGATGCTGGGGCAGTCGGTCTCCATGCTGATCCCGCAAGTCATCGGCGTGCGCCTGAAGAACCAATTGCGCGAAGGCTCGACCGCAACCGATCTCGTCCTCACTGTGACCGAGATGCTGCGCAAGAAAGGTGTCGTCGGCAAGTTCGTGGAGTTCTTCGGCCCCGGCCTGCACAATCTGCCGCTCGCCGATCGCGCCACCATCGCCAACATGTCACCCGAATACGGCGCGACCTGCGGCATCTTCCCGGTGGACGAAGAGACGCTACGCTATCTCCGCCTCAGCGGACGCACTGCGGAGCACGTCAGCATCGTCGAGGCCTACTTCAAGGAGCAGGGACTGTTCCACACTGCCGACACGCCTGAGGCGGAATACACCGACGTGCTGGATTTCGACCTGGCAACGGTTGAGCCCAGCATCGCCGGCCCGAAGCGTCCACAAGACCGCATAGCGCTGTCGTCGGCTGCGAAATCATTCGATCAGGCGTTGCCCAGTTTGCTGAAGCCAGGCCAGCAGGTCCCCCCCAAGCAGGTTGCCCGCTGGGAAGGTGAAGGCGGACATCCGGCCGGAATGGACTCGCAGGCAGACGTTGTGGAAGAGCACGTCGTGCTGAACCAGGCGCTCACCCACGGCAGCGTCGTGATCGCCGCCATTACCAGTTGCACCAACACTTCGAATCCGTCGGTGCTGGTCGCGGCGGGATTGCTGGCGAAGAAGGCTGTCGAGAAAGGGCTGTCAGTGCCGTCCTGGGTTAAGACCTCGCTCGCGCCCGGATCGATGGTGGTGACGGATTACCTCACGCGTTCCGGGTTGATGCCCTACCTCGAAAAGCTGAAGTTCCACCTCGTCGGCTACGGTTGCACGACGTGCATTGGCAACTCAGGCCCGCTGCCGCAGGAAGTGTCGAATGTCATCGCGGAGAAAGACCTGGTAGTGGCGTCGGTGCTCAGCGGCAATCGCAACTTCGAAGGGCGTATCAACTCCGAGGTTCGCGCCAACTATTTGATGTCGCCGCCGCTGGTGGTGGCGTTCGCGCTCGCCGGCCGCGCCGACATCGACATGTACAACGAGCCGCTCGGCTACAGCCGCAACGGCAAACGCACAGCGGTTTACCTGAAGGACATCTGGCCCACATCGAAGGAAGTAAACGATGTGCTCGCGAAGTACGTCACCGGCGACATGTTCCAAAATGCCTACAGCAAAGTTTTCGAAGGCGATGAACGCTGGCGCAGTCTGCATGTGCCCGAGGGAGAGACCTTCGCGTGGCAGGACAGCTCGACCTACGTGAAGAATCCTCCCTACTTCGACAACATGCCGAAGACGCCTGCGCCGGTGAAGGACATTTCCGGCGCGCGCGTGCTCTGCTATCTGGGGAACAGCGTCACCACCGATCACATCTCACCCGCCGGCTCCATCAAGCCCAACAGCCCGGCGGGACAGTACCTTATCGCGCACGGCGTCACGGTGGGCGACTTCAACTCCTACGGATCGCGTCGCGGCAATCACGAAGTCATGATGCGCGGCACCTTCGCCAATGTGCGTCTGCGCAACAGGCTCACGCCCGAGCGCGAGGGCGCGTACACCCGTCACCTGCCGGATGGGAAAGAGATGTTCATCTTCGAGGCGTCGGAGAAATACCGCGCCGACGGCATTCCGCTGATGATACTTGCGGGCAAGGAGTACGGCTCAGGTTCTTCGCGCGACTGGGCGGCGAAGGGGCCAAGATTGCTCGGCGTGCGCGCGGTGCTGGCCGAGAGTTTCGAACGCATCCATCGCTCCAACCTGGTGGGCATGGGCATCCTGCCGCTGCAGTATCTCGACGATGAGACGGCTGAGACTAACGGCCTGACCGGCGAAGAGTCGTTCGACATCGTCGGATTGACCGATGTGCTGAAGAACTTCGCGCCCGGCAAGACCGTGAAGGTGCGCGCCACCAAGAACGACGGCACGACGACCGAGTTCGATGCCACGGTGCGCATTGATACGCCGCAGGAAGTGCAGTACTACCAGCACGGCGGAATTTTGCAGTACGTGCTGAGGCAACTGCTGCAGTAGAAAGCTGTCGGCCCTCAGCTATCAGCTGTCAGCCATCAGTTCCTTCATGCTGTCATCCCGAGCGGAGCCGCCAGGTTTTGGCGGCATAGTCGAGGGACCTGCTTTTGCGGGCGCCCTAACTCCTTAAGGGTGTGAATGGCCGACCTAGCACACCCCTAAGCGAATTCGAGCCGCTTCAGCTTGATGCGGTCGGCGCGGACCTGGGCAAGGTCGTAATGTGCTTGCTGCGTAAGCCAGGTTTCGGCGCTGCCGCCGAAGACCTTGGACAGGCGTACGGCCATCTCGGGAGAAATCCCCCGCTTCTGGTTGACCAGTTCTGACAGCGTGGTGCGCGTGACGCCAAGGGCCGCCGCCGCTTGGGTGATGGTCAAGCCCAAAGGCTCTATACACTGGCGCAACACAAAGCCGCCGGGGTGCGGGGGGTTCTTCATCGGCATGGTTCGGCCTCCTTCAATGGTAATCGACATAATCAACCTCCAGCGCGCGACCTTCACCACAACTTTTCCTTTAGGGATGGTATTCTCGATATTCCTTACCGCGGCATTGAAAACTCACAGGAATTTGACCAACTCTTGTCGCGCGGTCGTGTTTTTATATTGTGATTCCGAAAACCGAACGTGGGGTGGAAGGGGCAGTGAAGAAACTTCTAATCTCGATGTTGCTGCTGGGCGGGCTCATCCATCCGCTGCTGGCGCACGCCGGTGCGGCATTGCTGGTAGAAGAGCCGTATGGCAAGTTCGGCAGCGGCGTTCCCACGGGACACGCTGCCATCTACCTGCCCCAGGTCTGCGCCACCACGCCCACCGAGTTGCGGCGCTGCAACCCCGGAGAACTGGGGGTGGTCATCAGCCGGTATCACCACGTCGCCGGCCGCGACTGGCTGGCCATACCGGTCATTCCATATCTCTACGCGGTGGATCGCATTGAAGATGTACCGGCCTCCGCCAGCGAGGAAACAGTGCGTTCGCTGCGGGATGAATACCGGCGCGCCCACCTGCGGAACCTCGTCCCCGACGCTCCCGATGGCGGCATACCGAACGGGGATTGGACGCAGTTGGTGGGCAGCTCCTATGACCGGCAAATCTATGCCTACTATTTTGCGACCACACAGGCCCAGGATGACAAGCTCATCGCCATTCTTAACTCCAGAAACAACCGGGCCCACTTCAATTTGTTCTTCCACAATTGCGCCGACTTCTCACGCAAGATCGTCAACTTCTATCATCCCGGGGCCACGCGCAGGAGTCTCAGCGCGGACTTGGGAATCACCACTCCCAAGCAACTGGCCAAGTCGCTGGCGAAATACGGCAAGAATCACGAGCGGCTGGATCTGACAACCGCCGTGATTGCGCAGGTCCCTGGAAGCGTGGAGCGCAGCCATACGCCGCGCGGCGTGGTCGAGTCACTCTTAAAAACCAAGAAGTACGCCATCCCTCTGGCGCCCGTGGCGGTTGTGCATCCCTTCTTCGCTGCCGGCGTAGTGGTTACGTACTTTTTCTCTGGACGTTTTGGACCCCCGAAATCGGCCGAGGTACTGAGCGATCCCGAGCAAGTGCAACTGCTGGCTCAACGCTACTCGGGAGCGGGAGCGGAAGCTCGTGACGGGCCGGAAATAGCGCTGGGAACAGGGATCCCCGTAGAGCAGCTCCAGAGTGGCTGTATCCAGGGTAGAGTAGGCCTTCAGGCGCGGCGCGTAAGCTGTTTTGTGAATACTCCGGAGCCTTAGGGGACTTGTGTCAACCGGACGCGACCAGTTCGCCAGGCCACTTGCTACCGCCTGCTTTCGTTGACATCGAGGCTGAAGCTCTGTTAGTTTCAATAGTTCCACTTGTAGCCTTAGCGCCCTCATTGCGTCTTCAGCATTAGGCATTCACGAATCAGGAATGGACCAGACTCTCAAACAGGTAGGCGAATTACTGCTCGGAGCCGTCCCGACGGCGGTCCTGCTCCTGCTGCTCTATGCCATCTACAGCACATTGCTCCACAAGCCGCTGAAGCGCGCGCTGGACGAGCGTCGCGAGCGCACCGAGGGGGCCTTCCTGAAAGCACGCGCCGATATAGCAGCCGCCGAAGCCAGCACCCAGGAGTACGAGCAGCGCTTGCGGGAGGCGCGCCTGGCCATCTTCAAAGCCCAGGAAGCCCGCCGCCAGCAGGCCCAGCAAGCTCGTGCCGACGCGGTTCTGCAAGCACGCACCCGGGCCCAGCAACAGGTCCGCGAAGCGCGCGCCGCCATGGAGCAGGACATGGCTGCAGCGCGAGGAGGATTGCAAGCGGAAACCGAGCGACTGGCGGCAGAGATCATCCGCACGATTCTGCGGCCTGCGGGAATGGCTCCCGTGGCAGGCGGTCAAGCGTGAGTACCACTCGAATCGGCCGTCTGGCCCTCATTGCCCTTCTGGCCTGTTCCCTCGGTAATGTTTGGGCGCAAGATTCGGGTCATCCAAAGGCCGAACCCAGTGACGCCTCGGCCGCCTCAAGCTCCCCAGATCCTAATGGCGCGGTGGCCAAGATTCTGGCGGGGGTTTCCGAGCGGGCCGCTTCCACGTCGGAGAAGTGGGGACGCAAGGTGGGTTTAGGCCACGACACCTCCTTCGCAATAGGAATCGCTTTCAATTTTGCGATCATCGCATTCCTCTTCTATCTGCTCGTGAAATCCAAGGTGCTGCAACTGTTCCGCGATCGCACCCTAGCCATTCAGAAGGGCATACGCGAGGCGCAGGCCGCAAGTGCCGAAGCGGCGCGGCGTTTGAGCGATATTGAAGTCTGCCTGGCGAAGCTGGACACCGAGGTTGCGGAGATTCGGGCGTCGGCCGAAAACGAGGCGGCGACCGAAGAACAGCGCATCCTCCAGGCCGCCGAGGAAGACAAGCGCAAAGTATTGGAGTCGGTGGAGACCGAGATCGGCGCCATCGCGCGCAATGCCCGCCGCGAATTGAAGACCTACGCTGCCACTCTGGCGGTTGATCTGGCATCGCGCAAGATTAAAGTGGACGACACCACCGATCAGGCGTTGCTGCGTGAGTTCGTGGGCCAACTGGGAAAGGACGGCAAGTAAGTATGGCCGCCATTGCCAGCCGATACGCCCGCGCCCTGGTAGAGGTTGTCCTCGAGCAGAAGATTGGCCCCGACATCGTCCGGCAGCAACTGAATGCCATCGTGGATGCGGTCCACGAAAGCGCAGACCTGCGCCGCGTGTGGGAATCGCCAGCCGTCTCGGCGGAGCAGAAACGGGCAGTCCTGGATGCCCTGGTTGGGCAGATTGGCGCGGCCAAGCCGGTCCGCAATTTCATCGCGATCCTCATCGATCACCGGCGTATTGCGATGTTGGATGACGTGGCCAAACAGTTTGACAGTGAATTGAACGCCCAGTTGGGATTGGCGGAAGCGGAAATCTCCAGCTCCCGCCCGCTCTCCGCGGACGGGCAGCGCCAGTTGGAATCGCAGTTGGAGCGTTTGACCGGCAAGAAAGTGCGCGCCCACTACTCCTCGGATCCCGAGCTTCTGGGCGGAGTTGTGGTTCGCGTGGGCAGCACGATTTACGACGGCTCGGTGCGCGGGCAACTGGAGAAGATGAAGCAGGATCTCATTACCGCGTAATCGCGGTTCATAAAATTTATTAGCAATACTGGAACGAATTCTATGGCGCAGATCAAAGCAGACGAGATCACGAAACTCATCCGCGAGCAGATCGACAACTACGAAACCAAGATCGCCGTCGATGAAGTCGGCACCGTGATGTCCATTGGCGACGGCATTGCCCGCGTGTATGGGCTCGACAAGGTCATGGCCGGCGAACTTCTCTCCTTCCCCCACAATGTTGCGGGCCTGGCCATGAACCTGGAAGAAGACCAGGTTGGCGTGGTGCTGCTGGGCGAATATACGGCGGTGGAAGAGGGCGACGAAGTCAAGCGCACCGGCCGCATCATGAGTGTGCCGGTGGGCGATGCCATGATTGGCCGCGTGGTCAACGGGCTCGGCGTGCCCATCGACGATAAAGGTCCCGTCAATACCGACAAGTACATTCCGGTTGAGCGTCTGGCGCCCGGCGTGATCGACCGTCGGCCGGTGAAAGAGCCGATGGCCACCGGGCTGAAGGCCATCGACTCGATGATTCCCATCGGGCGCGGTCAGCGCGAACTTATTATCGGCGATCGCCAGACCGGCAAGACCGCGGTCGCACTCGACACCATCATCAACAGCAAGGGCCGCGACCTGATCTGTATCTACTGCGCCATCGGTCAGAAGCGTTCCTCGGTCGCGCACGTGGTAAAGACGCTGGAAGATTTCGGGGCGATGGAATACACCATCGTGGTTTCGGCGTCGGCCTCCGATCCCGCTCCCATGCAGTACATCGCCCCCTACGCCGCCTGCGCCATCGGTGAGTACTTCCGCGACAACGGAAAGCACGCGCTGTGCATTTACGACGATCTGTCGAAGCACGCTGTGGCCTATCGCGAAATCTCGCTGCTGCTGCGCCGTCCGCCCGGACGCGAAGCTTATCCCGGCGACGTGTTCTATCTCCACTCGCGTCTGCTGGAGCGCGCCGCAAAGCTCAACGACGAGCTCGGCGGCGGTTCCCTGACCGCTCTGCCCATCATCGAGACCCAGGCGGGCGATGTTTCCGCCTACATTCCGACGAACGTCATCTCCATCACCGACGGCCAGATTTATCTGGAGACCGACCTGTTCAACTCCGGCGTACGCCCGGCTGTGAACGTCGGCTTGTCGGTCAGCCGCGTCGGCGGCAACGCGCAGATCAAGGCCATGCGGCAGGTTGCCGGCACCTTGCGATTGGACCTGGCACAATACCGCGAACTGGCGGCGTTCTCGCAGTTCGGCAGCGACCTCGACAAGGCAACGCAAGCGCAGCTCGCCCGTGGAGGCCGTCTGACCGAGCTCCTGAAGCAGGGCCAGTATCAGCCCCTGCCGTTCTCCAAGCAGATTCTCATCATCTATGCCGGGACCCAGGGCCTGCTCGACGACATGCCAGTCGATCAATTGGGCGAGTTCGAAAAGGGTCTGTACAACTACGTCGATACCACAAATCCTGGCGTGCTGAAGTCCATCGAGGACAAGAAGATCCTCGATGACGATCTGCGCGCCGCCCTGACCAAGGTCATCAAGGAATTCAAGGAGCGTTTTGCCAGCGAGAGGCAGGCTGTAGCGAAGGCGAGCGCCTAAGACCACATGGCGAACATACGCGACATTCGGCGGCGCATCCGCAGCGTGAAGAACACGCGCCAGATCACCAAGGCCATGAAAATGGTTTCGGCGGCCAAGCTGCGTCGCGCCCAGGAACGCGCCCTGGCATCTCGTCCCTACGCGCAGATGCTGGTCAACGTGCTGACCTCGGCGATGGACCGCGCCGACGTGATCGATCCCGTTACCGGCTTGCCCAAGCATCCGCTGCTGGCGGTCCGTCCCGAGAACAACATTCTGCTGGTGCTGGTGACCGGCGATCGCGGACTGGCAGGCGCGTTCAACTCCAACGTCCTGAAAGTAGTAACCAAGTTCCTGCAATTTTTTTCCGACAAGAACGTTGACATTCTGGCGGTCGGCCGCAAAGGGCGCGACTTCCTGCGTCGGCGCTATCCCGTAGGCAAGCCCGGCGAGCCGGAACGCGCCGGGCAGACACAAGTTGTCGGCGAACACCTGAACCTGCTGGCCAAGGTGGGGTACGAATCGGTGGATGAGATCGCGCAACGCATCGCCAAGGCCTACGTGGAGGAACAGATCGACTCGGTCTATGTCATTTTTAACGAGTTCAAGTCGGTGATCTCGCAGCGGCTGATCGCGCAGCGGATTCTGCCGGTGCAGGAGATCGGACGTCGCGAAGTTGCCCTGACGGAAGACTTCTCCCTGGAACAACGCGAGCGTATGGGAGAGGCGGCCCGCGCGGCGGGAATCAGCCTGGAAGAACCGGGTACCACCGAGGCGGAGCGGGAAGCCGCGAAGTTCGGCGCCGCCCCCGTGGACTACATCTACGAGCAGCCCGCGGAGGAGTTGTTCGCCGACATCCTGCCGCGCTACGTGGCCATGGAGCTTTTCCAGGGACTGCTGGAATCGGTGGCTGCCGAACATGCGGCCCGCATGACGGCGATGGATTCGGCGACCAACAACGCCAATGACGTGATCGATTCCCTGACGCTGACCATGAACCGGGCGCGCCAGGCCGCGATCACCAAAGAGATTATCGAGATTGTGAGCGGCGCAGCAGCGTTGTAGGGCAGTTGTCAGTTCCCGGTTGCCAGTTGTCAGTCAAGAATTCTTGATTAATGGCTACTTCTGAACTTGGATGAATGGGGGCGGGATGCACTCCAATCGGTATCAGGACTTGGGGGCATGGCAGAAGGCAATCGCGTTCGTAGGGAAAATATATGCAATCACATCGGATTTTGCACAAGAAGAAATGTTCGGCCTGAAGGGCCAGATGCGGAGATCCGGCGTGTCCATACCAAGCAATATCGCTGAGGGCCAGGGCCGAGCCACCGCTGGAGAATTTCATCAGTTCTTGGGACACGCGCGCGGATCGCTCTACGAACTGGAGACTCAAATTGTGATTGCCGGCGAATTGAAGTATTTTTCGGCGGAGCAATGCGGAACATTGCTTCGTGAAGCGGGAGAATTAGGGCGTATTCTCAATCGACTAATGAGCTCGGTGAAGCCCGCAACAAAGTCGGCATCCCGTTCCTTGGTTCTGACAACTGACAACTGATAACTGGACTTATATGGCAGAAAATATCGGACACATCATTCAGATCGCGGGTCCTGCGGTGGACGTGCAGTTCTCCGTAGAGGCTTTGCCGCCCATCTATTCGGCGCTGCGCGTCACCAGTGACGGCTTCACCGTCCCGCAGCCCATCAACGTCATCCTCGAAGTGGAGCAGCAACTGGGCGAAGGGCGTGTCCGTTGCGTTGCCATGGAGCCCACCGAAGGCATGGTGCGCGGCATGAAGGCCCTCGACCTGGGCGGCCCCATCACTGTGCCGGTTGGCCGTGGGACCCTCGGCCGGGTGCTCAACGTCATTGGCGAGCCCGTGGACAAGCTTGGCCCGGTGCCGTTTGACAAGCGTATGCCCATCCATCGCGAGGCGCCTGCGTTCGACGAGCAGTCCACCGAGATGGAGATGTTCGAGACCGGCGTGAAAGTCATTGACCTGATCCAGCCGTTCCTGAAGGGCGGCAAGATCGGCCTGTTCGGGGGCGCCGGCGTCGGCAAGACCGTCGTCATCATGGAGCTCATCAACAACGTGGCCCTTAAGCACGGCGGCTTCTCGGTGTTCGCCGGAGTTGGCGAGCGCACCCGCGAGGGCAACGACCTCTGGCTGGAAATGCAGGAGTCGGGCGTAGTCAACATCAAGGAGCCTGCGAAGTCCAAGGCCGCGCTCATTTACGGCCAGATGACCGAGCCGCCCGGAGCGCGCCTGCGCGTGGCCCTGACCGCGCTGACCGTCGCCGAGTACTTCCGCGACGAAGAGGGTTCCGACACGCTGCTGTTCATCGACAACATTTTCCGTTTCACGCAGGCGGGTTCGGAAGTATCCACCCTGCTGGGCCGTATGCCCTCCGCCGTGGGATATCAGCCCAACCTAGCCACCGAAATGGGCGAGTTGCAGGAGCGCATCACTTCCACCAAGAAGGGCTCGGTGACGTCGGTGCAGGCCATTTACGTGCCCGCCGACGATTTGACCGACCCGGCCCCGGCCACAACCTTTGCTCACCTGGATGCGACGACCGTGCTTTCGCGCCAGATTTCCGAGCTGGGCATCTATCCTGCCGTCGATCCGCTGGCTTCCACCTCGCGCATTCTCGATCCGCGCGTCGTCGGCGAGCAGCACTACAACACAGCGCAAGCCGTCAAGCGAGTATTGCAGAGCTACAAGGACCTGCAGGACATCATCGCCATCCTGGGTATCGACGAGCTTAGCGAAGACCAGAAGCTCACGGTGTCGCGTGCCCGCAAGGTGCAAAAATTCCTTTCGCAGCCCTTCTACGTGGCCGAGCAGTTTACTGGTCTGGAGGGGCGCTACGTGAAGATCGACGACACGGTGCGCAGCTTCCAGGAAATTGTGGACGGCAAGCACGACGACATTCCCGAGCAGGCCTTCTACATGAAGGGCTCGATCGAGGAAGTGCTGGAAGAAGCCGAGAAGATGAAGGTGGCGCAAGCGTAATCTGCCATGGCTGACACGCTGCACTTACAAATCGTGACTCCCGATCGGCTCGTCGTCCATGAGGATTGCGTGCAGGTCCAGATACCCGGCAAGAACGGGGAACTCGGCATTTTGCCGGGGCACGCACCGCTCATTACCGAGCTGCAGGTTGGTGAGATCAGCTATCGGGTAGGCACAACGATGCAGCACCTCGCCGTAGCGTGGGGTTTTGCCGAAGTCTTGCCGGACAAGGTGACGATCCTGGCCGACAGCGCTGAGCGTGCCGAGAACATTGACGTCAAACGGGCGCAGGAGGCGAAGGCCCGGGCCGAGGAAGCTCTGCGCCAGGCCGCCGCCGATCTCGACTACGACGCCACGCTCTACGCGTTGCGCCGCGCCGAAGTTCGCCTGGCGGTCGCCGCCCGCGCCGGACAGACCGCAGCCGCGTACTAGCGCATCACTGGAAATTTAGTTTGCCGCGCCGGAAAGGACTTCCAGCGCGGCTTTGTTCTTGGGCTCTTTCATGGACAACTGGGAAAGACAAGTTCTTCTTTTGTGTTGAAGTTGAAGTACGCCAGAACCCACCCTTGGCCTGATCGGTAAACAACAAACTTGGCGAAAAGCGGCCCTTTCTCGAAGTTCAGGACCAAATAAATCACCCGCGTTTTGGGCGAAAGGTCTTTGGTGCTTACGATCTCAAACGCCCGATATGCACCGTAGAATTCCTGAACTTGCAGCAAAACATTTGCCTGGCTAAGGGCCTCCTTGCTTCCATCTATTCCGCTACCCTTAATCCAGGTTCGAACCGCCTCTTCTGGGCCATTGCTTTTGTATGCTTCCAAGCCCAAGACAACAATGGGCGGGAGGCCTTCGCTAGCCCCCTTCTCTTTTGAGCTGGAGGCCTGTGCACCGGAAACCAACGGCGCGAGGAAGAGAGCACAACAACATAGGGAAAGCACACGCTTACGCATTTAGCCGCCTTTCATAGTAATAGTGCGACGAATGAGCTTCCTTACGACCGCAAGCCCAAGAGCGGGTGCTGAACATTGCGCTGTTTTGATTGCGCCGCGCCGGATGGAAATCCAGCGCGGCTTGGTTTTGCGATCACAATTCGGCGATCAGGCCGAAACCGCTTTTGGTTGCGGTGCGGCGAAACGAATCGCTTTGGCGAGAAGAATGGTCTCGATGCAACGCAAGGCGTCGAGCACCTTGTCGCTGATCTCGCCATCCACCTGCACCACCGCTACGGCCGATGCTTCCTGCCCACTCTGCTTGCGGCCGAGCGAGAAGTTGGCGATGTTCACATTGTGTTGCCCTAGCACGGTCCCAACGCGGCCCACAACGCCGGGCACGTCGAGATTGCGCAGGTAGATGAAGTTGCCCTCCAGCGGCGCCTCCACATCGATGCCATCGATTTCCAGCAGTCTGGGCAGGCCGCTGGGCTGGACGCAACCGGCCACTGTGCTCTCCTGCTGGCCGGCTTTGAAGGTCATGCGCAGCACGTTGGAGGCAGCCCCGCCCGCGTCGCGCGCTTTCTTGCGCTCGGTGATGCGGATGCCACGCTCCTCGGCGATGGACGCGGCGTTCACCAGATTCGCCCGCTCATGAGCGTGCGCGATCTGGTTCAGTGCGCCGGCCACGGCAGCATTGCGAATGAGTGCGGTCTTCCACTCGGCGATGTCGCCGCTGTAGCTCAGGCCCATCTCTTCTACGCCGCCTTCGCTGGACTGCGCCAGGAACGCACCCAAGCGCTCGCCGAGCAAGATGTACGGCAACATCTGCTGGTACTCTTCTTCGCTGATCGAGGGCACGTTGACAGCATTCTGGATAACGCCCTTCAGCAGGTACTCGCGGACCTGCAGCGCGATCTGCACGCCGACGGCCTCCGACGCCTCATGGGTGGAACCCGCGATGTGCGGCGTCAGGATGACGTTGGGGAGAGTAGCCAGGGGAGAGTCCTTGAGCGGCTCATGGCTGTAAACGTCCAGCGCAGCGCCACCCAGTTGTCCGGACTGCAAGGCCTCGATAACAGCGGGTTCATTCAGCAACTCGCCGCGAGCGCAATTGATAAGGCGCACCCCCTTCTTCATCTTGCGAATGGAATCGGCATTGATCATTCCCTGGGTCTGCGGGGTGAGACCGACATGCAACGTGATGTAGTCGGACTGGACGAAGACCTCATCGAGTGACGCCAGGGTAATGTTCAGTTGCTGCGCCAGACTGGGCGCCACGTAGGGATCGTGGCCAACGACTTTCATGCCGAAGGCGATGGCGCGGCGCGAGACTTCGACTCCGACACGGCCCAGGCCGACGATGCCCAGGGTCTTGCCACGAAGCTCGGTGCCTTGCAGCGTCTTCTTTTCCCATTTGCCGGCATGCATGGTTGAGTCGGCGCGTACCAGGTGACGCGCCAGGGCCAGCATGAGAGCGAACGTATGCTCGGCGACAGCGACAGCATTGCCGCCAGGCGTGTTCATCACCACGATGCCACGTTTGGTGGCAGCGTCGAGATCGACGTTGTCGACGCCCACGCCCGCACGGCCGATGACGCGCAGCTTGGGGGCCTTGTCCATCATGGCGGCATCGACGAACGTGGCAGAGCGCACCAGTATGGCATCCGCTGTGGCGAGCTCACCCGGTAGCGTCTCTTTGTCGGTGGTCACCACTTTCCAGTCTTTGTGTTCGCCGAAGATGGCGGACGCGGAAGGAGAGATTTTGTCAGCGATGACGATTTTCATACGCTAGCCACCTCGGCGAATTGACCGGCAAAGACTTCTTGCGCGGCGCGCACGCCTGCGCCCAGTTCGATGTGATGGGACGGCGCAACTTTCACTAGCACATGTTCCAATGCGCCGATGACGCCGATGGCGTCGAGATAGTCGTAGTAACCGAGATGAGCGATGCGAAAGATCTTGCCCTTCATATCACCCTGCCCGTTGGCGACAATCATGGCAAAGCGCTCACGGAATTCTTTCACGATGGCGCTGGAATCCACGCCCGCCGGGGCCAGCACTGCTGTGACGGCAGCCGCAGGACAGGTGGGCGCGAACAGCTTCAGGCCGAGGGCCTTAACGCCGGCGCGGACCATGGCAGCCGAAGTTTCCGCATTGTGGATGAGGGCTTCGCGTCCATCGGCAAGATTGCCGTTGCCGCAGTGGCGAATGTAGTCGAGCGCCGCAGCCAGTCCACAGACCAGTGCGACGGCCGGGGTAAACGCCGATTCGCCCTTGGCCGCCGACTTGCGCTCCTTGCGCAGATCGAAGTAGTAGCGCGGCTGCTTGGCAGTCTCCATGCGTTGCCAGGCGCGCTCGCTCACGCTGAGATAGGCGAGTCCCGGCGGGATCATTACCGCCTTCTGCGAGCCACCGATGAGGACATCGATGCCCCAATTGTCCACCTCGAAATGAGTGGTGCCCAGCCCGGTGATGGCGTCAACCACGAAGAGCGTGTCGGTGCCCTTCAGCAGCGCCGCGATGGCCTTCACGTCGTGACGCGCCCCGGTGGAAGTCTCCGTGGCCTGCATGTAAAGCACGCGCGCGCCCTCGAGCTTGGACTTGATTTCGCGCAGGTCGAAGGTCTGCCCGTAAGGAACCTCGATGAGCTCGATCTGGCAGGCAAACGCCTTGGCGAGATCACGCCAGCGTTCGCCAAACTTTCCGGCGGTAAGCACGACAACTTTCTCGCCGGGAGAAGTCAGGTTGGAAACCGCGGCCTCCATGGCGCCGCTGCCGGAGGAAGCGAGAATCAGAACGTCGTTGTTGGTGCCGATGAAGGTCTTGAGATCGCCAAGTGTATGGGTGAAGATTTCACGGAATTCGGCCGTGCGGTGATGCATGTCCGCGGCGGCGATGGCATTTTGAGCGGCTGGAAGAAGAGGAGTTGGGCCGGGAGTAAATAGCCGTGTTTTACGAAGCATGGCAATGACCTCTGCAGTTAATTGCCGGCGCAGACAAGCGCCGACACTTTAATCATAGGCTTCCGCGGCCGGGCAAGCCACGACATGTGGGTAGTGGCTGTGTGCTCCGTATCACCAGGCAATGTGACGCGCTACTCTATAATTACGTCATGAGCTTGACCCAGCAGGTACAAAAAGACATGGTTGATGCCATGCGCAACAAGCAAGAGTTGCGCCTCTCAACCTTGCGCATGATGAAAGCCGCGTTGCAGAACAAGCGAATCGACAAACGCGCCGACCTCGAAGAAAAAGAAGAGCTGCAGGTCTTCACCACCATGATCAAGCAGCGCAAGGACTCCATCGAACAGTTCGAGAAGGGCAACCGCCCCGAGCTGGCGGCCAGGGAGGCCCAGGAGATCGCGATCATCGAGGCCTACATGCCCAAGGCGGTCGGGGAAGAGGAGATCGTTGCCACCGTCCGGGCCGTCATCGCCGAGATGGGCTCTCCCACAATGAAGGACATGGGCGCGGTGATGAAGAATGCCAAGGCCAAATTTGGAGACGCGCGCGTGGACGGCAGGCTACTGAGCGAAGCGGTGAAGAAAGAGCTGGCGGGAAAATAAGTCAGCACTCAGCATTCAGCGCTTGGATGGCTGACTTTCGCTGCTTTCACAAACATTCTGGCCTGAAAGATCGTTCTTTCCGCCCCAAGTGTTCGCCCCTACCGTTGACCCTTCTTGTCAACCAACATCCATGGGCTGAATGCTGACGGCTGAGTGCTTATTGCTTTCCTCCGAATGTTGTAATCTGAAACTGCCCGCATGACCTACCAAAGCACCGTGAAGCAGCTCTACGCGCTGGGACACGAGCTCGCCAGTACGCCGGCGCCCAAGTTTGATTTGACCTACGTGCGCGAGATGCTGGACGCCCTCGGCCATCCCGAGCGGCGTTTCGCCAGCGTGCTGATTGCGGGAACCAACGGCAAAGGCTCGACCGCCGCAATGCTTTCCTCCATCTTGCGGGTTGCCGGATACAGGACCGCGCTCTACAGTTCGCCGCACCTGATTCGCATCAACGAACGCATTCGCGTTAACGGCGATGCCATCTCCGACGCGGAGTTCGGCGAAATGCACGATCGCGTCGAGCGAACCGCGCAAGACCTGCTACGTTCCGGCAAGTTGCCCTGGCACCCCAGCTTCTTTGAGATGCTGACGGTGATGGCCTTCGAATATTTCGCCAGTGTTGCGGTCGAGATCGCGGTGCTCGAAGTGGGTATGGGCGGGCGGCTCGACGCGACCAATGTCGTCGAACCGATGATCTCAGTTATCGCCGATATCGCGCTCGATCATCAGAAGTATCTCGGCGATACCATTGCCGAAATCGCACGCGAGAAGGCAGGCATCATCCGGCAGAATGGCATTGTGGTCACCCTGCCGCAACATCCCCAGGCCAACGATGTGCTCGGGCAAGCCATCCTGGAGAAGCATGCCCGCGGCGTGAGCGCCGCGAAATACGTGCCGCCGGTGTCGCCTGGTGCTGAGACCTATCTCGAAGGACGCCCCCTGCCCGAGCCCGGACGCAGCCGTTACCCGCTGATTGTGATGGGCGAAGAAATTGACGTGGACTCGCCGCTGGCTGGACGTCATCAACTCCGCAACCTGGCATTGGCGATTGCTACTGCGGAAGAATTGGCGCAGTTCTGGTTCAAGGTGACGCCGCAGCAAATCGAACAGGGCATTCGCGAGACCCACTGGCCGGGCCGTTTTCAGGTGCTGCCGCCGTCGGCGGCGACCCATCAGCGCGAGATGGTGCTCGATGTGGCGCACAATCCGGCTGGCGCATGGGCTTTGCGCTCTGCGCTTTCGGAGAATTTTTCCGGACGCGACTTGACCATGGTCTTCGCCGCCATGCGCGACAAGGCGCTCGAGGAGATGGCAGCGATACTGTTCCCCATTGCCGAGCAAGTGATCGTGACCAGAGTTGCCAACCCGCGGTCGGCCACCACCAGCGAACTGCTGCAAGCCGCCTCGCGTACAGGAACGCCGCTTTTCTCCGAGGACTCGGTGCCCGCCGCGCTCGCCCGTGCGCGCGAGGTCAGCAAGCCGCAGGGCTTGATTGCAGTTACGGGGTCAATCTTCCTGGTCGGCGAGGCCATGTCCGCGATGGGTATTCCGGCATGACGCGATGACGAATCCTGAAACACAAGTCGAAAGTCGCGAAGCGGGCCGGGGCTCTCTGCTGAGCCGTCTGCGTTCGTACTTGTTTTTCACGCCGTTGATCTATCTGTACACGGGAGTGCTGGGAACGCTCTCGTTGCTCTCATCGCTGTCGGACCGCGAGGGGCGCATACAACACTGGTTCGCGCGCACCTGGGCGCGCATGATTCTGAAGACGGCGCTGGTTCGCGTGCGCGTCGAAGGACTCGACCATGTCAGCCCTGCGCAGACGGCCATCTATGCAGCCAATCATCTGTCGGCGCTGGACATTCCCGTGCTCTACGCCTGCCTGCCGGTGCAGTTCCGTATCATGGCCAAGAAGGAGCTGTTCCGTTATCCGTTTCTCGGCTGGCATCTGAAACGGTCCGGTCAGATCCCGATTGATGCGGGCGACGCGCGCGCTTCGCTGCGCAGCTTGACTCACGCCAGCGAGTCCTTGCGCCACGGCACTCCGCTGGTGGTGTTTCCTGAAGGCGGGCGCTCCCTCACCGGGCAGCTTCAGGAATTTATGGGTGGTGCCGCTTACGTCGCCATCAGGGCGCAAGCTCCGATCGTGCCGATCGCAATCGTGGGAACGGACGGAGTGTTGCCCATGAACAGCTTCCATCTGTTGCCGGGTGAGGTGGAGATGATCATCGGGAAACCGATTCCCACCACCGGGCTGCGCGTGCGTGACATGGACAGGCTCACGATGCAACTACGGCAGGCGATCGCAGAGATGTACTATTCGCGGTCGAAGACCGTCCCTTCACCGCAAACGAGCGGCGAAGCCAAGCCCCAACCGCTGCTGGCCCCCAACTCGAAGCTCCAGCGAAAAGAGCCGACATGAAACCGCGTATCGCCATTCCAACTCCCAACTCGACGCGGCCACTCTATGTGTTGCGCGCGCTGCCTCAATATGAGCGGGCGATTCGCGCGGCTGGTGGCGAGCCCGTCATCATTGCGGCGAATGCTACCAACGCGGAGATCGCGCAGGCCGTCAAGCGCTGTGACGGCGTGCTCCTGCCGGGGAGTCCGGCGGATGTCGATCCCGAGAAATATGGCGCGCAGCGGCATCCCGAGACTGCACTCGGCGACGCCTTTCGCGACAACGCCGATGAGCTGCTGTTGCAGGATGCCTACAACATGCGCAAGCCGGTCTTCGGCATCTGTTACGGACTGCAATCGCTGAACGTGTGGCGAACCGGCACACTCGACCAGGAATTGCCTGCGGGAGTCAACCACAAGGCTGGGAGCCGGGTCGCTCAGGCACATCGGGTGCAGCTTGATCCACAGTCGAGGCTGGCCGCAATCTTGCGCGATGCGGGCGCTCTGCCCGCCGGCAACGAACTTGTCATGCCGGTAAATTCCAGCCATCATCAAGCGCCCGAAACGCTCGGCGATGGATTGCGGCTGGTGGCGTGGTGCCCCGAGGACGGCGTGAAAGAGGCGGTCGAGGGGACGGCGCCCGATCAATTTGTGTTGGCGGTGCAGTGGCACCCGGAACGGACCTATGAGAGCGATGAAGGTTCGCGGGCCATCTTCCGCGCCTTTGTTCAGGCTGCTGCCGAGTGGCATAAGAAATTAGAGAACAAGCAGCAGGACTTCGAGTCGGTGACGGGAAAGAGCTAGGTCACCACTGAGACACAGAGTTTTTTGGGGTTGCTGTTATTGATCTTTAAGAATGAGTCTCAGATTTTCTCTGTGCCTCTCTGTCACTGTGGTAGAACCTCCCCTTGGTGATCGGCAGCGTCTTCGAGTAACCTGATCTCTTATGCTCGATCTAGGCTTTGTACGCGATCATCTACCTCTTGTCGAAGAAAAGCTGCGCCAACGCGGCATGAATCCCGACGGCGTCCTCGAGGACTTTCACGCCATCGATGTCGAGCGCCGCGCCGCCATCACCAAGTCCGAAACCCTGAAAGCCCAGCGCAACAAGGCCACGGAAGAAATCGCCAAGCTCAAGAAGGACAAGCTGGACGCCACGGCGCTGATCAACGAGACCAAGGAGCTGCGCGAGAAGATCTCCGAAGCCGAGAAGGCGGCCGAAGAGGCGGACGCAAGACTGCGCAACATCTTGACCGGAATTCCCAATCTGCCGGACGACAGCGTGCCCGTCGGCAAGAGTGAAGCCGACAACGTCGAGGTGCGGCGTTGGGGTACGCCTCCCCAGTTTGAGTTCACGCCCAAACCGCACTGGGAACTGGGCGAGGAGCTCGGCGTGCTCGACCTGGCGCGCGCGGCCAAGCTCGCGGGAGCGCGCTTTGCCGTGTACTGGGACATGGGAGCGAAGTTGGAGCGGGCGCTGATGAACTTCATGCTCGATCTGCATACGCGCGAGCATGGCTATACCGAAGTCTTGCCGCCGTTCATGGTCAACGCCGACTCGATGTACGGCACCGGCCAGTTGCCAAAGTTCGAAGCCGACTTGTTCAAGGTCCCGCATGGCGACAAAAACCTCTACCTGATTCCCACCGCCGAAGTTCCCGTGACCAATCTCTATCGGGACGAAACGCTGGACGGCGCGCGACTGCCAATCTCGCTGGCGGCGTACACGCCGTGCTTCCGCAGCGAGGCCGGCTCGTACGGCAAAGATGTGCGCGGCATTATTCGCCAGCACCAGTTTCAGAAGGTCGAGCTGGTGAAGTTCACCAAGCCCGAGCAGTCATGGGAGGAGCACGAGAAGCTGACGCGCAATGCCGAGGCCGTGTTGCAAAAACTCGGCCTGCACTATCGCACCGTGGCGCTCTGCACCGCGGACTTGGGTTTCTCGGCGGCGAAAACCTATGACATCGAAGTGTGGCTGCCGGGGCAGAATCTCTTCCGCGAGATTTCCTCGTGCTCGAACTTCACAGATTTTCAGGCGAGGCGCGCGAACATCCGTTACCGTCCGGAAGGCGGCAAGAAAACGGAGTTGGTGCACACCCTCAACGGTAGCGGGCTGGCGATCGGACGGACCTGGGTTGCGATCGTCGAGAACTATCAGCAAGCCGACGGCAGCGTGCTCATTCCTGAAGTCCTGTGGCCGTACATCGGCAGCGATCGCATCACCGCGAAGAAGTTCTAGGGCGATTCCAGAATGGCTGCTCTAACCTCCTATCCGTCAAAGGCAGGTTATAATAGAAGCAGTGCATACCGGCAAGCGACAGTCCGGATATCAATTCGATCTAAGCGGCGGAGTGCTTTGCCTTGATTTTGCCAACACCGTAAGCCACCGCCACCTTCCGCAACGCCGCGCCGAACATCTTGGCAGCTATGCGGACCTGGTCGCATTCGCAGATCAGTCCAAGCTGCTGTCACCGAAGCTGGCCGCCAGCTTGCATGCCCGCGCGAGCCGCGACCATGCCGGAGCGCGAAGCGCCTTCCGCAAATCCATCGTCCTGCGCGAAAGCCTCTACCGCGCCTTCTCCGCCATCGCCACAGGCAGACATGCTCCTCCCGCAGACGTGCAGCGGATCAACGACTTTGCGCTGGCGGCGCTGCAGCACCGCAAACTGGCGCAAAGGAACGGCGATTATCGCTGGGAATGGCAATCCAACGGAAGCGATCTTCTCGATCGCATACTGTGGCCGGTGGCGGAGTCGGCTGCCGAGCTTCTGACCTCGGACGCTCGTGCCGCCATTCGCGAATGCCGCGCGCCCGATTGCGAGTGGCTCTTCCTCGACCAGAGCCGCAACCGCAGCCGCCGCTGGTGCGACATGAAGTCCTGCGGCAACCGCCAGAAAGCCCGCCGTCACTACCAGCGCACGCACGCATAGTTATTCCGCACGGGATTGCGGTGCAATGGTCAGCTGGGATTATTGGTCTGGCGCGGATAATGCGCTCAGCCCTCTATTGCGCCTTCTTCTCCAGCTCGAGACAGCGATCGTGGAGTTTGGCATCGTGGGTCAGCCCATCGGCAATGATGCACTCGTCCGCTGCGGCTTTAGGGTCGGTGTCCTTCAACAGGTTGGTCAGCATAAGGTGCGGGGTCGGCCAGTCGGGCGAAAGCTTGGCCGCGGCCCGCAGTTCAGCCACCGCCGCCGGGATGTCGTGCTTCTTTTGGTACACGACGGAAAGATTGAAATGAATGCTGGCATTCTTGGGCTGGAGCTTTAGCGCTTCCTTATATTCGGCGATAGCTTCATCGGTCTTGCCGGAATCGTCGAGCACGCTGCCCAGGTTCATGCGCGTCTGCGCGTTCTTCGGATCGATCGCCACAGCCGCCCGATAGTGCTGAATCGCGCCCGCGAAATCCCGTCGGGCATAGAGCAGGTTGGCCAGGTTGTTGTGCGCCGAGGCCATCTTGGGATTGAGCCGCACCGCCTCCCGGTATTCGATGGCCGCGTCGATGGGGTCGCCGTTGTGTTTCAACGCCAGACCCAGGTTATTGTGCGCGTCGGCATCGTTGGGTTTCAGACGCACGGCCGTCTTGAGCTCGGTGATTGCCTCTGCATAGCCCTTGCGGTCAATGTACAACCGCCCAAGGTTATAGTGTGCGGCCGCGTAATCCGGGTATTCCTTGATGGCGGTTTTGTATTCGTCGATGGCGGCCTCTACATCGCCGTCCTTTTCGAACGCCACCCCCTGGTGGAAGTGTCGTTCCGCACTTGCGGGAATCATTGCCTTCTCCGGCGCGGATGGCTTCTCGGGCGCAGGCGATTTCTCCGGCGCGGGTGTTTTCTCGGGCGCAGGTGTTTTGTCCGGTGCGGCTGCTTTCTGCTGCGGGTAGGCAAAACTGCAAAGCAAGAGCGCAATAGCCGCGGCGATCAACGAGCGGCGCAGAATCGATCCTTCGGTGGAAGGTTGCATAGTGAAGCCAATCTTTCAGGTCTTGCGCTGTCTATTTCAACCAGTCTGGCAGAGGCTGCGGCTTGCGGGGCAATTGCGCGTCCATGTTGGCCAGCGCATAGGCCAACACCGCAACTACCGCGGCATTTTCGCGCAACTCGCGGGGATCGATCTTGTCCAGCGTGTCCGCGGCCGTGTGGTGATAATCAAAATAGGTGCGTACGTCTTGTACGGGGCTGAAGGTCGGCACTCCGGCGACCTTCAGCGGAATGATGTCGGCGCCAGTTTCATCCGATGACCGCAGGAGCCCTGCCCCAGACTTCGAGAGTACATCGGCGACGGGCTGGAGAAGCTTGAGGGCGGCTTCGTCCCTGCCAACATTGACGCCCAGCGGATGCCCGGCGCCCAAATCCGTTTCGATCGCTGCGAAATGGTTGGCTACGTCGCTGGCGTGCTGCTTGGCGTAAGCCTTGCCTCCGAAGATTCCCGTCTCCTCGGCCATCCACGCCACGATGCGAATTGTACGTTTGGGCTGGAGATGCAATTGCTTCAGCAGTTGCGCGGTTTCCATCGACACCGCAACGCCAGCGGCATCATCAATCGCACCGGTACCCAAGTCCCACGAATCGAGGTGGCCAGAGACAATCACCACCTGCTCTGGATGTTCACTGCCCTTCAAGTCGGCAACCACGTTATAGGACGCCACATTGGGCAACAATTTCGGCGTCAGCACCAGGTGCAGGCGCACCGGACCTTGGGCGGCAAGCCGGGCCATCAACTCAGCATCTTCTGCGGTAACGGCAGCCGCGGGAATGCTCGGCAGTTTTGCATCGTAGCCAGTCTCGCCCGTGTGCGGCAGGCGGAATTCCGCACCGCCTGCGGAGCGCACCAGCGCGGCCACGGCGCCCTTGCTCGCGGCAGCCTCGCGTCCGTCCTCGCGATAGGCTACTGCTTGTCCGTAGGCCGCCAGTCCGAATCCTGCCGCCACCATCTGGTGGTCGAAGCGCTCGTTGAAGACGACAATCTTGCCGGCGACCTGCTCGCGTGGCATCGCCGCAAGTTCATCGAAGCGGTTGACGACAACAATTTCAGCCGTGATCCCTTCGGCCGGAGTCGCGTTGTCCAGCGAAGCCAATGCAGTTACCACGATCTTCTGTTGGGTGCCTGGCACCTGGCCGGGATAGCTGACTAGCGCGGCATGCTCTTCGCCGCGCACCCAGTTGGGTACGCTGACTGGTTCCAGGGTCACCTGCAGCCCGAGTTTGCGCAGCTCGTCTGCAACATATTCAACCGCGGCCGCTGCCTGGGGTGAGCCCGTCAGACGCGGCCCGATGTTGTCCGTCAGGTGCGCCGCCTGGCCATAGGCATAATCGTCCTCAAGTGCGGCCTGGTGCAAATGACGCAACTGTTGCAGGATTTCGGGGCTCCAGGGCGGGGCGGGTTTCGTTTGCGCTGTTGCGGCGACGGTTGCGAACGTCAATATCCCTAGCAAGAGCAGGTGCAATTTTGTCATCATCTTTTCCAGCACAGTCCGAGGTGAGCATAGCAAATTGCCGACGAGCGTGTTTGTGAAATCAGCCAAGGCCCGCTTTCACCTCCGCCGTTGTTTTGTTCTTCCAGAATCGAGCGTAGATATCGAGAGAACAAAACGTGCGGCTCTGCATGCGGTCGACGTATAGGGTCCCATGCAGATGATCGATTTCGTGCTGCAGGATGCGTGCGTACCATCCCGTGGCCTCAATGACGCGCGCTGCGCCAGTCTCATCCAGGCACTCCACACGCACCTGAGGCGAGCGCGGCACAATCGCAGTGAAGCCGGGCACACTCAGGCATCCCTCGAAGAACTCGACATCGCCCGCGGACTGCCGGTGCAGCACTGGGTTAACGATGACATGGAAAGCAACCGGCTGGCGCTCGCGCTCGGCGATCTGTTCGGCGGTCAGGCCGGCTAAGTACTCCTGCTTGTCTTCGATGACGGCGAGTTGCAGCGGCAATCCCACCTGCGGCGCGGCCAGGCCGACACCCGGAGCGTCATTCACGGTTTCGCGCATGTGCTGGATTAGTTGCTGAATTTCCGGGCTGCGAATCTCGGCGACGGTCAGAGGCCGGGCTTGCTGTCGCAGCACCGCTTCACCAACGCTGACGATCTTGAGGCGCATGGTGTTCCTGTGTGCGGGGACCCAGGGTCCGGGGGGTATCGCGCTTAGTGCATATTAACCGAAGCCCAAGCGCGGGCGCGACGAGAAAGGTGAGCCCGCGCCCGGCTTTGTGGCATCCATTTCGTGACTAAGGTTTTCGGCTGACGCCGAAGAGCAACTCTGGTACTCTCGCCTCAACGAGGCAGCCTGCATGCGCCAAACTGCAATGCGAAACAGGGTCCAGGGAAGGTGACTGGCCTGAAGAAGAAATCGATTCGCCCGCCTAAGACCCGCGACCAGCATGAGCTGGTCATCGTCTCCGGTATGAGCGGGGCCGGGAAGGCCTCGGCCCTGAAAACCTTCGAGGACCTGGGCTACTACTGCGTGGACAACCTGCCGGTTGGACTCATCTCCAATTTTGCCGAACTGGTGCTGGATTCGCTGGAGATCCAGCGGGCCGCGCTGGTGGTGGACATCCGCGAAGGGGCGCGGCTCGACAAGTTGCCGCAGGTTCTTGCCTCCCTGCGGCGAATGCTCAAGACCACGGTGGTCTTCCTCGAAGCCGACGCCGATGTGCTGATTCGGCGTTATAGCGAGACGCGCCGCCCTCACCCGCTGGGGCGTGACGTCTCCGTGAGGTCGTCGCTTACGGCAGAGCGCCGCCGCCTGCAACCGCTGCGCGCCCTGGCCGATGTGGTGGTAGATACGACCCGGTTCAATGTCCACGAATTGCGCGCCCAGCTCACCGAGCGTTTTCAGGGCGGCAATAGCGACCGGAACCTGCTGATTTCCTGCGTCAGTTTTGGCTATCGCGAAGGGGTGCCGGAAGATGCTGACCTGGTGTTCGACGTGCGCTTCCTGCCCAACCCGCACTTCATTCCCAAGTTCCGTCCTCTAACTGGGCGACATCCGGAAGTTGCCAGGTACATTCGCTCGTTTCCGCAAACCCGGGAATTCATCAATCGCATCTCCGAGTTGCTCATCTATCTGATCCCGCATTACATCCGCGAAGGCAAGAGCTATCTGACCATCGCCTTCGGATGCACCGGCGGCAAGCATCGCTCGGTGTTGATCGCCGAAGAAGTGAAGAAGCGTCTGTCCAAGACCGGGTACAACATCAAAGTGGTGCACCGCGACGCCGAAAGAAGCTGACGCACGCTCGTGAGCCCGCCAGAAGCAGACTCCCAGGAGCGGCAGCTGGCAAGCAAATCGAAATGAGGAAACGGAAGGAAACGTGTCTGCGATCGTATCCCGGACGGAGTTGATGGCCGCCAGGCTCCGTGTCCTGTATGTGCTGGCTATAATCGCTTTTCTCCTCGACCCGATCGCGAAGTCCCAGGTACCCTCCACGGCGGGAGACACTGGCTTTTGCGTGGACGGAGTGGCCAGCGGAACCTATTGGCTGTGCCAGAAACCGCCTGCCAACGTGACCATCTGGGGCTCGTTTTGCAAGAACGGCGACAACGACGTCGGCCGGGTGGAATCGGAGCCGTTCCCGGCTGCTGCGGTCCTTAGTCTTTATTTGGCCGGCTATCCTGGGCAGCCGGGCCTCCGTCTGACTCTGAAAAACGCGCCATCCCAACAGGCGATGGAACTTAAACCACCATCCCCACCTGGGGAGACCTGGCAACTCAACCATTTTGCTCTGCCCGCCGAATGGGTTGGCCAGTCGGTCCAGTTGATCGCCGAGGACAGCGCCACGGGACCCAAGGGTTGGCTCGCATTCACCGCGCCAATACCGGGATTCAAGCTGTTTCCACGCTTCATTCCTACCAGCGGATCTCCCGCCGGGTTCTGTCCGAACGGGGTTTATGGCACCACCCGATGGCCACTCGGCATGAGGCATCAGGGACTTGCTACCTGGGGGTCGTTTTGTAAGTTGGGGGATGCAGATACAGGGTGGGCGACCTCCAAGACGGTGAATGCCGGCCCATACTTGAGCTTTTACATCGCGGGTTACCCCATTATGCCGGGCATCCGCTTGGCCGTCGAGAACGTCCATACCGGCGAACAGCTTCTTCTCACGCCTCCATTGTCTCCAGGTTCAGAATGGCTTCCACTCTATATTCCGATGCCACCCGAGTGGTTCGGTCAGCCCGTCCGCATGGTCGTCGAAGACAGAGCCACTGGAATCGGTGGGTGGGTCGGCTTTTCCGAACCATTCTCTCCACGTCGTGCAGAAGATGTCCTCATCGCAATCGAGATACTGGGGCTGGTCTTCTGCCTCGCGGTGCTTCTTTTGCTACCCCCGGCTGCGGTGTGCCTGATGGCAGCGGCCCGCGGAGTGACGGACCTACTCGACCTCACATCCGTTGCGCCCCTTGTTCTTGGGCTGACCGGATACGGAGCTTTTTGGATTTACTTCCTCAACCATGCCGCAGGGGTCTTTTATAGTTACGCCACCCTCGTTGCATCGTGTGCAGTCTTGGCCTATGTCACACTGTCCAAGTCTCGCCGGTCGCAACTTCTGCCAGCGAAACCATTGCTCGTGCCCGCTGCCCTGGTTATACTGGCGACCATCTTCATCGTATCGTTGGGACTTCTGCGGGGCGGACAGTATGCGCCCCTCGATGTGGCCGCCATCCGTTTTAGCCCGCCTGACCTTGTCGGCGACCACATTTTGCCGAAAATCCTGGCGGACGGCGTTTTCAGCGGCCACATCCCAAGACCTATCATGGGGGACTGGCTGTCAAGCGACCGGCCGCCGCTGCAAGCCGGCAACGTCGTCTGGATCTACCCGTGGACTTCCCTCCACAGGAACATTACGTACCTGGGAATGTCAGTGTTCCTCCAATGCTCGTTTCTGGCGGGGCTTTGGGCATTCTTGACTGCCGGCAAGATCGGCCGTCGGCCCCTGGCACTGGCCATCGTGGTGTGCTTCTTTTCAGGCTTCACCTTCATTCATGGATTCTATACATGGCCCAAGCTCTATCCGGTAGCCTACCTGCTGATTGTGGCCGCCTACCTGCTCACGGAGCGCTACCACCAAGTGCGAGACCGCAGGGTGACCGGTGCGCTGGTGGGTGTCGCCGTGGCTTTGGCTATGTTGTGTCACGGTGGCAGTTTTTTTGCCATCCTGGGCCTGGCCTGCTCTCTACTCTTCCTGCGCCGGTGTCCTAGTCCCCGATTCCTCCTGGCAATGACTGCTGCTGCGCTGCTCACCTATGCGCCATGGGTGCTCTATCAGAAGTTCTATGATCCGCCCGGCGATCGTCTTGTGAAATACCACTTGACCGGAGTTCAAGCGCCTCATCCCGAGGTGAGTCTGGCAAACTTATTGATCAGCAGTTATAAGAAAGCCGGGCTTCATAATGTGATTGAGTACAAGATAAGCAACTTCGAGTATCTCACCGGAGATCTGCGGCCATCGATCAACGATGTTGGAGTAATTGCCACCAACCTTGGGTCCACCCGGGCGCGCCCGCGCGATACGGCCGCAAGTCAGCTGCGTTGGGAGAAGTTTCATTTCTTCGTGCCATGCATCGGCCTCTTTAGTTTGGGCCCCCTAGTATCTAGTTGCATAAGTTAGCGTACTGCGTATACTGTGCCCATGAAGGCACACACGGTTACGCTGACACCGGAAGAGCAGGCTCATCTGCAAGCTGTAGCGCGCCGGCCCACCAGCG